>Ga0182742_1000175_pt1 | contig 121509 bp, 121 predicted proteins | sample eDN5th37CBELigMG_FD_128880 | JGI IMG/M metagenome (GOLD analysis project Ga0182742, IMG submission 128880) | Enriched Miracle-Growth compost microbial communities from Emeryville, California, USA - eDNA 5th pass 37_C BE-Lig MG (version 2)... ... | reverse complement strand
GGGCCAGTCGCGCCTTAACGTGGGACATAGAGAAGGCCTTCCTTCGAGTGATCTAGACACCACTCAGAATGGAGGCCTTCTCCTCACCCCAGCGTCACCAACGATCTGACCGGGTACAGCTAGGCGGGAGCGTCGGACTCCGCGACGGCGGAGTCCTCGATGAGCTCCGCGTCGACCGCGTCCGCGAGCTCCGGCGCGGTCAACTGCTTGGGCCGGCTTTCGATCAACTTCGCCTCCGCGATGACCTTCGACTCGTCGAGGTCGTCGAGCTTGCGGGCGGTGACGAGTACGCGGCTTTCGAGCGAGCTCGCGAAGGTGTTGTAGTTCGTGACGGTCGCGTCGATGCTGCGGCGGAGCCGCTCCGCGTGCTCCGCGAGGGTCGTCAGTCGGGTGTAGAGCTCGCGGCTGAGGTCGAAGAGCCGCTTCGCGTCCTCGGTCAGCACGTCCTGCCGCCAGGTGAAGGCGACCGTCTTGAGCACCGCCCAGAGGCTCACGGGCGAGGCGAGGACGACGCCCTTCGACAGCGCGTAGTCCATCAGACCCGCGTCGCCCTCGTTCGCCGCGGACAGCAGCGCCTCGTTCGGGATGAACGCGATGACGAAGTCGGGGCTCGCCTCGAGCCCATTCCAGTAGCCGCGCCCCGACAGGGCGTCGACGTGACCCCTCACCCGCTTCGCATGCGCCGAGATGAGGCTGCGCCGCCGTGCCTCGTCGTCGCCCGTCGCGGACGGCGGGATCGAGGTCGCCTCGATGAAGTCGTTGTACGGCACCTTCGCGTCGATCGCCATCTGCTTGCCGCCGGGCAGGTGCACGACCATGTCGGGTCGGCGCGCGGTGTCGTCGACCGAGATCGTCGTCTGCTCGGTGAAGTCGACGTGCTGGAGCAGCCCGGCCGACTCCACGAGCGTGCGCAGCTGGGTCTCGCCCCAGGCGCCGCGCACCGCGTTGTTCCGCAGGGCCGCAGCGAGCGCCTCGGCCGTCGCGCGGAGGCGCTCCTCGCCCTCGGTCGCCGCCTTGAGCTGCTGGGCGAGCTCGCCGTGCTGCTGAGCGCGCTGCTGCTCGAGCTCTGTGACCTTCGACTGCATCGTGCGCAGCGTCTCCTGCACGGGCGTGAGCGCCTGGAGCACCTTCGACTCGGCGGCCTCGCGGGCCTTCTGAGCCGCCGCATCGCGTTCTCCCCGGTCGATCAGGTCCTTGTACTGGGCCGCCGCCGCCGCGACCCGCCCCTGGAGGGCGTCGATCGAGGCCTGAGCCGCCGCGAGCTCCGCCTGCACCTCCGCCGCCGCCTGCGCGGCCAGCGCTCGCTCCTGCGCGATCGCGGTCTCGTGCTGCGCCGAGATCAGCGCGATCGCGCTCTCCCGCTCGGCCGCCGCCGCGGCGAGGGACGCGGTCGCGGCCGCGTGTGCGCGGGCCGCCGCGATCCGGGATGCGGCGATCCATGCGATCGCCCCGCCGACCACGAGGCCGACGACGAGTCCGATGATGAGGAGCCAGGGATCCATGCGGACAGCGTCGCATGGACTCCGGACATCGCCGCTACGCCGCGACGGGGGCCAGGTGCGAGATGCGCGCACCCGCGCGGGCGCCGAGCTCGGTGAGCGTCGCGGCGCGGTGCCGCTTCGCGGCGTCGATGATGATCCAGGCGCACGCCTCGGCGTCGGCGAGCGCGTCGTGGTGCGGGAAGTCGTCGAAGCCGGCCGCCGCCGCGGCCTTCGGCAGCCGGTAGGACTCGAGCTCGTAGGTCTTGCGCGCGACCTGGAGCGAGCAGAGGTAGTCGAACGCGGGGATCGGGGTCATGGAGGCCTCGCACGCGGCCTTGATGACGCCCATGTCGAAGCCGGCGTTGTGCGCGGTCAGCGCGTCGCCCTCGATGTACTCCAGCAGCCGGGGGAGCTGGTCGATCCAGCGCGGGGCGCTCGCGCAGTCGGCGGCGCGCAGCCCGTGGATCCGGGTGTTCCACTCGGTGAAGTGGTCGTGGCCCTCGGGCGGCAGGATGAGCCAGCCCTCCCGGTCGACGACCTTGCCGCCCCGGACCTTCGCGAGCCCGACCGAGCAGGCGCTCGCGGCGGAGGGGTTCGCGGTCTCGAAGTCGATCGCGGTGAAGTCGAGGGCGCTCAGGTCGAGGGCGCTCGGGTCGAGCGCGCCGCGTTCGAATCGGCTGGGGTCGGGCACGGCCCCAGCCTGAACCCGACGTCCGACAACGGGCGCGCGGCGCGCCGGTCGCACCGGGAGCCGGGGCCCCGCCCGCGCGGCGGAGTCCGTGACATCGGGACGGTTTTTCTAGTATAAATAGAACATGGAGAACGCGATCGAGGTCGACCGCCTCACCAAGCGATATCGCGAGGTGCTCGCCGTCGACGACCTCAGCTTCACGGTCCGCCCCGGCCGCGTCACCGGCTTCCTCGGGCCGAACGGAGCCGGCAAGACGACGACGCTGCGCGTCCTCCTCGGCCTCGTCTCCGCATCCTCCGGCCGCGCCACCATCGGCGGGCAGCGATACCGCAGCCTCGGCCACCCGCTGCGCGAGGTCGGCGCCTCGCTCGAGGCCACGAGCTTCCACCCCGGGCGCACCGCCCGCGACCACCTGCGCGTGCAGGCCACCGCGGGAGGGGTCCCGCAGGCGCGCGTGCGGCTCGTGCTCGAGCAGGTCGGGCTCACCGCGGCCGCCGACCGGCGCGTCGGCGGCTACTCGCTCGGCATGCGCCAGCGTCTCGGCCTCGCCGCCGCGCTCCTCGGCGACCCCGGCGTGCTCGTCCTCGACGAGCCGATCAACGGCCTCGACCCCGAAGGCATCCGCTGGGTCCGCGAGCTGCTTCGCGCCCTCGCCGCCGAAGGGCGCACCGTGCTCGTCTCGTCCCACGTCCTCTCGGAGGTCGAGCAGGCCGTCGACGAACTCGTCGTCATCGACCGCGGCCGCAGCGTCTACCAGGGCCCGATCGGCGGCCTCGTCGCCGCGAGGCCGCGCGTCGTCGTCGATGCGGCGCAGCCCGCCCAGCGCCCGGAGCTCGCCGCCGCGCTCGCCGCGTACACGGTCGGCGAGCGCGCCGACGGCGCCCTCCTCGTCGACGGGATCGACGCGGGAGAGGCCGGCAGGATCGCGTTCGGCGCCGGCATCCCACTCGGCCACCTCGCCGCCGAGGCGCAGGGGCTCGAAGGCGGCTTTCTCGAGCTGATCCGCGGGGTCGAGTCGTGAACGCGGTCGGCCGCTCCGTCGCCGCCGAGCTGCGGCGGGTCCTCACCACCCGGATCTGGTGGATCCTCGCCATCGTGCTATTCGGCTACACCGCCTTCGTCGCGGGCGTCCTCGCGCTCTTCCTCGGCGACCTCGGCACCGCGCTCGGCACCGGCCCCGGCCTCCCGCCGCGCGCCGTCGCCGACCTTGTCTATGCGACCGCGACCTCCGTCGGCTACGTCGTGCCCGTGCTGCTCGGGGCGCTCATCGTCACCGCCGAGCACCGCACCGGCACGCTCACCCCGACGCTGCTCGCCCAGCCGCGGCGCGGCATCGTCGTCGCCGGCAAGGCGATCGCGGCCGCGGTCTTCGGGCTCGTCTACGGCGTCGTCGGTCTGCTCGCCTCGGTCGGCGCGGGCGGCGCGATCCTCGGGCTCACCGGCGGCGACCCGCTGCTCGACAGCGGCGACACCTGGGCGCTGTGCCTGCGCGCGCTCCTCGCGATGGCGCTGTGGGGGCTCGTCGGGGTCGGACTCGGCGGCCTCGTCGCGAACCAGGTCGTCGCGCTCGTCGTCATCCTCGCCTTCACGCAGTTCGTCGAGCCGATCCTGCGCGTCGTCGGCGCCGTCTGGGAGTGGAGCGCGCAGGTCGGCAGGTTCCTGCCCGGCGCCGCGAGCGACGCCCTCGTCGGGTCCGGGCTGTTCGGCTCGCTCGGCGCCCTCGACCCCGACGCCGCGGGCATGCACTCGGCGACGCTCGAATGGTGGGCCGGCGGGCTCGTCCTCGCAGGCATCGCCGCCGTCCTCCTCCTCCTCTCGCGCGTGACCACCTGGCGGCGCGACGTCGGTTAGTCGGGCGATCGCGTTCTGCCCGGCAGAACGCGACCCGCGGACTCGCGAGGAATCGCCGCCGGTAGGCTCGTACGCCGTGGCACTGACAATCGGCATCGTCGGGCTCCCCAACGTGGGGAAGTCGACCCTCTTCAACGCGCTCACCCGGGCGAGCGTCCTCGCCGCGAACTACCCGTTCGCGACGATCGAGCCGAACGTCGGCGTCGTCGAGCTCCCCGACCCGCGGCTCGCCACGCTCGCCGAGATCTTCGGCTCCGAGCGCATCCTGCCCGCGACCGTGTCGTTCGTCGACATCGCCGGCATCGTCAAGGGCGCCTCCGAGGGCGAGGGCCTCGGCAACCAGTTCCTTGCGAACATCCGCGAGGCCGACGCGATCGCCCAGGTCGTGCGCGGCTTCGCCGACCCCGACGTCGTCCACGTGGCGGGCGCGGTCGACCCGGAGAGCGACCTCGAGGTCATCACGACCGAGCTCGCGCTCGCCGACCTGCAGACGCTCGAGAAGGCGATCCCGCGGCTCGAGAAGGAGGTCAAGGGCAAGAAGACCGAGCCCGCGATCCTCCAGGCCGCGATCGCCGCGCAGGCCGCGCTCGACGACGGCGTGCCGCTGTCGCGTGCGAGCGGCGTCGACCTCGCGCTCCTCAAGTCGCTCGGCCTGATGACCGCCAAGCCCATCATCTACGTCTTCAACGTCGACGAGTCGGTGCTCGGCGATGCCGCGGCGAAGGGCCGGCTCGCCGATCTCGTGGCTCCCGCGAAGGCCGTCTTCCTCGACGCGAAGATCGAATCCGAGCTCATCGACCTCGAGCCCGAGGAGGCCGCGGAGCTGCTCGCCATGACCGGTCAGGACGAGTCGGGCCTCGACCAGCTCGCCCGCATCGGCTTCGACACCCTGGGCCTGCAGACCTACCTCACCGCGGGTCCGAAGGAGTCGCGCGCCTGGACCATCGGCAAGGGCTGGAAGGCCCCGCAGGCCGCGGGCGTCATCCACACCGACTTCGAGAAGGGCTTCATCAAGGCCGAGGTCATCTCGTTCTCCGACCTCGTCGAGACCGGCTCCGTCGCCGAGGCCCGAGCGAAGGGCAAGGCCCGCATCGAGGGCAAGGACTACGTCATGCAGGATGGCGACGTGGTGGAGTTCCGCTTCAACAACTGACTCGCTGCTGCCGCCGTTGCGGTGTCAGTTATGGCTGGAATGCGGGCGTCATTCCGACCATGACTGACACCGGAATCCGGTGGCTGGCGGCCGCCATCGTCGGGCATCGCGGGAGCTGCGGTGGGTGGGGGAGCATTCCTGGCGGGGACTTCATCCGGGGATCGACGTCGATCGTGCGGATGTCGGCGATGCTCGGTAGCCTCCAGATGAGCGAGGATTCCCCTGAGGCACTCCCGCGTTCGAAAGGACCATCGATGACGTCGCTGCCCTCCAACTCGACCCTCCGCTGCGTCGGAGGGCTCGCCGTCGCTGTAGGCTCAGCGCTCCTCGTCGCCGGTGCCGGTGCATGGCTCGCGGTGACCAAGCAGCTTCGCGACGAGAGGATCACGGTGCCGGGGAACGCGCCGCTGCTCGCGGGCAAGCGCGTCCAGGATCCGGTGACGGCCTACGTCGAGGCGATCGTCATCAAGAGCAACGCCGAGCGCGGCGCGGGCGGGCGCACCTTCGCCGACATCAGTGCGGCGCTGCGCGAGGTCGATGGGGGCAGCGATGAGGCCGCCGAGCTGCGAAAGCAGAGCGCGGCGCTGTCGACGGCCGCGTCCTTGCGCACCTCCCTGATGACCTCGGTGCTCGCGTACGGGGTGAGCGCCCTCGTCGGCGGGCTCGGGGCCTTCTTCGTGATCGCGGGATCGCAGCTGCGTCGGGTCGACGAGCGGTAGCCCGCCCGGGCGCGCTGTCGAGCGACGCTGCTCGCTGGCGTTCCGCCACTCTTGCGGTGCTGGCGTTCCGCCACTCTTGCGGTGTCAGTTGTGGCTGGAATGCGCGTGTCATTCCGACCACAACTGACACCGGAGCGGCCGGGAGCGGATCGCGGGGGAGCAGGCGTCGGGGCCGCGTGGAGGTTGGGTGCTTAGCATCGGGGCATGGATGAGCGCCTGCCCTGGATCCAGCCGTATGGCGACGCGGTCGTCAAGGGACTCAACCGGATCGGCGTGCGCTTCGGTCCGGTCGTGGTGCTCACGCTCCACGGCCGCAAGTCCGGCGAGCTCCGGTCGACCCCCGTCACCCCGGTCGAGGTCGACGGCCGGCGCTACGTCGTCGCCGCGATCGGCACGGCGAACTGGGCGCAGAACGCGAGGGCCGACGGCGACGCGGCGATCGAGGTCGCGGGCGACATCGAGGCGGTGCGGCTCGTCGAGGTGACCGATCCCGCGCGCAAGGAGCGGGTCGTCGTCGCGTTCGGCGAGCGCGGGATGGCCGGCCGCTTCCTGAAGTCGGTCGGCGCCGCGCCCGAGCGGACGCCGGAGGGCTTCGCGCAGGCGGCGCATACGAGCGCGGTCTTCGAGGTGCTCCCGGCCGCGGTCGGCACGGGTGCCGCGACGCGCTGAGCCGATCGAGGGACTGAGCCGATCGACGCACTGAGCCGATCGACACACTGAGCCGATCGACGCGCTGGGCCGATCGACGCACTGAGCCGATCGACGCGCTGAGCCCGTCGGCGCGTCAGGTCTGCTCAGGCGCCTGGCCGCGGTGTCGGACGGGGGTGCGAGGATGAGCGCATGCCGGAGATGCCCGAGACGGAGGCGCTCGCGAGGTTCCTGACGCAGAACGCGATGGGGCGGCGAGTCGAGCGCGTCCGTGCGTTCACGGTGCAGGCGCTCAAGACCGTCGAGCCGCCGGTCGAGGCGCTCGAAGGCCGCACGGTCGGGCCGACGACTCGCTACGGGAAGTTCCTCGCGATCGCCACGCAGGCCCCCGACGATCGCCCGATCCATCTCGTCGTGCACTTCGCCCTCGCGGGCTGGCTGCGCTGGTACGACGACGTGCCGTCGACCCCGGTCAAGCCGGGCGGCTACATCAACCTGCGGCTGCGCCTCGACGACGGCGCCGGCTTCGACCTCACGGAGGCCGGGACGAAGCACGCGCTCGCGATCCACCTCGTGCGCGACCCGCGGGACGTGCCGGGCGTCGCGCGACTCGGCCCCGACGCGCTCGCGCTCGAGCTCGGCGAGTTCGCCGCGATCCTGGAGAGCCGCAGCATGCGGATCAAGAACCTGCTGCGCGAGCAGTCGATCATCGCCGGGGTCGGCAACGCCTACTCCGACGAGATCCTGCACGTCGCGAAGATGTCGCCGTACGCGATGTCGAACCGGATCCCCTCGCACGATCTCGTCGACCTCCACGACGCGATGCGCTCGACGCTCTCCCGAGCGATCGAGGAGGCCTGCGGGCGTCCGCCGGCCGAGCTCAAGGACGCGAAGCGCTCGGGGATGCGAGTCCACGGACGCGACGGCGAGGCCTGTCCCGAGTGCGGTGACACGATCCGCTCGGTCAAGTTCGCCGACCGCTCCTTCCAGTACTGCCCGACGTGCCAGACCGACGGCCGGCCGCTCGCGGATCGCGTTCTGTCCCGGCTCGTCAAGTAGCCCGTCGTAGGCTTCCGGCATGGCGAACCCCCGACGCGTCGACGCGGACGACTTCTTCGCACAGCTCGAGGACTATCAGCGTCCCCACCTCGAGGCGCTGCGCGAACTGAGCCTCCAGGCCGACCGTCGCATCGAAGAGGTCGTCCACTGGAACCTGCCCGCATACCTGCTCGACGGCAAACGGCAGTGGGTCCTGCAGGGGTACAAGGCGCACTGCTCGCTGCGGTTCCCGACCCGGTTCTTCGCGGCGCACCAGGCCGAGGTCGAGGCGGCGGGCTACGAGGCGGGCGCGGGCTTCGTCAAGCTGCCCTACGACCGCGAGCTCCCGATGGAGCTCTGCAGGCGGCTCATCCGCGCCCGGCTCGACGAGTTCGCGGCGACCGGCCTCGGCTGGTAGCGCGTCCCGCCCGGATCGGGCGGATCAGCGCTGCGCGAGCGCGGCGAGCGCGCCGCCCGTGACCCGATAGCCGGTCCACTCGTCGAGTGCTTCCGCGCCGAGCGAGCGGTAGAACGCGATGGACGGCTCGTTCCAGTCGAGCACCGACCATTCGAAGCGGGCGTAGCCGCGCTGGAGGCAGATCGCGGCGAGCTCGGCGAGGAACGCCGTGCCGTAGCCGTGGCCGCGCTCGGTCTCGAGGACGAAGAGGTCCTCGAGGTGGATGCCGAGCGTGCCGGTCCAGGTCGAGTAGTTGAGGAACCAGATCGCGACGCCGAGGATCTCGTCCTCTCGGGCGATGACGTGGCAGTGCACGCGGGGCTCCGGACCGAAGAGCGCGTCGCGGAGCATCTCCGGGGTGCCGGTCACGGCGTCGGGCTCGCGCTCGTAGACGGCGAGGTCGACGATGCGGGCGTGGATGCCGGGGACGTCGCGGGGCCTCGCCGGCCGCAGTACGGCGCCTGCCGCGAGTGCGCGCTCTGCCATCGCACCAGGGTAGCGAGGGGTCAGGGGCGGCGAGCCGAGGCACCGTGCTCACGGCGGCTTCGCGGCACGGACCGCCCTCGTCTCGGCGCGAGACCCTCGCAACGCCCCGAGCGCCCCTATCCGGTTGCGACCACGACGTCGGCGCGCTCGCGCGTGCCGTCGATCGCGAAGAACTCCGACTCGAGCTCCTGCCAGCGCAGCCAATGCGCGCGCTGGTGCTCGCCATCGCGGGCGAGGCCGCGCGCGAGGCGCAGATCGGCGGGAGCCTCGACCCAGACCCGCACGCCGAGCCGCGCGGCGATCGCCCGCCGCGTCGTGGTGACGCCTTCGAGGACGAGGAGCGGCCCCGGCGCCGCCTCGACGAGCTCGGGCAGCGTGCCGATCCCGTCCGGGTCGCCGTACCAGTCGCGCCGCCGGTAGGCGATCGCCCGACCCGCGAGGAACGGCTCGATCACCTCGGTCTCGAGTCGCGGCCACCACGTCGTCCGCTCGGGGTCGAGATCGGTCCAGCCCAGGAAGTCGTCGATCCCGACGACGTGCGCGCCGGTCTCCGCGGCGATCCCCGCGGCGAGGGTCGACTTCCCGGAGCCGGCCGGCCCGTCGATGCCGATGATGCCCGGACGCGCGGCCCCGAGCGCCTCCAGGACTCGGGCGATCGCGTTCATCCGCCCAAAATATCGTGCGCGCGACGGTCAGCCGACGGGGACGGATCGATGCCCGCGTCCTAGGCTGGCGACATGAAACTCGCAACGATCCGCACGGCGCAGGGCACCCGCGTGGTCCGTGTCGACGGCGACACCGCGGTCGAGGTCGAGGGGGTCGCCGACGTCGGCGAGCTGCTCGCGACGGTCGGCGTCGCGGGCGCCGAGTCGGCCGCCGGCCCGGTGCACCGCACCGCCGAACTCGACTACGCGCCGCTCGTGACGCGACCGAGCAAGATCATCTGCGTCGGCCTCAACTACCGCGCGCACATCCTCGAGACGAAGCGCGACATGCCGGAGCACCCGACGCTCTTCGCGAAGTTCACCGACAGCCTCATCGGTGCGAACGACGACATCGTTGTCCCCGTCGAGGACACCGCCGACGTCGACTGGGAGGGGGAGCTCGTCATCGTCATCGGCCGCGAGGTGCGTCGCGCGCGGGGCGCCGACGCGCAGAACGCGATCGCCGGCTACTCGATCGCGAACGACGTCTCGATGCGGGACTGGCAGTACCGCACGACGCAGTGGGACCAGGGCAAGGTGTGGGAGGCGTCGACACCGGTCGGGCCGGTGCTCGCGACGCCCGAGGAGATCCCGTTCCAGGCGCGGATCGCGACGGCGGTCGGCGACGACGTCAAGCAGGACGGCGAGATCCACGACCTCGTGTTCGGCCCGCAGGCGCTCGTCGAGTACATCTCGACGATCACTCGGCTGCGGCCGGGCGACCTCATCCTCACGGGCACGCCGGGCGGCGTCGGGCACGTCAAGAGCCCACCGGAGTTCATGGCGCCGGGCGACACGGTCACGGTGACGATCGACGGCATCGGCGCGCTTCGCAACCGGCTCGTCGCCGGATGACGGCGCCGACTCCGCGCGGTCCAGTCGGTTCGCGCGGACCGGGCGGCGGGGGCGCTCGAGGCGAGCGAATCGCGGCCGCGGTCGCGGGCCTCGTCGCCCTCCTCGCACTCGTCGCCGCCGCGATCCTCGGCATGACGCTGTCCTCCGGCTCGGGAGCGGACTCGGGCGGCAATCCGGTCGCGACGATCCGGGTCGTCGACGAGACGTACCGGATCGAGCTCGCGAGCCCGGAGGCGCTGGCGATCGCCGAGCAGCTGCTCGCCCACGAGATCCCGCCGATGATCCCGAACGGGCTCGTCGTGCGCGACGACCCGGGGCCCAACGCGCCGTGGTCCTGGCACATCGACCCGGCCTCGCTCGAGTGGGCGGACATGACGACCGAGGTGTGCGACGGGCTGCCGTCGTTCGTCGAGGACGGCACGGTCACGAGCGAGTGGTACTGCCCGTGGTCGGCCGAGGTCGTCGCCATCTCCGGCGGGTCCGCGGCCGGATGATGGAGCCGTCCGTCGCCGACGTCATCGGCTGGGACGTGCGGACGTGGGGGCGCGCGGTCGAGGCCTGGGAGCGCGCGCTCGCGCGAGCGCCGGAGGGTCCGCTCGACGTGCTCGAGGTCGGGGCCGGACCGGGAGGACCGTCGCTGTGGCTCGCCCTCAAGGGGCACCGCGTCGTGACCTCGAACGTCTCGGGCACGCGGGAGCAGGCGGCTCCGCTGCACGAGCGCTACGGCGTCGCGGATCGGATCGAGTACCGCGACCTCGACCTGACGCGGGAGCTGCCCTACCGGGACGCGTTCGACGTCGTCGTCTTCAAGTCGGTGCTCGGCGGACTCGGAGGAGCGGACCCCGCGCTGCCGGGGGTCGCGCTCGACGAGATCCGCGCGGCGCTGCGTCCGGGCGGCATCCTGCTGTGGGCGGAGAACCTGCGCGGCAACTGGCTCCACCGCGCCGCCCGCACGCTCGCATACCGGATCCGTCGGGTGCCGATCTGGCAGTACCTGGCGCTGCGCCGGCTGCGCGAGCTGCTCGGCTCCCGCTTCGCCGAGGTGGAGCTGCACGTCGGCGGGGTCCTCGCGGTGCTCGGCACGAGCGAGGCCGCCCGCGACCGGCTCGCCCGCGCGGACCAGGCGCTCTTCGACCGGATCGTGCCCGCCTCCTGGCACTACATGGCCTACGGCTGCGCCCGCAGACCCCCGCTCGCGTAAGCCTCGCCCCGTCGCGTTCTCCCACTCCCGCTTTTCAGGAGAATCGGGGACGCGCGTGCAATACGCACGCCTGCGCCCGATTCTCCTGAAAAGCGGAAGTCGCGGGGGAGAACGTCAGGCGGGCAGACCGAAGAGGGACGGCCAGGCGGCCGCGGCGAATGGGTAGCCGACGAAGACGACCGCGTCGATGAGGAAGTGCGCGACGACGAGCGGCCACACCCGGCCCCAGCGCGCCGCGATCCAGCCGAACGCGATGCCCATCAGGAAGTTGCCGGCGAACGAGCCCCAGCCCTGGTAGAGGTGGTACGAGCCGCGCACCGTCGCCGACAGCAGGATGATCGGCCAGGTGCCCCAGCCCAGCTCCCGGAGCCGGGCGAAGAGGTAGCCGACCATGATGACCTCCTCCTGGAGGCCGGCACGCGCGGCCGCGAGCAGCAGCACCGGCACCGTCCACCAGTGGTCGGCGAGTCCCGCCGGGTTGACCGCGACGGTCAGACCGAGCGCGCGGCCGCCGAGGTAGACGACGATCCCGCCCGCGCCGATCGCGATCGCGATCAGGGCGCCCCAGCCGGCGTCGCGCGCGGGCCGGTCGAGGGCGAGGCCGAGCCGCCCGAGGTGCGGGCGCCGGACCGACCACAGCAGCCAGCACACGAGCACGACGGGCATGAGGCCGAACGCGACGTCGAGCAGCTGATAGACGAGGTCGAAGACCTCGCGGCTGTCGAGCGTCGGGTTCAGCGTCGCGGTCTGCTCGCCGAGCGGCTGCTCGCGCGTCGCGCGATTGATGATCGCGACGATCGAGTAGATCGCGGACTGGCCGAGCGACAGGCCGAGCACGATGAGGATCTCGGCGGTGATGCGGCCCCGCGACTCCGGGGCGACGAGCAGCGGCGACGGGTCTGCTCGCGACATGCTCAGAGCCTAGAACGCTACGTTGGTCGCATGCTTCGCCAGGGTCTCGTCGCGCTCGTCGCGGCGTCGGCCCTTGTGCTGACCGGCTGCGCGAGCTCGCAGTCGAACGTCATCGCGGACTCGGTCGTCGCGGTCGGTCTCGACGTCCCCTACACCGGCGTCGGGCCCGCATCGCCGGACGCGACCGTCGCGGACATCGCGGTCGGGATCGCGACGCTCGGCGGCTTCTCCTACCTCGACGCCGACGGGCGCAGCGTCGAGGACCCCGGCTTCGGCCGGATGCGGGTCGTCTCCGAGGAGCCGTTCGTCGTCCGGTACACGGTCGCCGACGGCCTCGCGTGGTCGGACGGGGTCGGGATCGACGGCGTCGACCTCCTCCTCGACTGGGTCGCCCGGGCCCACCCGTACGCGGGCGCGCGCTTCGGCTCGCTCCCCGATCTCGCGCTGTCCGGTGCGCGCTCGGTGCGGCTGAGCTCCGATCGCAAGTCGCTCGACATCGAGTTCTCCGCGGAGACGACGGCCTGGCGCGAGGCGTTCCGCTCCCCGCTGCCGGCGCACGAGATCGCGACGCGGGCATACGGCGCGGTGAGTCCCGAGGCGGCGAAGGACGCGGTCATCGCGGCGGTCGACGCCGCCGCCGACGGGGACACGGCGGCGCTCGCCGAGCTCGCGGCGGCGTGGGCGGCGACGTTCGAGCTCGGCGCGGATCTCCCGGCCTCGAGCGGACCGTACGAGCTCGCGTCGGCCGACGCGAGGCTCGTCGAGCTCACCGTCAACGAGCGGTACGCGGGGGATCGGGCCCCGAGCTACGAGCGGGTCGAGCTGCACGACCTCGGGACCCCGGCAGCAGCCGTGCAGGCCCTGTCGATCGGCGAGCTCGACATCGTCCAGGTCTCGCCGAGCGACGAGCTGCGGGCCGTGCTCGGCCGGATCGGCGCCGATCGGCGCCTGCTCGGTCCCGCCGAGGCGCCGACGCTCATGGTCGGCTGGTTCCACCGCGAGATCGACCGCGTCGAGCCGGGCCGGGCGCCCCTCGGGGCGCTGTGGGATCCGTGGGGCTGGACGCCGTACGTGCCGCCCGAGGTGTGAGGAACTCCACAAACGACGTTGCTGAGATGTAACGTTTTGGGGCTCGATTCGTTCGCAAGAAGCGAAGCGGACAAGAATCATTGATCGATCGCCTACAAGGCGCTTCATAACCCCTCGTATCAGGAGGTACACACAGTGAAGAAGAAGAGCCTCGCGCTCGGACTCGCGGCGGGCGTCTCCGCCGCGGTTCTCGCGCTGACCGGCTGCGCATCGGGAAGCGCGCCGGCACCGACCGACGGCCCCGTCGCCGCCGGCCCCGCCGTCACCGTCAACTGGAGCGAGCCGGAGAACCTGCTCATCCCGGCGAACACGAACGAGGTCAACGGCGGCCTCGTCCTCAACAACCTCTTCGCCGGACTCGTCTACTACGAGGCGGACGGCGCGTGGGCGTACGACGCGGCGGAGTCGATCGAGTCCGACGACTTCCAGCACTGGACCATCAAGGTCAAGCCCGGCCAGACGTTCTCCGACGGCACCCCGGTGACCGCCGAGTCCTTCGTCAAGGCCTGGCAGTGGGGTGCCTCCGACCCCGAGCTGCTGAACCAGTGGTGGTTCATCGACGCGGTCCCGTTCGAGGGCGGCACCTATGACGGCGGCGAGGACACCCTCGCGCTCGAGGTCGTCGACGACCTGACGTTCACCGTCGACCTCACCCGGCCGATGGCGGACTTCCCGCTCGCGCTCGGCTACACGGTGTTCTTCCCGCTGCCCGAGGCCTTCTACGCCGACCCCGACGCGTTCGGCGCGTCGCCGATCGGCAACGGCCCCTACAAGCTCTCCGACGAGGGCTGGGTCCCGGGCACCAAGCTCGGGGTCGTGCCGAGCGAGTCCTACACCGGCCCGCGGACCCCGCAGAACTCGGGCGTCGACTTCATCGTCTACGCGAGCGAGGACGCGCAGTACGCCGACCTGCTCTCGGACAACCTGGACATCGTCCAGAACGTCCCGCAGAGCGCGCTCGCGACGTTCCAGGCCGACCTGGGCGACCGCGCCGTCTACCAGGGCAACGCGGTGTTCCAGTCGTTCACCATCCAGCCCACGCTCCCGCACTTCGCCTACGACGAGGAGGGCACGCTGCGCCGTGCCGCCATCTCGCACGCGATCAACCGCGAGGAGATCACCCAGGTGATCTTCGAGGGCACCCGCACCCCGGCCGAGGACTTCACCTCCCCGGTCATCGCCGGCTTCGACCCGGCGTCGATCGAGGGCTCGGACGTCCTTGAGTTCGACCCGGACAAGGCGGTCGACCTGTGGGCCCAGGCGGACGCCATCTCGCCGTGGTCGGGCAGCTTCCAGATCGCGTACAACGCCGACTCCAGCCACCAGGCATGGGTCGACGCGACCGCGAACTCGATCAAGAACGTGCTCGGCATCGACGCGTCCGGCCTCCCGTACCCGGACTTCGCGGGTCTGCGCACCGAGGTCAACGACCGCACGATCCCGTCGGCGTTCCGCACCGGTTGGCAGTTCGACTTCCCGTCGCAGTCCAACATCCTCGGCGCGCTGTACGTGACCGGGGCCGGCTCGAACGACGCGGACTACTCGAACCCCGAGTTCGACGAGCTGTTCGACGAGGGCGTCACCTCGGCGACGCTCGAGGAGCAGGTCGCGGCGTTCAACGCGGCGCAGGCGCTGCTCTTCCGCGACCTGCCGGCGATCCCGCTCTGGTACGGCGCCACGACGGCCGGCTACTCGACCCTCGTGGACAACGTCGAGTTCGGCTGGGACAGCTGGCCGATCCTCTACGCGGTGACGAAGGCCGCGCAGTAGGCATCGTCCGACACATGGACCGTGGGGCGGCGCTCCGGCGTCGCCCCACGGCTCGTGTCCGGCTCACGAGCGCTCTTCGCATCGCACCGCAATGACCTGGTACATCGTCCGGCGAGTCCTGCAGGGGATTCCGGTCTTCCTCGGCTCGACGTTCATCATCTTCTCGATGGTGTTCGCCATGCCGGGCAACCCGATCCTGCGGATGTTCGGCGACCGCACGCCGAGCGAGGCGCAGATCGCCGCACTCGAGGCGAAGTTCCACCTCGACCAGGACTTCCTGACCCGGTACTTCCTCTACCTGGGCGACATCTTCCAGGGCAACCTCGGCACGACGTACGCGGGACAGTCGGTCAACGAGATCCTGCTGCGGACCTTCCCGACGACGCTGCGCCTCGCCGTCCTCGCCGTCCTCATCCAGCTCATCGTCGGCGTGCTCGCCGGCCTCGTCTCGGGGCTGCGCAAGGGCGGCATCTTCGACCACGCGACGCTCATCGTCACGCTTCTGCTCATCTCGGTCCCGGTCTTCGTCCTCGCGTTCGTCGCGCAGTGGTTCTTCGGCATCGAGCTCGGCTGGGTGAGACCGACGGTCGGCCAGGGTGCGCCGTGGCAGGACCTGATACTCCCGGCGATCGTCCTCGCGGCGCTCAACATGGCGTACGTCGTGCGCCTGACGCGCGGCTCCGTCATCGAGACGAATCAGATGGACTTCGTGCGGATGGCGTACGGCAAGGGGCTCGCCCGCGGCCGCGTCGTCCCCGTCCACATCCTGCGCAACTCCATGATCCCCGTCACGACGAGCCTCGCCGCCGACTTCGGCATCCTCATCGTCGGCGCGACCGTCACGGAGGGCATCTTCAACGTGCCCGGGGTCGGCAACGAGCTCTTCAAGGCGATCAACCGCCACGACATGCCCGAGATCGTCTCGATCGTCACGATCCTCGTCATCGTCTACGTCTTCGTGAACCTGCTCATCGACCTCCTCTACGGGGTGCTCGACCCGAGGATCCGCTATGTCAAGAAGTAACCCCGTCCGCAAGGCCCCCCGCTACGTCGCCGAGGTCGACGAGGGCGGGCTCGGCGCCGTCGACGCGGTCCGCGTGAGCGATCGGAAGTCGAACCTGTGGCTCGACGCCTGGCGGGACCTTCGAGGCCGCTGGATGTTCTGGGTGTCGGCGGTCGTCATCCTGTTCATCGTCTTCGTCGCGCTCTTCCCGACGGTCTTCACGCAGGTGCCGCCGAACGACGAGTGCTACCTCGCGAACTCGGACGGCGGACCGGAGCCCGGCCATCCGCTCGGCTTCACGAAGCAGGGCTGCGACGTGTTCTCCCGGATCGTGCACGGCGCCTCGACGTCGCTCTCGGTCGGCGTCATCGTGACGCTGCTCGTCGCGGTCATGGGCATCGCGCTCGGCGCCTTCGCCGGCTACTTCGGCGGCTGGCTCGACTCGTTCCTCATGCGCATCGGCGACATCTTCTTCGCGATCCCGTACATCCTCGCGGCGGTCGTGATCATGTCGATGTTCCTCCACGAGCGCAACATCTGGATCATCTCGCTCGCGATCGGATTCTTCAGCTGGCCCGGCACGGCCCGCATCCTGAGATCCGAGGTGCTGCGCGTCAAGCAGTTCGACTACGTCATGGCCTCGGAGGCGCTCGGCCTCTCGCGCGTGCGCACGATGTTCTCCCACGTGCTGCCGAACTCGATCGCGCCCGTCATCGTCATCTCGACGGTCGGCCTCGCGGCGGCGATCACGGCCGAGGCGACCCTGTCGTTCCTCGGGGTCGGCCTGCCGAACAACATCTTCATGTCCTGGGGCAACGACATCTCCCACGCCCAGCAGTCGCTGCGCACGAACCCGATGACCCTCATCTACCCGTCGATCGCGCTGTCGGTCACCGTGCTCGCGTTCATCATGCTCGGCGAGACGGTGCGCGAGGCGCTCGACCCGAAGGCGCGGGCGGCACGATGAGCGACGAGATGAGACCGCTGCTGTCGGTCAAGGACCTGCACGTCGCGTTCAAGACGGTCGAGGGCTTCGTGCCCGCGGTCCGGGGCGTCTCGTTCGACGTCTACCCGGGGGAGACGGTCGCGATCGTCGGCGAGTCGGGATCGGGCAAGTCGACGACGGCGCTCGCCATCAATCGGCTGCTGCCCGGCAGCGGCCAGATCACGGGCGGGTCGATCGAGTTCGAAGGCGTCGAGCTGACGACGCTGAAGCGCCGGGAGATCGAGCAGGTCCGGGGTCGCAAGGTCGGCATGGTCCCGCAGGATCCGATGAACTCGCTCAACCCGGTCTGGACGATCGGCTTCCAGGTCGGCGAGACGATCAAGGCGAACGGCCTCGCCAAGCGCCGGCACGAGGTCAAGCGGCGCACGATCGAGGTGCTGCGCGAGGCGGGCCTCGCCGACTCGGATCGGCGGCTCAAGCAGTTCCCGCACGAGTTCTCGGGCGGCATGCGCCAGCGCGTGCTGATCGGCATCGGGCTGTCGGCCGACCCGCAGCTGCTCATCGCCGACGAGCCGACCTCGGCGCTCGACGTCACCGTCCAGAAGCGCGTCCTGGACCATCTCGACTCGCTGACGAGCGAGCGCGGCACCGCGGTCATCTTGATCACGCACGACCTCGGCCTCGCCGCCGAGCGCGCGGAGAACCTCATCGTCATGCACCGCGGCCGCATCGTCGAGTCGGGACCGTCCCTCGAGGTGCTCAGGGACCCGCGCCACCCGTACACCCAGCGGCTCATCGCCGCCGCCCCGAGCCTCGGCTCGACGCGGCTGCAGTCGCAGCGGATGTCCGCGGCGAGCGTCGCAGCGAGCGCTGAGACGCGTCCGGAGGCGGACCAGGTCGCGCTCGAGCGCCCCGTGATCGAGTTCCAGGACGTCTCCAAGGTCTTCAAGATCCGCACCGGCGGTCCGCGCTCGATCCCGTTCACGGCCGTCGACGGGGTCTCGTTCGCCGTCGCGAAGGGGACGACGACGGCGCTCGTCGGCGAGTCCGGCTCGGGCAAGTCGACCGCCGCGAAGCTGCTGCTGCGGCTCGAGGACGTCACCACGGGCCGGATCCTCGTCGACGGCGAGGACATCTCGCAGAAGAAGGGCCATGACCTGCTCGCGCTCCGGCGTCGCATGCAGCCCGTCTTCCAGGACCCCTACGGCTCGCTCGACCCGCTGCACAACATCGGCAACACCGTCGGCGAGCCGCTGCGGGTCCACAAGATCGGCGACGCCGCCTCGCGCAAGCGACGCGTCCTGGAGGTGCTCGACCAGGTCGCGCTGCCGAAGACCGTGCTCTCGCGCTATCCGAACGAGCTGTCCGGCGGCCAGCGCCAGCGGGTCGCCATCGCGCGGGCGCTCGCGCTCAAGCCCGACATCGTGATCCTCGACGAGGCCGTCTCGGCGCTCGACGTGCTCGTCCAGGCGCAGGTCCTCGACCTGCTCGCCGACCTGCAGAGCGAGCTCGGTCTCACCTACCTGTTCATCACGCACGATCTCGCCGTCGTGCGACTCATCGCCGACAACGTCGTCGTGATGGAGCGCGGGAAGGTCGTCGAGGCGGCGAGCGTGGATCGCGTCTTCGCCGAGCCGGAGACGGACTACACCCGGTCGCTGCTCGCGGCGATCCCAGGCGCCGGGCTCATCTGATCGCGTCCGCGGAGGACTAGCCTGGCATCGCATCGGATGCGAGGGAGCAGACATGAGCAGGATCCGCGTCGCCGTGATCGGCGCCGGCATCGGGGGCCTGAGCGCGGCGGCCGCCCTGCGTCGGCGCGGGATCGAGGCCGAGGTGTTCGAGCAGGCGTCGGCGCTCGGCGAGGTCGGCGCGGGCGTCGCGATCGCCGCGAACGGCTGGCGGCTGCTCGAGCACATCGGGGTCATCGACCGGCTCGAGGCGACGAGCTCGGGGCTCAACAACGGCTACTTCCAGCTGCGCGAGGACGGCTCCTACATCGACACGCTGCGTCCGCCGGGCGGCGACGGCCGGATGCGGGTCTACGGCGTGCATCGCGCCGACCTCATCGACGTGCTGCGATCGGTCGTCCCCGACTCGACCATTCACACCGGCCACCGGCTGACGGGACTCGTGCAGGACCACGACGGCGTCGACCTGACGTTCGAGAACGGCGCGGCGTTCCGGGCGGATGCCGTGATCGGCGCCGACGGCATCCACTCGGCGGTGCGGCCCCACGTCGTCGAGGAGGTGCCGCCCGTCTCGAGCGGCACGGCCGCCTACCGCGCGCTCGTCCCCGTCACCTCGGAGGACATGTGGGAGTGGGGGACCTCGAAGCTGTGGATCGGCCCCGGGCGGCACTTCCTCGTCTACCCGGTGCGGGCCGACCGTCTCCTCAACATCGTCGCGGTCGTGCCGGCGACCGGGGGAGAACGCGATTCATGGAGCGCGCCTGGCGACCCCCGCGAGCTCGGCGCCGAGTTCGCCGGCTGGGACCCCGTGATCCAGGACCTCATCGCGCGGGTCGAGGACACCTTCCTCTGGGGCCTCTTCGACCGCGCGGCGCTGCCGACCTGGACCGATCGCCGGGTCGCGCTGCTCGGCGACGCCGCGCACGCGATGCTGCCGCACCTCGGGCAGGGCGCGAACCAGACGATCGAGGACGGCTTCGCGCTCGCCGCGGCGCTCGAGGGCGCGGACGCGGGCTCGGTCCCGGGGGCGCTCGCGGTCTACGAAGGGCTGCGTCACGGCCGGGCCTCGACGATCCAGCGGGCGTCGCGCGAGTTCGGGAACCTGTTCGACATGGTCGAGCGCGGCCGCTTCGAGGACCGGGACGAGGCGATCCGCCGGACCGCGCCGTTCTACGCCTGGCTCAACTCGCACGACGCCGACTCGCTCGTGCCGCCGCTGCCCGCGCCCGCGCGCTGAGGGCTCGATACGGCCTGCGAAGACCCCGGCAGCGAGGCCGGTAGACTAGACCGTCCCTTTTCGCAAAGCCGAAGGTATCCTCATGGCGCTCGCCCACCGCAACGATCTGCGCAACGTCGCGATCGTCGCCCACGTCGACCACGGCAAGACGACGCTCGTCGACGCGATGCTTCGCCAGACCGGCTCGTTCGGCGACCACGCGCACGTCGAGGAGCGCGCCATGGACTCGAACGATCTCGAGCGCGAGAAGGGGATCACGATCCTCGCGAAGAACACCGCGATCGAGTACTCCGGCAAGCATGCGACCGACGGCTCAGTCACGATCAACGTCATCGACACCCCCGGCCACGCCGACTTCGGCGGCGAGGTCGAGCGCGGCCTGAGCATGGTCGACGGCGTCGTCCTCCTCGTCGACGCCTCCGAGGGCCCGCTGCCGCAGACCCGCTTCGTGCTGCGCAAGGCGCTCGAGTCGAACCTGCCCGTCGTGCTGCTCGTCAACAAGACGGACCGCCCGGACGCGCGGATCGCCGAGGTCGTCGAGGAGTCGCACGACCTGCTGCTCAACATCGCCTCCGACATCCACGACGACATCCCCGGGCTCGACATCGACGCGATCCTCGACCTGCCCGTGCTCTACTCATCGGGCCGGGCCGGCGCGGCGAGCTGGAACGAGCCGTCGAACGGCCAGCTGCCCGACAACGACGACCTCGAGCCGCTCTTCGAGGCGATCCTCAAGCACATTCCGGCCCCGGCATATGACGACGAGGCGCCGCTGCAGGCATGGGTGACGAACCTCGACGCGTCGCCGTTCCTCGGCCGCATAGCGCTGCTGCGCGTGTTCTCCGGCACCCTCAAGAAGGGACAGACGGTCGCCTGGGTGCGCCACGACGGCTCGCACTCGAACGTCCGGATCGCGGAGCTGCTCAAGACGAAGGCCCTCGAGCGCCACCCCGCCGAGTCGGCGACCGCCGGCGACATCGTCGCGATCGCCGGCATCGAGGACATCACGATCGGCGAGACGATCGCCGACCCCGAGGACATCCGGCCGCTGCCCGCGATCCACGTCGACGACCCCGCGATCTCGATGACGATCGGGACGAACACCTCGCCGCTCGTCGGCAAGGTCAAGGGCCACAAGCTCACCGCGCGGATGGTCAAGGACCGTCTCGACCGCGAGATCATCGGCAACGTCTCCGTCAAGGTCGTCGACATCGGCCGGCCCGATGCCTGGGAGGTCCAGGGCCGCGGGGAGCTCGCGCTCGCGATCCTGGTCGAGAACATGCGCCGCGAGGGCTTCGAGCTCACCGTCGGCAAGCCGCAGGTCGTCACGCGACGCGACGAGGCGGGCAAGCTGCTCGAGCCCTTCGAGCACCTCACGATCGACGCGCCCGACGAGCACCTCGGCGCGATCACCCAGCTCCTCGCCGCCCGCAAGGGCCGCATGGAGACGATGCACAACCACGGCACCGGATGGGTGCGGATGGAGTTCATCGTCCCGTCTCGCGGTCTCATCGGCTTCCGCACCGAGTTCCTCACGATCACCCGCGGCACGGGAATCGCGAACGCGATCTCGCACGGCTACGAGCCGTGGGCGGGCCAGATCACGACGCGCGTGAACGGCTCCATCGTCGCCGACCGCGCGGGCGTCGCGACGCCGTTCGCGATGATCGCGCTCCAGGAGCGCATGACGTTCTTCGTCCAGCCCACGCAGGAGGTCTACGAGGGCATGGTCGTCGGCGAGAACTCGCGCGCCGAGGACATGGACGTCAACGTCACGAAGGAGAAGCAGCTGACGAACATGCGCTCGTCGACCGCCGACAACTTCGAGAAGCTCGACGTGCCGCGCGCGCTCACGCTCGAGGAGTGCCTCGAGTTCGCCCGCGAGGACGAGTGCGTCGAGGTCACGCCCGAGATCGTGCGCATCCGCAAGGTCGAGCTCGACCAGACGGCCCGCGCGCGGCTCGCCTCCCGCGCCAAGAAGCAGGGCTAGGGGCTCACGTCCGGAGGATCTTGGTCATGGGGCGGCCCTTGGCGAGCTCGTCGACGAGCTTGTCGAGGTAGCGGATGCGCTGCATGAGCGGGTCCTCGATCTCCTCGACGCGGACGCCGCAGACGACCCCCGTGATCAGCGGGGCGTTCTCGTTGAGCCGCGCGTCGGCGAAGAAGCCCTCGAGCGTCGTGCCCGCGGCGAGGTGCGCCGCGAGCTCGGCGTCCGAGAAGCCGGTGAGCCACTCGATGACCTCATCGAGTTCTGCCGTCGTCCGGCCCTTCCGCTCGACCTTCGCGACGTAGAGCGGGTAGATGGCGCCGATCGAGTAGCCGAAGACCCTCGCGCTCATTCGAACAGTGTCTCACCGACGTAGCCGCCCACCGAGGCTCCGGGCGGCACCGCCCAGATGCCGGAGCCGACGTGCTTGATGTACTCGTTGAGCAGGTCCGTCGCGAGCGCGCGCTGCACGCGGATGAACTGCTCGGGGGAGCGCTGGAACGCGATGAAGAACAGTCCCGCGTCGAGTCGGCCGAGCTCGTCGTTGCCGTCGACGAAGTTGTAGCCGCGGCGCAGGATCGCGGCGCCGGCGTTGTGCTCGGGCGAGGCGAGACGGATGTGCGCGTCGAGGGCGATGACCGGCTCGCCGTTCGCGGCGACCTCGTCGAAGTCGGGCTCGGTGAACTCGCTCCCGCCGCTCAGCGGCGCGCCCTCGCCCTTGTCGCGGCCGAAGATCGTCTCCTGCTCGCCGAGCTGCGCGCGATCCCACGACTCGACGAGCATCCGGATGCGCCGCGCGACGAGGTAGGAGCCGCCCGCGAGCCAGGCGGCGGCCGGGTCGTCACCCGCCTGGACCCAGACCGCGGCGGCCGTCGCCGGGTCCTCGGACTTGAGGTTGCGCGTGCCGTCCTTGAAGCCCATCAGGTTTCGCGCGGTGACCTGCGCGGTCGACGTCGATGAGGTCCTGCCGAATCCGAGCTGCGACCAGCGCAGCGGCGCGCGGCCGAACGCGATGCGGGACAGGTCGCGGATCGCGTGGACGGCGACCTGCGGGTCGTCGGCGCAGGCCTGGATGCAGAGGTCGCCGCCGCCGCGCGCCGGGTCGAGGGCATCGCCCGCGAACCGCGGGAGCGGTGCGAGCAGGGCCGGCCGCCGGTCGCGGATGCCGAAGCGGTCGCCGTGCTCGGGGTGGTCGAAGAGCGTCGGCCCGAAGCCGAACGTGATCGTGAGCCCCGAGGCGGGCAGGTCGAGCGCCTCGCCCGTGTCGTCGGGCGGCCGGGTGAGCGCGCCGAGCGCGCCGTCGCCGATCGGCAGGCCCCGGGTCATCGCCGCGGCCGCGGCGCTCCAGTCCTGCAGCAGCTCGACGAGGTCGGCGCGGGTCGCACCCGCGGCGAGGTCGAAGGCGGCGAAGTGCAGCCGGTCCTGGACGGGGGTGAGGATCCCCGCCTGATGCTCGCCGTGGAAGGGGTAGCTCGTCGTGGCGCGGTCGCCGGACGCACCAGTCGCAGCGGCGCCCGCCGCGATCGCGATGCCCGCGCCCGCGCCGGCGCCGACGGCGAGCCCCGCGGCGCCGGCGCCGAGGAGCCCGAGGAGCCCGCGCCGGCTGATCCCGTCCCGCGGGGGGACGGAATCGGCCGGGGTCGCCTCGGGGTCTTCGGTCATTCGATGATTATCGTCGGGCGTCTGGATACGGTGCTGCGCGCCTGCTCGACCCGCGCAGCGCTACTCGGCGATGCCGAGCACCGTGTGGGTCAGCTGCGAGAGCGGCTCGGCGAGCGCGTTGACCGCGTCCGAGAGGCCCTGTCGCTGCGCGTCGGTGACCTCGTCGTAGGGGGTGAACCCGCTCTCGAAGTCGCCGTATCCGGCGAGCAGCGTGCGCAGCCCGTCGAACTCGGCCTCGATGTCGGCGACGAGCGCCTGGCCGTCCTCGCCCTTCGACGCGGCGATGTCCTTGACGACGCCGAACGCGACCCACGCGCCGTCGACGTTCGCCGCGAAGTCGGCGAGGTCGGTGTGCGACCACCAGTCCTCCTCGCCCGTGATCTTGCCGGCCGAGACCTCGTCGAGCAGGCCGATCGCGCCGTTGGAGATGTCGGCGATGCCCACCGCGAAGTCGGGGTCGTGCACGAGGTCGTAGAGCTCCTGGACGTCGGCGACGAGCCCGTCGGCGAATGCCTGACGCTCGGCCGCCGTCGAGGGCGCCCAGTCGAGCCAGGCGGACTGGCCGTCGGAGTTCACGCCGTCGGCGGCAGGGGGCCAGAGGTCCTTCTCGATCCGATGGAACCCGGTCCAGTCCAGGCCCTCCGCGACGGCGTCGACCTCGCGGTAGTCGATCTTCGGATCGAGGTCGCCGAACGCCTCCGCGGTCGGCTCGATGCGCTCGTAGTAGGAGCGCGCGAGTGCGAAGGCGGCCCGTGCCGCGTCGTCGTAGCCGGCCGCGTAGTCGGCCGCGAAGGCCTCGACCGCGGGCAGCAGCTGCTCGGTCTGCGATTTGACGTAGGCGACGTAGTTCGCGACCGCGAGGTCGATCCGCGCCTGGTCGTCGGCGGCGACGGCGACCGTCTCGCCGGTCACGGTGAACGCGGCGACGCCGATCGGGGCGCCGATCTGCTGGAACTTGCAGGCGGTGTAGTACGTGCCGGGCTGCAGCTGGACGACGTAGTCGATCGTCTGGCCCGGCGTGACGTTCTCCTTCTCGCCGACGATCCGCAAGCGATCCTCCGCGAAGATCTCGAACTCGTTGACGTCGGTGCCGGTGTTCTCGATCGAGAACGTGATGTTGCCCGCTGCCGCGGTCGCCTCCGATACGACGCAGCTGTCGTCCGAGACGGCGACGCTCAGGCGGGCGCCGACCGGGTTGTTGGGGACGCAGCCGGCGAGCGCGACGGCGGCGACTGCGGCGGCAGCGGCCGCGGCGAGAACGCGAGGTGCGGGCATGGGGCTCCTTGATCGAATGCGAGGATCGGTTCTTGGCGGCCGTCGGGGTGGCGGTCAGTTGGTGGCGGAGACCGCGGGCCGCGCGAGCGATGCGCCCGGTGCGGCCGGTGCGGTCGGCCGCCGCAGGCTCGTCACGAGGAATGCGGCGAGCACGGGCAGGAGGTACGCCCACCAGTCGACGACCTGGAGCCAGGTCGGCTCGGCCGTGAAGTTGAAGAGGCCGCCGAGCAGCGCCCCGTACCAGCTCGTCGGCGGGACGAGCCCCGCGACGCTGTAGGCGGGCTGGTTGACGCCGGGCAGCCAGCCCGCCTCCTGCAGGTCGCCGATCCCGTAGGAGAGCACGCCCGCTGCGACGACGACGAGGAAGGCCCCGGTCCACAGGAAGAAGCGGCGCAGGTCGATCCGGGCCGCGCCGCGGTAGACGAGCCAGCTGATCAGGACCGCTGCGGCGAGCCCGATGACGGCCCCGAGGGTGGCGAGCAGGGCGTTGCTCTCCGACTTCGCGGAGGCCCAGAGGAAGAGGGCGGTCTCGATGCTCTCCCGCCCGACCGCGACGATGCCGATCGCGACGAGTCCGCCGGCACCCCCGCCGATGAGCGCGAGGGCGAGCCGGCCGTGCAGCTCGCGCCGCAGGCTCCTCGCGTTCTTCGCCATCCAGAAGATCATCCAGGTGACGAGTCCGACGGCGACGATCGAGAGCACGCCGCCGATCGCCTCCTGGGCCTGGAAGCTCAGCCCGTACGGTCCCCAGGTCAGGAGGGCGCCGAGGCCGAGCGCGGCGGCGATGGCGATCCCGACGCCGAGCCACAGCTTGGGGAGCACGTCGGTGCGCTCGACCTTGCGCAGGTAGGCGACGATGATCCCGACGACGATGCCCATCTCGAGGCCCTCGCGCAGGCCGATGAGCAGGTTCGCCAGCACGGGGGTCCTCTCTCGCGGCGGCCCGGTCGGCGCTCGGCCGGCGTATCGCGTTCTACAGGTTAGCCTAACCTAAATCAGAGACGACGCGAGTCGAGTGCCTACGCTGGAGGCGTGCAGCACCTCATGACCGCGCTCGCGGCGCTCGTCTCCGCGATCTGCGGCGCCGCGATCGGCGTGCTGTTCACCGTCGCCCACCGCGCGACCACACCGATCCTCGGCATCGACGTCCCCTATGGGATCGTCCTCGGGCTCGCGAGCGCGATCGCGTTCCTCGCCGCCATGCGGCTGCTCTGGGACACCCGCTGGCCGACCGTCGGCGGCGCCGTCGGACTCGTCGCCGCCATCCTCGTGCTCTCGTTCACGGGACCGGGCGGCAGCGTCATCGTCACGGACGACGCGTACGGCTGGACCTGGCTCGCCCTGACGCCGGTCGCCGCGGCGCTCGCGATCGCGTGGCCGCGGATGCCCCTGCGCCGCCACGCCGCGCGGCCGGCCGCGTCGGCGGGCGGCGATACGATTGGAGGGCCCGAGAGTCCCGCAGAGGAGTACCCGTGACCTACGTCATCGCCGAGGCCTGCGTCGACGTCAAGGACCGCGCGTGCGTCGACGAGTGCCCCGTCGACTGCATCTACGAGGGCGACCGGATGCTCTACATCCACCCCGACGAGTGCGTCGACTGCGGCGCCTGCGAGCCGGTCTGCCCGGTCGAGGCGATCTACTACGAGGACGACCTGCCCGCGCAGTGGGCCGACTACTACACCGCGAACGTCGAGTTCTTCGCCGAGATCGGCTCGCCCGGCGGCGCGGCGAAGGTGGGCGTCATCCACGACGACCACCCGATCGTCAAGGCGCTGCCGCCGCAGGGCGAGCACTGACGTGCTGCGCCTGCCCGACTTCCCCTGGGACTCGATCGGCGAGGCGACCGCGCGGGCGCGATCGCACCCCGACGGCTTCATCGACCTGTCCGTCGGCTCGCCCGTCGACCCGACCCCCGAGGTGATCTCCTCGGCGCTCGCCGCCGCCGCCGGCTCGCCCGGCTATCCGACGACGGCGGGCACGATCGAGCTGCGCGAGGCGGTCGCGGCATGGTTCGAGCGTCGTCGCGGCGTCGCCGGCCTCACCGGCGACCATGTCATCCCGACGATCGGGTCGAAGGAGCTCATCGCGCTGCTGCCGCTCGCGCTCGGACTCGGTCCCGGCGACACCGTCGTGCACCCCGAGCTCGCGTACCCGACGTACGAGGTCGGCGCGGCCGCCGTCGGCGCGACGGCGCTCGCCGCGGACGACCCCGCGACCTGGCCCGAGTCGACCCGGCTGGTGTGGATCAACTCGCCCGGCAACCCCGACGGCCGCGTGCTCGAGGTGGAGCAGCTGCGCGCCGCGGTCGTCCGGGCGCGCGAGCTCGGCGCCGTCATCGTCGGCGACGAGTGCTACGCGGAGCTCAACTGGGCCGGACCCGACCCGACCCCGTCGATCCTCGATCCCGTCGTCATCGGGGACTCCCGGGCCGGCGTTCTCGCCGTCTACTCGCTCAGCAAGCAGTCGAACCTCGCCGGCTATCGCGCCGGAGTCGTCGCCGGCTGCAGCCGGCTCATCGCCGACCTGCTCGCGGTGCGCAAGAACCTCGGCCTCATGGTGGCGCTGCCCGTGCAGCGGGCGATGACGGCGGCGTTCCGCGACGACGCGCACGTCGCGCTCCAGCGGGAGCGATACCGCGAACGCCGGCGGCTGCTCAAGGCCGGGCTCGAGCGCGCCGGCTTCCTCGTCGACGAGTCCACGGCCGGCCTCTACCTCTGGGCGACGCGGGGCGAGGACTCGCGCGAGACGCACCTGCTGCTCGCGGACCTCGGCATCCTCGCGGCCCCCGGCGACTTCTACGGCGCGAAGGGCGCGCGCCACGTCCGGGTCGCGTTCACCGCGACGGACGAGGCGATCCGGGACGCGGTCGCGCGCCTCGACCTCCTCGCCTGAGCCGCGCGGGTCGCGCCCGACCGGCTGCGGCTTCCCGTGCCTACCGCGGGTCCCGCGCCAGGGTCGCTGCGGCGCTCGGCGACGGGGTGAGCCGGGGGCGGTTGCGGCGGCTGCCGAGTCCGTTCCAGGGGGTCAGGGCAGTCACAGCGCCCGCCGCGCCGGTCGAGCGCGCGGCCGCGCTGCAGACGGTGTTTCGCGAGTCCGACTGCTTCAGCCGTCTCACCGCCGCCGAGCTCATCGGGCACCGGCTCCCAGAGCGAGCCGCGGGTGCCCGGCCGCGAGGGCGCTCGGCTGATGTGCGACTGCACGTCACGACGCTCGGCACCGGCCGGGCGATGCGCTCGCGCTGGTACGCCGCGGCGTCCCCGAGCCCGAGGTCGACGGCACGGCGGAGCACCGGGTCGCGGTCGTCGCGCACGGCGACCTGCTCTGGCGCGAGCAGCGTCTCATCGTCGAGCACGAGGGCCGGCAGCACTGGGAGGACGACCGGCAGTTCCGTATCGACATCGAGCGGATCAACCGCCTCGGCGGGCCCGGTCGGCGCCATGTGGGCATCGACAAGCACCTGCTCGCCGCGCCGGACCGGCTCGCGCATGACGTTCTCGCGCTCCTCGCCGCCCCGAGGGCGGCGTAGTGGACGCGAACGGTCGCTCACAGCCACCTGCCGCGACCATCTGCGCCCACCTCCTGCCAGCGCGGGGCGCAGCGAGAACGCCGGCAGCGGCGATTGTGGATCCCGCACCATCAAGCGGCGGGAAATCCGTCGATCCGGGCAGTAGTCGTACTGCCATATGCTGGAAAACGTGACTGAGGCCACCACCGGGACGGAAACCGCGCGACTCCAGTTCCCGGGGGGGACCGCGGAGTTCCCGATCATCCCCGCGACCGCCGGCAAGTCCTCGGTCGACATCTCGAGCTTCACGCGCCAGACGGGGCTCACGACGCTCGACCAGGGCTTCGTCAACACGTCCTCGACCCGCAGCGCGATCACGTACATCGACGGCGACGAGGGCATCCTGCGCTATCGCGGCTATGCGATCGAGGACCTCGCGGCGCACTCGACCTACCTCGAGGTCGCGTGGCTGCTCATCTACGGCGAGCTGCCGACGGCCGACCAGCTCGGCGAGTTCGACGAGAAGATCCGCCACCACACGCTGATCCACGAGGACCTCAAGCGGTTCTTCCAGGCGCTCCCGCACACGGCGCACCCGATGTCGGTGCTCTCCTCGGCGGTGAGCGCGCTGAGCACCTACTACGAGGACGACCTCGACCCGCACGATCCCGAGAAGGTCGAGCTCAACACCGTCCGGCTGCTCGCCAAGCTGCCGGTCCTCGCCGCCTACTCGCACAAGAAGGCGGTCGGCCAGGCGTTCCTGTATCCGGACAACTCGCTGTCCTTCGTCGAGAACTTCCTCAAGCTCAACTTCGGCAACCTCGCCGAGCCGTACGAGCTGAACCCCGTGCTCGTCACGGCGCTCGACCGGCTGCTCATCCTCCACGAGGATCACGAGCAGAACGCGTCCACGAGCACCGTGCGGCTCGTCGGCTCGACCGAGGCGAACATGTTCGCGAGCATCTCGGCCGGCATCAACGCCCTCTACGGCCCGCTCCACGGCGGCGCGAACGAGGCGGTGCTCTCGATGCTCGCCCGCATCCGCGACTCGGGCGAAGGCGTTCAGCGCTTCATCGACCGCGTGAAGCGCAAGGAGGACGGCGTCAAGCTCATGGGCTTCGGGCACCGCGTCTACAAGAACTACGACCCGCGCGCGAAGCTCGTCAAGGAGTCGGCCGACGAGGTCCTCGCCGACCTCGGCATCAGCGACCCGCTGCTCGACATCGCGAAGGAGCTCGAGCAGGCCGCGCTGCACGACGACTACTTCGTCGAGCGCAAGCTCTACCCGAACGTCGACTTCTACACGGGCGTCATCTACAAGGCGATGGGCTTCCCGACGCGGATGTTCACGGTGCTCTTCGCGATCGGGCGACTGCCCGGCTGGGTCGCGCACTGGCGCGAGGCGATCAACGACCCGCAGACGAAGATCGGCCGCCCGCAGCAGCTCTACACGGGCTACGACGCCCGCCCCTGGCCGGCCGGCCGGTAGAACTCGATGCGGCGGCTCCCGGCTTAGCGCAGTCGCCGGAGCGCGGCGCGGGCGGCGAGCCAGCCGCCCATCCCGTGGACGCCGCCGCCCGGCAGCGCCGAGGCGGAGGCGAGGTAGAGGCGGGGCGCGGCGCCGGAGCGCGCGGCACGGTCGGCCGGGATCTCCCACGGCGACGGGGAGGGCCGCGGCCGCGCGATGAACTGCCGCCAGTCCATCGCGCCGCCGCCGATGTCGCCGCCGACGAGGTTCGCGTTCCACGTCTCGAGCGCTGCCGGTCCCATCGCGTGCCGTCCGATGACGCGCTCGCGGAAGCCGGGCGCGAAGGCCTCGATGCGCGCCTCGATCAGCGGCGTCGCGTCGCCGTCCCAGCCGTTCGGGACGTGGCAGTAGGCCCACGCGGTGTGCCGGCCGGCGGGCGCGCGGGTCGGGTCGGCGACGCTCGCCTGCACGAGCAGGACGAACGGCTCCGCCCCGACGTCGCCGTCGGCGACGACACGCTCGGATGCGACGACCGTGCTCGCGCTCCCGCCGAGGTGGATCGTCCCGGCCGCCGCGAGCGCTGGATCGAGCCACGGGATCGGCGCGTCGAGCGCCCAGTCGAGCTTGAACACGCCGGGCCCGTTCCGCCACCGCGCGAGGCGTCGCGCGGTGCCCGCGGGCAGCCGCTCGCCGACGATCGCGAGCAGCTGGCGCGCACCGACGTCGAGGAGCGTCGCGCGCGCGGTCGGCAGCTCGTCGAGCGAGCGCACCCGGTGGCCCGTGCGGACCTCGCCGCCGAGCGACTCGAGCCGCGCGACGAGCGCGTCGGCGAGCGCCTGCGAGCCGCCCACGGCGACCGGCCAGCCGACCCCGTGGGCGAGCGTCCCGAGCAGGATCGCGAACCCGCTCGTCAGCCAGGCGCGAAGCGGCAGGCCCGAGTGCGCGGCGAGCCCGGCGAGGAGCGCGCGGGCGGGCTCCTCGCGGAACGCGCCCCGCATCGACCACGTCGCCGGCCACGCGCCGTGCAGGCCGAGGCGCAGCAGGTCGCGCACGGAGTGCGGCGGGAGCGCGCCCGGGTCGAGCGCCGACGCGGCGAGAGGCTCCCAGGGCGCGCCCATGACGTTCTGCCAGCGCCTCCCGTCGCGGCCGAGCCCGGCCGCGGTCTCGGCCGCCGACCGGTGCAGCAGGACCGACTCGCCCGGCGCGAGCGCATGGCCGAGCGGGATGTCGGGGTGGGAGAACGCGAGTCCGTCGCTCGCGAGGTCGAGCGCTCGGAACGCGGGGGAGGCGAGCGCGAGGGCGTGGATCGTCGCGCCGACGTCGTGCCGGAACCCGGGCAGCGTCAGCTCCTCGGTCCGCAGGGCGCCGCCCGGACGGTCGGCGGCCTCGAGCACGACGACGCGCAGGCCCGCCTCGGCGAGCGCGACGGCGCCGACGAGCCCGTTCGGACCCGCGCCGACGACGACCGCGTCGACGTCGGTCACGGCGCCGGCCGATCAGCCTCGGCGGGCATCCCGGCTGGGTCCCGCCCGGTCGGGCATGCAGCGCGCTGCCGCTGCGTCGGGCATGGAGCGCACCCTGAGTCCGTCAGGCATGGAGCGCGCTGTTGAGCACGACGCCCTCGCCGGTGCGCGGCAGCGCCTCGACGCCGCCGGTCAGCGAGTTGCGGCGGAAGAGCACGCCGTTCGCGCCGGACAGCTCGGCGGCCTTGATCTCGCGCCGCTCGTCGCCCTCGACGAGGACGAGCTTCGTGCCGGCCGTGACGTAGAGCCCCGCCTCGACGACGCAGTCGTCGCCGATCGAGATGCCGACGCCGGAGTTGGCGCCGAGGAGCGAGCGCTCGCCGATCGAGATGCGGTGCGTGCCGCCGCCCGAGAGCGTGCCCATGATCGACGCACCGCCGCCGATGTCGGAGCCGTCGCCGACGACGACGCCCTGCGAGATCCGGCCCTCGACCATCGACGCGCCGAGCGTGCCCGCGTTCCAGTTGACGAAGCCCTCGTGCATGACGGTCGTGCCGGGCGCGAGGTGCGCTCCGAGCCGGATCCGAGCGGTGTCGGCGATCCGCACCCGCTCGGGGATGACGTAGTCGGTGAGCCGGGGGAACTTGTCGAGGCTGTGGATCGTGATGCCGGCGCGCTGCAGCTCGGCGCGGCGTGCCGGGACGCTCGCAGGGAGCATGGGGCCGGCGTTCGTCCAGGCGACGACGGGCAGCAGACCGAAGACGCCGTCGAGGTTGAGCTCGTTCGGCCGGACGAGGAGGTGGCTGAGCAGGTGGAGGCGCAGGTAGACGTCGGCGACGCCCGCGGGCGCGGCGTCGAGGTCGTCGATGACGACCGTCTGGAACGCGATGGTGACGCCGCGGCGCGGGTCGTCGCCCTCCTGGCTCGCGAACTCGGCCGGCGCGATGAGCGGGTCGATGCCCGCGGGCAGGGCGCCGAGCCGGGGGTCCGGGAACCACGCGTCGAGCACGGTCCCGTCCTGCGCCGTCGTGACGAGTGCGTATCCCCAGGCCGTCCGATCGTTCACGCCCTCCACCCTACCGAGGCTCCCTTTTTCAGGAGTATCCGGGTCGCGCGTGCACTACGCACACGCAGGGCTGAATCTCCTGAAAAGCGGGGGTCGGTAGGCTGAGGGCGTGGCCGTGCTCGACCTGGGAACCGATGTCGTGGCGCTCGCGGCGGCGCTGTGCGACATCCCCTCGGAGTCGGGGCGGGAGGCCGAGCTCGCCGACGCGATCGAGTCGGCGCTACGGGCGCTCCCGCACCTGAGCGTCGACCGCGACGGCGACGCGGTCGTCGCGCGCACGCACCTCGACCGCGACCGCCGCGTCGCGATCGCCGGCCACATCGACACCGTGCCGATCAAGGACAACGTGCCGTCGCGGCGGGAGCTCGTCGCGGGCGAGGACGTCCTCGTCGGCCGCGGCAGCGTCGACATGAAGGGCGGCGTCGCCGTCCAGCTCGCCATCGCCGCCGCGCTCGCCGAGCCGCGTGCCGACGTCACCTGGATCTTCTACGACCACGAGGAGGTCGACTCCGCGCGCAACGGCCTCGGCCGGCTCGCCCGCAACCGTCCCGACCTGCTCGCCGCCGATTTCGCGATCCTCGGCGAGCCGACGAACGCCGTCGTCGAGGGCGGCTGCAACGGCACGCTGCGCGTGCGGCTGGCCTGGCACGGCGTTCGCGCCCACTCGGCACGGCCGTGGGCCGGTCAGAACGCAATTCACGCGCTCGCCCCGGCGCTCGCGGCCCTCGCGGCCTGGGTGCCCGAGGACGTCGAGGTCGACGGGCTCGTCTATCGCGAGTCGCTCAACGCGGTCGGCGTCGGCGGCGGCGTCGCGGGGAACGTCATCCCCGACCTCGCGGAGCTCACCGTCAACTACCGCTTCGCCCCGAGCCGCTCGGGCGAGGAGGCCGTCGCGCGCGTCCGGGCGCTCTTCCCCGATGCCGAGCTCGAGGTCGTCGACCTCGCGGCCGGCGCGCGTCCCGGGCTCGACGCCCCGATCGCGCGGGAGTTCCTCGCGGCGGTCGGTGAGCCCGCGCAGCCGAAGTACGGCTGGACCGACGTCGCGCGGTTCAGCGAGCTCGGCATCCCGGCGGTCAACTACGGGCCGGGGGATCCAGCACGCGCGCACACCGACGACGAGGCGGTCGCGGTCGAGCAGATCCGCGCGTGCGAACGGGGACTGCGGGCGTGGTTGGCCTCCTGAGGAGGTGGTGGGTCCAGGTCCTCCTGGTCTTCATCGCCTCCCGCATCGTCTCGACGGCGATCCTGCTCATCTACGCGAGCCAGCAGGTCGCGAGCCCGTGGTCGGGCGCGCATCCCGATCTCATCGCGTTCTCCTCGTACTGGGACGCCGAGTGGTACCTGCGGATCGTCGCGTTCGGCTACCCTTCCGAGCTCCCGCTCAACGACGAGGGCCAGGTCGTCGAGAACGCGTGGGCGTTCATGCCTGCCTATCCGTATCTCGTCGCCGTGTTCTCCTGGCTCGTCGCCGTCCCGTTCCGGCTCGTCGCGGTCGTCGTCTCCGTCCTCTTCGCGCTCGCAGCGGCCTTCGTCTACTACCGGCTCTTCCTGCAGTGGCTTCCGCATCGCGGGGCGCTCGCGGGCGTCGCCCTCATGCTGTTCAACCCCGTCTCGCCGATCCTGCAGGTCGGATACGCGGAGTCGATGCACCTCTTCCTGCTCGGCGTCGCGCTGCTGCTGCTCGTGCGCCGGCGCTACGTCGCGCTGCTGCCGGTCATCGTCCTGATGTCGTTCACGCGGCCGACGGGGCTCGCGTTCGCGCTCGCGCTCCTCGGCCATCTCGGGGTGCGCTGGTGGCGGCATCGCAAGGGGGTCGAGCCGTTTCCCGCGATCGAGGTCGCGCGGGTCGTCGTCGCGGGCGTCGTCAGCGCCGTGTGCGGGCTCGCCTGGAGCGCGATCGCCGCGATCGCGACGGGGCAGCCCGACGCGTACCTCGCGACGGAGCTCGCCTGGCGCCGGGGCTACATCGGCGACGGGCACCTCGTGCCCTTCTCGCCGTGGGTCGAGGGGGCCGGCTGGTGGGCGTCCTGGTGGGGCTGGCCGGAGTGGCTCGGCCTCGCGGGTCTCGTCGTCGCAGTCCTCCTGCTCGTCGTCGCCCTCGTCTCGCCCTGGATGCGTCGGCTCGGCGTCGACCTGCGGCTCTGGGTCGCGGCATGGCTCGTCTATCTCCTCGCGGTGTTCTTCCCGCAGTCGAGCACCTGGCGCCTGCTGCTGCCCGCCTCGCCCGCGCTCGCGGCGCTCGCCGTGCCGCGCTCGCGCTGGATCGTCCCGGTCGCGATCGGGCTCGGCATCGTGGGGCAGTGGTTCTGGGTCGGCGGGATGTGGGCGTGGGTCGACGGGGACTGGACGCCGCCGTGATCCCGACGAGGTGACAAGGTCGATTTCTCTCGTGTCGGGGGCATGCGGGATAATGGATCGCACCGCTAGCGAAAGGGGTGCCGATGGCCGCGATGAAGCCCAGGACCGGAGACGGACCGATGGAGGCCGTCAAGGAAGGGCGGCTGATCATCGTGCGCGTACCCCTCGAGGGCGGCGGTCGACTGGTCGTGTCGGTCAACGACGCGGAGGCCAAGGAGCTGCACGGCGTGCTCGGCGCCGTGGTCCAGTCGTAGTCCGGTCGCCCGGCGCGCCCGATCCCGGGGGCGGTCCGATCAGCGCTTGGTGATGAGCAGCAGTCCGTCGCCGATCGGGACGAGCGCGCTGACGACGTCCTCGGCCGCGCTGACGACCTCGGCGAGGTCGCGGAACGCCTGGGTCTGCTCGTCGCGCAGGACGGGATTCGCGACCCGGCCGTGGAAGAGCGCGCGGGGGACGATGACGGTCCCGCCGCTGCGGGTGATGCGCAGCGCGTGCTCGACGTACTCGATGACGGATCCCGCGTCGGCGTCGACGAGACACAGGTCGTAGCTGCCGTCGTTGATGCGCGGCAGCACCTCGGCGGCGCGACCCGCGATGAGCCGCGTGCGGGACGCGGGGACGCCCGCGGCGAGCAGCGCCTCGCGGGCGATCTGCTGGTGCTCGACCTCGACGTCGATCGAGGTCAGGGTCGCCTCCGGCGCGCCGGTCAGCAGCCACAGCGCGCTCACGCCGAGCCCGGTGCCGATCTCGATGACGTGCTTCGCGCCGGTCGACGCGGCGATCTGCGCGATGAGCGCGCCGGTCGCCGGCGTGACGGGCGCGAGACCCATCTCGAGCGAGTCCCGTCGGGCCTTCGCGATCTCGGGTCGCTCGACGACGCGGTCCTCGACGTACCGCTGGTCCTCGCTCGTGCCCGCCATCGCACCTCCTCGCCCCGAGTGTACGGGGGCGCGCTCGAGAGGCCCCGGAGCCTGGCCGGGTGTCGCTCGGCACGGTACCGACCAGCTGCCGATTCGCGAGGAGACAGAATCCACAGTCCGCCCGATGCAGTGATCATCCACAATTCGGTAACAGCCCCGCGGAGCCCTGGGTTTCCTGCACTACCATCGCAGAGGTGAGCGGTCTCGACGAAGCCCAGGCCCTGACGGCCTCGCTTGGTGAGGTGACGGTGGACACCATTGGTAAGGACCACCTCAAGGCCCTTGATGTGCTCTTCTACTCGCATGTTGCGACGGCGTTCGTGACGGTCGTTCTCAAGGACAACAGCGACGCTGAGCAGCGGTACGCGATCGAGCGGATCATCGAGGCGCAGCAGATGTACGACGACGAGGCGACGATTGATTTTGTCTTCGCTGATTCGGTCCCAGCCCACACGGAGGCCGAGCTCGTCCCGCAGTTCAGTTACGCGTGAGCACCGGCATAACCGATCCTGCGCTCTGCCAACGCAGAGCGGTGACGTTTGCGCGTGATGCCGAGGAGCTTCTGGCCATCGAGAACCAGTGGTTCGCGGTCGCCGCGTTCTACGCGGCGTATCAGCTGGTGAGGTCGGCGCTGATTGTTGACCCTGTTTTCGCAGATCTGGCGAGATTGCACGCGATCGACACGAGCTTGCAGCCCGAAGACCGGCTTGCCCACGTCCACGCCGCGCGGCGCGGCAAGGGCCATGCGGCCCCCGGAGTGAACGATCTGGTCCAGAAGCTCTATCCTTCGATTCGAGTCCGCTACCTGCGGCTGCACAGCGCAAGCGTTGCAGTTCGATACGAGATCGGTATCGGGGCATACCGTTCTGTGGATCTCATGGGTGATCTGGTGACCGTCCGGTCAGCGGTTGATGCTGGACTGGCTGCGTGAGGCCGGGTTGACATCGTGAGTTTCGGCCTGACATTCGACAAGCTGCTGCTCATCGCAGTGCTTGCCCTGCTGCTCATCGGGCCAGAGCGGATCCCGCAGTACGCGAAGCGACTCGGGGAGTGGGCACGGCGGGCGCGGGACTACCTCGGGGGCGCCCGCGAGCGGATGCGCGAGGAGATGGGCCCCGAGTTCGACGACATCGACTGGAAGCAGCTCGATCCCCGGCAGTACGACCCGCGGCGGATCATCCGCGAGGCGCTCGCCGAGCCGGCACCGCAGGCCTCCGCGCGGGAGTCCGCCTACGCGCAGCGCCAGCGGCGGCTGCGCGAGCAGCGCGAGGCGGGAGCCGCCGGCGCGGCAGCGCCGTTCGATCCCGACGCGACCTGAGCGACGAGTCGGTTCAGCCGTCGCGTCGCGTTCTCGCGCCCGGATGGCCGGCCTGTTCGGCCTGCACTCGCGAGCCCTCCCGACGCAGGGCGTCGACGACGAGCCGCACGCTCGGCCGCTGCGCCCGATCGGGGCGCATGAGCGCGCTGATCACCCGTGTCGCCCGGACGCCGGTGAGCGGCCGCGTGACGATGCCGGTGCCGCGGGTCGACGTCGTGAACCGCGGCAGAATCGCGATCCCGAGGCTCGCGGCGACCATCGCCTCGACGATCCCGTTGTCCTGGAAGCGCTGCACGATGTGCGCCGGTGTGCCGTTCACGGCTTCGATCTGCCGCAGCAGGACGTCGAACGGCTGGCCCTCCGGCACGCCGATCCAGGACTCGCCCGCGAGGTCGGCCGGGGAGAGGCTGCGCCGTCGCGCGAGTCGGTGGTCGGCCGGTAGCGCGATGTCGAGCGGCTCGCGCATGAGCGGGACGACGTGCAGCTGGCGCTCCTCCCAGTTCGCGCGGATGCCCTCGGAGTCCGTCAGCACGATGTCGTAGTCGGGGGTCAGGCCCGCGTAGTCGACGGTCTCGACGTCCGCGTCGGTGCAGACGACCGACAGGCCGGGATGCTCGGCGACCGACTGCAGCATGCCCGGGGCGAGCATCTTGCCCGCGGTCTGGAAGACGAGCACGCTGACCTCGCCGCGGGGTGCGCCGAGGTAGTCGTCCCAGAGCGCCTCGGCGCGCTCGATCGCGGTCGCCACGTCGGCCGCGGTGCGGGCGAGCTCTCGGCCGGCCGCGGTCAGGGCGATGCCGCGTCCGTGCCGCTCGGTGAGGGCCACGCCCGTCTCGCGCTGCAGCTGCTTGAGCTGCTGCGAGACGGCCGACGGGGTGCGGTGGGTCGCCTCGGCGACAGCGGTCACCGAGCCGCGCTCGGCGAGCTCTCTCAGCAGCTCGAGTCGACGGACATCCATGTAGGTGAGCTTAATAGTGCATGCAGATATATGTACTGGATCTCGATGGTTCCATCGCCCACACTGGAGCCATGACGATCCTGTTCTCCATCCTCGGCATCCTCGCCGTCGCGGGGATCGCGACCTCGCTCGTGACGGTCGCGCGCGACGGCTACCGCCGCGTCCCTCAGCACTGACGACCGCGCCGGCGACCGCGCCGGCCGCCCGGCTAGAGCAGCGGACGCCCGGCCCGGGACGCGCCCGCGGCGAGGACCGCGTCCGCGAGGTCCTGGAACGCGACCGCGGCGACGTCCCGCGGCTCGGTCAGCGCGATCGGCGCGCCGGCGTCCCCGCTCGCGCGCAGCGCGATCGACAGCGGAATCCGGGCGAGCACGCCGACGGGCTCCTCGGGGCTCGACAGCCGCTCGGCCGTCGCGGTCCCGCCGCCCGAGCCGAACAGCTCGACGACCGAGCCGTCGGGCTGCGGGAGTCCCGACATGTTCTCGACGACGCCGAGCAGCCGCTGATCGAGCCGGCGCGCGAGCAGGCCCGCGCGCACCGCGACCTCGGCCGCCGCCGGCTGCGGGGTCGTCACGAGCAGGAACTCCGCGTTCGGCACGAGCTGCCCGAAGGACAGCGCGGCGTCGCCGGTGCCCGGCGGGAGGTCGACGACGAGCACATCGAGATCGCCGAACCAGACGTCCGAGAGGAACTGCTCGATCGTGCGATGCAGCATGGGGCCGCGCCACGACACCGGCTCGTCGCCCTCGAGGAACATGCCGATCGAGATCGCCGGGATCCCGTGCGCCTCGGGCGGCATGACGAGCGCGTCGACCCGCGTCGGCCTCGCACCCGCGATCCCGAGCAGGCCGGGGATCGAGAAGCCGTGCACGTCGAGATCCATGATCCCGACCTTGAGGCCCCTGCGGGAGAGCGCGACCGCGAGGTTCGCGGCGACCGTCGACTTCCCGACGCCTCCCTTGCCGCTGCCGACCGCGATCACCCGCGTGAGCGTGCCCGGGCCGAAGCGGTTCGTGCGGGCCCCGCGCACCCGCCCGATGAGCGCCGTGCGCTCCTCGGCCGACATCGTCCCGACCAGGACCTCGACCGACTCGACTCCGGCGACCGACTCCGCGGCCGCGCGGACATCGCGTTCTATCCGCTGCGCCGCGGGACATCCCGCGATCGTCAGCGCGAGCTCGACCGTCGCGACGCCGTCGACGAGCGACGCTGCGCGCACCATGCCGAGCTCGCCGAGCGTGCGACGCAGCTCGGGGTCGACGACGGCGCCGACGGCCTCGAGCAGGGTCGCGTCAGCCACCGGGCTCGGCCTCCCTGCCGCGCTCGAGCTCGGCGAGCATCGCGCGCAGCTCCTGGCGCACGAAGTCCTTCGTCGCGACGTCCTCCAGGCCGAGCCGGAGCGCGACGATCTCGCGCGCGAGGTACTCGGTGTCCTCGAGGTTGCGCTCGGAGCGCTGCCGGTCCTGCTCCATGGAGACCCGATCCCGGTCGTCCTGCCGGTTCTGCGCGAGCAGGATGAGCGGTGCCGCGTAGGACGCCTGCAGCGACAGGATGAGCGTCAGCGCGGTGAAGCCGATCGCCGCGGAGTCGAAGCGCCAGCCGTCGGGGGCGGCGGTGTTCCACAGCATCCAGACGACGACGAAGACGGTGAGCCCGAAGACGAACCACGGGGTGCCCATCCAGCGTGCGATCGACTCCGTGAAGCGCCCGAAGCGGTCGCGGCTCGGCGTCGCGGCACGCTGATTGCCGAGGCCCTTGGGCGTGTCGATCCGCGCGGGTGCACGGCGTTCAGTGCGCGGCATCCGATGCCCCCTTGCCTGTCGCGGTGGTCGAAGTCACGGGTTGCGCGCCCGTACTTCGGTGACCCGCCGGCGTCGCTTCCGCGTTGCGCCAGTCGTCCGGCAGGAGATGGTCGAGGACATCATCGATCGTCACCACCCCGACGAGGCGGTGTCCGTCGTCGACGACGGGCAGGCAGACGAGGTTGTAGCTCGCGAGCGCGCGGGCCACGTCCTGGAGACTCGCGCTCGCGTTGAGGGGCTCGAGCACGGGGTCCACGAGCGCGCCGAGGCGCTCGTGGGGCGGGTAGCGCAGCATGCGCTGGAAGTGGACCGCGCCGAGGAATCGTCCCGTCGGCGGCTCGTACGGCGGGAGGGTGACGAACACGGCCGACGCCATCGCGGGCGCGAGCTCGTGGCGTCGGATGAGCGCGAGGCCTTCCGCGACGGTCGCGTCGGCCGACACGATGATCGGCTCGGGGCTCATCAGGCCGCCGGCGGTGTCGAACTCGTAGGCGAGCAGGAAGCGGACGTCCTGCGCCTCCTCCGGCTCCATGAGGCCGAGGAGCGCCTCGCCGCGCGCGGCCGGCAGGCTCGCGATGAGGTCGGCGGCGTCGTCGGGCTGCATCTCGTCGAGCACGTCGGCGGCGCGGTCGTCGCCGAGCGCCTCGATGAGGTCCGCCTGGTCCTCCTCGCCCATCTCCTCGATGAGGTCGGCGAGTCGTTCGTTCGGCAGCTGCTTGGCGACCTCGACGAGCCGCTTCTCCGGCAGGTCGAGGAGCAGGTTCGCGGCGTCCGCCGGCAGCAGCTCGTTGATCGACTCGACGAGGTGCTCGGCGTTCTGATCCTCGCCGGGACGCTCGTCGCGCTCGCGGATGTCGTTCCACGAGGCGAACGCGGTCGGGCCTTTCCCGAAGGAGAACGGCCCTCCTCCCGTGCGCGGCTTGCGGACGAAGAGCTGGGTGACCTCCCAGTCGCCGACGGGCGTCTGCCCGATGGCGATGTCCTCGATACGCGCCTCGTCGCCGTCGGGGTGGAGGCTGACACTGCGGCCGAGGAGCTCGGCGATGATCCGGATCTCCTCGGGGCGCTGCTCGAAGCGCCGGAGGTTGATGAGACCGGTCACGATGACCTGTCCCGTGGAGATCGAGGTGACGCGTCCGATGGAGAGGAACACCCGGCGCCGACCGGGCACCTCGACGACGAGTCCGACGACCCGCGGGCTCGCCGTCGCGCGGCGCACGACGACGACGTCGCGCACGCGGCCGACGCGGTCGCCATTGGGGTCGAAGACCGTGCACCCGGCGAGCCGCGCGGCGAAGACCCGGTTCGTGCTCACGCCTGAAACCCTACCCGCGTGGCCCTGACGGCCGCGTGCCACAATGGCATGGTGACCGACCCGAATGCGACGCGCGCACCTGGCGTCTCGGTGCCGCGCGGCGACGTGATCGGGACCTACGAGACCTACCCGGAGGCGCAGGCGATCGTCGACCGGCTCGCCAAGGCGGAGTTCGACGTGACCCAGGTCTCGATCGTCGGCAACGACCTGAAGACGGTCGAGCGCGTGACGGGCAAGCTCTCCTGGGGGAAGGCGGCGCTGTCGGGGGCTGCGAACGGCGCGTTCATCGGGCTGTTCTTCGCGCTGCTGCTGACCCTGTTCAACCCTGACGGCGCGGGCGGCCTGCGGCTCATCGCCGCGGTGTTCCTCATCACGGCGGGGGTGGGCGTCGTGCTCGGCCTCGTCGTGTACGCGTTCACGCGGCGCCGTCGCGACTTCGCCTCGACGCAGCAGGTGCTCGCCTCGAACTACCAGGTCGTCGTCCCGAGCGAGCTCGCCGCGAAGGCGCAGGTCGCGCTGAGCGGGGAGTAGTCGGGGGAGCCCCGGCTACGCGAGCGCGGGCGCCTCGGGCTCGACGTGCGCCTCGGGCCCGGTCTCGAGCGCGACGGCCTTCGCGTTGCGGAAGTGCCCGAGCGCGGCGAGCAGGAGTCCGCCGAGCGCCCAAGCCGACAGCACGAGCCAGGGGAACGCGGTGTCGGCGCTCGGGAAGTACGACAGGTCTCGCACGAGCGTCGCGCCCGCGCCGGGCGGGAACCACTGCCCGACGTCGCCCCACGGCGCGGGCAGGAACTCCTTCGGCGCTGCGGCGCCCGAGATCGGGTTCGCGATGAGCAGGAAGAGGACGGGGCCGATCGCGACGCCGGCGCGGCCGACGAGCGAGGCGAAGCCGACGATCGGCGCGCCGATCGCGAGGAGGGTGAGGCAGAACGCGGTCGCGTTCGCCAGGTAGTCCCCGGCGAGCACGCCGAACCAGCCCTGCATGATGCCCGTGATCGCGAGCCCGCCGACGATCGCGTAGACGAGCAGCCCGACGATCCGGCGCCACGCCCCGCTGATCGCGATGGTGAGCGCGATGCCGCCGATCATGCCGCCGAGCACGAGCGGGAACGCCGCCGCGATCATGCCGGTGCCGCGCGGGTCGGTCTCCAGCAGCGGGACGACGTCGGTGATCTCGACGGCGACGGTCGGGGTCGGGATGCCTGCGGCGGCGGCCTGTGCGCTCGCAGCCTGCTGCGCGAGCGCCTGGATCTGCAGCCGGACCTGCTGCATGATCTGGTTCGCCGCGGGGCTCGCGGCGGACGACGTGAGCACTTCGGGTGCCTGCGGGGGAGCGGCGAGCACGATCGCGCCGTAGGCCTCGCGGCGTTCGATGGCGCTCGCGGCGGCGTCGCGGTCGGCGACGATGGTGATCGCGAAGAGGCCCTCGGCGTTCGCCTCGAGCGCCGTCGTGACGGGCTCGACCGCCTGCTCGGGTCCGGCGACGACGATGGGCAGGTTGCGCGGCTCGGAGGTGATGTTCGGCCAGGAGAACGCGATGACGACGATCCCGACGACCGCGGCGAGCACGATGCCGAGCAGGGTACTTCTCGCCCACGGGGTGTGCGGCGTTGCGGTCATGGCGGACTCCCTCGCTCGGACGGAACTGTAAAACGAATGTTCGTTCTTTATAATCCAGGCTACGGTCGAGGTCAAGGAGGAACGCGATGCCGAAGGTGAGCGACGCGCACCGCGAGTCGCGGCGCGATCAGATCCTCGACGCGGCGCTGCGCTGCTTCACGACCCAGGGCTTCCAGGCGACGACGATGGCCGACATCATCGCCGCATCGGGACTGTCGGCGGGGGCCATCTACCGGTACTTCCCCGGCAAGCAGGAGCTCGCCGTCGCGACCGCGAAGCGCGCGATCTCCGGCCGCGTCGAGGACGTCCTCGCCGCGGCCGATGGCGGTGCGATCTCGCCGGGCGAGGCGCTGCGCGCGGTCGCGGAGGGCTTCGACCGCGAGGGCATCGCGTTCGGACTCATCGTCCAGCTCTGGGGCGAGGCCGCGAGTCGTCCCGAGTTCCGCTCCGTCGCGACCACGGCGTTCGCCGCGCTCGGACAGACCTTCAGCGCCCTGCTCGCCGCGTGGGCGCACGAGCGGCACGGCATCCCGATGGCCCAGGCGCAGACGTGGGTGCGCGCGAGGCTGCCGATCATGCTCGCCCTCGGTCAAGGATTCATCGTGCAGAGCGCGCTGCTGCCCGGCTTCGACCGCGAGGCGTACCTCGCCGCGGTCGACCGGGTCTTCGCCTGACGGCCTCCGCCCGTCCCGGGATCCCGGGGGTGCGTTTCCGCCAGCGACGTGCGAGATATCGCACCCTCGCGGCGGAATCGCACCCTCGGGACGGGGTGAGCCGGGCGGGACCGCCGCGCGGGCGATCAGCGGGTGAGCGCGCGGGCGCGGCGCGGGCGCGGCACGCCCGCGGCCGCCAGCAGCGACGCGAGCGGGGTGCCGCGCCAGGCGTCGGCCCAGGTCGCCCGCAGGAATCGCTCACAGCTCGGGCGGATCGCGTTCTCCCGCAGCCGCTCCGCCCAGATCACCTCTTCGGTCGTGCGCTCCCGCAGCAGGGCCGGATCGGCGTACTTCCCGCGGCCGTCGCTCTCGAGGAGGATTCGGCCGCCGTCCCAGGCGAAGTCGATGCGGTAGGCGCGCCCGTCGACCCCGACGATCGGCAGTTGCTGGGCGGGCGGCTCGAAGCCGAGGTCCTCGCATCTGACCACCACGAGTGTCTCGAGAGCGGATTCGGAATCTGCCGTGGACCGCCGCAGGGCCACGCGCGCGGCGCGCACGCCCGGGATGACTCCGGCTCGGACGAGTCGCGCGTCGATGCGCGCGCGATCCACTCCGTGGAATCGGCGGACGTGGGAGAACGCGATGATCCCTCCGAGTGACGAGCCGCCCGCGGCGAGGTCCATCGCGGTGCGCGTCGGACTTGTCACCCGCGTGCCATCGGGGAGTTCGACGACATCGTCGGTGTCGAGCTCGCGGCGGCGACGCTCGACCGAGCCGCTCGACTTCGACGCGCCGGGCGGGACCGTCGTGCAGGGCCGGGGCGGCGGCTCGCCCAGGAACGGGATCCCATGGAGCACGGCAGCGGAGCGGTGGGAGAACACCGGCTCCTCCCGCGCCGCGCGCCGTGCGGCGGCGATCCGGGCGAGGTGGCGTTGGCGTGCCGAGAGCAGGCTCCACGCGCCGGCATCGAGATAGGCGCCGTGGCGGATGCGCTCGACGTCCCCGCGCGTGGCCGCGCGCTCGAGCTGGTGACCGCTGACGCCGTCGCGTGCGTCATCGGCGGCGAAGCGTGGCTGCTGCCCGTCCTGCATCCCGACAGCCTGACGGGTCGGCGCGCGCTCTGCTGCGGCAGAACGACGTCCTGTGGACAGCCGAGCGCACCGCCGAACCTGTGCAATTCGCCCACACGCTGGTCGCCGCGATGCCTCGGGGTGTGATTCCGCCACGGACGTGCGAAATATCGCACCCTCGTGGCGGAATCGCACCCTCAGGAGGGCGGCGGGGCCGGCAGAGGGCGGCGAACGCTAGCGGGCGAGCCAGGCCTCGACCTCGTCGGCCGTGCGCGGGATGCCGGCCGAGAGGCGCTCGGCGCCGTCGGACGTCACGAGGATGTCGTCCTCGATCCGCACGCCGATGCCGCGGTACTCCTCCGGCACGGAGAGGTCGTCGGGCTGGAAGTAGAGCCCCGGCTCGATCGTGAACACCATGCCCGCCTCGACGACGCCGTCGAGGTACATCTCGCGCCGCGCCTGCGCGCAGTCGTGCACGTCGATGCCGAGGTGGTGGCTCGTGCCGTGCACCATGTATCGCCGGTGCTCCTGGTGATCGGCCTCGAGCGCGACGTCAGCGCCGACCGGCAGCAGGCCCCACTCGGCGGTCCGAGCCGCGATGACCCCCATCGCCGCGGCGTGCACCTCGCGGAAGCGGATCCCGGGGCGGACGATGGAGAACGCGGTGTCGGCCGCTTCCAGCACCGCGTCGTAGACGCGGCGCTGGACCTCGGTGAACCGGCCGGAGACCGGCAGGGTCCGCGTGATGTCCGCGGTGTAGTAGCTCTCGAGCTCGACGCCCGCGTCGATCAGGATGAGGTCGCCCGGCACGACGGGGCCGTCGTTGCGCGTCCAGTGCAGGATGCAGGCGTGCGGGCCGGAGGCGGCGATCGTGTCGTAGCCGACCGCGTTCCCGTCCATCCGGGCGCGGCGGTTGAAGGTGCCTTCGACGACGCGCTCGCCGCGCGGGTGGGCGATGACCGCCGGGAGGTCGGCGACGACGTCGTCGAAGCCGTCCTTCGTCGCCGCGATCGCGAGGCGCAGCTGCTCGACCTCGTAGACGTCCTTGACGAGGCGCAGCTCGGACACGTCGCGCGCGAGGTCGGCGTCGCCGGCGGCCGTCGGGTCCTCGTGCGCGGCGCGCAGGGCGTCGAGCCGGATCGTCAGGGCGGGGTCCGCCTCGCGCAGCACGAGCGTCGGCACGCCCCAGTCGAGCTCGTCGAGGCCCTCCTCGTCGAAGACGCGCAACGATCCCGTCGCGAGCCCGAGCTCGATCGCGACGTCGGCGAGCGACGGGCGGGCGCCGACCCAGAACTCGCCGATGTCCGAGTTCGCGTAGAACTCGTCGGAGTCGCGCCCCGCGGCCTCTCGCAGGTGGACGGTCGCGGTGTGGGTCTCGCCGTCCGGCTCGAGCACGAGCACGCTGCCGGGGACCGTGTCGGCGCCCCAGCCGGTGAGGTGGGCGAACGCGGAGTGGGCCCGGTAGGGGTAGTCGGTGTCGTTCGAGCGCACCCGGGGGGGACCGGCGGGGACGATGAGGCGGCGGCCGACGTGCTGGCGGGACAGTCGCGCACGGCGCTCGGCCGCGTAGCTCGCCGCCTCGCGCTCGCTCGGCGCGACCTCGGGGCGCTCGGCCCAGTTCGAGCCGATGTACGCGGCGAAGGCGTCGCCCTTCGGCGTCGTGGACCGGTTCTGGTTCGGCGCCTCGGTGGCCGCGGCGCCGGCGTTCTGCTCGCTCATGGCGACCATTCTCGCTCCCCGAGCAGGGCGTCCAGCTCCTCGTCGCCGACGGCGGCGATGCTCGCGGCGGAGACGCCATCGAGCGACCAGTACTGATAGCGTCCGTCGTCGCTCTCCTCGGGCGCGCCGAGCTCCTGCGTGAAGGCGAGCGGCCATTCCTCGAGCCACGACTCGACGGTCGCGTCGCGGTCGAGCAGGATGCCGGACGCACCGGCCGCCGCGGCGACCGCGGGGATCCGCTCGGGGTCGAGCTCCTGCAGCTCGCCCGTCCACTCCGACTCCGCGCGGCCCTTGATGCCGCCGCCGGTCCACCCGACCGAGGTCGTGTGCAGGTAGGGGATCAGGACGTCGTTGGTATCGGAACCCGTCGGCATGAAGGCTTCCGGGAACGGCTGGTACGGCAGCTGCACGACCCAGTCGCCGGGCTCGAGCGAGGTCTCGATGCCGGCGAAGTACTCGTCGGCGGCGAGGTACTCGGGGTCCTGCCGGCTGTACGGCTCCGTGCCGGGGGTCTGGTCGACGATGCCGACGACGAGGAGCGACGCGACCGCGATCGTGCCTGCGAGGCCGCGCTCGACGCGGCCCGGGTCGGTGCGACGCACCCAGCGCTCGATGATCGCGTCGACGACGAGCGCGACCGCGGTGAGGGAGAGCATCGCGATGACGACGATGATCCGGTTCCAGCTGCGCAGCACGTCGGTCATCAGGGAGACGAGCGAGCCGAGCCCGCCGACCATGCCGAAGAGGAAGGCGACGAGCGTGAGCACCCCGAGCAGCACGAGCGTGCGGCTTCGTCCCCCCGGCTGCGGGCCGCGGCGGCGGCTCAGCGCACGGTAGAGCAGATAGCCCATGAGGCCGACGAAGCCGAGCGCGGGGATGAGGCCGAGCGCGGGCTGCTCGGAGACGAGCGGGTAGGACTCGTCGTAGTAGGCGCGCAGGTCGGCGAGGGCCGGGATCTGGTGTCCCGACCACGGCAGCAGCAGCTGCGTGAGCTTGAACGCGAAGTACTCCGCGTGCGAGGGAGCGCGCACGAATGCGTCGGGGTTCGCGCCGTGCTGCCAGCCATGGACGACGTCGTCGAGCATGTTGAGCCCCATGACCGCGACGATGATCGCGGCCGCGAGCAGATGCCCCTCGGTGCGCGGCCAGGAGCGGTCTCGGAACGCCGAGAGGACGCCGCCCGTCGCGAGCATGATGAGCACGAAGACGGCGAAGTACGTGTCGGTCGAGCCGACGACGACCGCGATCGCGACGGTCTGCAGGCCGCGACCGAACCACCGGCCGAGGGGGTGACTCGAGCCGACCCGCCAGCGCCAGAGCGTCTGCCCGCGCGCGGCGCGCAGCGCGAGCACGAGCCCGAGCGGCACGACGTAGTAGGACGAGACGAAGAGGTGCGCCTCGCCCTGCACGAAGTGGAAGGGGAGGATCGCGTAGAGCACCGCGGTCGGCAGGGTGAGGAGCCTCGAGGCGCCCGCGACGCGCAGGAACCACGCGGCGGCGAGCGCGGCGAGCGGGAAGCCGAGCACGAAGTAGGCGTTCATGGCGACCGACCAGCTGCCGAGCAGCTGCCCCAGGACGGTCGCCATCAGGAAGTTCGTCGTCTCGGCGGTCGGGAAGTCGTGGTAGGTCTGCCCGAACGGCGCACCGAGCAGTGGCTGGTGCTCGTACCAGCCCGTCTCGAAGGCGGTCTTGAAGTGCGCGGCGACGGGGATCGCGTCTCCCGCGATGCTCCACGGGATCGTCCAGTCCGCGACCCAGAGCTTGAGCGCGACGAACGCGACGCCGAGCGTCACGGCGGCGACCGCGGCGTAGAGCCCCCAGTCGCCGCGGCCCCAGGGGCGCTCCGGACGCTCGAGACGATCGGTACGCATTGCCACGATCAGGACCCGGCGGGGACGAGCTGGGCGAGGACCGGGCGGTGGTCGCTCCCGGAGCCGTCCTCCGACTCGATGACTCGCACGCCGGTCGCCGTCCAGGCCGCCCCGGAGAGCACATGGTCGATGGGCGCGCCGAGGAGCGCCGGGACCGCGGTCGGCCAGGTGCCGAGTCCGGCGGCGCCCGCCTGGAGGGCGGCGTCGGCGCAGCCGCCGATCTGCGCGCCCTCCGCGTGCGCGAGCCCGGCCCAGTGGTCGACGGTCGAGTTGAGGTCGCCTGCCACGATGAGGTTCGGCTCGGCGCACAGCTCGGCGAGCCAGCGCAGGTCGGTCTGCCAGTCGCTCGGGTCGCGCGTCGTCGGCGCGGTGGTGTGCACGGCGGCGAGGACGGGCCCGACGCCGTCGACGGGGGTCGCGACGAGGCTCGGCCGGTTGCTCGTCGTCGTGCTCGTGGTGTCGGCGGTGTACGCGCCGAGGCTCGCCGCGACGAGCAGCGACGTCGAGTTCGACTTCGCGATCGTGTCGTACGCGAACGTGAACGGCTGCATCGCGATCCCGCGCGCCGCGAGCACGGCGACGAGCTCGGCCGCCCCGTCGGCGGTCGTCTCGGGCAGTGCGACGACGTCGGCGCCGCTGTCCTCGACGAGGTCGGCGACCGTCTCGGTCGAGGGGGTCTCGCCGAGCGTGTTCCAGGTGAGGACCGTGACGGCGCCGGGGCCCGGGGCGGGGGTCCCCGCGCTCGTGACGCCACGGGTGGCGATGACGGCGACGTTGACCGCGACGAACGCGAGCGCGACGATCGCGAGTCCGGCGAAGAATCCGCGCGCCCGGCGCCACAGCAGCGCGAGCAGGGTGAGCAGGATGACGGCGACGAACGCGACCGCGGCGGCCGAGCCGCGCATCGCGACCACCTGGGCGATGCCGGACGACTGCTCGAGGCTGAGGAGCTGGGGCCAGGCGAGGATCCCGAGCGCGGCCGCGACGAGGATCACGACGACCGCGCCGAGGATTCTGCCGATCATGACCCCGTGAGAGTAGCGGAATAGGCTGACACGATGGTGGAGGACGCGATGCGCGGACGGCCGATCGACCTCCACACGCACAGCAGCGTCTCCGACGGGACCGAGTCGCCCGCGCAGCTCGTCGCCGCAGCGCTCGAGGCGGGGCTCGGCACCGTCGCGATCACCGACCACGACTCGACCGCCGGCTGGTCGGAGGCACTCGCCGCGGCGCACGGCACGCATCTCACGGTCCTGCCGGGAATCGAGCTGTCGACGCAGCTCGAGTTCGCGAGCGTGCACGTGCTCGGCTATCTCGTCGACCCCGACGACGCCGATCTCGTCGCCGAGATGGCGCGCATCCGCGAGGAGCGCTACGGGCGCGCCGAGTCGATGGTCGGGCGGATCGGGCGGGACTACGACCTGAGCTGGGCGGACGTGCTCGCGCAGACGACGCCCGGGGCGACGGTGGGCCGCCCGCACATCGCCGATGCGCTCGTCGCGAAGGGCATCGTGCCGGACCGCTCGGCCGCGTTCCAGACCATCCTCAACTGGCGCGGCGGCTACTACCAGCCGCATCGCGCGCCCCTGCCGGTGGCGGGCGTCGAGCTCATCGCGGGCGCCGGCGGTGTGCCGGTCATCGCGCATCCGGGCGCTCGCGGCCCCTCGACGCTGTTCGACGACGCACGGATCCGCGACCTCGTCGCCGCGGGACTCGCCGGGCTCGAGCTGCACCACCGGGACAACGCGATCGCGCGCCTCCCGCGCTGGCGGGCGTGGGCCGACGAGCACGACCTCATCGTGACCGGCTCGTCGGACTATCACGGTGCCGGCAAGCCGAACCGGCTCGGCGAGCACACGACCGCCCCCGACCAGCTCGCCCGGATCCTGGAGCGCGCGGGACGCTAGTGCCGACGAAGGTTACGCATTCCTACCGAGGCGATGCGAGGGGGTGCGTGCCGTCGTCCGTACAGTGGGTCGGTCCACGTCGAGGAGGTCCGCCCATGCCGCAAACCCGGCCCGACCGCGGCCTGCCGAGCGGGTTCCCGGACCCCGCCCGGGCCCAGGTCTACGGCGACGCCCTCGAGCTCGTCGGCAACACCCCGCTCGTGCGGGTCAACCGCCTCGCGCCCGAGTCGAAGGCCGAGATCTGGGTCAAGCTCGACCACTTCAACATCGGCGGCTCGTCGAAGGACCGGATCGGCATCAACATCGTCCGCGAGGCGATCGCCTCGGGCGAGCTGAAGCCGGGCCAGCGGATCGTCGACTTCGGGATGGGCAACACGGTCATCGGGCTCGCGCTCGCGGGCCTCGCGACGGGCCACCCTGTCACGCTCGTCGCGGCCCCCATCCTCACCGCCGAGAAGCGCCGGCTGCTTCAGCTGCTCGGTGCCGACTTCATCCCGGGCCGCGGCGACGTCCCGCGCGAGACGCCCGAGCACTGGGAGGCGGTCGCCGAACGCTACGAGGACGAGGACCCGTCGACCTGGTGGTCGCGCCAGGGCACGATCCCGTACAACCCGGCGGCGCATGCCGCCTCGACCGGCCCGGAGATCTGGCAGCAGACGGCCGGCCGCGTGACGCATCTCATCGCGGCCGCGATGACGGGCGGCACCGTGAGCGGCACGGGACGATACCTCAAGGGGCTCAAGCCCGGCGTCGAGGTGACCGCGACGCTCTTCCCGCCGATCGCGCAGGGGACGAACCTCCTGAGCGTCTTCCGCCGCGAGCCCGGCTGGGAGGCGCTCGAGCACGACTGGCCCTCGAACATCGACATCGGCGTCCTCGACGCGATCGAGACCCGCCCGCAGGCCGACGTCATCGACTTCGGGTGGCACGTCGCGCGCACCGAGGGCCTCGTCCTCGGCGTCTCCTCGGCGCTGAGCCTGCTCGTCGCCGTCGACAAGGCGAGGGACGCGAGGGATGGCGACGTCATCGTCGTCTTCTGCGCCGACAGCGGACGCGACTACCTGACCCGCGAGTACAGCGGCGAGTGGCTGCGCGCGAACGACCTCGGCGCGATCGCGGACCGGTACGGCGCATGAGCGCGGGCGGGATCGAGATCGGCCCGATCCGGCCGGACGAGTTCGCCGCCGACGACGCGCTCGTCGAGGCGGCGTACTCGCACGACTACGGGCCGCGCGACCACGGCGACGACCCCTTCTATCGGGCGCAATGGCGTTCTGTCGCCTATGAGGTGCAGGTGGCCCGCGACGCGGCGACCGGCGAGCTGCTCGGCAGCGTCACGATCCCGCGACCGGGCGGCGAGGAGGTCGTCGCCGACGCCCGGGGCGACGAGCTCGGCTTCCGTCTGCTCGCGACGAGTCCGCGCGCCCGGCGTCGCGGCATCGGCGAGGCGCTCGTGCGCCGCGTCGTCGCGATCGCGGCGGAGCGCGGGTACGCCGGCGTCGTCATGAAGAGCCAGCCGGTCATGGTCGGCGCCCACGCGCTGTACCGCAAGCTCGGCTTCGAGCGCGACCCCGAGCGCGACGGACTGTGGGAGGGCGACGAGCGCGTCCTCGACCTGCACGCCTTCCGCATCCGGATCGCCGACCTCGCCCCGAGCGCCGGCCGGGAGCCCCGGTGACCCGCACGCTGAGGAAGCTCGGCTTCCTGCACATCGTCCCGTTCCGCCGCGACGCGCCCGCGGAGGGACTCGAGGCGGCGCTGCGCCTCTTCGAGTACGGCGAGGAGCTCGGCTTCGACGGCGGCTGGGTGCGCACCCGCCACGTCCAGTACGGCCTGCCGTCCGCCGCGGTCTTCCTCGCGGCGGCCGCGCAGCGCACGACGCGGCTCGAGCTCGGCAGCGCCGTCATCCCGACCGTCTACGACTCGCCGCTGCGACTCGCGGAGGACCTCGCCGTCGCCGACCTGCTGTCGGGCGGACGGCTCCAGCCGGGCGTCAGCGTCGGGCACCCGATGATCGAGGATCGCGTCGTCGAGGAGATCCTCGGCTCGGACTGGCGCGAGCGGGACATGTCGTACGCGCGGGTCGAGCGGATGCTCGAGCTCATCCGCGGCGTACGGGTCGACGACCAGGAGCGCACCGTCGGGATCGAGGAGTACTCCGACCGGGTCGAGCCGCACAGCCCCGGCCTCGCCGATCGCATCTGGTACGGCGGCGGCTCGCTGCGCTCCGCCGAGTGGGCGGGCCGCGCGGGCCTCAAGCTGCTCGTGTCGAACATCACGACGGGCGAGGACACCGATGACTTCTCCGAGGCGCAGCGCCGGCACATCGACACCTTCCGGGCGCATCATGCGCTCGGTGAGAACGCGATCGTCGCGAAGGGCGCGGTCCTCGTCCCGACCGAGGGCGCGAGCGGCCAGCAGGCGGAGCGCTTCGCGGCGTACGTCGAGTCGCGCACGCCCCGGACCCTCCAGCCGGGTCCGAACCGGCGGCTCATCCAGCGCGACTTCTTCGGCGACACCGACGCGATCGTCGCGCGGCTGCAGGCCGATCCCGCGTTCCAGGCCGCGGACGAGTTCTTCTTCGAGCTGCCGTTCTCGTTCGACGCCGACGACTACCGGACGATCCTGCGCACCGTCGCGGAGCGGATCGGCCCGGCGCTCGGCTGGTCGCCGCGCACCTGACGTTCTTCGGCCGGAGCGTCTCAGCGTCCTACCCGGAGCGGCCGCGGACGAAGCCGATCGCGGCGCCGAGCGTCGCGGGGGTCGCGAAGCCGTCGTCGCCGTGGTCGGCGCCCTCGACGACGAGGAGCTCGGCCCGCGCGCCGACGTCGAGCAGCGCCGCGTGCCAGGTGCGCTGGGCGTAGCGCAGCTCGTCCGAGTCGCGGGTGCCGACGAAGAGCAGGAACGGCGGCAGCTCCGCGGCGTCGATCCGGGCGAGGTGACGCCGCGGGTCCGCGTCGAGCGCCGCGGCGAGCGTGACCTGCTCGAAGTCGTCCGTGCCGATGAACTGGGGGAAGAGGTCCTTCTGCTCGCGCGGACGGTCGGTGCCGGTCGACCAGAACGAGCCGGGCCAGTGCTCGGCCTGGTAGCGCAGCTTGAGGTGGCGCGAGACGGGGTCGAGGGGGCCGTACCAGCCGATCACGCCGGCCGGGCGCAGCGCGAGCCGCCCCTCCGCGAGGCCCTTCGTCGTCGCGAGCGCCGTGAGGTGCGCGCCGGACGAGGCGCCGCCGATGAACACCTGCTCGCAGTCGACGTCCCACTCCTCGGCTCGCTCGCGCACGAGCCGCAGGATCGAGAACACGTCCTCGAGGTTTCTCGGGTAGGGCGCCTGCGTCGTCAGCGTGTAGTCGGCGGCGAGCACCGCGAGCCCCTGCCGCGCGAGCGACTCGGGCACGACGCCCATCCGGCGGTCGCCGGCCCGCCAGCCGCCGCCGTGCAGGTGCACGAGCAGCTGCCGGCCGAATCGCTCGGCCGGCAGATGGAGGTCGTAGCCGAGTCCCTCGTGATCGCCCTCGTGCCGGGTGACCTCGCTCATGCGCGGGGCCGGTCCGGGTCGGCCGACCACTCCGACCAGGAGCCGACGTAGAGGGCGGTCCGAACCCCGAGCGCCGCGAGCAGGCTCGCCTCGAAGGCCGCGGCGACGCCGCCGCCGCAGTAGAGGCCGACCGGGCGGCTCAGGTCGATGCCGGCACCCGCGAAGCGCGCCCGGATCTCCTCGGCGTCCAGCGGCGAGCCATCGGCGGCGAGCAGCGCGTCGTAGGGGAGGCTGAGCGCCCCCGGGATGTGGCCCGTCGCGGGGTCCGCTGGGTCGAGCTCGAAGTACTCCGCGCCGCGGGCGTCGACGAGCCGGCCCTCGACCGCGAGCGCGGCGGCCTCGTCCGGCCCGATCTCGGCGAGTCCCCCGGGGCGCACCACGAAGTCGCCGGGCTCGGCAGGCGCGGGGACCTCGGCCGTGAGCTCGCGCCCCTCGGCGGCCCAGGCCTGCCAGCCGCCGCCGAGGATCCGCACGTCCGGCACGCCGGCCCAGGTCAGGACCCACCAGGCGCGTCCCGCCGCCGGCGCGCCGGAGTCCGCGTAGACGACGACCTTCGTGCCGTCCGAGACGCCCCAGGCGCGCAGCGACGCCTGGAGCGCGGCCGGATCGGGGAGCGGGTTGCGCGCCCCGGTCGCGCTCCGCGGCCCCGCGAGCTGCCCGCGCAGCTCGACGTAGCGCGCCCCCGGGAGGTGGGCCTGCGCGTACGACTCGGGCTGCCCGCCCGCCGGATAGGCATGCCGGACGTCGAGGAGGACGAGGTCCACGGCATCGATCGCGGCGAGCTCCGCCGGCGAGATGAAGGGTGCGGGTGGCATGCGCGCCAGGGTACGTCGGCGGGCGGGCGCGCGGCCGCCCGCGCGCGTCGTGTGACACCCGGTTACGCAGCGTGACGCCCGGGTCGTAACGAACATCGCGTTGTGCCGGGGCCCGCCTTGAATGGACGACCATGGCCCACGACCACCTCATCCTCGCCGTCACCTACTGGCCGACCGGTTCGACCGTCAGCGGCTGGCGCACTCGCGCGGCCTACAACGGCGGCGTCTTCAAGCCCGGGCTCCTCATCGATGCGGCACGCACCGCCGAGCGCGGCGTCTTCGACTACTTCTTCCTCGGCAACTCCTACTTCAGCGACCGCTCCCAGCCGGGCTCCGTCGTGCGCCGCTCCTTCCAGCTCAACGGCTTCGCGACGGCCGCGTTCCTCGCGCCCCACACCCGGCACATCGGACTCATGGCGACGATCAACACCGTCTTCCTCGAGCCCTTCCACGTCGCGCAGATCGCCGCGTCGATCGACCACCTCAGCGAGGGGCGCTTCGGCCTCAACCTCGTCACCGGCGTCGCGAACGACCCCTCCTACCGGAACTTCAGCCTCGCCGGCCACCCCGAGTCCGCCGACAAGTACGCCCGCGCGAGCGAGTTCGCGCTCGCGTTCAACCAGCTCCAGGACTCCTGGGGCGACGACTGGCTCCTCGACGACCGCGAGAGCGGGCGGCTCGTCGACCCCGACGCGGCGCGCCCGATCGACTTCGACGGCGAGTTCTTCCAGATCGAGGGTCCGCTCAACGCGCCCCGCCCGCCGCAGGGCCGTATCCCGCTCGCGACCGCCGGCACCTCGCCCGAGTCCCTCGAGTTCGCCGGCCGCTTCGCCGACGTCCGCTTCTCGCCATTCGTGTCGCTCGCCTGGAACCAGGAGTACCGGGCCCGCAACCGTGCCACCGCGCAGGCGTTCGGCCGCGACGCCGACGCGCTCAAGATCGTCGTCGGCACCGTGTTCTACACGGGCGACACCGTCGCCGAGGCGCGGCGCATCTTCCGCGAGGTCGAGGAGGCCGTCGTGGAGGATTTCGGTCCGCAGCTCGTCGCGCGCACGCTCGGGATCGACGCCGCGCAGCTCACCCCGCACGGCCGCGTCGTCGACGTCCTCGGACTCGACGTCCTCGAGCACGACGGCTCCTTCGACATCGGGGTCAACGAGCACCAGACGATCGGCGCGAACGGCATCAGCCTCAACCTGCGCGAGGTGTTCGAGGCCTACGGGTCGACGGATGTCACGTTCCTCGACCTGTTCCGATTCCTCGTGAACAAGAACCACTTCCCGGTCGTCGTCGGCGACCGGCACCGGATCGCGGATTGGATCCAGGAGGGCTACGAGGCGCAGGCCTTCGACGGCGTCAAGTTCTTCCCGCCGTTCCAGCGTCAGCCCTTCGACGCGTTCGTCGACCAGGTCGTGCCCGAGCTGCAGCGCCGCGGGCTCGCCCGCAAGTCGTACGACACGTCGACCTTCCGCGCGCACCTCGGCCTCGACCGGGCCGAGCGCGCGCCGAGCGCCGCGTCGGCGCAGGAGCCGGTGGACGTCCATGGCTGAGACGACGCAGACGGCGACCGCCGCCCGGATCGCGGGGGAGGACGCGGCAGTCACGGCCGACCGCGGACGTCGCCTCCCGCGGGTGGGTCGGCACAGCCCCGGGCGCCGGCTCTGGCTCGGCCTGCGGCCCTGGCTCTCGCTCATCGCGCTCGTCATCGTCTGGCAGGTCGCCGACGGCGCGGGCTGGCTCAACGAGCGCATCCTGCCGGGCCCCGGCGCCGTCGTCACCGCGGCATGGGACCTCATCCTCGACGGCCGACTCGCCGAATCGATCGGGGCGAGCCTGCCGCGTGCGGGACTCGGCATCCTCTTCGGAGTCCTCTGCGGCGTTCTGCTCGGCTTCATCGCCGGCTACTGGCGGCTCGGCGAGGACATCGTCGACCGTCCGATGCAGGTCATCCGGGCGCTGCCGTTCACCGCGCTCACGCCGCTGTTCATCCTGTGGTTCGGCATCGGCGAGCTGCCGAAGGTCATGCTCGTCATCGTCGGCGTCGCCGTCCCGCTCTACATCAACACGTACTCCGGCATCCGCGGCGTCGACCGCAAGCTCATCGAGGTCGCCTACGTCTACGACCGACGCGCGTGGACCATCTGGCGCCGGGTGCTCCTGCCCGGCGCGCTGCCGCAGATACTCACGGGCCTCAGGTTCGGCCTCGGGATCGGCTGGATCGCGCTCATCGTCGCCGAGACCGTCGCCGCGTCGAGCGGGATCGGCGCGCTCATGACGACGGCGCGGCAGTACTCGCAGACCGACGTCGTCATCGTCTGCATCGTCGTCTACGCGCTCCTCGGCGTCCTCACCGACCTCATCGTCCGCTGGCTCGAGGCGTACCTGCTGCGCTGGCGCTCCACGATCCGGGGCTAGAACTTCCACGGCACTCCGCACCACTGCACAGAACCCACCGCACACCAACCCACAGCACACCAACCCAAGAGAAGAGACCACGCAACCATGTCCCTGCGCACCAAGACCGCTGCGGTCGCGGCCATCGCCGCAGCCGCGGCCCTGGCGCTCAGCGCCTGCACCTCGGCGCCCGCACCGACCACCACCACGACCGGCGCGCCCGCCGCCGTCGCCGCGCCGACGATCCGGATCGGCCAGCTCAACAGCTACAGCACCCTCACCATCTCCAAGGAGCTCGGCCTCGAGACCGCGCTACCGGACGACGCGGCGTCGATCGCCTGGTCGACCGGCTTCCCGGCGTTCGTGCCCGCCCTCGAGGCGGTCGGCGCCGGTGAGATCGACGTCTCCTCCGGCGGCGGCACGAACCTCTTCACCGGTCTCGCCGCGGGCGGCGACTTCCTCGCGATAGGCATCGAGGCGGGCTCGTCGGGCGTCTCCTCCGGCATCGTCGCGAGCGAGGCGTCCGGGATCGCCTCGATCGAGGACCTCAAGGGCCACACGATCGCCGTGAACCAGGGCGGCACGGGTCACTACCTCGCGCTGCGGGCGCTCGACCGGGCGGGCATCGACCCGAGCGAGGTCACCCTCGAGTTCCTCCCGCCGGCCGACGGCATCGCCGCCTTCCAGGCGGGAGCCGTCGACGCGATCGCGATCTGGGACCAGTACTTCGCGACCGCGCAGCTGCAGCCGGGCGCGGTCGTCGTCGCGACCGGCGAGGAGCTCGACAGTCTCAACGTCGTCTTCCACTTCGTCACGCGCGCGTTCTACGAGCAGCATCCCGAGGCGGTCGACGCGCTCATCCGGGCGCTCGTCGACGTCTCGGCCCGGACTGCCGCCGATCCGCAGACCGTGCTCGACTTCTACGCCGAGCTCGGTGCCGGCGAGGACGTCCTCGAGATCATCGCGCAGTGGCCGCCCTACACGTTCCAGCCGATCGGCCAGGAGCAGATCGACCTGCTGACCCGGCACGGCGAGGACCTGGCGCGCTACGGCCTCATCGCCGAGATCCCGGACATCTCCGACGCCTTCGTGGTCGCGGAGTAGGCGCCGTGGCGGTCTCCTCCCACGTCGGGCTGCCGCCGAGGGTCGTCGCGCGCGGCGCGACCCAGGCGTTCGGCGGCCAGCCGGTCCTGCACGATCTCGACCTCGAGGTCGCGGCAGGGGAGTTCGTCGTCCTGATCGGGCGCAGCGGCAGCGGCAAGTCGACGCTGCTGCGCCTGATCGCGGGCCTCGACACCCCGACGTCGGGGGAGATCGCCGTCACCGGGACGACGTCCCTCGGCTTCCAGGAGGCGCGCCTCCTGCCGTGGGACCGGGTCAAGGACAACGTCCTCTTCGGCCTGCGCCGCGCCGGCCCTCGGGCAGAACGCGATGCGCTCGCCCTGCGTGCGCTGCGCGAGGTCAGGCTCGAGCACCGCGCGAACGCGTGGCCCGGCACGCTCTCGGGCGGGGAGGCGCAGCGCGCCTCGCTCGCCCGCGCGCTCGTCCGCGAGCCCGACCTGCTGCTCCTCGACGAGCCCTTCGGCGCGCTCGACGCGCTCACCCGGATCGAGATGCAGGGGCTCGTCGTCGACCTCTGGGAGCGTCACCGGCCCTCGATCGTGCTCGTCACGCACGACGTCGGGGAGGCCGTCGGCCTCGCCGATCGAGTTCTCCTCCTCGATCAGGGCCGCATCGCGACCGAGGTCCGCATCGACAGGCCCCGCCCGCGCACCCGACTCGACGCCCAGCTCGTCCAGATCGAGCGCGACCTCGTGGGCCGACTCGGCGTCGAGACCTGAGCGGCTTCGGACCGGGCGGCGCGGTCAGGTCGTCGGCGACTCCGGCGCGGTCTGACCGGCGCTCTGACCGCCGCTGCTGCGGCGCCGGCGGCGGCGCCGCTTGGCCGGGGCGGCCCCGGCGTCGCCGGAATCCGTCCGCTGGGCGCCGTCGCCGCCGTGGTGCTGGACGTGGGGCTCGGAGCGGGAGGTGCGTCCCGCGACCCGCCCGTGGGACTTGTCGCGACCTCCGTCGGGACCGCCCTCACGGCGTTCCGACGCGCTCTGGCCGCCCTCGCCGCCGCGCGTGCGCGTGCGTGTGCGCGAGCCCGCGGCGCGCTGAGGCCGCCCGCCCTCCCGCACGGCGGGGGCGTGGGCGCCGGGCAGCCGGCCCTTCGTGCCCTCGGGGATGCCGAGGTCGGTGTAGAGGTGGGGCGAGCTCGAGTAGGTCTCGATGGGCTCGCCGACGCCCATCTCGAGGCCCTTGTCGATGAGTCGCCACTTGTGCAGGTCGTCCCAGTCGACGAACGTCACCGCGACGCCGGTCTTGCCGGCGCGGCCCGTGCGGCCGACGCGGTGCAGGTAGTTGTCCGGGTCGTCGGGGACGGTGTGGTTGATGACGTGCGTCACATCGTCGACGTCGATGCCGCGGGCCGCGACGTCGGTTGCGATGAGGATCTCCTTCTTGCCCGAGCGGAACGCCGCCATCGAGCGCTCGCGCTGCTCCTGGGACAGGTCGCCGTGGACGGCGACGGCGGGGAAGCCCCGGTCGCTCAGCTCCTCGACGAGCTTGGCGGCGGCGCGCTTCGTGCGCGTGAACACGACCGTCTTGCCTCGGCCCTCCGCCTGCAGGATGCGGCCGATGACCTCGTCCTTGTCGAGCGAGTGGGCGCGGTAGATGACGTGCTTGATGTTCGCCTGGGTCTTGCCCTCGTCGGGGTCGGTCGCCCGGATGTGGATCGGACGGTTCATGAACCGGCGGGCGAGCGCGACGATCGGTCCGGGCATCGTCGCGGAGAACAGCATGGTGTGCCGGGTCGCGGGGGTCTGTGCGAAGAGCCGCTCGATGTCGGCGAGGAATCCGAGGTCGAGCATCTTGTCGGCCTCGTCGAGGACCATGGTCTCGACGTTCGCGAGGGAGAGGATGCGCTGGCTCGCGAGGTCGAGGAGGCGGCCGGGCGTCCCGACGACGATCTGAGCGCCGTCCTTCAGCGCGGCGATCTGGTCGTCGTAGACCTTGCCGCCGTAGATCGCGGTGACCTTCGTGGGCCGGCCGGAGGCGGCGAGCTCGAGGTCCTCGGCGACCTGGATGCACAGCTCGCGGGTCGGCACGACGACGAGGGCCTTGACGCCGGGCGCCGGGTCGGGTCCGAGGCGCTGGATGAGCGGGAGCCCGAAGCCGAGCGTCTTGCCCGTGCCGGTCTTGGCCTGTCCGATGATGTCCTGGCCGGTGAGGCCGAGGGGGATGGTCTGGGTCTGGATCGGGAACGGCTCGAGGATGCCTTTGGAGGCGAGGGCCTCGACGATGTCCGAATCGATGTCGAGATCTGCGAACGTCACGTTGTATTCAGTGCCTGTCGGGTCGGCCTGCCTCGTCATCAGGACGAATGCCAACGGCACGAGGCGGGCGATGCGATGCGCCCTTGTTGCTGACTCCGGGCGCCTGACCCCGTTCTGTCGGGGTGCGACTCACATTCTATCAGCGGAATGAACCCGGGCCCCGTCCGGCGCCCTCGACTAGGCTTGCTGCCCGTGGTCGAGTGGTTCTGGCGCCGTCGCAGGACGACGAGCGCGCCCCGGATCCGGTCGCGCGACGAGATGCCGCCGGCCGCCCGGATCGACCTGGAGGAGTTCACGCCGGCGCCGGAGGAGTTCCTCGCCCGGGCCGCGTACGTCCAGCTCACGATCTTCGAGGACCTCTCGCACGCGGTGACGATCGCGCCGACGACGAAGGCGAAGGCGGCGCTCGCCGCGGCGACCGCGGCATCCCTCGCGCGGCACGCTGCGATCGTCGCCGAGCTCGCGGCGCTCGGTGTCGACGCAGGAGAGGCGATGGAGCGCCACCGCGCCGCCGTCGACCGTTTCCAGCGGCTCACGCAGGGCAACGACTGGACCGAGACGACGCTGACCTGCCACCTCGCGGGCGGCTTCCTTGACGATCTGTTCGCGGCGCTCGCCGCGGGGCTGCCGACCGAGCTCGCCGAACGGGTGCAGGCCGCCTACCGGTCGCGCCCCGCCGACGCCGAGCTCGCGGCCCTGCTGTCCGAGGCCATGGCCGAGCATCCGAGGCTCGCGTCCCGGCTCGCGCTCTGGGGTCGACGGATCCTCGGCGACGCGCTCCTCGTCGCACGCGACGCGCTGAGCCTCGGCCGCGGCGACGCGCGCGATGAGCAGCGGGTCGAGCCCGCATTCAGCGAGCTCATCGCGCAGCACACCCGCCGGATGGATGCGCTCGGGCTCAGCGCGTAGTCAGTCAGCGTGCCTGGTTCGGGAGGCTCTCGACGAGGGGGCGCAGCCCCGCCGCGAGCGCGTAGATCCGGTCGTCGAGCCGCGCGATGTCGTCCTTGAGCTCCTTGCGAAGCTCCGCGGTGTCGCCCCTGAGTTCGGCACGAACGCGATCGATCCTGCGGCTGAGCAATGCGTACAGCCCGACGAGCGCGCCGAGCATCGTCACAAGGGTGCCGATCATCGTGCCGATCATCGTGCCGATGATCGCGACGGTGTCCGAGTCCACTTCGATCACGCCCTCCATTCTGCGCCGAGAGCTCCCGGCGCGCGATAGAACGTACGCGGATCGCGTTCTCCGGGTCGTCGCAGGTGCTGAATATGTGGATAGAACGCCACTTCCCCTCCCTGTGGAGGGATTGCGGGACTCAGGCGCGCTTCGCGTGCTCGAAGAACGCTGCGTCCGCACGCCGGCGGATGCCGGGCGCGAGGATCGCGATGAGGACGACGGCGACGAGGCCCGCGCCGAGGCTGATGACCCAGATCCACCCCACGGTCCAGTCCCAGCCGAGCCAGGCGAGTACCGCCCACGCCATCGCGGCGACCGCCGCGGCGGCGCCGGGCGCGAGCGCGATCCCGTAGCTGTGCCGGCCCGGCACGATGTACCGCACGATGACGCCGAGCACCCCGGCGATCGCGATCGCGTAGAGGATCTGCATGCGCGGGCGCTCGGTCAGGCCACGAAGCCGACTCGGCGCGACTCCTCGGCGCCGAGCTCGACGTAGGCGATGCCGGCCGTCGGGATGAGGAAGCGCTTGCCCTTCTCGTCCGCGATCGACACGAACGGGGCGCTCGCCGCGATCGCGTCGGCGAGCACCTTCTCGACCTCGGCGGCGGACTGCGACGACTCGAGGCTGATCTCGCGCCCGACGTTGGTGATCCCGATGCGTACTTCCACGGCTTCAGCGTACTGGCCGCGATGGGCTCGGGGGGCCGCGTTCGCTCGGGGCTGATCGCCGGTGGCCCGGCCGACGTCGGTGGCCGCCGATAGCGTGATGCCGTGGAACTCGACGGCGATCAGGCGGCCGTCGTCGCACTCGCCGACGACGCCGACGCGGTCGTGCTCGGCGCTCCGGGCACGGGCAAGACGACCGTGCTCGTCGAGCTCGTCGCCGACCGGGTCCTCGCGCGCGGCTGGGACCCGGCGGGCATCCTGGTGCTCGGAGCGACCCGCCGATCCGCCGCGGCCCTGCGCGACCGGCTCGCCGCGCGGCTCGCGGTGCCGACGCCGGGACCGATGGCGCGGACGGCGGCCTCGCTCGCCCACTCGATCGTCGCGGCGGCCGCGGTCCGGCTCGACGGGCCCCCGCCGGTCTACGTGAGCGGCGCGGAGCAGGACCGGATGATCCGCGACCTGCTCGACGACGAGGTCGCGGACGACTCCGACGGGTACTGGTCGCGCTCGGGCCTCGGGCGCGACGTCCGGGCGCTGCCCGCCTTCCGCGCCGAGGTGCGCGATCTCATCGCGCATGCGGTCGTGCGAGGCGTGTCCGCCGAGCGCCTGCGCGAGCTCGGCGCCGCGCGGGGGCGCCCCGAGTGGACCGCCGTCGGCACGTTCTGGCCGAGGCTCGCAGATCGGATCGAGGCCGAGCACCTCGGCTACGAGCCGCTCGATTCCAACTATGTGCTGCGTCGCGCCGCGGACCTCGTCTCGATGGGGGACCCGAGCGCGCCGTCGCTGCGCCTCGTCGTGGTCGACGACGCGCAGGAGCTCGGCCTCGGCGGGCTGCGTCTCCTCGCCGCGCTCGGCTCCGCCGGCGCCCGTCTCGCGGCGTTCGGCGACCCGGACCTCGCGACGCAGACGTTCCGCGGCGCGGTGCCCGCGGGGTTCACCGCGGTGGAGGGGATGTGGGCCGCGGTCGGCCGAGATCCGCAGCGGCGCGTGCTCGGCACGGTCCATCGCCACGGCTCGGCGCTGCGGGCCGCGGTCGCCCGGGTCGTGAGCGGGATGAACGAGTCGGCGAAGGGCTTCCCCGGACGACGGCAGCTCGTGGCGGGGACGGGCGAGGGGGTCGTCGAGGCGGTCCGAGTACCGGGCACCCACGAGCAGGTCGCGTTCGTCGCGCGACGCCTGCGCGAGCGTCATGCGCGCGACGGCGTACCGTTCGGGGCGATGGCGGTCGTCGGGCGCACCGCCGGCTCGGCGGCGCGGCTCGCCCGTGAGCTGCGGGGGATGCACGTGCCGACGGAGGTCGGCGGCGAGACGGTGCGCGACCGCGCCGACTACGCGACGCACGGTCTGCTGCTCGCCCTCGCGCTCGCGGCCGGCGTCGTCGAGCTCGACGCGCACCGCGCCGAGGAGATCCTCGCGTCGTGCGTCGGCCGGCTCGACGCGGTCGCGCTGCGCCGGCTGCGCACCGGGCTCCGGGCGCAGGCCCTGAAGGTCGACCGTGACGAATCCGGTCGCGAGCTGCTCGTCGAGGCGCTGCGGACACCCGCGGCGTTCGACGTGCTCGACTTCGGACCGGCGCGCGAAGCCAGGCGGGTCGCCGAGCTGCTCGAGGCGCTGCGGGGGCGGATCGCCGACTCGGCGACGGTCGAGGACGTGCTCTGGGAGGCGTGGTCCCGGTCCGGTCTCGAGCGGGAGTGGGGCACCGCGGCGCGCGGTGCGGGCATCGACGCCGACTTCGCGAACGAGCAGCTCGACCACGTGCTCGCGCTCTTCGACGCTGCGAAGCGCTTCGTGGAGCGCACCCCGGAGGCGCCCGTGACGGCCTTCGTCACGAGGCGGCTCGGAGCCCGGCTCGCCGATGACTCCCTCGCGCGCCGCTCGAGCGAGGACGCGGTGCTCGTCGGCACGCCGTCGGGCCTGCTCGGCCGCGAGTTCGACACCGTCGTGGTGGTCGACCTCGAGGAGGGCGTCTGGCCGAACCTTCGCCCGCGCGGCTCCCTGCTCAGGCGCGCCGAGCTCGTCGGCGACGTCATCGCACCGACCGATCCGGCGTCGCTGCGAAAGGAGCTGCTCGACGACGAGCTGCGGATGCTCGCCTCGGCGGCCGGTCGCGCGCGCCAGGGGCTGATCGCGGTCGGGATCCTCGGTGGCGAGGTCGCGCCGTCGCCGTTCCTGCGGCGGATCGCGCCATGGCGTGAGGTGGACGCGATCGACGAGCCGGGATCGGCCGCGACGTACCGGGCGCCCGAGATCGAGGACGTCGACGGCGCCGGGCTCGAGCCCCTGACGCTGCGCGGGCTGACCGCCCGGCTCCGTCGCGAACTCGCGAGATCGGCGGGCCCGGGCGGCCGACACGAGGCGCAGCGCGACACGCGGCAGGTCGCCGCGGGGCTCGTCCGCCTCGCTGACGCGTGCGTACCGGGTGCCGACCCCGACTCCTGGTACGGGCTGGCCGCGACGACGACCGACGCGCCGCTGCGCGAGCCGGACGAGCCCGTCCGGGTATCGCCGTCGCGACTCGAGACCTTCGAGACCTGCCAGCTGCACTGGGCGATCGAACGGCTCGGCGGTGGCTCGGGCAGCTTCGCGGCGAGCGTCGGCACGATCCTCCATGCGGTCGCGGAGCGGATCGATCGCGAGTCGGTCGAGGCGCTGCTTCCTGAGATCGAGCACGCGCTCTCCGGACTGTCCTACGACTCGGACTGGGAGGCGGAGGCCGACCGGCTGCGCGCCGAGGCGCTCGCGGCGAGGCTCGTCGCCTACCAGCGGGAGCTGCACGCCGGGGGAGGCGAGACGATCGGCCGGGAGGTGCCGTTCGAGGTCCGGATCGGGCGTGCGGTGCTCGCGGGACGCGTCGACCGGGTCGAGCGCACTGCCGACGGGACCGCGGTGATCGTCGACTTCAAGACCGGCAAGGAGTCGCGATACGGCTCGGACGCATCCGTCGCCGAGCACCCGCAGCTCGCGGCGTATCAGGTCGCGCTCGTCGAAGGCGGATCGAGCGACGGGCTCGGCGAGCTGACCGCGGCCCTCGCGAACGGCGGCGCACGGCTCGTGATCCTCGGACGCGAGCCGAAGCGCCGCTCAGGCGCGGTCGACGCGCCGAGTCAGCCGCCGCTCGACGAGGAGCGCCTTGAGGGCTGGCGCCAGCGCATCCGCGACGCGGCCGAGGGGATGGGCGGCAGGACGTTCATCGCGAGCATCGCGGAGCACTGCACCGATCGTTACTCCTACGGGCCGTGCTCGATCCACATCGTCGAGGCGGTGAGCGAATGACACTGGCGATCGAGGAGTTCGCCCGACGGCTCGGGCTCGCCTATGTCCCCGGCGATCAGCAGCGCGCGATCATCACCGCACCGCCCGATCGTCCCGCGCTCGTCGTCGCCGGAGCCGGCGCCGGGAAGACCGAGACGATGTCGCTGCGCGCGGCGTGGCTCGTCGCCAACGGCGTGCCGGCGAACGAGATCCTCGGGCTCACCTTCACCCGAAAGGCCGCTGGCGAGCTTGCCGACCGGATGGGACGATTCACCGAACGCATCAGAGGAGTGCCGTCCCCGCACGACGATCTCGTCGAGGACGTCGACCTCCCGATCGTCTCGACCTACAACGCGTGGGCCGCATCCGTGTACCGCGAGCACGCCCTCGCGATCGGCCGCGAGCCGGACGCCGAAGTGATCGGCGAGGCCGCCGCGTGGCGGCTCGCACGGCGGGTCGTCGCGGAGCACGGCGGCCGAGAGCTCGTCCGCCTCGACCGCCGCGCGGCTCAGATCGCGTCGACCGTCGTCGAGCTGAGCAACGCGATCACCGACAACCTCGTCGACCCCGAGGAGGTCATCGCCTACGCGGCCCGCTTCACCGGGTTGCTGCGCGAGCTGCCGCTCGGCGGCAGGGGCGCCTACGCGGACGTCGATCGGCACATCGACGCGGTCTCGGCGCTCGAGGCGCTCGTCCCGCTCGTCGAGGCCTACCGCACCGCCAAGCGCAGGCGGGGGCTCATCGAGTTCAGCGATCAGGTGTCCGCCGCGGTCGAGATCTGCGAAGCGCGACCCGAGGTCGCCGCGGAGCTGCGCGCCCGGCATCGGCATGTCATCCTCGACGAGTACCAGGACACGTCGGTCGTCCAGACCAGACTGCTCGCGACGGTCTTCCACGGCTCCGACGTGATGGCGGTCGGCGACCCGAACCAGTCGATCTACGGCTGGCGCGGTGCGAGTGCTGCGAACCTCGCGGAGTTCGCCGGGACGTTCGGAGCGAGCGGCAGGCCCTTCGTCCTCGCGGTCTCGCGGCGCAACCCGGCTCGGGTGCTCGATGCTGCGAACGTGCTCTCGGCCGAGCTGCGCGACGGCTCTCCGGTCTTCGTCCCCGAGCTCGAGCCGAAGCCTGACGCCCCCGTCGGCGCCTTCGACCTGCGCTACCCGGAGACCGTCGACGACGAGGCCGCGGCCGTCGCCGACTGGATGGCGGAGCGCATCGGCGACGAACGGCGGGAGGACTTGCCGACCGCGGCGATCATCTTCCGCGCTCGCAAGCACATGACGCGCTTCCAGCAGGCGCTGCGCGAGCGCGGCCTGCGCAGCCACATCCTCGGCGGAGGGGGACTGCTGTCGAGTCCCGAGGTCACGGATCTGGTCGCCTGCTTGCGGGTGCTCGTCGATCCGGAGGCGGGCTCGGATCTGATCCGGCTGCTGTCGGGAGCACGCTGGCGCATCGGGCTGCGCGACCTCGCCGAGCTCGAGACGGTCGCCCGCTGGCTCGCCGAGCGGGATCACGCGCACCGCCGCCTCGATGCCGAGGTGCTCGCGCGGCTGCGGGACTCGGCCGTCGCGTCCGAGGCGAGCTCGATCGTCGACGCGCTCGACTTCCTCGTCGACGCGCCGGCCGGGCACCGAGCGCTCGCCGATCTCAGCCAGGAGGGGATCGCGCGGCTGCGTGCCGCCGGCGCCGAGCTGCGTCGCATGCGCCACAAGCTCGGGCTGCCGCTGCCCGACCTCGTCCGCCACGTCGAGGAGACGATGCGGCTCGACATCGAGGTCGTCGCGAACGACACCCGCTGGGGAGGCCTCGCGAACCTGCGCGCCTTCCGTCGCCAGGTCGAGGGGTTCACGCGCGTCGACGACGAGGCGACGCTGCGCTCGTTCCTCGACTGGATCGATCGGGTCGGGGAGGACGATCGTGAGGTCGCGCTCGACGACGCGCCGAGAGAGCCCGGCGTCGTGCAGCTCATCACGATCCACGGGGCGAAGGGGCTCGAGTGGGATCTCGTCGCACTCCCGCGGCTCGTGTTCGACGAGATGCCGGACGAGCCGGCCGTCGGCGACGGCTGGGTCGGCTACGGTCGTCTCCCCGCCGAGCTCCGCGGGGACAGGCGGCATCTGCCGCAGCTCGACTGGAGGGGCTCGGAGAGTCGAGTCGACTATCTCGAGCGTCTCAAGACGTACCGGGAGGAGCTCAAGGACGCTCACCGCGCCGAGTATCGCCGGCTCGTCTACGTCGCCATCACCCGTACCAGGCGCGACCTGCTGCTCAGCGGCTCGTGGTGGGGCGGGCAGAAGAAGCCGCGCCAGCCGAGCGTCTACCTCCGCGAGCTCGCCGCACGAGGCGTACTCGGGAGCGAGCTCCCGGAAGCGCCGATCGACGAGGTCGATCCGCGCTCCGGGGAGTCCGAGCGCCGCTCGTGGCCGCGCGATCCGCTTGGCGCGCGCCGGCCCGCGGTCGTCGCCGCGGCCGCCGCCGTGATGCAGGTGCGCGCGGCGATCGACAGGGGCGCCGATCTCGCGAGGCTCGTCGAATCCGCGCCGTGGGCTGCGGATCTCGAGCTCCTCCTCGCCGAGCACGAGGCGGGATCGCGACGGATGATTCCCCCGATCCCGGCGCGGATCCCCGCATCCGGGTTCAAGCACTGGATCGACGACGCCCAGGAGGAGCTCGACCGGCTGCGGCGTCCCATGCCGCAGCAGCCCCGTCGGGAGGCTCGCGTCGGCACGATCTTCCACGCCTGGGTCGAGCACCGCTTCCAGACCCGGATGCCCGAGTCGCTCCTGAGCGGCGTGCGCTGGGACGAGGACGCCGCGGACGGGGCTGCGGGTCTCGACGACTCGGCGATCATGCTCCTTCAGCGTTGCAAGTCGAACTTCCTCGCTACGGAGTGGGCCGGGCGGCGTCCCCTCGACATCGAGCGCGCGATCGAGCTGCCGTTCGCCGGACGGATCATCCCGTGCAAGATCGACGCCGTCTTCGAGGTCGACGGCCGGGTGGAGATCGTGGACTGGAAGACGGGTCGGCGTCCCGCCGACCCCGAGGCGCTCGCCGCGTTCGACTACCAGCTCGACTTGTATCGACTCGCCTGGGCGGAGCAGACCGGTATCCCGCTCGAGCGGATCGGCGCCCGCGCCGTCTTCGTCGCGATCGACGACCCGCGGTCTCGCGAGTACGTGCCGGCGCGCCAGCGCGATCGTGTCGAACTCGAAGCCGAGTGGCGGCTCGTGCTCCTTCGGGCCGAGCCCGAGTGACCGGTCTCAGGAGGCCCTGGGCGTCTGTGACCTAGACCGCCTGGCGGGCCTGGTCGAGGAGGTCCTCGACCTCGGTGACGGTGAGGACGGGCGCGGTCGGGTTGTCGATGCGCGCCGACATGTCGCCGTTGACGCGCTCGGCGAGGTTCGTGAGCATCTCGACGGCGTCGTCGACGATCTCCGTGTCCTTCGTCTCGACGCCGTGCAGCAGCCAGCGGCCGAGGTCGAGCTCGGACAGCAGCGCGGCCCGGTGGCGCAGACGACGGTCGGCGGTTCCCGCTGCGGACCAGTAGCCGGCGAAGACGGCGTCGGCGACGCGCTCCGTCTGGATCGCCCACTTGAGGTCGTTGGCGGGGTCGCTCACGGCGAGCGCGTGCCAGCCCTGGACCGCGACGACCTCGTCACCGCTCGCGATGAACGAGGACGCCTCGAAGCCGCCGACGACGCGGGCCTGGAACTGCCAGAGGTCGGCGTCGCCGATCGCGTGCTGCCACCGGCTCTCCACGGCGATCGGCAGGAGGCCCGTCGCGGACGCCCGGTCGAGCACGCCGATGGATGCGCGCCGCGACTCCGCCGGACCGCTCATCGGCAGCCCGACGTCGGCGACGACGGTCTGCGGCAGCATGTGCACGGCGCCGATCGCGAGGCCGATCCGGAAGCCGAGGCCCTCGGGCTCGACGGGGATCTGCGACGCGGCGAGCACGGTGCCGGGGAAGTGCTCGGTGACGGCGGCGAACGTGTGGGCGAGCTTCTCGCCGCCGGCGAGCCGCGTGACCGCGAAGGGGAGCCGTGCGCGGGCACCGTGGGTCAGCGCCTGGAGCGCGGCGAGCTCGGCGCGCAGGCGCGTGTCGGCCGCGCGGTTGCGCGGGACGCGGATGAGCCACTCGCGTCCGTCGGTCCCGCCGAGCACAGCGGCGTCGTAGTCGTGGTCGTCGAGCGCGTGGACGCGGGCGACCTCGAGGCCGGGCACCGCCGCGGAGGCGAGCGCGGCTAGAGTGAACGCTGAACGAGCCATGGCGACAGGGTAGGTCGCGCCCGCCCCGCACCCGCTCAGCCACGCCGCCCGATCCGGGGGTCACAGGAATGCCGAACGAATCGCCCGTCCCCGAGGGCATGCCCCTGTCGCGTTCCGCCCTCGATCGCGACCACGCCGCGAGGGAGCGCGCGGGGCTGCTCGATGAGCTCTGGGCCGATCCGGCGACCCGCATCCTCCCGATCCTGCGCGGTCAGGCGCTCCTCGCGGCGCCGGACCGCCTGTCATTCCTCGACCCCGGCGCGCTGACCCGCCCGGCGGTGAGCGTCTACCTCGGCCGCACCGTCGAGGACTCGGACGACGGCCCCGCCGGCACGGCGATCGTGGCCGCCCAGCTCGAGGACGCCGCGCACCTCGCGGAGGCCGACTGGGTGGGCCTGCGTCAGGTCGGCGAGCAGCTCGCGGCGCGCGACGCGGGGCTCTTTACCCAGGCGCTCGCGATCCTCAACTGGCACGAGTCCCACCCCTTCTCGCCGAAGACCGGCGAGGCGACGGTCGCCGAGCTCGGCGGCTGGGTGCGCCGCGACCCGGTCGGCGGCGACCAGGTCTTCCCGCGCACCGATCCGGCGATCATCGTCGCGGTGATCGACGCGCAGGACCGGCTGCTGCTCGGATCGAACGCGATGTGGGAGTCGAATCGGTACTCGCTGCTCGCGGGCTTCGTCGACCCGGGCGAGTCGCTCGAGGCGGCCGTCGTCCGCGAGATCGAGGAGGAGTCGGGGCTGCGCGTCGTCGACCCCGTCTACGTCGGCAGCCAGCCATGGCCGTTCCCCGCGTCGCTCATGGTCGGCTTCACGGCGCGGCTCGCCTCGGGCGAGGACCCGACGCCTCGCCCGGACGGGGTCGAGATCCTCGACCTGCGCTGGTTCACCAGAGCCGAGCTCGCCGCGTCGCTCGGGGAGCTGCGGCTCCCGATGCGCACCTCGATCGCCCGGGCGATCATCGAGCGCTGGTACGGGAGTCCGCTTGACGCCTGAGCGCGCGTTCGGCTCCGCGGAGGACATCCTCGCCGCGCTCGATCCGCAGCAGCGCGCCGCCGCCGAGGCCCTCGTCGGTCCGGTCTGCATCCTCGCGGGCGCGGGTACGGGCAAGACGCGCACGATCACCCACCGGATCGCGTTCGGGATCGCGACCGGCCGCTACTCGGGTCCGCGCACGATGGCGCTCACCTTCACGACCCGCGCGGCCGGCGAGCTGCGCCAGCGGCTGCGCGCGCTCGGCGCGGGGGAGGTGCAGGCCCGCACCTTCCATTCCGCGGCTCTCGCCCAGCTCAGCTACTTCTGGCCGCAGACCGTCGGCGGCGCGGTCCCGCGCATCGTCGAGTCGAAGTCGCGGATCATCGCGGACGCGGTCCAGGAGGCCGGTGCGCGCGCGGACGTCGCGACGCTGCGCGACCTCGCGGCCGAGATCGAGTGGCGCAAGGTCTCCGATCGCTCGATCGAGGAGTGGGCGTCCTCGGGGCGCTCGGTCGCGGGCCTGACGGTCGGCCAGGTCGCGGCGATCCAGCGCTGCTACGAGGACCTCAAGGACGAGCGGCGACAGATGGACCTCGAGGACGTCCTGCTCGCGACCGCGGGGATGATCGCGACCGAGCCGGCGATCGCCCGCGCGGTGCGGGAGCGCTACCGCACGTTCGTCGTCGACGAGTACCAGGACGTCTCGCCGATCCAGCACCGCCTGCTGCGCCTGTGGCTCGGCGAGCGCCGCGATCTGTGCGTCGTCGGCGACGTCAACCAGACCATCTACTCCTTCGCGGGGGCGAACGCCGGCCACCTGCTCGGCTTCGAACGCGAGTTCCCGGGCGCCGAGGTCGTGCGCCTGGAGCGCAGCCACCGCAGCGCGCAGCCGATCCTCGACCTCGCGAACCGTCTCGTCGCGGGCAGGCCGGGCGGGCTGCGGCTGGTCAGTGCGGCGGACGGCGGCCTCGCGACCTCGCCTGAGCTGAGCGTCCACGCGAGCGAGGCGGACGAGGCCGCGACCGTCGCGGCCGCGATCCGTGCGGATGTCGCCGACGGCATCGAGCCGCAGCGGATCGCGGTGCTCGTGCGGCTCGGCGCCCAGGTGCCCGCGATCGAGCAGGCGCTGCGTGCCGCGCGGCTGCCGGTCAGCGTCCGCGGCGACGCGCGCTTCTTCGACCAGCCGCACGTCCGCGAGGCGATCGTCCACCTCGTCGCGGCGCGCCGAGCCGCCTCGCCGACGGATCCCGCCGCGGTGACCGTGCGGGGCGTGCTCGCCGGCCTCGGCTGGACGCCCGACGCGCCCGAGCTGCCGGGCCCCGCGCTCGAGCGCTGGACGGGCCTCGACGCACTGCACCGGATCGCGCTCGATGCCGGGCCGACGGCGTTCTCCCGCTTCGTCGACGACCTGCTCGAACGCCAGGCCACCGGCGACGACCCCGTCACGGGCGCGGTCACGATCTCGACGATCCACGCGGCGAAGGGTCTCGAGTGGGATTCGGTCCACGTCGTCGGGCTCTCGGAGGGACTGCTGCCGATCGTGCATGCGAGCGATGACGCCGAGATCGAGGAGGAGCGCCGGCTGCTCTACGTCGCGCTCACCCGGGCGAAGCGGCGACTGCGCCTCAGTCGCGCCGCTCCGCGCCCGGCGAGCCGGTTCCTGGGGGAGCTCGGCCTCTGAACCGGATCTCCGATTCCTGCCTGTGGATAACTCCGGCGGTCGGAACGCGATCCGCGGCAGCATCTCGGGATGGTCTTCCTCCGCCTCGATCCCACGCTGCCGGTCGTGTGGCGCGCCCCGCACGAGATCCAGATCGGGGCGGATTCGCCCCGGATCGTCCTCGAGGCGGTCGCAGAACGCGATGAGCGGATGCTCGCGGCCGTCCGCAGCGGTGTGCCGAGCGAGGGGCTCGCCGCGATCGGCGGGTGCTCGACGGGCGAGGCGGCGGCGTTCCACGACCGGATCCGGCCCGTGCTGCTCGGCGCCGCGCCCGCGCCCCGGCCGGCAGCGGCGCTCGTGCGGGTGCGCTCCGCCGCCCGCGACGAGCTCGTGCGGACGGCCCGGATGCTCGGGCTCGTCGCCGCCTCGCCGTCGGCCCGCCCGCGGGTCGGGCTCATCCTCGCCGATCACGTCGTGCCGCCGAACGCGTACCGGGACTGGGTGCGTCTCGGCGTCGCCCACTTCGCGGTCGTGTACGGCACGCGGTCGGCGACGGTCGGACCGCTCGTCGTGCCCGGCGCGACCGGGTGCCTGCGCTGCGCCGATCTCCACCGCTGCGACGCGGACCCGGCGTGGCCGGTCGTCGCCGGACAGCTCACGGCGCTCGCGGCGGCGTCGACGTCCGAGCCGATCGGGCGCACGGAGGCGCTCTGCGCGGCGGCGCGGCTCGTCGCCGAGATCACCGCAGAGCTCGCCGACGACGTGGGGATGCCGGTCGGGGTGCCGCGCAGGGTGCCCGGCGCCCCGCCGCCGATCGAGCCGCACCCGGACTGCGGCTGCATGCTCGACCTGCAGCGGCCGTTGCCGGTCGCGAGCTAGCGACTACGCCTCCGTCGGCCGCTCCCCGCCGAGGTCGCCGAGCAGGTCCTCGATCGCCCGGTCGACCGCGTCGGGCTCGGGAGCGCCTGAGATCAGCCGCGCGATGAGCGCCGCGGGGTCGTCGATGTCATCGCCCGTCGGCACGACGTCGGGGTGCGACCAGAGCGCGTCGCGGGCCTCGGCGCCGACCGCCTCGGTGATCGCCTGCCACATGGCCGCGGCCTCGCGCAGCCGGCGGGGCCGCAGCTCGAGCCCCGCGAGGAGGCCGAGCGCGCGCTCCGCAGGACCGCCGGCAGCGCGCCGCCGCCGGATCGCCTCGGCGATCGCACCCGCGACGGGCAGCCGCTTCGTCGCATCCGCGGTGACGACGTCGACCCAGCCCTCGACGAGTGCGAGCGTCGTCTCGAGACGCGTCCTCGCCTGGAGCTGGCCCTCGCTCGGCACCGGGATGAGCGCGCCGTTCTGCAGCGCCTCGCGCAGCGTCGCCGGGTTCGCCGGATCGAAGTCCTCCACGACGTCCTGCAGACGCTCGGTGTCGATCCTGATCTCCCGCGAGTAGTCGCCGATCGCGGTGAGCAGCTGGAGGCGCAGCCAGCGCGCGTGGCGGAAGAGCCGGGCGTGGGCGAGCTCGCGGACGCCGACCCAGATCTCGACCTGGTCGAGGGGCAGCTCGAGCGATCGCGCGAAGTCGATCGCGTTCTGCGGCAGGACCGCCGCCTGACCGTCCTCGAGCAGCGGGATGCCGATGTCGCCGCCGGAGAGCACCTCGCCGGCGAGCTGGCCGACGACGCTGCCGAGCTGCATCGCGAAGAGCGTGCCGCCGACGTTGCGGACCATCCGCGTCGCGTTCGGGAGCATGCCCTCGATCTCCTCGGGCGCGGCCTCCCGGAGCGCCGCCGTCAGCGCGTTCGCGATCGAGCCCGCGACGGGCTCGGCGAACTGCGTCCACACCGCGATCGTGGCGAGCGCCCACTCCCGCCGGCTCATCACCTTCGGCACGGTCTGCCCCTGCGCGATGTCGGTCGCCTCCTGGAGCCACAGCTCGGCGATCTGCAGCGCCTGCTCGAAGCCGTCGCGCTCCTCCGGCAGCGTCACGACGGTGCCGGAGCCCGCGATCGTCGCGGCCTGGTCCGTCGCGAGCCTCCAGTCGGTCCCGTCGACGTCGCTGTCCATCGCCCGCTGGAGCTGGCTCATCAGCTGGCTGAGCAGGGCCGGGTTGTCGGGGAGCCCCGCCGCGCTCGCGAGCTTGGCGGGGTCGACGTCGCCGCGCCCCTCGAGGAACGCCTTGAGGAGCTCGCGGAACTCCTCCTCGTCGCGATCGGTCATGCACGCAACGCTAGGCGCTTCGCCCGGGATCCCCCAGGGAATCGGCCTACACTCGGCGATCGTGCGCTCCGCTGATGGCGAACGCCGGCGGGACGCGCGTCGGCCCGCGGCCCAGATCGTCGGCCTCGCGCTGCTCGCGGCGGCCGCGTTGTGCGCCGCGATCGTCGCCTCGGCGCAGGCGCCGTACGCGATCGAGCGCCCGGGGCCCGTCTACGACGTGCTCGGCGAGACGACCGTCGGCGACACGCAGGCGCCGATGATCGAGATCGTCGACGCGGAGACCTTCGCGACGGACGGCGTGCTCAACATGCTGACGATCAGCGCGAACGACCCGCTGCACCTGCCCTCGTGGCTCCAGGTGGTCGAGGCCTACTTCGACCCGTCGCGCGCGGTGCTCCCGATCGAGGCCGTCTACCCGCCGTCGACCGGGGTCTCGAACACGCAGCGCCAGGCGACGCAGATGGCGAACTCGAAGCTCGCCGCCGTCGCGGCGGCGCTCGACCATCTCGGCTACGAGGCGACCCCGACGATGACGGTCGTCGAGGTCGAGCCCGACAGTCCCGCCGACGGCGTCGTCGAGGCGGGCGACGTCCTCGTCACCGCGAACGGCCGCCGGCTCGCCGACGTCGACGAGCTGCGGGAGATCGTCGCCGAGAACGGCACGCAGCAGCCCGCGGCGCTCGTCGTCGACCGCGGGGGAGCGCGTCTCGAGCTCGAGGTGACGCCGAGCATGAGCGAGGGCGCCGCACGACTCGGCGTGCACATCGCGAGCGAGTGGGACTGGCCGATCGACGTGCGCATCCAGCTGGAGAACGTCGGCGGCCCGAGCGCCGGGATGATGTTCGCCCTCGGCATCATCGACAAGCTGACCCCCGGCTCGCTGACGGGCGGCGAGGTCATCGCGGGCACCGGGACGATCAGCGCGGCGGGCGAGGTCGGCCCGATCGGCGGCATCCGCCAGAAGCTCTACGGCGCGCTCGGCGCGGGGGCGTCCTGGTTCCTCGCCCCGACGAGGAACTGCGATCAGGTCGTCGGGCACGTCCCCGACGGCATCCGGGTGCTCCCCGTCGCGACGCTCGACGAGGCGGTCGACGTGCTCGGGCTCGTCGCGGACGGCGGCGACGCGTCGGCGTGGCCGACCTGCGAGGCCCTCATCGCCCCATCGGTCTAGGACCGCCTCACAGGCAGCCGCCGGTAGAGTGGGCGCCCGGACCACACGACGGGAGCCCCAGTGTCTGCGACCCCTGCCGAGACGACGAAGCCGCGACGGCCCATCAGGGCGGCGATCCTCATCACGATCGTCGTCATCATCGCGCTCATCGCCGCGTTCTTCGCCGGATCGTCGGTCGCGACCGACTTCCTCTGGTTCGGCCAGACCGGCTACGTCGGGGTGCTCTCGACGCAGTGGCTCGCGCGCATCGCGATGTTCTTCATCGGCTTCGTCGTGTTCGCCGTCCCCGTATTCCTGAGCATGTTCATCGCGTACCGGACCCGTCCCGTGTACGCGAAGCTCGGCGCCCAGATGGACCGCTATCGCGAGATCGTCGACCCGCTGCGGCGCGCCGCGACGTTCGTCATCCCGGCCGTCGTCGGCGTCGCCGGCGGCGCGGCGGTCGCCGGCACCTGGGAGACGGTCGCGCTCTGGCTGAACCGGACGCCGTTCGGGCAGGTCGACCCCGAGTTCGGCCTCGACCTGTCGTTCTACTTCTTCGAGCTGCCCTTCTATCGCGGCCTCGTCTCGTTCGCGATCGCGGTCGTCGTGCTGAGCGGCATCGCGGCGATCGTCACCGTCTTCCTCTACGGCTCGATCCGCATCGTCGGCCGGCAGATCCGCATCTCGCGCTCGGCCCGGGTCCAGCTCGCGATCACGCTCGGCGTCTTCATGCTGCTCCAGGCGGTGTCGATCTGGCTCGAGCGCTACGAGCTGCTCACCGATCGCAGCATGGGCTTCCTGACGACGGGTGCCGGCTACACCGAGGTCGCCGCGGTCATCCCCGGCAAGACGATCCTCGCGGGCGCCGCCCTCGTCGTGGCGATCCTCGCCTTCATCACGGCCGCGATCGGCCGCTGGCGCCTGCCGATCGTCGGGCTCGCGTCCCTCCTCGTCATCAGCATCCTGCTCAACGTCGCCTACCCGTGGATCGTCCAGCGCTTCCAGGTCGACCCCTCCGCGAAGACGACGGAGGCGACGTACATCCAGCGCTCGATCGACGCGACGCGCGCCGCGTACGGCGTCGACGACGTCGAGGAGGTGCCGTACAGCGCGGTGACCGACGCCGAGCCGGGGGCGCTGCGCGAGGACGCCGAGACGACGGCGAACATCCGCATTCTCGACCCGATCGTCGCGCCCCGCGCCTTCCAGCAGCTGCAGCAGTTCAAGCAGTACTACTCGTTCCCCGCGAAGCTCGACGTCGACCGGTACGAGATCGACGGCCGCGTGCAGGACACCGTGCTCGCGGTCCGCGAGATCAACCAGGACGGCCTCGGCGACTCGCAGTCCTGGTACAACAACACGCTCGTCTACACGCACGGCTACGGTCTCGTCGGCGCCTACGGCAACCAGCGCGCGTCCGACGGCCAGCCGCTCTTCCTCGAGTCGGGCATCCCCTCGACGGGCGACCTCGGCGAGTTCGAGCCGCGCGTCTACTTCGGCGAGACCTCGCCCGAGTACTCGATCGTCGGCGCGCCGGAGGGCACGACCCCGATCGAGGTCGACTACCCGGCCGGGGGCGCCGAGTCCACGCGGACGGTGACGACGACGTTCGAGGGCGACGGCGGGCCGGCGCTCGACAGCTTCTGGAAGCGCCTCATCTTCGCGGTCAAGTTCCAGTCCGAGCAGATCCTGTTCTCGGACGCGATCAACGCCGACTCGCAGATCATCTACGACCGCGACCCGCTCACGCGCGTCAGCAAGGTCGCGCCCTACCTGACGATCGACAACGACCCGTACCCGGCGGTCGTCGACGGCAGGATCGTGTGGATCCTCGACGGCTACACCACGGGCACCCAGTACCCGTACTCGCAGATGACGGACCTCGCTGACGCGATCGCCGATGCCGATACCTTCGTGTCGAGCCTCTACAGCCAGCCGCTCAACTACATCCGCAACTCGGTCAAGGCGACCGTCGATGCATACGACGGCACGGTGACGCTCTACGCGTGGGACACCGAGGACCCGGTGCTCGCGACCTGGGCGAAGGTCTACCCCGGCACGATCGTGCCGGCCTCCCGGATGAGCGAGGACCTGCTCGCGCACATCCGCTATCCCGAGGACCTGTTCAAGGTGCAGCGTCATATCCTCGGCTCGTACCACGTGACCGATCCGGGCTCGTTCTACTCGAGCGACGACCAGTGGGCGACGCCGCTCGACCCGGTGAGCTCGGTCGGGAACCTGCCGCAGCCGCCGTACTACCTGACGATGCAGGTGCCGGGCACCTCGAGCCCCGCGTTCACGCTGTACTCGACCTACATCCCGCGCTCGAGCGCGTCGACGCAGCGCAACGTCCTCACGGGCTACCTCGCGGCGAACGGCGACGCGGGCGAGGACTACGGCAAGCTCACGCTGCTCACGCTGCCGACGCAGTCGATCCCCGCTCCGAGTCAGGTCTTCAACTACTACTCGAGCAACCAGGAGGTCTCCGACGTCATCCTGGGCCTGCGAGCGGGCGGTGGCAACGACATCATCTACGGCAACCTGCTGACCCTCCCGGTCGGCGGCGGCCTGCTCTACGTCCAGCCCGTCTACGTGCAGTCGGCGAGCAGCACGACCCCGTACCCGCTGCTGCGCAAGGTGCTCGCGGTCTTCGGCAACGAGATCGCGTTCGAGGACACCCTCGACGAGGCGCTCGACGAGCTGTTCGGCGGCGACTCGGGCGCGGACGCGGGCGACAGCGGCGACGTCGTCGAACCGGTCGAGCCGGCCGAGCCGACTACGCCGACGGAGCCCACGACCCCGACCACGCCGGCGGAGCCGACGACGCCGACGGGCACGGTCGACGAGGCGGCGCTCCACCAGGCGCTGCAGGACTACAAGTCGGCGCTCGCGGACCGCCAGGCGGCGTACGCCCGGGGCGACCTCGTCGCCGCGGGTGAGGCGGACCAGCGGATGGTCGACGCGATCAACCGCGCGCTCGCGGCCTCCGGCGACTGATCCGGCACGGGTCTCATCGGGCTCGCCGCCTGATCGGGCCCGGCTGGTCAGGCCCGGCCGTCGAGCCAGGCGAGGACGGCGAGAACGCGACGGTGGGCCGAGCCGGTCTCCTCGAGCCCCAGCTTCGCGAAGATCGACGTGATGTGCTTCTCGACGGCGCCGAGGCCGATGTGCAGCGCGCCGGCGATCGCCGGATTCGAGTGGCCCTCCGCCATGAGACGCAGCACGTCGCGCTCGCGGGGCGTGAGCCGGGCGATCGGGTCGCGCCGTCGCCCGAGCAGGTGCGCGACGACCTCGGGGTCGAGCACGGTGCCGCCCGCGGCGATCCGGGCGATCGCGTCGCCGAGCTCGTCGAGCGATGCGACCCGGTCCTTGAGCAGGTAGCCGACTCCGCCGGCTCCGGCGCCGAGCAGCTCCCGCGCGTAGAGCGCCTCGACGTACTGGGAGAGCAGCAGGACGCCGATCTCGGGGTGCTCCGCGCGCAGCCGCAAGGCCGCGCGCACGCCCTCGTCGCGGAAGGTCGGCGGCATCCGGACATCGAGCACGACGAGGTCGGGCCGTGGGCCGGCGGACGCGCCGAGGGCGTCGAGCAGCTCGTCCCCGTCGCCGTAGGCGCCGACGACCTCGTGCCCCGCCTCTCCGAGCAATCGCACGAGGCCCTCGCGCAGGAGCACGGAGTCATCGGCGACGGCGATGCGAACCATGCCGACCAGGCTAGGGTGGTCGGCCCCTGCCGCGGTGCCGTCGGTGTGCAGGGGATCCGCGCGGTTCCAGGGCATTCGGGGCACCATCGCCCTGCTTCCGAGCGTTTCCCCTGCCCGCGCTGTGCCCGTCACCACGGCAGGCGCGCGGTCACGACCGTCGGCCCGCCCTCCGGGCTGAGGATCTCGAGCACGCCGCCGAGGCCCGCGATGCGCTCCTGGAGTCCCGCCAGCCCGTGCCCCGGCAGTGCGACGGCTCCCCCCGCGCCGTCGTCGGAGACCGTGACGACGAGCTCGCGGCCCGACGGGGCGAGCGCTATCGCGACACGGATGCGCCGAGCCCGGGCGTGCTTGACGGCGTTGACGAGACCCTCGCTCGCGATGAAGTAGGCGTTGCGCTCGATCTCGGATGGCAGTCGCGTCCCGGCCGGGAGCGCGTCGACGACGTCGATCGGGACGGCGCTGCGCGTCGCGGCGGACTCGAGCGCGGCGATGAGCCCGCGGTCGAGCAGGATCGGCGGCGCGAAGCCGCGCGAGAGCGCCCTGAGCTCGTCGAGCGCCTCGCGCGCCTGCTCGCCGGCCGAGTCGATGAGCGCTCGCGCCTCCTCGGGCGCATCGTCGAGGCGTCTGGCGGCCGAGGCGAGGTCCATCTGGAGGCGGATGAGCCGCTGCTGGGGCCCGTCGTGGATGTCGCGCTCGAGACGGCGCAGGGCGGTGTCCTCCGCGGCGACCGCGGCGGCGCGGGACGCCTCGGCGCCCGCGAGCTCGCGCTGAAGCGCCTCGCTCCGGAACGCGCCGAGCATGAGCCGGGCGAGTCCCCAGTGCGCCCAGGCGAGTCCGCGCAGGATCCAGGGGAGGCAGAACGCGACGAGGAGGCCGACGACGATCCGCACGATGCTGTAGGCGGCACCGCGCTCGCCGCCGAGGAACCAGCCGGCCTCGGCGATCCAGCCGGGTCCGCCGAGCGGCCGGGGCACACCCGCGAGCATCCATCCGCCGAAGGCCCAGAACAGCCCCCCGGCGGCGGCGGCGAGCGCCGCGACGGCGAGCGCCGATGCGACGGCGCCGAGCACGAAGCGCGGCAGCAGATAGTAGCCGAGGTGGAGCCAGTAGTGCGGCGAGGTGAAGAGCGAGCCGAGCCACGGCAGGAAGCCGCGCTGCTCGGGCCAGGCCGGGCGCGGGATCCGTGGCAGTCCCGTCCACTCGATGACGTGCAGATCGGCCCAGCCGACCCAGCGCGCCCCCGCGAGCGCCGCGGCGATCACGAAGACGCCGACCGCGAGGGCGAGCAGCAGGCCGATGCCGGCCCCGACGAGGGCCCAGCCGGCGGCGAACGCGAGGCAGCCGACGATCCCGAGCGCGATGATGGCGACGAGGGACTTCGGCGCGGCGGCCCAGAGCGCCCCGTAGCGGCGCCAGAAACCGGGTCGGGGTGCGGCGGGCGCGGGGCTCGTCGGCATGGCATCGGTCGTCATCGTGGTGATCCCTCCATTCTCCCGGTCGGGGCGCGGCCGGTCACGCTCCAGGCTCGCGTTCCGCCGGGGCGGGCGACATGGTGCGAGCCGACGATTCCGGGGTGGGGCAGACCCCCGCGTCTGGGCGCTGCGTGCCCTGCTGCCGAGACGGCTCCTGCGCGGAAGCTGGGTATCGGCCCGGTGCACGCGGTCCTCACGGTCGGGTCGCCTAGGGTGAGGGAAGCGATCGGCGCACGCCTTTGGCTTCAAGTCCGACCGTCACGCGGTCGCCGATCGAGCAGGTGCCCCATCACGACCGCGATCCCGTCCCCCCGCACCGGCCTCGGGCCGATCCAGCCGACGCGAGTGCGCGCCACCAGCTTCCCGCCCATGGCGAAGGCGTACACGCAGCTCGCCCAGGTGATCCGCGAGATGGGGCTGCTACGGCGCACGCCCTGGTTCTACGGCGCCGTCATGACGGCGCTCGTGCTCGGCTTCGGCGGCGCCGTCACCGGGTTCGTGCTGCTCGGCGAGAGCTGGTTCCAGCTGCTCATCGCCGGCGCGCTCGGCATCCTCTTCACCCAGGTCGCGTTCCTCGCGCACGAGGCCGCCCATCGGCAGATCCGCGCCTCCGGCCCCGAGAACGACCGCATCGCGCGCGTCCTCGGCGGCATCGCCGGAATGAGCTACTCGTGGTGGGACTCGAAGCACTCGCGCCATCACGCGAACCCGAACCGCGTCGGGCACGACCCCGACATCGAGGTCGACACCATCTCGTTCCTCGAGGACGACGCCGCCACGGCGAAGGGCCTGCGCCGGCTCATCACGCGCTACCAGGGCTGGCTGTTCTTCCCCCTGCTCACGCTCGAGGGGCTCAACCTCCACTACCTCGGGGTCAAGCACCTCGTCTCACGGCGACCCGTCAAGGGCCGCTGGACGGAGCTCGGCACGATCGCGCTGCGCTTCGCGGTGCTCCTCATCCCCGTCTTCCTCGTGCTCCCGCTCGGCATGGCGTTCGCCTTCGTCGGCGTCGAGCTCGCCGTCTTCGGCGTCTACATGGGCGCGACCTTCGCGCCGAACCACAAGGGCATGCCGGTCGTCGCGAAGGATGCCAGGCTCGACTTCTTCACGAAGCAGGTGCGCACCTCGCGGAACATCCGCGGCGGCTGGTGGGCGACCTGGCTCATGGGCGGCCTCAACTACCAGGTCGAGCACCACCTCTTTCCGAGCATGCCCCGCCCGCACCTCGCCAAGACGCGCGAGATCGTACGGGAGTTCTGCCGCACGCACGACGTGCCGTACACGGAGACGAGCCTGTGGCGCTCCTACGGGGCCGTCATCGCGTACCTCAACCGGGTCGGTCTCGGGGCCCGCGACCCCTTCGACTGCCCGATGGTCGCGGAGTACCGCCGGGCCTGAGCGGGCCGCCGGCCCTCGCGCGGGGTGCAGACTGGAAGGCATGAGCGCGCAACTCGAGGCGGAACGAGCACGGCTCCGCGGGGCATTGGGAAGGTACGGGATCTGGCGGGGGCGTCCAGGGGTCCCGGTCGACTACGCGGTCGAGGCCGAGCGACTCGGCTTCGGCTCGCTGTGGGCGGGCGGCAGTCCCGCCGCCGACCTGGTCGCGATCGAGGAGCTGCTCGCGGCGACCGAGCGCATCGTCGTCGCGACGGGGATCGTCAACATCTGGAGCGCCGACGTCGGCCAGCTCGCGGAGAGCTTCCAGCGGATCGAGGAGCGGCATCCGGGCCGCTTCATCCTCGGCATCGGCACGGGCCATCCCGAGCGGATCGAGCAGGCGGCGAAGCCCTACGGCCCGATCGTCGACTACCTCGACGCACTCGAGGCGCGCGGCGTGCCGGGGCACCGGCTCGCGCTCGCCGCGCTCGGGCCGCGGATCACCGCGCTCGCGGGCGAGCGCACGCTCGGCGCGCACCCCTACTTCGTCCCCGCCGCCCACTCGGCCGCGGCTCGGACGGTCCTCGGCCCCGAGCCGCTGCTCATCCCCGAGGCGCGTGTCGCGCTCGAGTCGGACGCCGACCGAGCGCGCGACCTGCTGCGGCCGGGCATGGCGTTCTACTTCGCGCTGACGAACTACCGCAACAACCTGGTCCGGCTCGGCTACTCCGAGGACGAGCTCGATCCGGAGCACGATGCGGCGATCGACGCGCTCGCGATCTGGGGGGAGGGCGAGCGGATCAGGACCGGCCTCGACGCAGTGCTCGCGGCGGGCGCCGACCACGTGCTCGCGCAGCTCATCGCCCCGGAGGGCGCGGACCTCGTCGCGGAGCTGCGTCGGCTCGCCGAGGCGCTCGGGCTCGCGCGGGACTGATCCGGCGACGCTCCGGTCAATCCTCCGCGTCCCAGGCCGCCGCGAGCCGATCGCGCAGCCGCGCGTGGATGGTCGCGATCGCCGCGGGTGCGAGCGCGCCGGGCGCGGCGAGCAGCTCGCCGAGGCGCTCGGGGGAGGTCACCCCGACGCCGTCGATCACGAAGCCGTTCGACGCCGGCCAGTCGGACCCGACGAAGCAGAGCACCGCCCGCACCGGCACGCCGGGATCGTCGAGCGCCTCCGCGACGATGCCGAGCTGCCGCCGGACGCCGACGACGAGCCCCGTCCGATCCGCGCCGGCGACCCGCAGCCGCAGGATCGAGCCGTCGCCGAGCCGTTCGAGACGCGGCTCGCCCGCGTAGTGCTTCGCGTCGACGACGTAGACCCCGCTCGGCGCGATCGCGACGTGGTCGATGTTCGCGGGCGATCCGGGCACCGCACGGTCGTGGAGGACGAGAACGCCGGGCAGCGAGTCGAGCACGCGTCCGACGAGGCGCTCGCCCTCGGCGCCCTTCGCCCAGCTCCCGTCGGCGGCCGCGCCGCGCGCGCCATGGCGCTGCGCGGACGCGCCGGCCCAGCCGTGGATCGCCGCCATGCCCGCGAGGATAGTCGCGCCTGCCGACGGGTTCGCTAGCGTGGAGGGCGTGGTGGGGGCTGCGCCGGTGCGGGTCGCGATGGTCGACGACCACGCGGTCATCGCGATGGCGGTCCGCGGCCTCGTCGAGTCCGACCCCGGCCTCGAGTTCGTCGGGCACGCCGAGTCCGTATCCGATCTGTTCCGCCGGGTCGGGCCGGCCGACCTCGTCATCCTCGATCTGCGACTGCGCGACGGGTCGGAGGCCGTCCACAACGTCGAGCGCATCCGCGGCTGGGGCGCGCAGGTCATGGTCCTGACGAGCGGGGAGGACCCGTACCTCATCCGCGAGGTGTCGCGCAGCGACGTGCTCGGCATCGTGCGGAAGTCCGCCCCGCCCGCGACGATCCTCGCCGCGATCGCCGCGGCGGCGCGAGGCGAGTCGATCGCGACCGCCGAGTGGGCGGCGGCGCTCGACGCCGACCCCGACATCGAGAGCGCTCCGCTGACGGCGAGAGAGCGCGAGGTGCTCGCGCTCTACGCCTCCGGCCTCGGCGCGAAGCAGGTCGCGGCGCGGCTCGGGGTCTCCGAGAACACGATCGACGACCACCTGCGCCGCATCCGCGCGGTCTACCACGCGATCCACCGACCCGCAAACACGAAGGTCGAGCTCTACCAGCGCGGCGTCGAGGACGGCTTCCTGCCCGGGCCGACGGCGGGATGAACGCGGGGCGCAGCGAGCTGTGGATGCGCCGCGCGCTGCTCGGCGCGGTCGGGGCATTCGACCTCGTCGCGATCATCGCGACGCAGACCGTCGTCGGGCGGATCGACCCGCTCGCGCTCCCCGGCTGGTACCGGATCCTGCTCGTCGTCTGCTTCGTGGTCCCCGCGCTCGTCGCGATCCCGGCGCTCTCCGCCGGCGTGCGGACCGTGCGCTCGCTCACGATCGTCGCCTTCGTCGCCTCGGTGGTGCCCGTCAGCGTCCTCGCGGTGCTGCTCGTCGTGGACCCCGGCCGCACCGGCCAACTGCCGTGGATGGTCAGCGCGACGACCTCGGCGGCGGCGACCGCGGCGATCGCCTGGAGCGCGCGCACCGCCTGGATCGTCGTCGGAGCGCTCACCGCGATGATCTGGGCGCTCAGCGCGCTCGTCGGCGACCTCATCCCGAACCGGGTCGCGAACGACATCCAGGTGCTCGTCATCTCGATCGGGATCATCGCGCTGAGCGGCGAGCTCATCCGAAGCGGCCGGAGGATCGACGAGGCGACCGTCTCGGCGCTCGCGGCCGCCGAGCGCCGCGCCGCGAGGCAGGCGAGGCAGGCCGCCGCCGAGCGCGCGCGGGCGATCGTGCACGACGACGTGCTCGCGACGCTGCTCCTCGCCGCGCGCGGCGTGCCGCACCTGCGGGGGCTCCTCGGCGAGCAGGCCGCGAGCGCAGCGCAGCGCGTGCGGACGCTCGCCGAGCCCGAGCTGTCCGTCGAGGTGCGGGTCGCCGACCTCGCGGACCGACTGCGGGAGGTCGCTCGCGTCGAGTCGCCGCGGGTCGCGTTCTCCGCTCGGATCGCCCGCGGTGCCGTCGACGCCGTCCCCGCTCCCGCGGCGACGGCGCTCGTCGCAGCGGCGAGACAGGCGCTCGCGAACAGCGCCAGGCATGCGCGCGGCGCGGCGACCTCGCTCATCCTCTTCGGGATGCGCGACGGGATCCGCGTCGTCGTGCGCGACGACGGACCGGGCTTCGACCTGGCGACGGTCCCGCCGGACCGGCTCGGCGTCACGGCCACGATCCTCGGACGGGTGCGCGCGGTCGCGGACTGCGCGGCCGAGATCGAGTCCGGCCGCACGGGCACGACGGTGACGCTCGGCTGGCGAGATCCGAGGCACCCCGCGGCACCGGCCGACGAGCCCGACGAGACGGTCGCGACCCCGCCGCGCTCGCTCGGCCCCGAGATGCGCATCGCGCTCGTCATCGGGGTCGTCGCCGAGCTCGCGCTCGCGGTCTACAGCGCGACGGTCGTCGCCATCCCGCTCGTCCCGATCGCCGGGATCGTCGCGATCGGCGTCGCGCTCGCCGTCATGGGCTGGCGCCCGCTGCGCGTGCCGGGCACGGCCCGGGCGCTGTGGTCCACCGCGTTCGCGGTCATCGCCTTCGTGCTCGTCGGACTCGGCGATCCTGCTGAGTACCGGCTCGTGATCGGGTGGACCGCGAACGCCGGCGCGTTCGTGCTCGCGGTGCTCGCGATGCGCGGGCGGCCCTTCGTCGCGCTCGGCGGCGTCGGAGTCGGCATCGCGCTCGCCGCGGCCGTCTCCGCGGCGCAGGGCGTCTCCGAGGTCGACATCGTCTCGGTGCTCGCGCGCCCGGCGATCATCGGCATCGGCGCGGTCGGGGTCGTGCTCGTGCTCGCGGCGCTCGGCCGCCGGGCGGCGAGGATCCGCGCCGACGAGGTCGAGGCGGCGCGCGCCGACGCGTGGCGGGCTGCCGAGCGCGCCGAGCTGCTCGAGCGGGTCGGGCGCCTCGACGCGCTCATCGGGCGCACACTCGACCGACTCGCGGCGGCCGAGCCGCTGAGCGCCGAGGAGCGCCGCGAGTGCGCGCTCCTCGAGGGGGCGCTGCGCGACCTGTACCGGGGCGCACGGCTGTCCCGCGAGCCGTTGCTGTCGGCGGTGCGGCGGGCGAGGGGACGCGGCGTCGACGTCGTGCTGTTCGACGACGCGCCCGGGGAGCCGATCACCGAGGCGGAGCTCGACGAGATCGCCGTCTGGATGTCGGCGTTCCTCGACGGCGTGGGCGGCGGCGGCTTCACCGGTCGGATCCTGCCCGCCGATCGGCCGGGCCGCGCGAGCGCCGCATCGGAGGAGTCGGCAACGCTTTTCCGTGGCTGAGGCCGGCTCACCGACCTCGCACGCGTCCCTAGCGTCGAGGCATGGTCCTCATCGATGCCGGGTCCGCCGGCGTTCCCGCGCACGCCGTCCCGCTGTCCGAGCCGGTCTGGGGCGAGGTCGACCGCCTCCACGCCGCGGGCCTCGACGTCGCCCTCACCGACCCGGAGCCCCGGTACGCGCTCGACGCGGAGACCCAGCGTCGGGTGACGGCCGCGATCGCGGAGCGCGCGGGCAGCGAGGGCTTCGCGGGGTGGCTCTTCGACGATCGGGTACATCCGTCGGGCGCCGCCTGGCACGGGGTCGCGAAGCGGGCGATCGCGCTGCACACGCTCTATCACGTCGGCGATCTCGACCGGCCGGGGGAGGGCATCGACCCGCGGGTCTACCACGAGCCGCTGTTCGCCGGGGAGCGGGCCTCGGCGCGCGATCTCGTGCGCGCCGAGCAGCCTGGGGAGCGCGGCGAGCGCATCCTGCAGCGCTACGACCGCTTCCTGGCGGCGGGGCCCATGTCCGACGACGAGGACGAGTACGGGCTCGACTCGCGGGACTATCTGACCGGCGTCATCGACGCGCACGCGGTCCGCACCCGGGCGCAGACGGTGCGCACGATGCTTCAGGAACACTTCGCGGGGGCGGACCGGCCGCTGCGGTTCATGAGCATCGCGTGCGGCGCGGCGGGCCCGGTCCTCGACTACGCGCTCGACGCGGCCGGGCTCGGCGTGGAGGTCGCGGAGCTCGCGTTCGTCGACCACGACCCGCTCGCGCTCGCGACCACCTCGGCGCTCGCCCGCACCGCGGGTCTCGGGGACATCGTCCGGCCGCTGCGCAAGAACCTGCTCAAGACGGCGCCTGCGAGCTACGTCTCCGGTCTGGTCGACATGGTCGACCTCGTGGGCGTCTTCGAGCACCTGCCGACGAGCCGCATGGGCCACCGTGTCGCGAGCACGGTGCTCGCGGCGGCCGCAGAGGTGGTCCGCCCGGGCGGCCTCGTCCTGCTCGGGAACATGCTCGCCGACCGGCCCCAGCAGCGCTTCTTCGACAGCGTCTGGCCGCGGCTCTCGCAGCGCACCATCCGCGAGGTGCTCGCGCTCGTCGCGGAGGCGGGCATCCCGGCCGAGCTCGTCAAGGTGCGCGTGCCGATGCGCGAGGGCGTCTACGCGGTCTACGCGCTGACCGTGCCCGAGCGTCGCGCGCGCTCGGTCCGGGAGAACGCCGTGCAGCGCGCGATCGGCAAGGTCCTCTTTTCGAGGCTCCCGGAGTACTGAGTCCGAGTCGGCGGGCGCGCCCGTGCGCCGTGATAGAGTGGTTGTCCGCGACGCGGGGTGGAGCAGTTCGGTAGCTCGCCGGGCTCATAACCCGGAGGTCACAGGTTCAAATCCTGTCCCCGCAACGAAGGCCCTGCATCATCAGGACAGAAGAAGCCCCCGAACCCGACGGTTCGGGGGCTTCTTCGTTCTCGGGTCAGGCCGCGGGTGCCGGAGGCAGGTCGACGGCGGGGTAGTGCTCGACGTAGCGCTGTCCGTGGACGCCGTGGTAGGTGCAGGTGCGTGCCACGGTGTCGACCTCGTAGCGCAGGACCCCGGCCTGGAGGCTCGCCTCGACGAACTCGGGGAAGGTGCTGCGGCCCTGCTGGTCCGTACGCAGTGCGCTGACGAGCGCGGCCTCGTCGAAGGGAGGGATGACGGTCTTCTGCGAGCGCAGCAGCATGCCCGGCTGGAGCACGTCGCCCTGCCCCGTGGCGTAGACGACGCTCATCGAGGGGACGTCGAAGAAGTAGGCGGTGACCCCGGCCTGACGAAGCGCCTCGGCGAGATAGGGGAAGCCGCCGACTCGGGGGCGCACGGCGGCGGCGTACGCGGTGGCGGCGGTGATGGTCTCGACGATCGAGGTCATGACGGGGCTCCTCTGCGGTCGCGGATGGTGTATCCGCTCAATGATGACAATAGTGTGTCATAACGACTCATAAATGTCGATACGTCGTGAATGGCCGACACGAGCGCTATATGTCGAGTCGATACCATCGAGTCATGACGGACGAGGTCGAGGTCGAGCGCCTGTACGCGGAGCTCTTCGAGGCAGCGGGCGCCGGTCGCCGGCTCGGCGAGGAGATCGCGGCGCGCACCGGGCATACGCAGGCCCAGTGGCAGACGCTGTGGACGATTCGCACGGGACCGTTGACCGTGCCGCAGATCGCCCGCCGACTCGGGGTCAGCCGGCAGCACGTCCTTCGCCTGACCAACGAGCTGGCTCGGGAGGGGCTGGTGCGGACCGCGTCGAACCCGGATCACCAGACCTCGCGTCTCCTCCTGCTCACGCCGGCCGGCGAGGACCTGCTCGCGCAGATCAATGCGATGGCGGGCGTGTCCAATCGGAAGCTGCTCGAGGAGCTCACCGAAGCGGACGTGGACCTCCTGCGCTCGCTGCTACGGCGGTTCACGGCCATCGTCAAATCGACGCGGATCGCCGAGTCGGGGACCTGACGCACCGCGCCGGACACGCCCGCGGCTCAGGTCGGTGCGTGGGAGCTCGACGCTGACGTTCGTCCCTCCTTGTATACACAAATACCGGTAATCATTGCGAGCGTCGACATCTCGCACTACTGTGTATACAAACATTCGGCTGGAGGTGGGCGATGCGGACGAGCGATCGCGTCTACCGCGCACTGCGCCAGGAGATCCTCGACGGTGTCCTCGACCCCGGTGCGCCACTCGCCGAGGTCGAGCAGTCGGCTCGGCTCGGCGTCTCGCGGACTCCGCTGCGCGAGGCACTCTCGCGGCTCCAGTCCGAAGGCCTCGTCCTCGCGTCCGGTGGTCGGGGCCTCGTGGTCGCACCGATCTCGATCGCCGACGTCGAGGAGCTGTTCGAGATCCGCGAGGCGCTCGAGGTGCGCGCCGCTCGGCTCGCCGCCAGGCGTCGCGACCGTCGCGTCTTCGAATCGCTGCGCGACGAGGTCCGCCGGTCGGGGGAGCACCTCGCCGTCGATCCGTCGCGGCGCGCGTTCTACGAGCAGACCGCGCGGATGGACGCGGCGATCGACGACGCCGCCGCGAATCCGCATCTGATCGCCGCGCTGCGTCCCGTCCGGGCCCACGTCGCGCGCATCCGCCGCCTCTCGCGCGACGACGCCGAGCGGCTGCGCAGCGCGACGAGCGAGCACCTGATGATCCTCGACGCGATCATCGAGGGCTCGGAGACGATGGCCGCGTACGCGACCGAGCTCCACCTCCACCGCAGTCTTGCGAGCATCCTCGAGTCGGTCGCGACGAGCGCCCCGGTCGAGGACCGCGAGATCGCCTGACCATCACGAAGAAGGAACGAGAGATCGTGAAGACGCACCACGTCCGCGCCCACAGGTCCGCGGAGGCCCTGCCCCGCGAGGAGCAGCTCGCCTGGAAGATCGCCCAGGTCGCGGTCGACCCGGTAGAGGTCGACAGCGACGTGACGGAGATGGTGATCAACCGGGTGATCGACAACGCCGCGGTCGCCGCCGCCTCCTACGCGCGCAGCGCGCCGACCTCGGCCCGCGCACAGGCGCTCGCGCATCAGCCCTCGACCGGCGGGGCCGGCGCCACCGTCTTCGGCGAAACGCCCGCGACGCGTACGAGCCCGGAGTGGGCCGCATGGGCCAACGGGGTCGCAGTGCGAGAGCTCGACTACCACGACACGTTCCTCGCCGCCGAGTACTCGCATCCCGGGGACAACATCCCCGCGATCATCGCGGTCGCCCAGCATCTCGCCGCGCGAGGTCTGAACGGTCGCGACCTGGTTCGCGGCATCGCGACGGGGTACGAGGTCCAGGTCGATCTGGTCAAGGGGATCAGCCTGCACAAGCACAAGATCGACCATGTCGCCCACCTCGGCCCGTCGGCCGCGGCGGGAATCGGCACCCTGCTCGGCCTCGACGCCGGGACGGTCTTCCAGGCCATCGGGCAGGCACTGCACACGACGACCGCGACGCGTCAGTCCCGCAAGGGCGAGATCTCGACGTGGAAGGCCCACGCGCCCGCGTTCGCGGGCAAGATGGCGGTGGAGGCGGTCGACCGGGCGGTGCGCGGGCAGACGAGCCCCACTCCGATCTACGAGGGCGAGGACGGCGTCATCGCCTGGCTGCTCGACGGCTTCGAGGGCCGCTATGAGGTGCCCCTGCCCGAGCCCGGTGAGGCGAAGCGGGCGATCCTCGACACCTACACGAAGGAGCACTCGGCGGAGTACCAGGCGCAGGCCTGGATCGACCTCGCCCGGAAGCTGCACCGCGAGTACCCGGCGATCGGCGATCCGAACTGGGTCGGCAGCATCGTGCTGCGCACCTCGCACCACACGCACTACGTGATCGGATCGGGGGCGGGCGACCCCGAGAAGTACGACCCGGCTGCGAGCCGCGAGACGCTCGACCACTCGATCCCCTACATCTTCACGGTCGCGCTGCAGGACGGCGTCTTCGACCACGAGGCCTCCTATCTGCCCGAGCGGGCGGCACGGCCCGACACGGTCGCGCTCTGGCAGAAGGTCGTGACCGTCGAGGACCCGGAGTGGACGCGTCGCTATCACTCGAACGATCCGGCGGAGAAGGCGTTCGGCGGTTCGATCGAGGTCACGTTCGTCGACGGCGACACCTACACCGACGAGATCGCGGTCGCCGACGCGCACCCGCTCGGCGCACGACCGTTCGGTCGCGAGGACTACGTGCGAAAGTTCCGCACGCTCGCGGACGGCGTGATCGCACCGGGCGAGATCGAGCGGTTCCTCGACGTCGCTCAACGGCTGCCCGAGCTCAAGTCCGACGAGCTCGCCCTGCTGGGCTTCGCGGTCACCGACGCCCTCCGGGCGTCGACGCCCGCTCCGGCCGGGATCTTCTAGGGAGGTCGCGGTGCTCTACGCTCACACCACTGCCGCCGAGAAGCGCGCCGCCTTCCGCGCTCGGCTCGCGACCGGCGAGCTGCTGCGATTCCCCGGCGCCTTCAACCCGCTGTCCGCGCGACTCGTCGAGCAGCAGGGATTCGAGGGCGTGTACATCTCGGGGGCCGTGCTCTCCGCCGATCTGGGGCTTCCCGACATCGGGCTCACGACGCTCACCGAGGTCGCCGGCCGCGCCAGGCAGATCGCGCGGGTGACCGAGCTCCCCGCGATCGTCGACGCGGACACGGGCTTCGGCGAGGCGATGAACGTCGCCCGCACCGTCCAGGAGCTGGAGGACGCCGGCCTCGCCGGCCTCCACATCGAGGACCAGGTCAATCCCAAGCGCTGCGGTCATCTCGACGGCAAGGAGGTCGTCGACGAGTCCACCGCGCTCCAGCGCGTCCGGGCCGCCGTCGACGGCCGTCGCGACCCGAACTTCCTCATCATGGCCCGCACCGACATCCGCGGCGTCCACGGCCTCGACGCGGCGAAGGATCGGGCGAGGGCGCTCGTGGACGCGGGCGCCGACGCGATCTTCCCCGAGGCGATGGCGACGCTTGAGGAGTTCGAGGCGATCCGGGCCGCCGTCGACGTGCCGATCCTCGCGAACGTGACCGAGTTCGGGAAGTCGGAGCTCTTCTCCGTCGAGCAGCTCCGCGCGGTCGGCGTGAGCATCGTGATCTGGCCGGTGTCGCTGCTGCGCCTCGCGATGGGCGCGGCGATGCGAGGACTCGACGAACTCCAGGCCAACGGCCATCTGACCGCGAAGCTCCCGGAGATGCAGCACCGGGCCGAGTTGTACGAGCTCATCGACTACGAGGGCTACAACCGCTTCGATGCGGGCATCTTCAACTTCACCGTGAGGAAGGACTGATCATGACCGACGAGATCAAGAAGGGCCTGGCCGGCGTCGTCGTCGACGCGACCGCCGTGTCCAAGGTGAACCCCGAGACCAACTCCCTGCTGTATCGCGGATATCCGGTGCAGGAGCTCGCGGCGACGCAGCCGTTCGAGGCGGTCGCCTACCTGCTCTGGCACGGCGAGCTGCCGACCGCGGCGCAGCTCGACGAGCTGCGCCGGGCTGAGCGCGAGCACCGCGCGCTCACTCCGGCGGTCAAGGCGGCGATGGATCTGCACGCCGTCGACGCGCATCCCATGGATGTCGTGCGCACCGCGGTCAGCGTGCTCTCCTCGGACGACGCGACGCTGACCACCTCGGAGACCTGGACCGATCCGGCGCTGAACGCGGCCCGCGCGGTGCGGCTCTACGCGGCGCTGCCGGAGATCGTCGCCTACACGCAGCGGCGTCGGCACGGCCTCGAGCCGATCGCGAGCCGCGACGACCTCGACTACTCCGAGAACTTCCTCTGGACGACGTTCGGCGAGGAGGCTCACCCGGTCGTCGTCGACGCGTTCAACCGCTCGATGGTCCTCTACGCGGAGCACTCGTTCAACGCCTCGACGTTCACCGCCCGTGTGGTCGCCTCGACGCTCTCGGACCTCGGCAGCGCCGTCGTCGCCGCGATCGGTGCGCTCAAGGGACCGCTGCACGGCGGCGCGAACGAGGCGGTGCTCCACGTCTTCGACGAGATCGGCTCGGCGCAGAACGTCGTGCCGTGGCTCGAGCGCGCCCTCGCCGAGAAGCGCAAGATCATGGGCTTCGGCCACCGGGTCTACAAGCGCGGCGACTCCCGCGTGCCGACCATGAAGGCGGCGCTCGACACTCTCGTCGCGTTCTACGACCGCCCCGACGTCGCCGCGCTCTACGACGCGCTGGAGTCGGAGTTCGTCGCGCGCAAGGGCATCTACCCGAATCTCGACTATCCGTCGGGGCCCGCCTACAACCTCATGGGGTTCGACACCGAGGTCTTCACGCCGCTGTTCATCGCGAGCCGGGTGACCGGGTGGACCGCCCACATCCTCGAGCAGCAGGCCGCGAACGCGCTGATCCGACCGCTGTCGGTCTACGACGGACCGGCAGAGCGCCACATCGACGGCTACGTCGCCGACGAGGCCGCGCTCGCGGCATCCGAGCGGGCAGAGGAGGCGTCCGAATGATTCGCCGGAATCTGCCTATTGTGGAGTGTCGGGGGAGAAGGGGTTTGCCATGAAGATCGTCGTGCTGCTCAAGGAGGTGCCGGATACCTATGGTGACCGGCACATCGTGCTTGCGACCGGTCTCGTGGACCGGGCGGCGAACGATCGCGTCCCCGACGAGATCGGCGAGCGTGCGCTCGAGGCGGCGCTGACGCTGCAGGCGGCGATCCCCGACACGACGGTCACGATCGTCTCGATGGGGCCCGCGGAGGCGACCGACTCGATCCGCAAGGGGCTCGCGATGGGCGCCGATGACGCGGTGCACGTGGTCGACCCGGGGCTCGTCGGGGCCGACCTGACGCTGACCGCCGAGGTGCTCGCCGCCGCGATCCGCCGGCAGAGCCCGGATCTCGTGATCGCCGGAAACCTCTCGACCGACGGCAGCGGCGGTGTCATGGGCGCGATGCTCGCCGAGCACCTGGGCCTCCCGCACGCGACGAATCTCGCGACCCTCGAGGTCGATGGCGGCTCGGTCCGCGGCACCCGGACGGCCGACGGAGGTGCGAGCACGATCACCGCGGACCTGCCCGCGGTCGTCTCGATCACCGAGGCGATGCCGGACCCCAGGTTCCCGTCCTTCAAGGGCATCATGAATGCGAAGAAGAAGGAGCTCGCGGTCGTCTCGATCGCGGACCTCGGGCTGAGCATCGACGAGGCGTCCTCGGCGCGCTCGATCGTGATCGCCGCCTCGCAGCGCCCCCCGCGAGGAGCGGGCATCACCATCACGGACGAGGGCGACGGCGGACAGCGACTCGCCGACTTCCTCATCGAGCAGAAGCTGGTCTGACATGAGCACGAACGCACCCGTACTCGTCCTCGCCGAGATCGCGCCCGACGGCGCGCTCGCCCCGAGCGCCGCGGAGCTGCTCGGCGCGGCGGCATCCATCGGCACGCCCGTCGCGGTGGTCGCAGCGCCCGACGCCGCGACCGGTCAAGCCCTCGCCGCCGACGCGGGCCGTCTCGGAGCGACCCGGGTCGTGGTCGTCGCGACTCCGCCCGGACGACTCGTCACGGGCCTCGTCGACGCGCTGCAGGCGGCCGATGCGGCGATCTCGCCGGAGGCCGTGCTCGTCGCGCACTCGGTCGACGGCCGCGAGGCGGCCGCGCGATTCGCGGTCCGCACCGGCCGCGCGATCCTCGTCGACGTCGTGGGCGTCGGCCGCGACGAGGAGGGCGTGGTCGCGCACCACTCCGTCTTCGGCGGGTCGTACCTGGTCGACTCGGCGGTGAGCCTCGGCACCCCGGTCATCACGGTGCGCCAGGGCACGATCGACGCGCGCGCGCAGGCGCAGACGCCGGTCGTGACAGAGCTCGCGGCCGAGGGGTCGGGACCGTCGGCGACGATCGTCGACTTCACCCACGCGGCGTCGAGCGGCTCCCGGCCGGATCTGCGCCGGGCGAAGAAGGTCGTCTCGGGCGGGCGGGGTGTCGGCTCGGGGGATCAGTTCCGCCTCATCGAGGACCTCGCCGACGCACTCGGCGCCGCGGTCGGCGCCTCGCGCGCCGCGGTCGACTCCGGATACATCCCGTATGCCCACCAGGTCGGCCAGACCGGTGTCACGGTCGCCCCCGACCTCTACGTCGCGGTGGGCATCTCCGGCGCGATCCAGCACCGGGCCGGGATGCAGACGGCGAAGACGATCGTCGCGATCAACAAGGACCCGAATGCGCCGATCTTCGAGATCGCCGACTTCGGGGTCGTGGGGGATCTCTTCACCGTGGTGCCGCAGGTCATCGAGGCGCTGAAGTCCAGGAGCTGAGCATGGCGGAACCGCGTCGAGGCCTGCCCCGCAACCCCGGCGAGGCGCCGGCGCCGAGCCCCGTGTCGGGGCCGGCCGAGACGGCTTCGGGGGCCGAAGCGCGCCTCGAGGCGCCGGCTGAGGTCACGCCTGCCGGGGCCGCGCCATCGGCGCCGTCCGGCCGACGCGGCCTGCCGCGCCCGGGCGCCGACGCCCCGGCCCCGGCCTCGGCAGCGGCGACCCCGGCGGTCGCGGCCGCGCCGCGCGCCGAGAGCGCGCCGCCCGCTGAGAGCGCGTCGCCCGCTCCCGCGGCCGCGGCTGCCGAGGGCGGCCTCATGGCCCGGGTCCGCGGCTGGCGCTGGGGTGTCATCGTCCCGGTCGCGATCGGCGCGGTCGTCCTCGGCGTCATCGTCGTGCTCCTCGTGCGCGGCTTCCTCTACGCGACCGATGCGGGCCGGGACTTCCTCGCCGACTACCCGGGCACGACACCGTTGCCGGCCTGGGCGCCGGAGGGCATCCCGGTCTGGCTGAACTGGTCGCACTTCCTCAACGCGTTCTTCATCCTGCTCGTCGCCAAGACCGGCTGGATGGTCCGCACCACGAAGCGGCCCGCGGCGATGTGGGCCCCGAAGCGGTCCAAGACCCCGCGGAAGATCTCGATCGAGCTGTTCACGCACCTGAGCCTCGACGTCCTGTGGATCGCGAACGGCATCGTGTTCCTCGTGCTGCTGTTCGTGAGCGGGCAGTTCATCCGGATCGTGCCGTACTCGTGGGAGATGTTCCCCAATGCGCTCTCGGCGGGCCTCCAGTACGCATCGCTGCAGTGGCCCGTCGAGCACGGCTGGGTCAACTACAACTCGCTCCAGGTCCTGATGTACTTCCTGACCGTCTTCGTCGCCGCGCCGCTGGCGGCCGTGACCGGTATCCGGATGTCGCCGCTGTGGCCGCAGCGTCCTGCGGCGCTCTCGAAGCTCTACCCCGTCGAGGTCGCGCGCGCGATCCACTTCCCCGTCATGCTCTACTTCGTCGCGTTCACGATCGTGCATGTCGTCCTCGTGCTCTCCACCGGAGCGCTCGCCAACCTCAACCACATGTTCGCGTCCCAGGACGCGGTCAACTGGTGGGGCTTCGGGATCTTCATGGTCGCGCTCGCCGTCATGGCGCTCGGCTGGGTCCTCGTGCGGCCGTTCATGATGAAGCAGTTCGGCGCGCTGTTCGGCAAGGTCGGCAGGTAGGGCCGACGCCGCCCGCTAGTACGCCCAGCGCGTCCGAGACGCGACCTCGGCGTCGTCGGCGTCGCGCAGGAGCTCGGCCTCCGCACGGCGGACGGCGACGAACGCCTCGAGTCGGGCGGAGCCGAGGGCGTCGCGCAGGACCCGGGAGCGCACGAGCGCGTCGACGGCGGCGTCGACGGATTCCGGCAGGCGCGGCGCGGTCGCGCCGGGAGAGCCCGCGGGAGCGCGAGCCGGGTCGCCGACGATGGGCTGGGGAAGTCGGGCGCCGGCGTCGATGCCGGCGAGGCCCGCGGCGATGACGGCGCCGACCGCGAGGTAGGGGTTGGCGGCGAGGTCGAAGGACTTGACCTCCATGTTCGCGGCGCGCGCCTCGGTCCCGGCGAGTCCCGGCACGAGGCGGACGGCGGCCTCGCGCGCCTCGACGCCCCAGGACTGGTAGGCGCCGGCCCAGCGCGATGGCCGCAGACGCAGGTGGCTCGCGACCGATGGCGAGCCGATCGCGGTGAGCGCGGGCAGCTCGGCGAGGACGCCCGCGGCGAAGGCCTCTGCCTCCACGGTCAGGCCGGCCGGTCCGGCGCCGCCGGCGAAGAGGTTGCGTCCGTCGCGCCAGATGCTGAGGTGCACGTGCCCGCCGTTGCCGACGGTGCCCGCGACGACGACGGGCGCGAACGACACGGCCATCGCGTGCGCACGGGCGACCGCGCGGATCGTCTGCCGCACGAGCACGCTCGTGTCGGCCGCCTCGAGCGGGTCGCCCGGCGCGACCGAGACCTCGAACTGTCCGGCGGCGTACTCCGGGTGCAGCTGCTCGACCGCGACGCCCTGCGCGTCGAGGGCGACGAGCAGGTCCCGGCAGAAGTCCGCGGTGTCGACGAGTCGGTCCATGCCGTAGCCCGCGCCATCGGCCGCCGCGACGAAGTCGGGGCGGGCGCCCTGGCGACCGAGGCAGAACTCGACCTCGATGCTCGCGAGCGCGCGCAGGCCCGCTCGCGTCAGTCGCTCGGTCATCTCGCGGGCGAAGCCGCGCTGGTCGACGGGATGCGCCCGCCCGTCGAGTCCGACCCGGTCGGCCGGCGCCCACGACCATCCCGGGCTTGCGTGCAGCGCGACGAGGCGGCGCAGGTCGGGGACCAGCCGGAGGTCGCCGTCCGGGGTCGCGAACGCGCTCGTAGTCGCCATCGAGTCGTCGACGCAGAACGCGTCGAAGGACGGCGAGGCCCCGATGCCGTCCCGGGCGGCCGAGGCGAGCCGGGCGGTCGGGACCGCCTTGACCCTCGTGATGCCGGCGTTGTCGACGAAGGTGATCGCGACGCCGGCGATCCCGTCGCGGCGCAGCGCCTCGGCGCGCGCCTCGACCTCAGCGGCAGCCTCCCGCCTCATCCGGCCCCCGTCCAGCGCGCCCGGGCGGCAGCGCGCTCAGCATTCTCCACGGTCGGTCCCACGCGGTCCAGACCGCGGTGCGAGCGCGGCGCACCGTGCCGATCGCCAGGCGCACCGGGGTATCCTGGCTCGCGGGCTCCGCAGCGGTCGCCGATCGCCCGGAATGCGAGGGGAGCGGTGATGAGCGGCACGAGGCGCACGCCGGTGGTCTACCAGCGCAACGCGCTCGCTCCGGGGCTGCTCGCGGCGGTCGTGCTCATGGCGGGGCTGCTGCTCGTCGGCAACGAGTGGTTCACGGCGGTGCGGTACGTCGTCGCGATCCTCGCCCTCATCGTCGCGTGGTTCGCGGTGCAGGCCAGGCAGTGGTGGTGGGTCGCCGTCCTCGTGGTGGTCGCGGTGCTCTGGAACCCCGTCTACCCCTTCGCGTTCGAGGGCACCCCGTGGCTCGCGGGGCAGGTGGTCGCAGCGGCCGCCTTCGTGCTCGCCGGGCTCCTCATCAAGGTCCGTCGCGAGTAGCAGGCCTCGGGAGCACCGTTCAGAGCCGCTCGTCGGCATAGCGCAGGAGCGCGTCCCGGACGAAGCCCGCGCCCTGCGCGCCGCCGTAGTTCGCGGCGAAGCGCGCATCAGCGACGTACATCGCCGCGAGCCCCCTGACGTATCCGGCGCGGCCGGCCGGGTCCGTCGCGGGGGTGCCGGGGATCCCGCTCAGCCAGACGACGTGACGTTCTGCGAGCGCCTGCGCCGGCTCGCCGTGCGGGTCGGCGCCGCTCGCGGCGAGCTCGATCCAGTCCTCGCCGAGGGTCCTGGCCGCCGCCATCCAGTCGGCCTGCTCGGCCCGGGTCTTCGCCTCCCACCAGTCCGCGCTGCGCCGATAGGCGTCGGCGCCCCAGCGGCGCTCGACCTCCTCGCGGTGCTCGGTGTGGTCGAAGCCGTCGAACATCGTGCCCATCGTGATGGTCCTCTCGTCGTCGTCATCGTCGATCGCGCGCAGGGTGCGCTCGATCGAGCCGATCTGCCGGTCGATCCTGGTGCGCTCCTCGCGCAGCCAGTCGATGTGGCCGCGCAGCGCGGACGCGGCGTCGGTCTGCCGGCGAAGCACCTCGGCGATGACCGGCAGGCCGAGGCCGAGCTCGCGCAGCAGCAGGATGCGCTGGAGCCGCACGAGCGCCGCGTGGTCGTAGTAGCGGTACCCGTTCGCCCCGATCCGCGTCGGAGCGAGCAGCCCGATGTCGTCGTAGTGGCGCAGCGTGCGGCTCGTCGTCCCGGTCCGGCGAGCGACCTCCTGGATCGACCACTGCGCCGGTGCCGGCTGACCCGTCTCGTCCATGCCGACGAGACTACGAGTTGACGTTACGTCAAGGTCAAGCGGCCGCAGTCAGCCCGTCGGCCGGGTCGCGATCGGGCTCGCGGTCATCGTGCGCGGGGGCGGCGCGGCTTCGGCGGCGCGACGAGCGCCGTGGTCTCGACGATCGCCTCGCGGATCCAGTCGCCGTCGTCGAGCATCGGCGCCGGGATGCGCCAGTAGTCCTTCGAGCCCGGATAGATCGGAGCGCGCAGCTGCGGCGTCAGTCGCTCGTGCGTGTAGTCCGTGATCTTGAGACCGAGGATCCCGTCGGTGACGAACGCCGGGATCCGGCCGTCGAGATAGAGCGCGTACTCCCCGAACATCGATCGCGCGCGGATCGGCAGGGGCTCGAGCCGATCGAGGATCGCGGCGAGCTGAGCCGGGGTCGTGGCCATGGCGATCGCGCGCGGATCAGCGTCCGAGGACGCGCCGCGCGAGCTGCGCGAACTCGGGCGAGGCGAGGCGCTCGAGGAAGTGCGCCGCCTCCCGTCGCATCCGATCGACCGGTGCTTCGTCGGGCGCGTGGAGCAGGGCGCGGGTCGTGCGCACCGCCTCGCGGGGGAGGGCCGCGAGGCGCTCGGCGAGCGCGAGCGCCGCGGCGACATGGCCGCCGCCCGGCACGACGCTCGTCAGCAGCCCGGATTCGAGCGCTGCGCGGGCCGCGACCGGCTGCCCGAGCAGGAGCAGCTCGGCGGCGAGCCGCTGGCCGGCGATGCGCGGCAGCAGCAGACTGCTCGCCGCCTCGGGGACGACGCCGAGCGCGACGAACGGGAAGGACAGCACGGCGCTCTCGTCCGCGACCGCGAAGTCGCAGTGCAGCAGCATCGTCGCCCCGATGCCGACGCAGTTGCCGTGGACGGCGGCGATGAGCGGCACCTGCACCGCGACGAGCGTGCGAAGGAAGTCGAAGACGGGCGAGTCGTCGCCGGTCGGCGGGTCCTCAAGGAAGTCGACGAGGTCGTTGCCGGCGCAGAAGCCCTTGCCCTCGCCCGAGATGACGACGCAGGCGACCGAGGCGTCGGCGTCCGCCTCGCGGATCGCCGCCGAGAGCGTCGCGTACATCTCGCGGGTGAGCGCGTTGCGCTTCTCCGGCCGGTCGAGCACGATCCGTCGGGTCGCGCCGATCGTCTCGGTGCGGACGAGGTCGCTGCTGCTCACAGCCCGATGCTACCGGCGAGAACGCGACCAGGCATTGCCCAGGTCCGTCGGCGAGACTTCCGGCGAGCCCCCGCACGGACGGCTCCCGGACGACGGTCAAGTACCCGGTGGACGACAAGACTTGCCGTTGGAGCGGGTCATGCTGTCCTGGATCGTCCTCATCGCCTCGGGTGTCCTGGAGGCCGTCTGGGCCACCGCGCTCGGGAGGTCCGAGGGCTTCACGCGGCTGTGGCCCTCGGTCGTCTTCGCGGTCGCGCTCGTCGCGAGCATGGCGGGCCTCGCCTTCGCGATGCGCGGCATCCCGACGGGGACCGCCTACGCGGTCTGGGTCGGCATCGGCGCGGCGCTCACCGTCGTCGTCGGGATGGTCAGCGGCACCGAGCCGGTCGGCGTCGTCAAGGTGCTGCTCGTGATCGGGCTCGTCGGCTGCGTCGTCGGCCTGAAGCTCGTCGGCGACGCGGGTCACTGAGGGGCGGGCACGCCCGCGAGCAGCTCGCGGAACACCTCCTCGGCATCGGCCGAGCGGGCGAGCGGCGCCGCCTGGCCGAGCCAGAGCGAGAGCAGCTCGCCGTCCCCGACCCGGGCCGCCTCCGCGCGGAACTGACCCGTGAGCCAGTTCTGCGCGGGGAAGCGGGCGATCGCGTTCTGCTCCTCGATCCGGCGGATCGCGTGGTTGGGCGCCCCGCGCGCGAGTCGGCCGCTCATGGCCCGCGTCAGGACGCTGCCGTGCGCGGGGGTCGACACGATCGCGGCGCGGTGCGCGGGCGTCGCGGCGGATCGCTCGGTCCGCAGGAACGCGGTGCCGACCTGGATCCCGTCGGCGCCGAGCGCGAAGGCCGCCGCGGCGCCGCGCCGATCGGCGATCCCTCCCGCCGCGATGACGGGCACGCGGACCGCGTCGACGACCTGGGGCACGAGCGCGAGCGTGCCGACGAGCGAGTCCTCGGCGGCGCGCAGGAAGGACACGCGGTGGCCGGCCGCCTCGAAGCCCGTCGCGACGATCGCGTCGACGCCGCCCGCCTCGAGCGCGACCGCCTCGTCGACCGTCGTCGCGGTGCCGATGACGCTGATGCCTGCGGCGTGCGCACGCGCGAGCAGCTCGGGGGAGGGCACGCCGTAGACGAGGCTGAGGGCCGCCGGGCGCGCCTCGATCACGGCATCGAGCTGCTCGGCGAAGTCGGGCAGGAAGTGCGCGGGGATCGGCGGGACCTCGAGGCCGAGCTGCGCATAGAGCGGGGCCGCGGCGGCGATCGCGTCATCGAGCTCGGCATCGACCGGGTCGATCTCGTCGCCCGTCGGGAGCCAGAGGTTGAGCGCGAAGGGCTTCGCGGTCAGGAGTCGGATCGCCTCGACCGTCTCGCGGATGCGCTGGGGCCCGTAGCCGTAGAGTCCGTAGCCGCCGAGCCCTCCGAGCTCGCTCACCGCGGCCGTCAGCTCGACCGAGGAGAGCCCCCCGAAGGGGCCGAGCAGGATGGGCGAGTCGATCCCGAGCAGCTCCCGCAGACGGTCATCCGGCATCGTCGTCCTCCTCCTCGATCGCCGTGCCGCAGCGCCAGCACGCCGCTGCGCCCGAATCCGTCAGGGCGCCGCAGTCGGGGCAGACCCGGTCGAGCCAGCACACCGCTTCGCCGCCCTCGGCGCGCCCCTCGCTCACGAGCCGCCGGCGCCCTCGGCCAGGAGGGCGTCGCGCAGCACGACCGCGTGATTGACCTGCGGGTCGTGCGCGGCGAAGAGGAGGGTCGTCATCGGGTGTCCGCGGACCGTCTCGCGCAGCTCCTCGACCGCGGGATTGTCCGCGAGCTCGGCCCGGTAGCGGTCGGAGAACTCGGTGAAGCGCGCGTCGTCGTGGTCCCACCAGGTCCGCAGCGCGGGACTCGGCGCGACGTCCTTGAGCCAGAGGTCGAGCTCGGCGCGCTCGCGGCTGAGCCCGCGCGGCCAGAGCCGGTCGACGAGCACTCGGCAGCCGTCGCCCGCAGCGGGCGCGTCGTAGACCCGCTTGATGCCAAGCCGATGCTCGGTCATGGGCCCCCTCTCGGACGGGTAGGCTCGATTAAACAGGAGACTACTCCCGTTTAATCGAGGGGATCGCACCATGACCCAGGCCCAGGCCCGGCCGAGCCACGTCGCGATCCACCCGAGCACCCTCTACGCCGGCACCCCGGCGATCCTCCTCGCGACGCGCGGCGTGGACGGCCTCGACAACCTGGCGCCCGCCTCCTCGTACTGGGCGCTCGGCACGATGCTCGTGATCGGGCTCGAGGACGGCGGCAAGACGATCGAGAACGTCGTCGCCCGGCCGGAGCTCACGGTCAACTTCCCGCCGCCCGAGCTGTGGCGGGCGATCGAGGCGATCGGCGACACGACCGGACGCGATCCCGTGCCCGCGGCCAAGACGCCGAGATACCGGCACGTCGCCGACAAGTTCCAGGAGTCGGGCCTCACGCGGCAGCCGTCCGAGCTCGTCGAGCCGCCGCGCGTCGCGGAATGCCCCCTCCAGCTCGAGGCGCGCGTGCGCCGCATCACGCCGGGCCTCGAGGACTACTCGATCGTCGAGGCGGAGGTCGTGCGCGTCCATGCCGCGCCCGAGATCGTGCTCGAGGGGACCGAGGTCGTCGACCCGCGCGCCTGGCGGCCGACCATCTACGCCTTCCGCCACTACTTCGAGCTCGGACGCGAGCACGGCCATCGGCCGAGCAGCGACCTCGCACGGCTCAGCGAATAAACAGGAAATATATCCGGGTAAATCGCTAGGCTGGAGACGTGGAGGACCTCGCCGAGCGCGTTCTCGGCGGCTCACGGGTCACCCCGGCGCCGCATTCGAGGACGTCAACCGCCATCACGAGCAGGAGCGATCAGATGCCCACACCGTCCACTGAGCTGCTGCCCATCTGCCCCGAGGAGGAGCTCGCCGCGGGAGCGCCGCGGCGCGCCGTCGTCGGCGGCCATCCCGTCCTGCTCGTGCGGGACGAGGATGGGACGATCCACGCCGTCGACGACACCTGCACGCACGCCGAGATCTCGCTCGCGGACGGCTTCGTCGAGGGGCGCACGGTCGAGTGCTGGGCGCACGGCGCGCGCTTCGACCTCGCGACGGGCGCACCCCTCAGCCTGCCCGCGAGCGAGCCGCTCGGGGTGCGTCGTGTCGAGGTCCGCGACGGCACCGTCTATGTCGCGGCCGGCTGAGCCGGTTCGAGCTCCGAGGAGGGTGTTACGTTCGATCCGATGACGGCCGGGCGCGAGAGCTATCACGCGGGGCTGGGCTCGAGTGCCCGGCGCCACGTGCTCGACGCGCTCCTCGAGCGCACCGAGCCCCTCGACGCGGCTGCCGTCGCGGGACGCCTCGGACTCCACGTCTCGACCGCGCGATTCCACCTCGATCAGCTCGCCGCGGCAGGGCTTGCCACGCGCCGGAGGGGGACGGAGCAGCGCCGCGGCCGCCCGCGCATCCTCTACTCGCCCGCCGGCCCGGTCCGGGACGAGAACTCGCGGGAGCAGCTCATCCAGGTGCTCGCGCGCGCGCTCGCGAGCGAGGACGGCACGGATGCCCGATCGCACGACGCCGGGCGCCGCTGGGCGGCCGATCTCGGTGCGATCCTGGACGAGGATCCCGTGCCCGGATTCGTCGAGGTGCTCGAGCGCATCGGATTCGGTCCCGAGCCCGGCGACGGGCGGATCCGGCTGCACGCCTGCCCCTTCCGCGAGGCCGCGCGCGAGCAGCCGCAGGTCGTCTGCGCCGTCCATCGGGGGCTCGTCGACCGGCTCCTCGAGCCGACCGGGATCCGCCCGCGGCTGCTGCCCTTCGTCGAGCCGGAGCTCTGCGTCGTGGAGCTCGAGTCGTCGGGTGCGGCCAAGTCGCGATAACGTCGAAGATTGTGTGCCGCACGCCGGCGCATCCGCCGCCCTCCCGCGGCGCATCAGCGAATGGAGTTCCTCGTGCCAGTACTGGATGAGAGCCTGGTCTCGGTGTTCGACGAAGTCGTGCGCCGCAACCCCGGCGAGGTCGAGTTCCATCAGGCCGTCCGCGAGGTCCTCGAGAGCCTCGGCCCGGTCGTCGCCAAGCATCCGGAGTACGCCGACCACGAGATCATCCGCCGGCTGTGCGAGCCCGAGCGGCAGATCATCTTCCGGGTGCCGTGGTCCGACGACTCCGGTCGCCTCCAGCTCAACCGCGGCTTCCGCGTCGAGTTCAACTCCGCGCTCGGCCCCTACAAGGGCGGCCTGCGCTTCCACCCGAGCGTCTACCTCGGGATCGTGAAGTTCCTCGGCTTCGAGCAGATCTTCAAGAACTCGCTGACGGGCATGCCGATCGGCGGTGGCAAGGGCGGCAGCGACTTCGACCCCAAGGGCAAGTCGAACGCCGAGGTCATGCGCTTCTGCCAGTCGTTCATGACGGAGCTCTACCGGCACATCGGCGAGTACACCGACGTGCCCGCGGGCGACATCGGCGTCGGAGGCCGCGAGATCGGCTACCTCTTCGGCCAGTACAAGCGCATCACGAACCGATACGAGTCGGGCACGCTGACCGGCAAAGGCCTCACCTGGGGCGGCTCGCAGGTGCGCACCGAGGCGACCGGCTACGGACTCGTGTTCTTCGTCGACGAGATGCTCACCGACCACGGCGACTCCTTCGAGGGCAAGCGCGTCGTCGTCTCCGGCTCGGGCAACGTCGCGATCTACGCGATCGAGAAGGTCCACCAGCTCGGCGGGGTCGTCGTCGCGTGCTCCGACTCGGACGGCTACGTCGTCGACGAGGCGGGCATCGACCTCGAGCTGCTCAAGGAGATCAAGAACGGTCACCGCGGCCGGGTGAGCGACTACGCCGAGCGCCGACCCCGCGCCTCGTACGTGCCGGGCGGCTCCATCTGGGACGTTCCGTGCGAGATCGCGCTGCCGTGCGCGACCCAGAACGAGCTCGATGCGGACGGCGCGGCGGTCCTCGTCGGCAACGGCTGCCGGATCGTCGCCGAGGGCGCGAACATGCCGACCACGCCGGAGGCGACGCGGCTGCTGCGCGAGGCCGGCGTCAGCTTCGTGCCGGGCAAGGCCGCGAACGCGGGCGGCGTCGCGACGAGCGCGCTCGAGATGCAGCAGAACGCCTCGCGCGACTCCTGGAGCTTCGAGCACACCGAGGCGCGGCTCGCGAAGACCATGCGCTCGATCCACGACCGCTGCCTCGAGACGGCCGACGAGTACGGAGCCCCTGGCGACTACGTCCTCGGCGCGAACGTCGCGGGCTTCATCCAGGTCGCCGACGCGATGCTCGCGCTCGGGCACATCTAGGCAGAACGCCGTGGCCGAGATCCGCATCCTCGACACCCCTCCCGAGGGCGTCTGCGACCCCGAGACGGGAATCTGCGAAATTCCGACCCAAAAGTCCGCCGAGAACCCCTAGACTGGCGTTCTCGGCGCTGTGCTTGTACGTGTCGATTCATCTCATGACACGTAAGGAAACGCATCATGGCAACTGGAACCGTCAAGTGGTTCAACGCCGAAAAGGGCTTCGGCTTCATCGCTCCTGACGACGGCACGGCCGACGTCTTCGCGCACTTCAGCGCCATCTCGGGCAGCGGCTACCGCAGCCTCGAGGAGGGCGAGAAGGTCGAGTTCGAGGTCACTCAGGGCCAGAAGGGCCCGCAGGCGGCGAACATCACCAAGCTCTGAGGCGTCGCCACGCCTCGCCGATCGCCCGGCTCGTCATGACCTGACGAGCCGGGCGATCGCGTTCGAGGCCTCGGCGAGGCGGGCGTCGATCGAGTCGCCGCCGGTCTCGATCGCCTCGCGCACGCAGTGCCGGAGGTGGTCGTCGAGCAGTCCGACCGCGACGGACTCGAGCGCGCTCGACAGCGCGGAGATCTGGGTCAGGATGTCGATGCAGTACTGCTCCTCCTCGACCATCCGCGCGACGCCGCGCACCTGGCCCTCGATCCGGCCGAGCCGCCGCAGGTAGCGGGCCTTGTCGGAGATGTAGCCGTGACGGTGGTCGGGGGCGTGCTCGCGGTCATCGGCCATGTGCGGGTTCCTTTGCTGCGGGGTGCTGAGCCACGCCTCCCGGTGACAGGTCGACGCGACGCAGCAGCTGCGCGTTCGCGGCGACGATGATCGTCGACAGCGACATGAGGATCGCGCCGACCGACATCGGCAGGGTGAAGCCGATCGGGGCGAGCACCCCGGCGGCGAGCGGGACGGAGAGCAGGTTGTAGCCGGCGGCCCACCAGAGGTTCTGCGTCATCTTGCGGTACGAGGCCTTCGACAGCCGGATGACGCAGAGCACGCTGCGCGGGTCGGAGCTCGCGAGGATGACGCCGGCCGAGGCGATCGCGACATCGGTGCCCGCGCCGATCGCGATGCCGACGTCGGCCTGGGCGAGCGCGGGGGCGTCGTTGACGCCGTCGCCGACCATCGCGACGCGGGCCCCCTCGGCCTGCAGCTCGCGGACCTTCGCCGACTTGTCCTGCGGTCGCACGCCCGCGTAGACCCGATCGATCCCGAGGTCGGCGGCGACGGCGTTCGCGACCGCGGGCGCGTCGCCCGTGATCATGACGACACGGATGCCGAGCTCGTGCAGCCGGTCGACCGCCTCGCGCGACTCGGGCCGCACCCGGTCGGCGAGTCGGATGGCGCCGAGCACGGCGCCGTCCCGCACCACGTGCAGCACGATCGCGCCCTCAGCGTGCCAGCTCGCCGCGATCGGGCGCTCCATGAGCCCCTCCTCGTCGAGCAGGTACGGGCCGCCGACGCGCACCCGGCGTCCGTCGATCGTCGCGGTGACCCCGACTGCGGGAGATGAGGAGAACGCGGTCGAGGCCGGCAGCGGGAGTCCGCGCTCCCGTGCTGCGCCCGCGATCGCCCGGGCGATCGGGTGCTCGGAGTCGGCCTCCGCTGCTGCGGCCAGCGCGAGCAGCTCGTCCTCGGTCCCGCTCGCGGCGTCGATCGCGACGATCGCGGGCTCGCCCGTCGTGAGCGTGCCGGTCTTGTCGAAGAGGACGGTGTCGACGGTGCGCATCGCCTCGAGCGCGAGGCGGTCCTTGACGAGGACGCCGACCCGCGCAGCCCGCTCGGTCGCGATCGCGACGACGAGCGGGATCGCGAGGCCGAGTGCGTGCGGGCAGGCGATGACGAGGACGGTGATCGCGCGCACGACGCCGTCGTCGGGCAGGCCGATGAGCGACCAGACGGCGAGCGTCACGACCGCCGCGCCGAGCGCGAACCAGAACAGCCAGCCGGCGGCCCGGTCCGCGAGCCGCTGCGCGTGCGACGAGGACGCCTGCGCGTCGGCGACGAGGCGACGGATGCCGGCGAGCGCGGTGTCCTCGCCGACGGCGGTCACCTCGATGCGGATCGCGGAGTCGGTCGCGATCGTGCCGGCGACGACGGGGTCGCCCTCGCGCCGGCGCACGGCGAGCGACTCGCCAGTGATCATCGACTCGTCGAGCGCGGCCTCGCCGGCGACGACCCGGCCGTCCGCCGGGACGCGGCCGCCGGGGCGGACCAGCACGACCTGCCCCACGGTGAGCTTCGCGGGGTCGACCCGCATCAGGTGGTCGCCGTGGACGATCTCGGCCTCGTCGGGCAGGAGCGCGGCGAGCGAGTCGAGCGCCGACGTCGTGCGGGCGAGCGAGCGCATCTCGATCCAGTGGCCGAGGAGCATGATGACGACGAGGAGGGCGAGCTCCCACCAGAACTCGAGGTGGTGGTCGAGAACGCCGAGGCTCGAGCCCCACGACGCGAGGAACGCGACCGTGATCGCGAGCGCGATGAGCAGCATCATGCCGGGCCGGCGGGCGCGCAGCTCGGCGACGGCACCGCTCAGGAACGGCCAGCCGCCCCAGGCGTACATCGCGGTGCCGAGCACGGGCGAGATCCACGCCGTCCAGGCCTGCTCGGGCAGCGGATAGCCGAGCAGCATCGCGAACTGGGGCGAGAACGCGATGACCGGCACGGCGACGACGAGCATGATCCAGAACATGCGACGGAACTGGCCCGCATGGTCGCCGTGACCCCCGTGACCGGCGTGACCGGCGTGACCGGCGTCACCGGCGTGACCTGCGTGGCCTGCATGACCGGCGTGGCCTGCATGGGCGCCGTGGGTCGAGTGGTCGGTGTGGTCCGCGTGAGCCGAGTGGGCGCCATGCTCACCGTGTCCGGCGTGGTCCGCATGACCGCTGTGGTCGACGTCTCCGGCATGGGCGAGATGGACTGCGTGAGCGGCGCCGGTGTGCTCTGCATGATTCGCGTGCGCCGCGTGATCGTGATCGTGATCGTGATCGTGATCGTGCTCGTGCTCGTGCTCGTGCTCGTGCTCGTGCTCGTGCTCGTGTGCGGGGGCGTGGTCGGCTGTGCGACCGGCGCCGTGGGCGTGGGCGCTCGCGGTCGCGCCGGCCGGTACGGCGAGCGTCGCTGCGATGGCGGCGTACTTCGCCGGGTCCGCATCGAAGGCCGGGGGGCAGGCCGCGCAGCAGAACCAGTAGCGCTCGCCCTCGTAGTCCCGGTACAGCCCCGCGGCCTCCGCGTCGGCCTTGCGGACGATCTGGTCGGGCATGACCGAGCAGACGGCGAGCGTCGCGTCCGCCCCCGCCGGCTCGTGCTCGTGGCCGTGGCCGTGGTCGTGGTCGTGCTCGTGGTGTGCGTGGTGCTCGTGGCGGTCCGACACGGTCCGATCCTCTCCGAAATATACCCCGGTAGGGTATCACCGATCGCTCGACGCGCGAGAGGCCGATGTCGGTGGTCGGGGGTTGAATCGATGCATGGACGACATCCGCACCAGCGACATCGGTGAGGCGCGCCGCGCCGATCTCGGTGCTGAGCACGGTGCTGGCCGCGCCGCTGACCTCGATGCGTACGGTCGCGCGCTCGATGAGCTCGTCGACGTCCAGGCCGAGATCGACCGGCTGCAGGCACGGCGGGCACGGGTGCTCGTCCGGGTGCAGGCTGCGGGGCTCCGGGTGCACGGTCCGATCGGTCTCGCCGGGGAGATGGCCCCGGCGCCGTCGGCGCAGGAGCTCGAGTTCGCGCACCGGTCACTGCGGGCCGAGGTCGGGATGTCGCTGCGCATCTCCGAGTACTCCGCCGCGAATCTGCTCGGCGAGGCGACTCTGCTCGTCCGCGATCTGCCGGTGACGCTCGAGGCGGTCGAGGGCGGGCGCCTCGCCTTCCGCGCCGCCTCGCTCATCGCGGCGCAGGCCGGGTCGGTCGACCCGGACCGGCGTGCCGAGTTCGACGTCGAGGCGATGCGGATCGCGCGCGACGTCGCGCCGTCGCGCCTGCGGACTCGCCTCGCGGCCCTGCGCGACCGGATCCTGCCGACCGCCTCGGCAGAACGTCACGCTGCGGCTCGCGCGCAGCGGCGAGTGAGCATCGAGGACGTCGAGGACGGCATGTCGTGGCTCTCCGCATACCTGCCGTCGGTCGAGGCGCACGCGATCGACCACCGGCTGACGGGACTCGCGCGACGGGTCGTCGAGATCGACGAGGAGGACGGCATCGTGGACCGGCGGACCCTCGCCCAGCGCCGCGCCGACCTACTGCTCTCGCTCATCGCGGCCGACGTCGTCAGCGCCGACGAGGTGGGGGCCGAGGCGATGGAGCGCGCGCGGCGGTTCGCGCAGGGGCGGGACCTCGGCCGGTTCGGCGGGATCAGGCCGACGGTCGTCGTGACAGTACCGGTCCAGGCGCTCCTCGACCCGGCCGCATCGAGCGAGCCCGCGATGCTGGACGGAGTCGTGCCGATCGATCCGATCACCGCCCGCGAGCTGACCGCGAACGCGCCGGGCCTCTACCGGATGCTGACCGATCCGCATACCGGGGTCGGCCTCGACCTCGGGCGCGAGCGATATCAGGTGAGCGCGCAGCTACGGCTCTGGCTGCGACTGCGCGACGGGACGTGCCGGTTCCCCGGCTGCGGACGCCCGGCCAGGGGCTGCGATGTCGACCACACGATCGACTGGCAGTACGGCGGACGGACGCGCTCCGACAATCTCGCACATCTGTGCCGAGGCCACCACACGCTCAAGCATCAGACCCGGTGGTCGATCAGCCAGCGGCCCGACGGGACGATCGAATGGCGTTCTCCCACCGGGCGCGAGTACGCGACCCATCCCGCCGGAATGCTCGCCCCGGCAGCACTTCCCGCGGCAGGACTTGCCGCGGCAGGACTCACCACGGCGCTCGGGACTCAGTAGCGCTTGCCGCCCGCGCGCACCGTCGAGACGAATGCGAACACCAGGCCGACCGCACCGACCGCGGTGATCAGCCAGAAGATGCCGAGGATCAGGGCTTCGGTGGTCATGCAGTCAGTATCCCATTTTCACGCGAGGGAAAGCGACAGCACCGGCCGCGCGGGCTTGGGCCGGGCGACCTCGACGAAGCCACGCGCGAGGAACGCGCTCGCGGGCCCGTGGTACAGGTCGTCGTTCGTGACCTCGGTGACCGACGTGTCGATCGGATACGCCTCGACCGTCGTCGCACCGTGCTCGCGCGCGAACTCGACGGCGTCGGCGACGAGCTCGCCGACGACGCCGAGGCCGCGGTGCTCGCGGCGCACCTGCACGCAGGTGATCGCCCAGACTGACGGCTTCCGCATGGGCACCGGGCTCGCCCGCGGGATGAGCGCTCGGGTGATCCGGCCCTGCTCGATGCGCGGCGCCACGCGGATCCAGCCGGCTGCGGCGCCATCGACGTATGCCACCAGGCCGCGCGCCGGGCCGTCCGCGACCTCCCGCTCGAGCGCGGCGCGCCGCTCGGGCGCCCGTGTCGTCTCCCACTCCTTCGAGGTCATGTAGAACCAACGGCACCAGCAGCTGCCGCCGTCGCCGCCGCCCGTCATGGCCGCGACGACGTCGTCCCAGCGCTCGGCCGTCGCCGGCGCAGTCGTGATCCTCGGCATCTACGCGACGACCTCCACGGCCTCCATCATGCCCATGTCCTCATGATCGACATAGTGGCAGTGATCGACGTACTTGCCGGTGAAGTCGTCGAGGTTCATCTGCATCGTGAACGAGCTCGGACCGAGCTGGTAGGTGTCGCGCCACTGCGGCGGGTCGAGGGGCACGCCGTTCGCCTCGGTGACGAGGAACGGGTTGATGTGGATGTGGAAGATATGCGTGAAGCCGTCGTCCATGTCCTCGACGTTCCACTCCTCGGCGGTGCCGAGCCGCATGGTGTACGGCGCGCTCGCGTCCTCGAAGGGCGCCTGGTCGATGCCGAGCGCGAGGAAGTCGCCCTTCGCGTCGTAGATCGAGCCGTACTGCAGGGTGCGCCGCTTCGCGATCGGGTGGATCGGCGGGTCGTAGGCCGGCAGCGTCGTCGGGATGCCCATCTCGACGGGATCGCCCTCGACCCGTACCGTCGCGACGACTCGGGGGAGGCTCGACGCCGGGATGTAGCCGTTCTTGTCGGGCGTCGGCGGCACCGGGGGCACCGCACCGGTCGGCAGCAGCTCGACGTCGTAGTCGCCGATCCCGCCCGCCCGGATGAGCAGCTCGACGCGCCCGCCCGGGACGACGAGGGTCTCCTGCTCGACGGCGGGCGTCGCGAGCGTGTAGCCGTCGTAGGCGAGGTGGTGCACGGGGTGCCCGCTGACGGTCAGCTGGGCTGCGAGACTCGCCGCCGCGTTGACGATCCGCCAGCGCTGCACCTCGCCCGGCCGCATCGTGATGACCGGTCGGTACTGCCCGTTGACGATCCAGAACTCCTGCGCGTCCGGCCAGTAGTCCCCGTTCGGATCGTCGGGGGTCGGCTCCGCGAGCCGGAACTCGGCATCGAGCTCGATGTCCTGGAGCACGAGCAGCTTCTCCGCCGCGGCCGCGACCTCGGGGACCTCGTCGATCGCGCCGCGGACGATGATCGCCCCGGCCATGCCGCCGCGCACCGCCTGCTTCACACCGCCGTGGTGGTGCGGGTGGTACCAGAACAGTCCGCCCGTGTGGTCCTCGGGCACCCGGATGTCGTAGCGCTGCGACGCTCCCGGCTCGAGCACGAGGAACACGTTGTCGCCCGAGCCCCGCTCGGTGTCCGATGGGGAGACGTGCAGGCCGTGCGTGTGCAGGTTCGTCGTCGTCCAGTCGTGCGGTCGGGTCATGTCCGTCGCGAAGGCGCCGCCGGTCGAGTCGGTCTCGGTCACGGGCGTCGTCGCATTGTGCGTCGCGTGGGCCGTCGCGTCCTTCCGCGGCAGCTGGTTCTGGAGCTCGAACGCGATCGTCTGGCCCGGCAGGACCTCCCAGGTCGCGCCCGGCAGGACGCCGTCATAGGTGTACGTGCGCACCATCGCGCCGATGCCGACGTCGACCTCGGCGACCTTCGCGACGAGCGGGCCCGTCAGGCGCCCGTCGCCGCCGGCGCGGCGCACGGGAGGGTTCACGAGCTCCATGCCGGGCGACAGCACGGCCCGGGGTCCACTCGCGCAGGAGGAGAGGACGACGGGCACCGCGAAGGCACCGATCGCGCCGATGATGCCGAGTCCGATCGCCTGCCTGCGTGTGAGTGCACGGCCCCCGCCTGTCATGGCTCAACGCTAGACCTCACCGCGTCCCGCCGCCCCTCCTACCGCGAGATCGTCGTCGCCGGGCGGCGCGGATCTCGATAGGGGAGGATGGGGACGTGCCCCAGAGTCCCGTCCCCGAGCTCATCCAGACCTTGCGCGGGCGGCGGCCGGCGCGCACGCCCGTCTGGTTCACGGGGCGGGCGCGGCACGGTCTCCCCGGGCGCCTCGCCGACCGTGAGGGCATCGGGATGCTTCAGTCCTGCCTGACCCCCGAGCTCGCGAGCGAGATGACGCTCGAACCGGTGCGCCGCCATGGCGTCGATGCGGCCGGCTTCTTCACCGACGTCGTCGTGCCGCTCGCGCTCGCCGGCATCGACGTCGAGATCGTCGCCGGCGGCGCAGCCGTCGTCGCCGAGCCGATCCGCTCCGCCTCCGATGTGCTGCGACTGCCGCCTCCGCGTCCCGAGCGACTCGCGCCGATCCGCGAGGGCGTCGCGCTCGCGGTCGCCGAGCTCGGCTCGACCCCGCTCATCGGCCTCGCGGGCGCCCCGTACACGCTCGCCTCCTACCTCGTCGAGGGCGGCCCGTCGCGCGAGCAGCTGCGCACCCGCACGATGATGTACGCCGACCCGCATGCGTGGGCCGGACTGCTCAACTGGTGCGCCGACGTGACCGGGGAGTTCCTGCGCGCGCAGGTCGACGCGGGCGCCTCAGTCGCTCAGCTCGTCGACCCCCGGGTCGGCTCGCTCTCGCGCCACGACTACTTCAAGCGGGTCGTCCCGCACTCGCAGCGCGCGCTCTCGCACCTGCGCGGCACCACCGTCCCGATCATCCACGTCGGCCTGGGCGCGAGCGAGTTCCTCGACCTGATGGCCGGGGCGGGTGCCGACGCCGTCGGGGTGGACTGGCGGCTCCCGCTCGACGAGGCGGCCCGTCGGGTCGGGCCGGACGTCACCCTCCAGGGCAACATCGACCCCGCGCTGCTCGCCGTCCCGTGGCGCACGCTGCGCGCGCACGTCGACGACGTGCTCGAGCGCGGCCGCGCGGCGCGGGCGCACATCGTGGGCCTCGGCGACGACCTCCCGCCCGACGCGGACCCCGAGGTGCTGTCTCGGATCGTGCGCGTCGTGCACGGCGAGGAGCCCGTCGACTGAGGAGCTGCGGCCATATCGCTGGAAAGCCCGGCCGCGCCGCGAGCTCCCTGCCGGATTCGCGCCGGCTGAGGCAGGCTTGATGTCATGACATCATCCGTCCTGCGCGTCGGCAGCGGTGCGTCCGAGCTCGCCATGGCATACGCCGCTCAGGCCGCGGCCCGGCTCGGCGCGCATGAGCTCGTGGGTATCGCGGACGAACCCGAGAGCCCCGGCGTCCTGGTCGGCCGCCTCCGAGAGGCGCTGCTGCGGGGCGACGTCGATGCCGTGGTGCATGCCGCGAGCGAGCTGCCGCGGGTCCCGGCGGACGGGATCGAGCTGGTCGCCATGCCGAAGCGCGCGGACGCGCGGGACGCGCTGTGCTCCGCCGACGGGGCCCGGCTCGTGGCACTGGCGCCGGGCGCGCGGGTCGGCACCGGTTCGGCGCGCCGTCGCGCCCAGCTGCTCGCCACCCGTCCGGATCTCGATATCGTCGCGATCGGGGGCGACATCGCCACCCGACTCGACCTGCTCACGGCACCCGAGGCGGATCGGCGGCTCGACGCCGTCGTCCTCGCCGCCGCCGGACTCGATCGGCTCGGCCGCGGCGAGGACGCGGTGGAGCGCTTCGGCCTCTCCGACTGGCCGGCCTCACCGGCACAGGGCGCGCTCGCGATCGAGGTCCGGGCCGGCGCGCCCGCCGGGCTGCTGCGCCGGATCGCCGCGATCGACCATCGACCCACCCGGCTCGCGGCGCGGGCCGAGCTCGCCGTGCTCGCCCATCTCGAGGCTGACGCCACGGCTCCCATCGGCGCCTACGCCCAGCTCGAGGACGGTCTGCTCTTCCTCACGGCGACCGTCTACGCCCCCGACGGCACCGACTCCATCACCGCGTCGCATGCCGCCTATCCGGAGGACGTTCGCGATCCTGCCGACGCGCTGGGCGAGCGGGTCGCGGGAGAGCTGCTCGAACGCGGTGCGGGCGACCTCGCGCCCGGGTCGCGGGGAGGGGCATCGTGACCGGCTCGGGCGGGCTCGCCGGATGGCGCGTGCTCGTGCCGCGCGGCGGGCGCTGGGGCGACGAGCTGGCGCAGCGCCTGGAGGCCTCGGGCGCGAGCGCGATCGTCGCTGCGCTCATCGCGTTCGAGCCGCCCGAGGACGAGTCGGCCTTCGCGGCGGCGATCGAGCGCCTCGCCGCCGGCGCCTACGACTGGCTCGTCATCACGAGCGCGACGACGCTCGACGCGCTCGTGCGGGTCGGCGCGACGGTGCCGGCCGGCACCCGGATCGCCGTCGTCGGCGAGCACACGGCGCAGGCCGCGCGCGAGGCGGGCTATGGCGTCGACTTCCTGCCGACCGGCGACCACTCCGCGCGCGGACTCGTCGCCGAGTGGCCGGGCGGGGCGGGTCGTGCGCTGCTGCCGCAGTCGCAGCTCGCCGACGAGACGCTGCTGGAGGGCCTCGGCGCGCACGGTCTCGAGGTCGACCGGGTCACCGCCTACCGCACGGTCGCCGTCGCCCCGGGACCCGGCGTCGTCGACGAGGTCGCCTCCGGCGCGATCGACGCCATCGTGCTGACCGCCGGCTCCGTCGCGGCCCGGGTCGCCGACGAGTTCCGCGTCGTACCCGACTCGACGCGGCTCGTCGCGATCGGCCCGCGCACCGCCTCCGAGGCCGAGGCCGCGGGTCTGCGAGTCGCTGCGGTCGCGCCCGGCCGCCACGGCGCGGCGATCGTCGAGACGCTCATCGAGCTGGCGCGCACCGAGGCGGCTCGCGGGGACGGACCCCTCGACGCGGAGGGGGCCGCGGACCGCCCGCAGTAGGCTCGCCGCATGGCCCCCGTCGTCGCCGTCGCGCAGTTCGCCCCCGGTCCGGACCCGGACGCGAACCTCGCGGCGATCCGGCGGCTGAGCCTCGATGCCGTCGCGGCCGGCGCGGGCCTCGTCGTCTTCCCCGAGTACGCGCAGTTCTTCGACCGCGCGCCCGGACCGAGCTGGTCGCCGATGGCCGAGCCGCTCGACGGGACCTTCGTCGCCGCGCTCGGGGATCTGGCCGACGAGACCGGCGCGACGATCGTTGCGGGACTCGTCGAGCGCGCCGAGGAGGTGCTCAAGTTCCACAACACGGTCGTCGCCGTCGCCCCCGGCCGCGGCCTCGTCGCGAGCTACCGCAAGCTGCACCTCTACGACGCGTTCGGTGCCGCCGAGTCGGACTGGGTCGAGGCCGGCGAGATCGGGGAGCCGGAGACGTTCGAGTGGGGCGGGATGCGGGTCGGGATGCAGACCTGCTACGACATCCGCTTCCCCGAGGTCACCCGGCGAATCGTCGACGCGGGTGCCGACCTCGTGCTCGTGCCGGCGGAGTGGGTGAGCGGGCCCATGAAGGCCGACCACTGGCGCACGCTCGTCACCGCGCGCGCCCTGGAGAACACCGTCTACGTCGCCGCCGCCGACCACATCCCGCCCGTCGGGGTCGGCACGTCGCTCATCGTCGACCCGATGGGCGTCGCGCTCGCCTCGCTCGGCGAGATCGAGTCCGTCGCGACCGCGACGGTCGACCCGCAGCGGGTCGCAGCGGTGCGGGTCGTGAACCCGTCGCTGCGGCTGCGCCGGTTCCGCGTCGCCGCACGAGGCTGAGGCTCACGTCCCGAGCCGGGAGCAATGGCTCTCGAGTGGGTTTCAGATCCCGAGCCGGGAGCAACGGCTCTCGAGTGGTTTCAGATCCCGAGCCGGGAGCAACGGCTCTCGAGTGGTTTCAGATCCCGAGCCGGGAGAATGAAGTGACGATGGTGAAGACGACGGCGCCCGCGCAGGCGATGTAGACGCTGCGCTGGCGAGCCGTGTCCACCCTGCCGATGAGCAGGCCGAGGCCGAGGTGCACGAGCGCCGTGGCGATGTACGCGAGTTGCGGCAGCTCGCCGATCGTCTCGGGCGCGACGACCCAGAACGCGAAGCCGCCGAGGCCGATGACGATCGCGACGATCGACAAGGTGTTGTTCCGCCCGCGGGCGATCGTGCTGAACGCGAGGATGGCGAGGGCCATCGACAGCCAGGCGAGCGCCGAGTTCGCGATGACGAAGAACTGCCACGGCAGGCCGACGAGGCTCAGCAGCGCGATCGCGGCACCGACCGCGCCGACGATGATCGGCGAGCGCTCGACGAGCGCGTTGCGCGCGGGGGCCTGCTCCGACTCGTCCCGCGTCCCGGCCGGGTCCGTCATCGGCTCGAACGGCCGGCGAGTGCGCCGAGACGGGCGACGGCTTCCTCGATGACGGGCACCCGTTTACAGTACGCGAAGCGCAGCAGCGAGGCGTACTCGGCCCGGTGCGCCTCAGAGACGAGCGCCGTGACGGGGATCCCGACGATGCCGGCGAGCTCGGGCAGGCGCCGGGCGAACGCGGTCGCGTCGGGCTCGCCGATCGCCGCGGTGTCGACGACGACGAAGTAGCCGGCCGACGGTCGGTGCACCGTGAAGCCGGCCTCGGCGAGACCCGCGCTCAGGCGGTCCCGCTTGTCGCGCAGCACGCGCGCCGCGCCGAGCAGCACCTCGTCCGGCAGCCGCAGGCCGACCGCGATCGCCGGCTGGAACGGACCGGCGCTGACGAAGGTGAGGAACTGCTTGACGGCGGTCGCGGCGCGCACGAGCCGCGCCGGTCCGACCGCCCAGCCGACCTTCCACCCGGTCACCGAGAACGTCTTGCCGCCCGACGAGATGGTCAGGGTGCGCTCCCAGCCGCCGGGCAGCGACGCGATCGGCAGATGGCGGCCGTCGAAGACGAGGTGCTCGTAGACCTCGTCGGTGACGATGATCGCGTCGTGCCGATGGGCGAGCTCGACGACCCGCTCGAGGACGTCGCGCGGCCAGACCGCACCCGTCGGATTGTGCGGGCTGTTGACGAGGATGATCCGGGTGCGGTCGGTGACGGCGGCGGCGAGCTCGTCCGGATCGGGGACGAAGCCGGGCGCGCGCACGGGCACGGTCACGAGCCTCGCGCCGCTCAGTGCCGTGACCGCGGCGTAGGAGTCGTAGTAGGGCTCGACGACGACGACCTCGTCGCCGGGGCCGTCGGTGAACGCGAGGATCGCCGCGGCGATCGCCTCCGTCGCTCCCGCGGTCACGAGCACCTCGGTCGCGGGGTCGACCGAGATCCCGTACCAGCGCGCCTGGTGCTCGGCGATGGCCTCGCGCAGCTCGGGGACGCCGATCCCCGGGGGGTACTGGTTCCAGCCGGAGTCGATCGCCTCGTGGGCGGCATTGAGCACCTCGATCGGGCCGTCCTCGTCGGGGAAGCCCTGACCCAGGTTGATCGCCCCGGTTCGCGCGGCGAGCGCGGACATCTCGGCGAAGACGGTCGGCTGCGCGGCACCCGTCGCGTCGAGCAGGCCGGCGCCCATCGCGGTGCGGCGCCAGGCGCCCGGCACGATCTCGTCCATCGGGACCGAGCCTAGGCGCTCGTCCGGCACGGGCGATGCACTGCTGGGTCATAGTCGACACGCAGACGCGCTGAATACGATGTCCAGGTTCGCGCCGGAGTGTTCCGGTGTCGAGAGGAAGCCATGAACGACATCGAGAACGCCCAGCCCGAGTCCGAGCAGCCCCAGGTCCCGCCGGTGCCGCCGGCGCCCCAGGAGCCGATCCGGGTCTACGTCCCGGCGCAGCCGGCCGCGCCGCGTCGCCGAGGCTGGCTGCCCGTCGTCGGCGGGCTCGCGGCCGGGGCCGTGTTCGGCGCCGCTGCGGGCGGGATCGGCGGCTTCGTCGTCGCGCAGAACGCGAGCGGCTCGGCCCAGGCGGGCGCCTCGCCCGCCTCGCCGCAGACGATCACGGTCAACGACGTCGAGGATGTCAACGTCGTCACCGCGGTCGCGGCGAACACGATCGACTCGGTCGTGACCCTCGCCGTCTCGGCCGAGGGCGTCGGCGCCGGCACCGGATCCGGCGTGGTCCTGAACTCGGACGGCTACATCGTCACGAACACGCACGTCGTCACGCTCGGCGGTGCGACCGCCGACCCGGTGATCCGCGTCACGACGAGCGCCGGCCGCGTCTACGACGCGAAGCTCATCGGCACCGACCCGCTGCTCGACCTCGCCGTCATCCAGGTGACGGGCGCCTCGGAGCTCGTGCCGATCGAGTTCGCCGACTCGTCGGCACTCAACGTCGGCGATCTGACGATCGCGATCGGCTCGCCGCTCGGCTACGCCGGGACCGTGACGAGCGGGATCGTCAGCGCGATCGACCGCAGCATCCAGGTGCAGTCGAGCGCCGCGCCCGAGGAGGCCGCCGCCGGCGACGGCGACGGCGACTCGACGAACCCGTTCGACAACTTCCGCTTCGACCTGCCCGGCGTCGCGACGACGCCGTCGCGCGGCACCATCCAGATCCCCGTCGTGCAGACGGACACCGCGATCAACCCCGGCAACTCGGGCGGCGCGCTCCTCGACGCGGCTGGGCGCCTCATCGGCATCAACGTCGCGATCGCCGGCAGCACGGGCGGCAACGTCGGCGTCGGCTTCGCGATCCCGTCGAACGTCGTGGCGCGGATCAGCTCGGAGCTCATCGCCAACGGCGTCGCGACGCACGGCCTGCTCGGTGTGACCGTCGTCAACGTCGCCGCCGACCCGCGCCAGTCCGACGCCGGCATCGTCGGCGCGAGCGTCCAGTCCGTCGTGGCCGGCAGCGGCGCAGCTGCCGCGGGCATCGCGGTCGGCGACATCGTCGTCGAGTTCGACGGCATTCCGATCACCTCGCGCAACGACCTGACCGCCCAGGTGCGCACGCACGCGATCGGCGACGTCGTCGACGTGGTCGTCGTGCGCGACGGGCACTCGCGCACCGTGAGCGTCACGCTCGGGGACCTCGACACGCTGCCGGAGTAGTCGCCGCATCCGAGGGGCATTGAGCGCGGCGGCGGGAGACGACACCGCCGCCGCGCATGCACTGCCGACGCTAGCGGGCGCGACCTGCGCGCGAGCCGTGTCGGACGGCGTCGTTGCCAAACCGTGACCGGACGGGCCACAGGCGCCGGCCCGGGTCGGATCGCTAGACTCCCTGGGATGAGCGACGAGTCGGGCCAGGGGCCGGTGCCCCGGGATGAGGACCCGACTCCGGCCGCCGCCAAGAAGCCGGCGCGTCAGAGCCCTCGTGCGTCCGGCGCTCGCACGTCCGGTTCCGGCGCGTCGGGCGCCGCGCGAGCCGCCGCGAAGTCGTCGACGGCTCGCACCCCTCGTACCCCCCGGGCGTCGACCGCGAAGCCCGCTGCGACCCCGCGGAAGCCGGCCGCCGCACGCAAGCCCGCGACCCCCCGCGCTACGAAGCCCGCCGCGCCACGCAAGGCCCCCGCGGCCGCGGCGGCCACGGCGGCCACGGAGGAGCTCGTCGTCGAGCAGGGCGCCATCCTCGAGGCCGTCGCTCAGGAGGCGCCGGTCGAGGAGGCGCCGACCCCGGAGGTCGTCGTCGAGAAGCCTGTTCCTGAGGAGTCCGTTCCTGAGGAGTCTGTTCCTGAGGACTCTGTTCCTGAGGACTCTGTCGCTGAGGAGCCTGTTCCTGGGCGGCAGGTCGTCGAGGAAGCAGTTCTCGAGGAAGCAGTTCTCGAGGAAGCAGTTCTCGAGGAAGCGCTCCTGGAGGCAGTCGTCCCTGAGGCGAGCGTCGTCGAGCGGACGGCCGCCGAGGAGCGCCCCGCCGAGAATGACCCCGCCGAGAATGACCCTGCCGGGAAGGACACTGCGGGGGGAGCCCCTGCCGAGAAGGAAACTGCCGAGAAGGAAACTGCCGAGAAGGACGCTTCGGGGGCGGCATCCGCGCAGGGAGCACCCGAGGTCCAGAGCGAGCCCGCCACAGGCGTCGAGCCGGTCCTCGTGCTCGAGACGCTCACCAAGCGCTTCGGCGACCACCTCGCCGTCGACGGGGTCACCCTGTCGCTCGACCCGGGCACGGTCACGGGCATCGTCGGACCCAACGGCGCGGGCAAGACCACGACGCTCTCGATGATCACCGGCCTGCTGCGGCCGACGAGCGGGCGGGTGCTCGTCGCCGGTGCCGACGTCTGGACCCAGCCCCGGCGCGCGAAGCGCCAGCTCGGCGTGCTTCCGGACCGGCTGCACACCTTCGACCGGCTCACGGGCGGGCAGCTGCTCTACTACACGGGCGTCCTGCACGGTCTCGACCGGGGCACCGCCAGGCGGCGCACGACCGAGCTCGCCGAAGCGTTCAAGGTCGAGCACGCCATGGGCCGGCTCGTCACCGACTACTCCTCCGGCATGCTCAAGAAGATCGCGCTCGCCGCGGCCCTCGTGCACGGCCCGCGACTGCTCGTCCTCGACGAGCCCTTCGAGTCCGTCGACCCCGTCTCGGCGATGACGGTCGCGCAGATCCTGCGCGACTACGCCGCCGGGGGCGGCACCGTGCTGCTCTCCAGCCACTCGATGGAGCTCGTGCAGCGGATCTGCGACCACGTCGCCGTCATCGTCGACGGCCGCCTCATCGCCGGCGGCACCGTCGACGAGGTCCGCGGCGATCGCAGCCTCGAGGAGCGCTTCATCGACCTCGCCGGCGCCGACGAGGAATCGATCGCGGATCTCACATGGTTGCATCGCTTCTGAGACTGAGGCTCCTGTCCATCGGGAACCTCCTCGCGCGGCCGCGCTCGAGCGCCGAGGCCTCGGCGGTCGCGATCGGCGGCATCGCCGTCATCGGCGCGGTGCTCGGCCTCGCCGCGTTCGCGGGCGTCGCGCAGCACGCGACCCCCGAGCTGCGCGGCGCGGCCTTCGTCGT
>Ga0182742_1000174_pt1 | contig 122180 bp, 61 predicted proteins | sample eDN5th37CBELigMG_FD_128880 | JGI IMG/M metagenome (GOLD analysis project Ga0182742, IMG submission 128880) | Enriched Miracle-Growth compost microbial communities from Emeryville, California, USA - eDNA 5th pass 37_C BE-Lig MG (version 2)... ... | reverse complement strand
GCAGGGGTACTCGCTCATCACCTGGTGAGGAGTCACCAGTTCGCGGATTTCTCGAATTCTTAAATCGTCGGTACGGGCGTTCACGCAAGGCTCCAGGGGTCTTGGCCGATCCGCCAGCACCGGCGGCGCAAAAAAAAAACCGCCAGTTTGCTGGCGGTTTTTCGGGTGACTCGGTCAGTTTTCGGTCAAATCGAGGTCAGTCCTTCCGCCAGCGGCATTGGATAGCTGAAATAAAACCAATAGCGGGCGAAGGAAAATTGCATGGCCGATTGATAGCACAGGAATATTGCCGGCCGCAACTCCCTGATTCGCATTGTGTAAGAAGATGCGACGCTGCTGCGGCCTCGGGCCCTGGCCGTCAAGCCGGCTCGTACTGCAAGCGCCGTTACGGCTTTCACCCAATCTCGCCGACGCCTTGCACTCAAGGGCCGGATCCCACAGTGCGTATGCAGCCCCCCTGCAGACTGGCCGGACTGGTAACCATTGGTGATCTGCTGATCACAGCTCGGCATGAAAGGTGACCCATTCGTCACCGCCGCGCGACTGATCCGGTATCGATCAGCTCCTACGATAGCTCCCCACGATAGCAGCACTGCTGCACTGGCCAAACCACCTGGGACAACGAGAATGCGCGGACATAGGAATATCGGCGAATCGCTGGGCTACTCGGCCCTGCTCGCTTTGATCGTCGCTGGAAGCACGAGCACGGCGCTGGCTGCCGAGGGCGACGTTGACACGAACGTTGCGGCGGACTCGAAGATCGAGAGCGTGACGGTCACGGCACGCCGCCGAGAAGAAGCCATTCAAGATGTGCCGCTGGCGGTCTCGGTGCTCAACGCCGCCACGATCGAGCAGACCGGCACCATCAACGTCGGCCGGCTCTCGCAGCTGCAGCCTTCGGTGCAGTTCTATTCCAGCAACCCGCGCAATTCCAGCGTGAACATTCGCGGCCTGGGCACGCCGTTCGGTCTCACCAACGACGGCATCGAACCGGGGGTCGGCATCTATATCGATCAGGTTTATTACAACCGTAACGCCACCGCGACTTTCGACTTCCTCGATGTCGAGCAGGTCGAGATCCTGCGTGGTCCGCAAGGCACCTTGTACGGCAAGAACACCACTGCCGGCGCCGTGAACATCACTTCACGCAGACCGACGTTTACTCCGGAAGCACGCGTCGAGCTGACGCGAGGCAACTACGATTACATCCAGAGCAAGGCATCGGTGTCCGGTCCGCTGATCGGCGAGAAGCTCGCCGGTCGTCTGAGCGCTTCCTATACCTCGCGCGAGGGCACTATCTATAACACTGCGACGGGTCAGCACATCAACGAGCTGGACAATCGCGGTATCAAAGGACAGCTGCTGTGGCAGGTGAGCCAGGACTTCAAGATCAACTTCTCCGCCGACTATACCGAACAGGATCCGGTGGGCTACGGTCAGGTCTGGGCGAAAACCGGCTCGACGCAACGCGCGCTCAACCGTCAGTACGCCGCGCTCGCCGCTGCGTCCGGCAATTATCAGCCGCCCAGTTTCAATCCGTTCGATCGACTCACCGACCTGGACTCCCCGCTCACCGCGATCCAGCAGTTCGGCGGCGCCTCGGCGCTGGCGGAGTGGAACATCGGCCCCGGCCAGCTCACCTCCGTGAGCGCTTATCGCAAATGGGACTGGGGTCCGTCGAACGATCGTGACTTCATCGGCCTGCCGATCACCACCGTTTCGGCGAATCCGTCCGAACAGCGGCAGTATTCGCAGGAGCTGCGCTACGCGGCCTCCAGCGAAAAGATCGACTACGTCTTCGGCGTGTATGGCTTCTACCAGACGGTCGATACCTCCGGCGTGCAGGAGCAAGGTCCGTTCGCGAGCCGCTGGCTGCTCAGCGGCGCGAACGCCAACGATCCGTCCATCCTGAACGGACTGCGCTCGGAGAACGATATCGGTTTGAAGAACACCAGCGTCGCCGCGTTCGGCCAGCTCACCTGGCACATCACGGACGATCTGCGCTTGCAGCCCGGCCTGCGCGTCAACTACGACAAGAAGGAAGGCAAGTACATCGCGACCGTGACGAACGCGACCAACACGCCGCTCACCGCTGCACAGCGCGGCGTGCTCGCGCCGCAGAGCTATGAACCCGAGTTCGACGACACCAACGTGTCGGGCGACCTCACGGTGTCGTACGACCTGAGCAACGACGTGCTCGCGTATGTCACCTACGCCCGCTCGTTCAAGTCGGGCGGCATCAACCTTTCGGGATTGCCGCTGGATGCAAACAGCCAGCCGATCACGGCCGTCGCCGCGGTCGATCCGGAAAAGACCAATCATTACGAAGCCGGCTTGAAGACCCAGCTGTTCGCGCGGAGCGTGACGCTGAACCTTTCCGCCTTCTGGACGGACATCGACGATTATCAAGCGACGGTGACGAACAGCCAGGCCAATGTGATCCGTGGCTATCTCGCCAACGCCGAGCACGTGCGGGTGCGTGGCGTAGAGCTGGAGCTGAGCACGCAGCCGATCGAAAACCTGAACGTGTTCCTCAACGGCGCCTACACGGATCACGAGTACGTGAAGTTCCCGGATGCGCCGTGCCCGCCGGAGCTCTCGGGCGGTACTGCCGCAAGCGCCGCGAATCCGCCGAGTGCCCCTGGTACGCCGGGCGGCTTCAGCCCGCCTTCGTGCGATATCTCCGGCCAGTGGTTGCCGGGCGTTTCGAAGGTCGCGCTGTCGTATGGCTTCGAATATGACTTGCCGCTGAGTGCGCTCGGCTCCGATGGCGGCGCCTACTTCGCGTTCGACGGCAGCTATCGTTCCAAGTTCTCCTCGAACCCGTCGCGCTCGATCTACACCGACGTGTCCGGCTACTCGCTCGCGAACTTCCGCGCCGGCGCCCGTTTCGGCGAAGGCTGGAACATCTACGGCTGGGTGCGTAACGCGTTCGGCAAAGACTATTTCGAGTTCCTGTCCACGCAGTCGGGCAGCACCGGCCTGATCGTCGCGCAGTTGGGCGACCCGCGCACCTACGGCCTGACCATCAACAAGACGTTCTGATCTGCGCCACCGCGGCAACTCGTTTGCTCCAAGCAGCGAGTTGCCGACAGGTGGCGATGCGCAATAGCGCTCCCTCCGCCCCTTCGAAACCCTCGCGCTCCAGCGGCGAATGGAACAGAATCCCCCACCGGATCTTTACTGACGGTGGGCACTCCGCTGGATACAGTTTTCAGCATCGCGCTCGGCATCGGGCTGGCGGCAGCGACTGGCTTTCGCGTATTCGTGCCGCTGCTGGTGGCGGGAGTGGCGGCTCGCGTGGGCGTCATCCCACTGGCCGATTCTTTTGAATGGTTGCAAAGCACGCCCGCGTTGATCGCGCTGGGGACGGCGGCCACGCTCGAGACGGCGGCCTTTTATATTCCGGGCGTCGATCACCTGCTCGATGTCATCGCAGGTCCCCTGGCAGTCGTGGCCGGCGTGCTGGCCAGCGCTTCGGTCATGGTCGACATGCCCCCCGAAGCGCGATGGCCGATCGCACTCATTGCCGGCGGTGGCATTGCCGGCATCACCAAAACGGGAGCTGCATTACTGCGCGTGAAGAGCACGACTCTGACGGGCGGGCTGGGCAATCCCGTGGTCAGTACTGCAGAGACCGCGAGCGCGGCAACGATCTCTATTCTCGCGATACTGGCACCGATTGCGTGTGTCGTGGCAGCGCTGGCATTGGGGATTTATCTCTTCCGAAGGCGATCGCGTCGAGTACGCGCGCGCAACAACCAGGCAGGGTGATCAGTTTCTCCAGCGTGCGCAGCGGCCAGGAAAGCCACCGATCCACCTGGTAGCTGCGATGCTCCGCTCGCAGGCACCATTCGCAGAAGTGCTCGCAGTTGTTATTGATGAAGTGATAGCGGTCTTCCCCAACGCGGGACCGCGCGCGTTGAACGATTTCGTCGCTGCTGAAGGAAAGTTCGCTCTCCGGGATCACATGCAGCGGACGTCCCTGGGTGAACCGCTCTATCGACACTGTTTCGATCGGACCAGGACGCAACCCGCGGACGAATCCTGCATAGTGCGCGACCAGACCGTCGCCTAGATAGATCCCATGGTGCACATAGCCTCTGCGCGCAGTGCTTACATGCGCTCCCGGTGCGGGCGGATCGGTCCACCCCTCATCGCTCGACCGGCTGCTACACTCCGCCACGCCGGCTTCGGCGTCGCAGACTGAAGGCACTACTGAGACAGTTGGCTTCTCCATGGTGCAACCTTTTTCCCGAAAGTCCCGTCGGAAGGTCATGGAAGAACGGAGAATGGAAACGATGCGAAGACTCGGACTGGCCGTGCTGATCTGTACGTTCGCGGGCGCCTCGCTCGTCGAGGCAGCGGCAGGACCGGAAATTCAAATCGAGGACGTCGAACGCTTCTATGAGATCTACGACGCCGCGAACGGGCGACCGACGGTCGAACAGTTGCAGCGTGACTATCTGGATGCCGGCACCGATGGCCTGCACACGCTAACGAAGATTCGTAACGTGACTGCGCAGAGCATCGTCGACAACATCTCGAAACGGCCGGAGATGTACACCCACGCCAAGCGGTGTCTCGCGGTCCTGCCTCGCGTACGGGAACGTCTCGATGTTTCCTTGCGCGAGCTGGTCAGACTGTATCCCCAAGCCCGCATTCCGCCGGTCACGATCGTGGTCAGTCGCGGCAAACCGGTCGGCGTCGGCTATCCCGATACCGGATTGCAGATCGGACTTGAAGCGCTGTGCGCCGTGGACTGGTTCGATCCGAATCTCGAAGACCGCTTCGTGAACGTCATCGCGCACGAATACGCACATGTTCAGCAAACAGCCAGCGCTGGCGAAGATGACTTTACGGTGCTGCAGCGTTCCCTGCTGGAAGGCGTTGCCGAACTCGTCGCAGAGATCACCTCAGGCAAGACCGCCTACTCCCACTTCGGCCCCTTGACCGAAGGCCGCGAGCAGGAAATAGAAACGGCATTCGTCGCCGACCAGGACAAGACCGACCTGTCGCAATGGCTGGACAACAGCACGCTGCAACAGCCCGCCGACCTCGGCTACTGGGTCGGCTACCGAATCGCCAAGTCGTACTACCAGCACGCCCCGGACAAACCCCAAGCACTCCGCGACCTCCTGGAAACGAGCGACGCCAAAGCGGTCCTCGCCCGGAGCGGCTGGTATCCGGGCATTCCGCTGCGATAGGAGTGCAGTCACTGGCAGAGTTGACAGGCTGAAACACCGCGCAAAATGCGTAGCATCTGTTTCCAGGATGGCGCGGTGGCCGATCGGTCAGGCAGAGGTTTGCAAAGCCTCATAGATAGGTTCGATTCCTGTCCGCGCCTCACTCTTCATGCCCGGCGCCAGATCGTCTTGCCGCCGGGTTGATCCTCGAGAATCACGCCGACGGTGTCGAGCTGTTTGCGGATGCGATCCGCTTCGTGCCAGTTCTTGCCTCGGCGCGCAGTGTTGCGCTCCTCGATCAACGACTCCACCTCGGAATCTGCGATCTCAGCTTCGCCTGCACTACGCAGCCACACTTCCGGGTCGACTCGAGCAAGGCCGAGCACACCAGCCAGCGAGCGCAGCTCCGCGCCGAGCAAAGCTGCATGTGAGTTCTCACCGGCAGCTCGCGCCGAGTTGATGCCTCGGGCGAGGGACTGGAGCACAGCCAGCGCTTCGGGGGTATTGAAATCGTCATCCATCGCCTCGCAGAAGCGCTCGGTGTGAACACCGGGCTGCACCTCATGAATTCGCGGCAATCCGCGAAGCGCGGTGTACAGCCGAACGAGCGCTGCATCCGCCTGCTCGAGTTGTTCGAGCGAATAGTTGATCGGTCCGCGATAGTGACTCGAGAGCATGAAGTAACGCATCACTTCAGGATGCCGCAGCTTCGCCAGCACTTCGCGCAAGGTGAAGAAGTTGCCGAGCGATTTCGACATCTTCTCGTTGTCCACATTCACGAAGCCGTTGTGCATCCAGAGATTCGCAAAGTGCGAGTGCCCGGAGGCGCCACAGGACTGGGCGATTTCGTTCTCGTGATGCGGGAACTTCAGATCCAGCCCGCCGCCGTGAATATCGAAATGCTCGCCGAGCAGCGCCGTCGACATCGCCGAGCATTCGATATGCCATCCGGGCCGGCCTCGGCCCCAGGGCGACTCCCAGGCCGGCTCGCCCGGTTTGGCCGCTTTCCATAGCACGAAGTCGAGCGGATCGCGCTTCGCCTCGACGATCGCAACTCGCGCGCCGGCACGCAGATCCACGAGGCACTTGCCCGAGAGACGACCGTATCCTTCGAACTGCGCGACCGAATACATGACATCGCCATTCGACGCCACGTACGCGTACCCGCGCTCGATCAAGCGCTCAACCATGGAGACGATTTCAGGAAGGTAGTCAGTGGCGCGCGGCTCATGGTCGGGCGGGACGATGCCCAGCCGCTCGCGATCTTCATGCATGGCGTGAATGTATCGATCCACCAGCGCTTCCATGGGCTCGCCGTTCTCGGCGGACCGGCGGATGATCTTGTCGTCGATGTCGGTGATGTTCTGGACCAGCGTCACCTCGAATCCACGACGTTGCAGATATCGGCGCACCATGTCGAACACGACGAACATTCGAGCGTGACCGACGTGCACATGGTCGTAGACGGTGATGCCGCATACATACATGCGGACCTGACCCGGCGTGATGGGCGTCAGCGCCTCTTTCTGGCCGGAAAGCGAGTTGTGGATGCGAATCATCGTCCTGCCTCGCAGATGAGTGGCAATGGGAGCGAGCCGCGCGAGGCGGGGTCAGCCGCGCGGCCAGGCTTGAAAGATAGGGAATATCCGCAGTTAAACGAGCTTCAGACTGACGGCTCGAACGATGGCCTGGATCTTGTTCGAGGCGCCGAGCTTCTGGATCACGTTGTTCATGTGGAACACGACGGTGCGCTCGGTGATGCTCAGAATCTGGCCGATCTCCCACGCAGTCTTGCCATCCGCAGACCATTTCAAACATTCCCGCTCGCGCGGGGTCATGGCGATGCTCTGCTCGGGCAGCAGTTTCGGCAAATCGATGCGCACGACCGCATCGTGGAGCATGCTGGCAAACATCTGCGAACGACCGATGAGGGCAGCCATGTCGGCGGCGGGCAGATTCAGCGGCTTGTCGCGCGACAGGCTCAGAATGCCGGTCATGCCCGGCATGGCGTGCACCGCGAAACTCATGCCGGCCCTAAGCCCCAGCGAATCCGCCTCTTCCCAGAACTCGCGGGATTCACTGCCGTGAAACTTCGCGTCGCTCCAGAGCGCCGGCAGCGAGCTGCTCTGGGCGAAGTGCACGACCGGATCGATCTTGAAATATTCCCGAGCGACGTAGCGCTCGTGCCATTCAGGGGGGAAACCGTTGATGACGTAATGCTGCTGTTTCAGCGAAGGTGCACTGATGGCGAGCACGTACACGAAATGTTCGAAACCGCTCTGCCGGGCGAACTTGTCCATTTCGGCACGCAGCTCGTCGGAGTTGCGCGCGCGCTCCATGGCATCGTAGGCCTCGCACAGCAGATTCAGCGTCCATGAGCTTCCCATAGGTGGCATTGCCCGGTGCCCTCACCCTGTGAGCCCCCGCCCCCCTCGACTGGCTCCCTGCTTTCTTCTCGCTACGCTGGCGAGCAGGGCATGTTTTACAAGACCCGCCCTCTGCACTCACCATCGCGCTGCCTGCGGACACTATACGACGTGAGTTTCAGAAAGGTAACAGTCTTGTCAATTAAGCAAGGGTCGAGTCAGCGCTGGTTGGCGCCGCGTTCGCCTGCGAGCAGTTCCTGAACGGCGCCGCCCCGCCATGGCAACGATTCGATCCAGTGAAACAGATGAATCTGCGCGAGCGCGGGCGGCTCGGGGCTGCCGGTGCGCGATATGAGCAGGATGTTGGTGCGGATCTCGTTGGGGCTGACCAGCACGATGATGCCGTCGATGACGGCCCAGTCCCAGCCGACCGAGACGGTCTGGTTGCGCCATTGCCCGACCCATTCGGTGATCCCGGTGATGGTGGCGCCTCCGCCGGGCACGGCAATGGTGACGTCCTTCTCCGAAATCAAATGACGCAGCTCAACCCCGGCGAGCGCGTCGGTGGGTATCCGCACGTAACCATCCGGTGTGTTTCCCTCACGATGCATTAAAACCGCCCAGTGCGCCCGAAATTGGGGGGGCGCGCCCGTACTGCCGTGACAAATCGTAAATCAGGCTGCTACCCCTGCCGCACCGGAATGCGTCATATCCAAAGTGAGATGCGCAGGAGCAGGAGCAACAGCCTTTTCGTTCTCGACCTCGATGAACAAGGCCACTGTCAGCTGTCCGTCTACCAAAGCCGGTGGACCGATACGGTGGACCGGCACCCCGGCCCGTAGCATCAACCGTTCTACCCCGATCGACGTGACGAAGATCAATCGGCGTATGTTATGTCGCTGGGCGCACTCCAACACTTGATCGAGGAAGTCCAGCGTCGGCTTCGAGAGCGAAAGAATACGCCCTTCGCCGGTTTCGCGCACGCTCGTCGCGAAGCGGCTGAGCTCCCAGATGTTCGTAGCTCGTGGCGTGTCGCAGCCGCCGAGCAGCTGTGGAAACAGCTCCGGCAGCATGTAGCTCTCCATGGTTGGCAGCAGCCGCGCGCAGGCAGTGATGCGATCCATGTCGTCGGTGAGAACGACGTATCGCGCGCTCGATGTGTCGTACTGATCGCGCTCGACACCGTCGGTCGCCGGCAACGACCACTTGAGCCGCTTCACGAACACTTCGTGACGAAACTCGTGCATGAGGCTCAGCAGTGCGGAGCTGAGTTGCCTACAGTTTCCGGTGGAGAGAGTTGGCATGGCCAGGGTTTCCTTATCGCACCGTCCGTGAATGGATTAGATGTCAGGCGGGCACGCCCTGGTAACTGACAGGTTTGACAGCTGGGTAGGGCTTACGCGGCTCGAGCGAGATCACATGGTCGGCATCGACCTCGACGCTGACGCTGCTGCTCAACAGCGGCGCATTGATCACCAGGCGATCCTCGCCTTTGATCCGAATCAGCTCGCCTTGAATGCCCATGAAAGGCCCGTCGACGACTTCGACGCGCTGCCCTGGCATGAGTCGGGGATTGACCGCGAGATCGGTGCCGCTGTCGACCAGGATTCGAACCGCATCCACATCCTTCTGCGGCATCGCTGCCGGTTTGTCGCCGGAGAAGATCACTCCGCAAGAGCCGCGGATGTAGCGCATGCTCTCGAACTGATCGATGCGCGGCTGCACGAAGATATAACCTGGAAAGAGCGGCATATCGATGAATGCCCGACCGCCGTTTGCCCGGCGGCGCGCGACTTGATGTCTGGGCAGATACGCATTGATCTGTTTCTGCAGCAGGCCAAGCTCGACCGTGTTCTCTTGATGACTGCGCGTTCTGAGCACCAGCCAGGGATCGATCTGCAACTGTGTCACGGCCCACCCTCCTTCTGCGTGGGACTCACAGTACGTCCGATCCATCGCCCGACGTAGCTGGAAGATCTTGCAGGTGGCCGGCGGTCAGCTGCTCTCCAGGCACATGGCGCAGTTGATGCCGCTGAATCCCAAGCTGATCTTCACTGCACGCCGGATGCGATGCTCCATCGCCCGGCCTCGCACCCAATTGCAGCTGTCGTCGATCGGCTGATCCAGATTGCCGCACGGATGCAGCTGCCCCGCTCGCATCTGGAGCACGGTTGCGACGAGCTCGCTGGCGCCCGCGGCGCTCAGTCCATGCCCGATGAGCGATTTGGTCGTGTTGAGGAACGCGTGTTTGAGTCCCACCTCCTCGATCGTTTTGAGCTCGGTTGCATCACCCAATCTCGATCCGGTGCCATGCGGATTGACGTAGTCGATGGACTGCGGAGCGAAACCCGCGCTCTGCAGAGCCTGACGGATCACGCTCACCTCACCTTCGAACGAAGGATTGGGATTTCGATTGGCATCCATTCGCACGGCCCATCCGGCAACGCGTGCATAGGGATTCACTCCGGCGCGTGTGGCCGAACCTGCTCGCTCCACCACGACGACGCCGCAGGACTCGCCGAAGATGAAACCGTCGGTGCGTCGGTCGAACGGTCGACACGCGAGCTGCGGCCGATCTGCAAACTCATCCGAGCCCATCGCACCGAGCGAACGCAGCCCCTGGCACTCCCAGTGAGAAAGATCCATGAGCGCACCGACTGCAATACAAACATCGACCTGGCCGGACGCCACGGCCTGCACTGCCTGGATTGCAGCGAGCTGTCCGCTGGCCGATGCACCTCCCAATGTGTACGCGAAGCCGCGGATACCGAACACCTCACTGCACATTCCTGAGATATCGCTATCCATGAACGACAGGCCGTAGGTAGGACGCAGGAATTGCGGCCGTTCGCGATACGACTCGTGAGCACGAGTGAGCTCTCGCTGCTGCACGTTCGATCCGCCCACGACCAGGCCGATGCGCACAGGATCGACATCCTGCAGCTTCGCGTCGCGCCACGCTTCGTGAAGTGAAGCGAGCGCCACTTGCCCGGACAGCGACGCTGTTCGAAGAATGCTGGCAGGCAGGCCCTCGGGCGGCGAGTACGAAGGGATCTCCGCACCGATGAACTGCGTGGTCGACGGCTCATCGCCCGTCGCACACTGACGCCCCGGCCGTTTCATCACCGCGAAGTTGCTCCTGCCCTCCAGCAAGGCCGCGGTGAAGTCGGCCGCACCGTGGCCGATGGCGCTGGTGATGCCGACGCCCGTGACCAGAATGGCGGAGGAGTCAGAGCTTTGCATGCAGCACGTTGACCAGCTCGCCGATGTTCGTGGCCTTGACGGTCTCGACCAGGGGAATGCGCAGCGCCAGCGATTCGAGCGTCATCATCACGATCTCGGAACGATCGATCGAATTGGCGCCCAGCTCGCGCAACGACTGGTTGGGTTGAAACTGGTGACCGCGCAGTGCCGGGATCACCTCCTGCGCGTGGCGGGTGACGATGGCGAAGATGTCTTCTTTGTTCACGATACGCTCCTGTTGGAAGGAAGTGACTACTGACCGAACAGTGTCTCGATGCGGTCCCGGATCTCGGGCCGGTGAAACGTCCGCTCGTGCATCTCGAGCTCCTGATCGATGGTCGCGGGCAGGCCGCTTCGCAACGATTCGACCAGGTGATCCTTGAGAGTGACCAGCGAGATACGCGGCTTCTCCGCGATATCCTTCGCCAGATCGAAGGCATACGCCGCGACCTCCGCTCGCGGCAGCACTGGAAACGGCACGCCGCGCCTCTGCAGCTCCTCGCCACGATAGGTTCGCGCGACGATCATCATTTCTTCGGCCAGCGCGATCCCGAGCTTTCTGGGCAGAATGAACGTTGCGCCCATCCCGGGCGTGAAGCCGTACTTCATGAAGTTGGTGGTGTAGATGCTCTCGCGGCTCAGGATGGGAAAATCCGCGAACATTCCCAGCGCGAAGCCACCGCCGATGCCGTGCCCCTGCATGGCCGCGATGACCGGCACCGGGCAGTTCAAGGCAAGGCTGTAGAGATCGACGTCGGTGAACTTGCCTTTGCCGTCGGAGAGCAGCAGCAGACTCTCCTTGGTGCCGCCGCTGGCGAAATAGCTGTCGTAACCCGTCAGGATGACGACCTTGCAACGCTCGTCCTCGCTGACCTCGCCGAACGATGCGATCAAGCCCTCGGCCAGGGGCATCGAGAACGTATTCTTGCTGACACGATCCTGCATCCTGATTTGAGCGATGCCGGCGTCGACGTAGCGCAGCTCGACCGCGGGTTCCATAGCTACTCCGCTTCCCATGGAAACTGACCAGTGCTCACGTACCGCGCGATCTTCTGCAGATTCGCACGGTCGGAGAACACCTCGACGTTCGCTTCCAACGCCTTCGACTTCGCCGCTTCCAGCGTCCCGTCCAGATGCTGGGCGTAGCGCTTGTAACGATGGATGGCTGCCTTCGACAGGCGCCGTAAGCGCAACAGCTTCTTCCTGAGCAGATTGCCGCTGTCTGCCGCGCAATCATCCACCAGGCCCCACTCGAGTGCGGTCTTCGCCGTGATCGGCTCGGTCATGAGCGTCATGTAGTTGGCGCGAGCGAAGCCGATCCGGCGCACCAGAAAAGGCAGCACGCACGCCGGCATCAGTCCAAAGAGCAGTTCGGACAGACTGAAGGTCGCCTTCTCGTCGCAGATCACCATATCGCAGGCGGCCACGAACCCCATGCCGCCTGCGTTCGCCTGGCCACGAACATGAGCGATCGAAACATACGGGCCGGACGCCAGCCGTCGCCACAGCTCGTACATCGGCTCCGGATCCATGACCGTCGGCCGGCCGGTGGCCTGGAAGCTTTGCTGCAGGCCCTTGAAGTCGGCGCCGAAGCAGAACACTTCCGAACTGCCCTCCAGCACCACGACCTTGATCTCCGGGCCGCAGACGTCCAATGCCGCCGTGAGCTCCTCGATCAAGCGATCGTTGATCGAGTTGTTGGCGTCGGGCCGGTGGATCTGGATGAAACAGACTTCCTGGGCCACACGGACCCGCAGCGTTTCATACGGGAGCGCTGCTGCGATTACTGCACCCATTCGTACTTCCTCCCGTATTCCTTGATCTCTTTCAGGAACAGCGTCGGCCGACCGTGCGCGGTGCGCGCCTTGGGAATGAAATTCGAATCCAGCACCACGTTGCGCGTGCCGAACTTCACCGCGTTGCTGCCGACCAGCAGTTCGTCGTACTCGTCCATCGACAGCTCGTAGCGCCGATCCAGATGCTCCTTGATGCCCATGGCGCGAATGCGCTCCTGACCTTCCCGGGTAGCGACGCCGCTGAAGAACTCCGAGCAGCAGCCCGATCCGTACGAGAACACGCCGATGCGTTGCGGCTTGTCGAAGTTGGCATTGGCAATGGTGCTGGCGAGCGACAGCATGGCCGTTGCCCCCATGATGTTGCCGACGCGCTGGCAGTACGTGAGACCGGGAACCATGCGGCGCTCGAAGTCCGCTTCGATGTCCGAAGGCGTCACGCCTCGCACATGCTTGCGCATCAAGCTGCGATGCGCGCCTTTCACCATGCCGCCAAACGGCGTGTGATAGGCGAGATAACCGAACGTGCGCTGATAGTCGGCGCCGCTGACGCGCTTCTGATATTCGAGGAAGGCGTTCTCGCTGCAGTCCAGATACGACGTGAGCGACAGGTCGGAATCGCCGGCTTCGCTATCGGTGGAGGGACGGCAGGTGTCCATCACTTCGTAGCCGTACGAGCCGATGGCTCCCGGGTCCACCTGGAACACGTGCGGTGTCTCGCTGATCAGCAGCGCGACCGCGCCGGCGCCGCTGCTTGGCTCGGCGAACGACCATTCCATCGTGAGCGCATCGCCGCCCTCCTCGATCATGAAACGCGAGATGTCGGTTGCGATGACCAGCGCCTTGGCGCCGGGCGACACCTGGGCAAGCACGAAGTTGATGGCGTTCTGAAAGCCGGCGACGCCGGAGAAGCACGCGTTCTTGACCTCGAACAGCCGGCAGTTGCGATTCAGGCCGAGCAGGTCGTGGCAGTAGGTGCTCATGGACTTGCCGAAATCGAACGCCGACTCGGTGCAGGTGATCACCATTTCGATACGATCGCGCTCTGCGGCGCTCAAGCTGTCGACGATGGGCTTGGCGGCATTGACCGCGAACGTGATCGGATCTTCGTAGGGCAGCGTCACGCTCTTCTGCTTCATGAGCAGATTGTCGAAGCGCCTGCGGTCCAGATTGCGATGCTCGGCCAGTTTTTTGACGTCCAGGAACGTGGTGCCGGCATACACGTTCATCGACTCGATTCCTGCCTTGACCATGGTTGCTACCTGCAATTCGTAAGTGTGGATGTCTGGCTTCAACAAGCCTGCAGCGGCACGACCTCATCGAGATCGAAATAGCCGTTGTAACCTTTCATGTAGACCGCCGCGCGGTGCCCGAACAGGAGCATCGCCGGCGTACGCGTTTCGAGCGGCTGCTCGTCCATCAAGGTGGAGCGCACGCGTGTGCCCACGGGAAATTTAGTGTTCCACGCAATCACCTTGCCGCTCGGATCGGCAGGTGTTCGCGCCGGTTGCGTGGTCACCAGACGTGGCGGCGGACCGGCGCGTCGCAACTCGGCCTTGTACGGCTCGAGCGCCGCATCCGGCGTCTGCCGCTTGATGGTCTGGAAGATCCTGGTCAGCACGTCGCCGTAGCCGATCTCCTCGAACACCGCAGCCTCACCGCGGTGTTCGGCCAGCGCCATGAGGTATTGAATGCTTTCGCACCAGCGCACGGTGCTCGCGATCTGGCTGGACAGCCCTTCGACGATCCTGCCCTGTTCATAAGGCCGCGCCGTGACGTTCGCGAGCACTGGAATCTTCGGCGTGGAGAACTTGAACGTACGCAGATACGTTCCGAACTCCTCCATCGCGCTGCGCATGAAGCGCGAGTGGAACGCGCCGCTGGTCACCAGCGGGTAGTAGAGCATCGTGCCCACCTGGAACAACGACTGCGCCTGCGTGATCTCCTCCAGCTGGCCGGAGATCACGATCTGCGAGGGCGTGTTGTAGTTGGCCAGATCGATGTTCCTCAGGCCATTGCGCTTCAGGATGCTTTCGATCTCGTCCTTGCTGGCGTTCAGAATCGCCGCCATGCCGCCGTTGGCCGCGCGGCTCATCAACTCGCCGCGTCGGCGCACCAGACGCAACCCGGTTTCGAAATCGAAACATTCGGCGGCGAGCAGGGCGTTGAACTCGCCGAGGCTGTGACCGACGACGAAATCCGGCTTGCCCTGCTCGCTCACCTTCTTCAGATAGGACAGTGCATTGACGACGAACAACGCGGGCTGCGTGAACTGCGTCTGGTTGAGCTGGTGGCGCGGATCCTCCAGGCACAGTTGCCTTATGGAATATCCAAGGATGCTGTCGGCCTTCGCCGTGAGCGCCTCGAACTCGTCGAACAATGCACCGCCCATGCCGACGGCCTGCGATCCCTGCCCTGGGAACATAAAGACTTTCATGAGCTCGCCTCCACTACCTTGAAACCTGAAAATGCGTTACGCGGACGCCCGTTCGATGGACCGATCGGTGGCTCGATCGATGCTCGCCGGCGTCGCTTGAATGAATGGCTCGGTCCAGGCGTCCAGCAGGTCACAGGTGGCCTGCAGGTCGTCGCTCAATGCTTCATGCAACTGAACGGTGAGCGCCATGCACCGATTGAGCGTTACGCAGCCCGCGCCAATCGGCTGAGCGCGCGACACGGCCGGGCCGAAAATCCAGTGGCCGGCGCCCGGCACGTTCCAGACACCGAGGTTGGAGAACAGGCCCGTCCAACCATTGTTCTGCCGATCTCGCTTGCGCAGTTCTTTGCGGATGCCGGCGGCGCCGATCACCTTGCCCAGATGCAAGGCCGCCCAGGAGCCCCAGTGACAATATCGATCCTTCAGGCTCGTCAGCTGCGCCTGCAACTGACCTATGGAAGGACGGACCTGCAGCTCGACCGGAAAGAACGACATCTTGAGAAACGTCGCTGGATGCTCGCGCCGCAGGCCGCCTCGCAGGTTCACCGGGATCATCCACAGTCTGTTCGCCGCTTCGGGCGTGAACTGAGCGGACACCGCTCTATCCAGATGAAACAGCAGCAGCGTGTTGACGGTCACGCCAGTGGCCTTGGCCGCCGCGACGATCGATGCAGTCTCGCGCTCGGTCAGGAGTTTCCAGGCGACGCGTTGGCCCACAGGCCGGAAAGTAGCTGTGCGAGAGGCATCGAAGTGTCGCCACTGCTGTGTTCGCACTTTCAGTGCAGGCGATACGGCGATCAAACCGCGGACGGCGCGTGAAAACGACAGTCTGTCCCCGGTCAACTTCGGAAGCTCTTCGACCCGGCAGCCTCGTTGCCGCAGCAGGTGGGCGAATCCACCGATGCCGTCGAACTTGTCGTGCGGCAGCTCGGCCCACTCGGGCTCCGCCCTGGGCCCCTTCTCGACCCGGCCATACACGATGGAAATGTCCTCGCCGCAATCCCGCATGGCCGAGAACCCTTCAGCGACCCAGTCGATCTCCATGACGACTCCTCGATTCAGAGCTTGGGCATCACTCGGCTTCACGCGGCGCAGGGGCGCCGACGCTCGCCGCATCGACGAGCGCGTGCACACGATGGTCATCTGCGTCGTGGTATCGGTTCACCAGGTCCATGAACCAGCGATATCTGGCGTTATCCCATTGATAGCCATCCAGGCGCTCATCGAGCGCGATCGCCTGGCGCAGGCCCGCCGGAAACATCTTGAACTGCTTCTTGATGTCCTCGGAAATGTGCGGCTGATCCACGTTCACCGCAAAGCTGTAAGGCTCGACGCGTCCGAAGTGATGCACCGAGTGCTGGGCGATCTCGAAGATGTGTCTGGGCAACTTGGGAAACACGCCAGGAATGTATTGATGCAGGTCGATGTCGCTCTTCACCTCGATGGTGTAGTACAGCGCCGCGATCAAGGGATTGAGGAACGGTGTCGGGAACGCGATCGTGCCGCGCAGGAACCCCTCCAGATACCCGTTGCCAGCGACACCGATCAGCCCCGAAGGAATCGCATCGTGGTGCGAGCCGTGCAGGTACACGAAATCGAATTCCGAGTTGTGGCCCACCCAATGATCCCGATAGAACCATTCGTTGATCACATTGGCGAAGCTGACGGAGAGCACCACGCCCGCCACCAGCGTGAGCGGCAGCAACACCAGCGAAAAGCTCGCGTGCGTGATCACCAGATACCAGGGCACGACCAGAACCAGATGCGTCAGCAGCCCGGTGCAGTACGCGTGGAAGATCTCGAACACGATGCTCGGCTGTCGTTCCAGGCGCTTCTTCCAGATCGACTGCATCAGGATCTCCCGCACCAGATCCTTCTTATGCAGGTGCGAGAACAGGATGACGGTTCGATACAGCGTGATGACCGCAAGGTGGCCATAGAAGAGGTAGAGCGCGGCTTTACGCATCCACTCGACGTGATGTGGCCACTGCGGCGTCAGATGAATGATGAAATTCTCGAGCAGCAGCAGCCCGATCGCCCACAGGTAGGCAGGCTTGATGTTCTGCAGCTTGTAGACCAGCGAGAACAGCACATCCTGCGGACTGGCAAGGATGAGGGGGACCCGGAGTTCGACCCCATGCCGGAGCGGAAACGACACCAACATGAAGGCGCACAGCACCAGCCCGATCGAGGTCAACACATGAGTCGCGCCGAAGCTGATCCAGAGCACCGCGCCGGTGATCACGATCATCAGCGCGTAGTCGAGCGCATCCTTCGGCTGATACGTGATTCTCTGGCGCTTCGCGCCATACAGCTTGTGAAACGTTCCGGCTTCGGTGTTCATGGCCTTCCCTTCAGACGATCGAGATCACGACGTTGCCTTTCTTGCGCCCCCGGTCGACATAGCGGTGCGCCTCGACGATGTCATCCAATCTGTACTTGCGATCGACGACGACCCGGATCTTCCCGGACTCCAGCAGCTCGCGGATCACGTCCAATGCCTCAGGAGTTTCCGGCGGCGCTTCACCGAGGATCAGTTTGTGAGCGCCAGAGAGCCTGGCTCGCACCACCGGGAGACTGGGCAGCACTGGCGTGCAGTTCAAATAGCTGCCACCGCTCTTGAGCACTTTGATGCAATCGGCGAATGAGGCTTTGCCGACTGTGTCGAACACCACGTCGTATCGCTCGGCGCGCGTGGCGAAGTCTTCGGACGTGTAGTCGATGACCACATCCGCGCCCAGCGATCTGGTCAGATCGACATTCGCAGCGCTGCAGACGGCTGCGACCCTGGCGCCGAAGTGCTTCGCCAGCTGGACCGCGTAGGTGCCAACGCTACCCGAGGCGCCATAGATCAAAACTTCCTGTCCGCCTTGGACCTCCGCCTTCTTCAGGTAATGAAGCGCCGTGCGTGCGCCGATGGGCACGGCAGCAGCTTCTTCATAGGTGAGATTCGTGGGCTTCGCGGCGACCGGTCCGTCTTCGCGGATGCATCGGTACTCGGCATAGGCGCCGAATCCTTGCAACGTCGCCGCGAACACCGGGTCGCCCTTCTGGAAACGTCGCACGCTCTCACCCACTGCTTCGACCTCGCCCGCGAGCTCAATCCCAAGAATGTTTCTGCGCGGTCGACGGATACCTAGCGCCATTCGCGCCGGCAACCAGACAGCAGACGGCACGGTGAAACTTCGTATCCGGTGGTCGCCCATGCTCACAGTGGTGGCGTGAACCTTCACGAGCACTTCATTGCTCGCCGGCGTGGGCTTCTCCACGTCCTGCATCTGCAGCACTTCCGGCGGGCCATAGCCGGTGCACACCACGGCTTTCATTGCGGTCTTCATGATCGCGCCTTCTAGAACTGATACTGAACCTTGAACGCGACCTGCTTCTGGTCACGCACACTCCACAGTCCGGCCTGCGGGTCGCGCGAGTACGGATAGACGACGTTGAAGCCGAATCTGAGGTTGTCGTTCCAGTCGTAAGTCGTCTGCAGGATCGCCAGGTTGCTGTTGCCCGGCTGGGTGTAGAAGTTCATGACCTGGATGTTCAGGTCTTCGTGCATGAGCAGCTTGGTCAGGCTGAGCAGCAGCGACTGGCTGTCGCGCGGCGCACTGGCAACCTCGCCGCTCCAGTCCGAAATGTGCTGGTTGATCGCCTCCACACTCAGCGTGAGCGTGGATGACGCCTGATACTCCAGGCCCAGATAGGCGTCCACTGCATCGCGCTTCACGATCTGCAACTCGGCGGTGTTGTACGGCAGATCCCGCTTCCATGCCGCTTCACCGCGTAGCACGAAATCGCTGAAGGCGTAGTTGAAGGAGAATCCATTCATTGAGAAGCGGGCTCGCTCTCGCGTAACGGTCCCATCCTCGTTCATACCCAGCGCGTAATCGTTGTCGATCAGGCTGGCCGTCATGAACGTGATGTCGCCGCGAGTGAACGTCTTTCTCCAGCTCGCGCCGTACTCCGACAAGTCGGCTTCTCCGGCGACTTCGCTTCGATAGCGGAACCGGTCGAACGAGTAAGCCGTGCCACGCTCCGGGTTCTTGTTGAACGAGGCGCGCGGATTGAAGAACATGCTGACGCTGCCCCATCCGGAGAACTGATCGACGACCAGCATCGGCTGCCCGATGCGCAGCTCTTCGAGGTTGAAATTGAACAGCTCCCGGTTGTCTCTGGGGCTGACCTCATCGGTAATCGGCGCCAGGATCGACTCGCCCCAGGGCACACTCTGGAATCCCGCTCGAATCGCCGTGTTGCCAAAGCTCGTCTGCACGTAGGCCTGCGAGAGCATGAAATCTTCGCCTTCCGCTTCGTGGCGATGATCCTCGCCCCAGAAGCCAGTCGCCTTGCCGTCCAGCTGCACATAGAAGTTGTCGAGCAGGTACTTCGAATACTCCACTCGCAGCGAAGAACGATTCTTCACGACGTACTGCGGCTTCTCCGCCTTGTAGGAGAGCTCATGCGCCAGCGTCACACGCAGCGGCGAGGTCGACTGACCCGCCGCGCTGCTGCCTTGGGTCGAATCCTCCGCCGACCAGTCGACGATGGAGAAGTCCGGCACGGCTCGATCGGTGTTCGAGCTGGAGTCCGCCTCTTGCTCCGATGAAGTCAGCTCCGCGCGGGCAAACGAAGGATTCGCCGCGGCGAGGCACAGTGGCACGATCAATCCAAGATCGCGCAGAGACTGACCTGTTAGATGGGTTGGCATCGTCGCCTCCTCCGCGTCGACATCGCGCTTAGTGGTAATAGGTTCTGAGCAGGGCGAGATTCCTTTCCCGGAACGTGAAGTCGGTGAGGCTGCGCTCGGTCAGCACTTCATCCGGCACTTCGCGGTGATAGGTGACGGAGATGTTGTCGATCGAGGTGATGCGGTTGGTCGCCAGGTTGTTCATCGTCTGCGAGCGCGACAGCCACACGTTGTCGATCAGGGTGTACTTCCGGTACAGGCGCTGCCGATACAGCCGGCCCGAGCGGTTGTAGATATCCTCCTTCAGATAGATCTTGCGCTCCTTGTCGACCCACACGACCAGCTTTCCATACGCCGTCTTCCTTGCACGCTCGGCAGTGGGCGTCACTTCGATGACCCAGGTCGGCCGACCGTCGTAGGTTTCTTCCCGCAGCAGCTCGTACGTGAACTCGTTGATCTTGCGAGCCTGCGCATCGTCGCCGTAGAACTCGGTGCCAAAGAAACTGCCGCCGTCCTCGTTGTCGCTGCCCGACACCAGGCGGCGCACCTTGCCCAGCGCCGGCAGATACAGGAAGTTCTCGTTGTCCCGATCCGGCGCGTAATACTCATAGCGCAGCATGCCGACGCCCTTGTCGGAGATCGGCTCGAGCACCAGCGCGATCGATTTGCCGTCGCGATTGTCCTTGCCGTACTTCTTCTCGCCGACTTCGAGCACGACGACGCGCGGTTTGTCCTTGCAGCGGATGCCGCCATCCGATTTCTCGTACTTGCACGTGGACAACTGCGTCTTCACGACCGCCGTGGTGAACGCTTTACGGTTCACGTCATCGACCATCTTCATGATCTCGGGTCCACTCATGGCGGCCGGCAAACGCAGCGGCACGAGCAGACAACCGAGGGCGAGCGCACGGGCAATGACACCCCAACAGGTCTTCATGGGATTACCTCCAACTGGCGATCGATTTCAGGCTTGCGCGCTGCCGGGCACGGGCTCCGGCTCGACGCGCCGGTCGTCCCGCCGGGTCGCGAAGTTCAGCTTGAACACCATGATCAGGGCGGGGGTCAGGAACAGCTCGCAGAGCAGTCCCGAGAAAATGGAGAGGAAGCCGAGCTTGCCCAGATTGGCCAGGCCCGGCGAACTGGCGATGGACATGATGCCGAAGCCGAGTCCGAGCACCATCGATGTGAACACGATGCCCTGGCCGCATTCCTTGACGGTGTCGCGCAGCGCCCTTCGGATATCGCCGTCCTTGAGCACTTCGGCCCGGTAATGGCTGACGAAATGAATGGTGTCGTCGACCGCGATGCCGACCACGATGGGGGCCAGCATCATGGTGTAGAAATCGATGGGCACATTCAGCAGTCCAAGGATGCCGAGCACGAGGAAGGAGGGAATCAGGTTCGGCACCAGCGAGATGAAACCCGCCTTGAACGAGTTGAAGATGATCAGCAAGAGCAGCGAGATCACCAGCAGGCTTATGCCGAAGCTCTGCAGCTCGTTGGTCATGAGATAGTCGGCGGCCTGCAGCCCCATCGAGAACAAGCCGGTGATGGACACGGTCGCCTCGGGATAGGTTCTCTTGATCGTGCTCAGCGCATCGTTCACATCCTGTTTCATCGCCGCGAACACGTCGGTGTATTCGGCCGACCCGTAGGTGCGCAGCGTGACGGTGATGTTCGCCTTTCGATAGTTCTCGCTGACGACCTTCTCACGCTCCTCGGGATCTGCGGTGTTGAACATGAAGAGCGTCTGCGACAGCTCCTGCTGGCTGTCCGGGATCTTGTACATCTCCGCACGGCCTTCGTTCTGTTTCTGATTCGCATCCTTGACGATGTCGACGATGGACGAGGTCGTCACGACATACTTCCGATAGTCGGTCTGCAGCTTGCGCTGCATGTTCTCCACGACGCGCAACACCGCCGGATCCTGGAATCCGTTGTCCTTGCCCAGGTCCAGATAGAGCGACACCCGCGCCGAGCCGGCCATCTTCTCATCGAGCAGCTTGATGCTCTGATAGAAGTTCGAATCCTCGGGATACTGGTCGTAGCTGGTGTAGTCGACCTTCACCTGGAACGCGCCATACACGCAGATCGCCAGAATCACGGAGAACAAGGTGACGTAGGTTCGCGGGCGCTTCTCCACCATCGGCAGCACCTTGTCCAGGCGCTTCTGGAGCGACAGCGCGACGTTGGGCATGAGTCGCAGCATGAGCGAGGACAAGCGTCCGGCGTTGGCCTTCTTCACCTTCGGCACGGGCGCCCACAGGTCGAGCAGCACCGGCAGCAGGTACAGCGTCAGGAACAACGCGACCGCCACGCCGGTCGCCGACATGATGGAGAAATGTTTGATCGGCACCAGGTCGGCGAAGCTCAGCGACAACATGCCCGCCATCGCCGTGACCGCCGTCAACAGGCAGGCGACGCCTGCTTTCTCATACGCGAGGCGAACCGCCGATTTGAAGTCGTGACCTTCGTTCCGGAAGAACAGATAACCGGAAATGATGTGCACCACATCCGCCATGCCCATGGTCAGGATCAGTAGAATGGTCAACGTGACGAACGGCGTCGCTGCCAGGCCCGCAAGCCCCGCAATACCCAAGGTCCATAGCGTGCTCAGGACGACGATCAGGAACGACCACGCGGCCGCCGACAACGAACGGAACACCAGCAGCAGCGAGACCAGCATGATGACCAGCGCTGCGAGATACAGCACAGCCACTTCTTTGCCCATCTCCAACTGATGCTCGGACTCGATCGTGCTGCCGACCTTGTAGTACTCCAGATGCTCGGCGAAACGGGGCTGCTCGAGAATGTCCTTGAGCGCGGCGCTCAGCGCCAGGTAGTCGGCCGTATCCGTCGGCTTGAATCGCGGCGGACCTTTTTCTTCCGCGCTGGACGCGGCGGCGATCTCCTGCGCCATGTCGATGCTCATGCCCGAGGCCGGCTTTTCGTCCGAATCCAGCGGAATGGCGCCGAAATCCGTCTTTATGTAGATGGCCGCATACTGCATGTCCTCGGAGAAGAACTTCAGCGGGAAGTCGCGCTGTGACAGCGCACGGCGCCGGATGTCCTCGAGCGCAGCGCGGTCCGTTGGCACCGTGTCGCCCACCAATCCGCTGGACAACAGGATGTCGTCCTTGACGGTCAGGATGAATGCATTGATCAGGCAGTCGATATCGACGATGTGATCGAGCGCCGATTCCTCACCTTCTTGCAGGTGCTGGTGATAGTTCAGCAACTCCTCACGGATGCCCTGCACCGCCTGCAGCGACCGGGCGGAGAACACATCTCCATCCTTGGCCTTGTAGACGATGACCACGCCGTCCTCGCTGCCGAACTGCTCGTGGAATTCGTTGTATGCGATGAACGCTGCGTCGTCCTGCTCGAACCAGCGCTCCAGCGTGAAATCGAACTTCAGCTGCGTCAGCCCATAGCAGAAGATCGCGGTCGCGATCGTGAAGAACGCCAGCACCACGAGCTTGTGACGCTGCAGCCGCTCGGGCACATGAGTGATGTGCCTGGCAATCGCTTCCAATAGTCGCTTCATGGCAGTCCTGCATGGATGGAGGGCCCGCAAATGGCTGCGGGCACTGGAACGGATCGACGGATCAGACGCGCAGCGGTGCGCCGGCGGGAGTGAACGTGAACGAGCGAACGCAGAAGTTGCCGATCCTCACCAGCACCAGGCCCTGCTCGTTCGTGATCTGCAGATTGAACTTCCGGACTTCGGCAGAGCCTTGTGACTCCGTGCCCGCGGCCTCGACGTGCACGTAGCACGAGGGCGCCGTGGCTCGCAGGATCTGCATCTCCTCGATCGCGAAGGGCAGATACGGGACGGCGGTTTCGACCCGACCGATCAAGCCCGCCACTGTCTGCAGCGCGCCGTCGATGATGCTCGGATGCAGCACGTACTCGTCCAGGTCGGTTGCGAGCGCTTCCGGCAGACGCAACCTCGACAATGCGAACGAATCGCCGATGTACAGCTCCTGCACGGTGCGGAACGACGGCCCATAGCTGAGCCCGGACTTCTCGACCTGATCGTAGTAGCTCGCGCCGTCCAGCCGTTTCGAACACTGCTGCTTGAGTGCTTCGATGGGCAGATGAGCTTCGATCATCGGCGGCTCGACCGCGTCGTCTTCGAACTGCACGACGCCTTCGGCATGCACCACCTTATGGTTGTTCTCATCGAACGACGTAATGGTGTACTGCGCCTCCCCGTCGCCTGGCTGCAACGCGGTCTGCACCAGTTGCGACTCGGTCGAGAACGTGAGCGGCTGAACCCACACCACATCCCTGATGGCCGTCACCCTTGAGGAGGCGGCGATGGAGCCCGCGGCTCTCGCGATCTCCAGATAACCGGCGCCGGGAAAGATCATCTCGTCGTTGACCTTGTGATCGCGAGCGTAGAACTCCGTTGCCGAGAGTACCGAGGTGAAGCTCAGCCCTTTCAGTGTGGAGGAGTTGTGCGAGACCAGCGGATGCAAGCGCGCTTCGTTAGTTACGATCGCATGCGCTGTTTGGCGTGCCGACTGCGAGACCCAATAGCGCTCTTTGGCAAATGGATAAGTGGGCAGGGAAATGCGCTTCGGCAATTCGCCGTTATAACGGCGTTCCCAATCGATATCTTCGCCGCCGGTCCAGGCTCTGGCGAGGGATTCGATATCGTCACCCGCGGGCTTCGACGGCTTTCGGGTTGCCCTGCCCGGAGCGACTGTGCCGCGATATACGTTTGCCGATGTCTCGTCGGCGAGCCAGTGGCCCAGCGTTTGCTTCAATTCGGTCTGGTCTCGAACGATGAAAGCCAGACGCTCCGACATCGCCTCGCGCCCCACCTGCAAGGTGAACGACAAAGCCTCCAGATCGAGAGCTTCAGTCGTTTCGACGTGCTCGAGCAGCCGCCTGGCCATCTCCGACAAGCGATCCGAGCTCTTCGCTGAAAGAACGACGAGATAAGGACCTGCCGGCGGCGACCGCTCTGCCGCCACTTGCGCATGCTCTTCGAGCACCACACAAGCGTTCACACCGCCCGCCCCGAACGAGTTGATGATGGCCCGTCGCGGATGATCGGGCGAAGCCGGCCACGGTGAGAGCCCACGCTGTAGAAAACAAGGCGACGCTTCGAAATCGATATTCGGATTGACCTGCTCCGAATGAATGCTCGGGGCGAGCTGCCCATGTTTCATCTGCAGCAGGATCTTCGTGACACCGGCGATGCCCGCCGCCGCTTCGGAGTGACCCAGGTTCGACTTGACCGAGCCTACGGGACAGAACTGGCGTTGCGGCGTCTGTTTCCTGAACGCTTGCGCCACGGCGGCGATCTCCAGGCTGTCGCCCAGCTGCGTCCCGGTCCCGTGCCCCTCGATGTAACCGATCGACTCCGGATGCGCTCGCGCCTTTTCCAGGGCTCGACCGATCACACTTGCTTGTGAGTTCGGGTTTGGCGCCGAGTAGCCGTTGGAGCGGCCGCTGTGGTCGTAAGCGCTGCCCGCGACCACTGCGTAGATGTGATCGCCGTCCTCGAGCGCTTCACTCAGAGGTTTGAGCACCAATGTGCCGATCGCCTCGCCGGGTACGAAGCCGTCGTCGCCGGCGCCATAGCTGCGACATTTTCCATCGAGCGCCAGCATGCGCCGCTCGCACAGGGAATGATATTTGGTCGGATGCAAGTACAGGTTCACGCCACCGGCAATGGCGACCCGGCACTCACGGTTGCGCAGGCTTTCGCACGCGAGATGAATCGCGACCAGCGAAGACGAGCAGGCCGTGTCGATGGGCATGCTCGGGCCCTGGAAGTCGAAGAAATAGGAAACACGGTTCGCAATCGACCAGGGCAGCGCGCTGGCAGAGGCAACATTGCCCTTGCCCCACTCGTCCGCCGCCAGCATCTGATAGGAATTGGTCGTGACGCCGACGAACACGCCCACGTCCGAGCTCTTCGCTTTCGGATAACGCTTTTTCAAGCTGTCGCGCGTATAGCCGGCATCCTCCAGCGCAGCCCACACCGAGCTCAGGAACAGCCGTTCCTGCGGGTCGATGATCCTGGCCTCGGCCGGTGGGATATTGAAGAACGGCGCATCGAACTGATCGACGCCCGCCAGGAAGGCGCCTGACTTGCAGTAGATCTTGCCTTCGGCGGCTTTGGCCGGATCGCTGTCGTAGAGCGCCTCCGCATCCCAGCGCTCGGCGGGCACTGTGCCGACCAGATCGGCGCCGTCGCGCAGGCGCTGCCAATAATCATCGAGGTTGCTGCAGCCTGGGTAGTAGCCGTGCACACCGATGATGGCGATCTGCCGTTCCGTGTTCGCTTCACTTCGAGCAGCGTTCGTTGACGGCTCGTCAGCAGGCAGCTGCACGTTGCTAGTCGGTGTTGAAGTCGCTGCTTCGCAGCTCTCGATAGCCCCGAGCAGCCTCGAGAACGCATGCGGTGCTTCGTCCACCAGGTACTGTGCCAGCTCATCGATGGTTTCGCGCTCGTAGAACAAGGTCTTCGGCAGTTCTCCGAGATCGCGGGCGAGCGCCGCGTTCAATCGGCCGACGACCACCGAATCGATGCCGAATGCATCGAAGCGCTCCAGCGGATCCACCTGCTCGGCGGCCAGCTTGATCTCGGCACCGATGAGTCGTTGCAGATAGTCACGCGCTTGCGCCAGGAGATCGGCCTTGTTCAGCGCCTCAGGCGGGGTCGATTCTTCGCGGGGCGTCGTCTTCGTGATGCGTTCGCCAATCCTGGACACATCTCCGAAGAGAGCGACAGCCCGCGAAAGATCGGTCCGCAAGATATCTTCCCAAAGATCGAAGCCTTCCTCGGTCGGCAGCGGGCTCAAGCCGGAGAGTGCTTCCGTGCGTTCCAGATCGGCTTGCGACAGCGTCATGCCGCCTTCCACCCAGAACGGCCAGTCGATGGACAGCGTACGGCCCGAGCGTTCGAGACCGCTGCGCATCTCCTCTCGATGCTCGGCGAACACATCCATGAAGTTGTTGGCGTATGCGTAGTCGCTCTGACCTGCGTTACCCCATGTCGCAGCAACGGAGGAGAACGTGACGAACAAGTCGAGCGGCTCCGAGCGCGTCGCCAGATCGAGGTTCACCGTGCCGCTCACCTTGGCACTCAGCACCGCATCGATGTCGTCGCGCGTCTTCTTGAGAATGAACGCATCCTTGTTCACGCCGGCGGCGTGAATGACGCCATTCACCGTACCGAAGCGCTCTTTCGCTGCCCGGACAGCACGAACAACGTCGTCCAGCCTGGCAACATCAGCCTGTACATACATGACTTCGCGTTGATCAGCCTGCAACCGACGCAGCTTGTCGGCCTGTGCGGTGGTAAGCGGCGAGCGACCGAGCAGGACCAGCCGAGCACCGAAACGCTTAGTCAGGTACTCACTGAAGATGAACCCGAGGCCACCCAAGCCACCCGCGACGATGTAGACCCCGCCCTGCTTCAGCGGCAACTCGGCCGAGCGATGATGCGCGAGCGGCAGCTCCGTCGAGGGAGTGCTCGTTGCTCGATCGAACGGAAGCTTGGCCGGAAGCGTGCTGCTTGTTTGATGACTTGGGAGCAGCTCAATCGGCGAAGCCTCGCTCGAATCATATGCAACCAGTTCTTCGACGTTGCGAACATTTCGGCTCGCACCATGCTGCGCTCGGTGGTATCTGACCGAGGTCGCAGACCAGTCCGCCTCTCGCAGTTCATCCAGCACCAGACGCGCAGTTTCGAGCGCACTGATAGCGCTGGTTCGAATGTCCAACGCCTTGCCACGATACTTGGGATTTTCCAGCGACAGCGTCTTGAAGAACCCCGCCAGCGCGGCGTTCTGTGCGGCGGGAACACCTGACTCACCGGAGTACACCGACACGATCCTGACGCGCGACTGCCGTTTGCTCGCGAGCAGCGCTTTGCACAGATCGAACATCGCGTAGAAGCCACTGGCATCCGTCGCGGTGAAGTTATTCAGCACCTGTGCTGGATATTGATTGCGCGAACTCAGGATTTCCACGAGTCGGGAAAACTGTTGCGAGCCGCGTTCAGGATCCAGCGCGAACACGTTTGGAGCCGTCTCTTGGAACGTCGAGCCGGCCTGAAGCCGGACCAACGCCAGACTCGCATCACGCGGCAACAGTTTTTTCAGCGCCAGGAACAACTCATCCGAGGTATCCAGCACCAGGGTCGTGCCTGCCACCGCTTCCGCGTCCGCCAAGCGGGACAGCTCCTCGACCTTCCAGCTTGGCGCGTAAATCACACCCCGCTTTGCCGTGGCTCGGACATCTCCAAACGCCAGGTTGCTGGAAGAGATCGAAGCGCCTGTTGCCGTAGCCGCAAGTGTCGGGGACACAGCACCGATGCTCGCTGCCTTCGTAGCTCCAGCGCTTGTGCTCACTGGCATCCCGACGGCTGCGCCCGCGTTCGTGGTCGTGCTCACCGACGACGAAGCGACTGGAGTCACGTTCGGCCAGTAGCGGTCCTTGGCAAATGGATACGTCGGCAGGCCGATGCGTCGCGGGGGCTTCCCGGCATAAAGCTTGCGCCAGTCAACGTCCAGCCCTTTGACCCAAAGATCGAGCAAGCTGGTGAACCGGCCATGCTCCAGCCAACGCCCGATCGTCGCCTGCAAATCCGCGTCGGCGCTGAAAATCGCAAGCGCATCTTTGTCGCGACCTGCCTGGCCGCGGTACATCCGATCGATGCTCTTCGCGCCCGATGCAAATGCGCGGAGTTTCTCGACGAGCTCTGCAACCGAGCTCACCACCATACCCAGTCTTTCCTTGAACGTCTCTCTGCCAACCTGCAGCGTGTACGCCACCGCCGCGAGATCGACTTCATCGGCCGTCTGCAGGAACTCCAGCAGATCTCTCGCCTTCTGCTCAAGTTGTGTCGCCGTCCTGGCGGACAGAAGGATCGCGACATCCTTCGCAGGAGACGCTGCAGGAGTGCTGCTCACCGCCGGCACGTACTCCTCCAATACCAAATGTGCATTGGTGCCGCTGAAGCCGAAGGAGCTGACGCCAGCGCGCAGAGGCGAGCCCGGCGGCGCATTCCAGGATTGATGCTCCCGACAGATATAGAACGGCGATCCCTGGAAATCGAACAACGTGTTCTCGGTCCGCAGGTTCAAGCTCGGCGCGAGCGCCCGATGCCGCATCGACAGCAGCACCTTCTGCACACCCGCGACGCCTGCCGCACCGGAGGTGTGTCCAATGTTGGTCTTGACCGAGCCCAGCGCGCAGAAATTCTTCTTCTCGGTCTTCTCGCCGAACACCGTCGCCAGTGCTTCCAGCTCGATCGGATCGCCCAGCTTGGTGCCGGTGCCGTGCGTCTCGACATAGCTTATGGTCTCGGGATCGATCCGAGACTTCGTGTACAGATCTCGCTCGAGCTCGATCTGGCTGCTGACGCTCGGCGCGGTGATGCCGTTGGTCTTGCCATCCTGATTGATGGCCGAGCCGAGAATGACGCCGTGAATGAAATCACCGTCGGCTTCGGCATCTTCGAGGCGCTTCAAGACCACAGCCCCGACGCCCTCGCCCGGCACGAAGCCGTCGGCGGCATCGTCGAACGTCTTGCATTGCCCGTCCTTCGACAACATGCCCAACTGGCACATCGCGAGATACGAGTCGGGCGTCAGATAGAGCGTGACACCGCCCGCCAGCGCCATGTCGATCTCTCGATTCAACAGCGCCTGGCAAGCCAGATGAATGGACACGAGCGAGGACGAGCACGCGGTATCGATCGGGATCGCCGGACCTTTGAGGTTCAGGTGATAGGCGATGCGAGCGGCGCCGATGGCGTAGCTCGTGCCAGTGGCGGCAGCATTGATGGAGCTGTCCTTGGCGAGCAACAATGAATACTCGTTGCTCATGATGCCGAGATAAACGCCGCACTTCACATTGCTGAGCGTCGTATTCGAATAACCCGCATCTTCGAAGGCCCGATAGGCCTCTTGCATGAACAATCGGTGCTGAGGGTCCATGGCCTGCGCTTCGGCGGGCGAGATCTGGAAGAACAGCGGATCGAAGCAGTCCACGTCGTCGAGCAGACCGAGCCACTTGCAATAGACCTTGCCGGGCCGGGTTGGATCCGCATCGAAGTAGTCGTCCACATTCCAGCGCGAGCGCGGAATCTCGACGATGGAATTCCTGCCATGAGCCAGGTTGCTCCAGAATTGTGTGAGATTGTCCGCCTGCGGGTATCTTCCAGACATGCCGACGATGGCGATCTTGCCCGTCGGCGGCGTGGTCGTTCTCGCTGTCGGAGCGGCAACGACCTGTGTCACAGTGGCCGCAGCGTGGCCGGCATCGGCAGCATCAATGTGCTTTCTGTCGCCGACTGCATGATTCACATCGGCAGTATGCCTTGTCTCCGCGACGGCATTACTCGCATCGGCAGTGTGCTTTGTCTCGGCAGCGGCAGCAGGGTTGGTTGCCTCAACGACCTGCTCTCGGCTGACAGTTGCTATCGATCTTGCGACCGAGGTCGTGCGCTTGACTGCAATGCTCGTCGCTGATGCGGTCGCAGGTTTCGTCTTCGAATCTTCCGTCAGAACCTGATTAGCGGCCGACTCTGAAATTTCACTCGAGGCCGGCTTCATGCTCGGCTTCGAAGCCAGCTTGGCAGCCGCGGCCGTCCGAGCAAGCTCCTTCGCTACGAACGACCCCAGCTCCTTGATGTTCGGATAGTCGTACACCCGGGTTGCGGCGAGCGACAGGCCGTAGTGCTTGTTGATGACCTTCACCCATTCCACGCCGACGATGGAATCCAGGCCCAGGTCGACGAACGACTTTTCGCTGTCGACGTCGGCCACGTCCATGTACAGCGCTTCAGCCAGAGTGGCGCTCAGTTTCCGCTGCACTTCGCCGAGCGAGGGCAGTGCGATCGGTGCGTCCTCGACAGTATCCTGCTGAGCCTCGATAGTTTCGATGTCACCAAGCTGCGCCTCGATTGCCTCAACGGCGGCCTGCGTCGAGCCGGCGGCGTTGACTGTTTCAACCGCCTCGATCTGCTCGACCAGCTCGATCCTTTCAACAACGTGACTGTGCACGCCCGCGGGTGCCTGTTCGCCTCCGTCGGCCTGTACAGCAGCCGAGTTGTGCCCGAGCTTCTCTGTCCGCAGGAAATTCGCGACTTGCTCGATCTCGGCGATCCGCTCGACCGCCGCACTCTGTGCGGCGCCCTCACGCGACTCGAAATCATCCAATCCGATCAGCGCGACCGCCTTCGGCTTGCTTGCAATCCCCGCGCTTCCGCGTTCCAACTCCACGGACTTCGACTCGGCGGCCACCACCCTCGCAGGCAGAACTGTCGCGCTCGCCGTGGCCGTCCCCTGCACCGGCAAAACTGCGTCATTCCTTGTGCCACTCGACTGCACGGCGCTCTTGATCACCTGCCCTACCGTCTCGATCCAATACTTCTCCTTCGCGAACGGATACGTCGGCAAGCTGACTCGACGCGGAAGAACGGCGCCATACAGCTTGTGCCAGTTCAGTTCCAATCCCTTGACCCACACATCCAGCAACTTGGGCAGATTGCCGCGGGTCATCCACTTGTCGATCGTTTCCTGAAAATCCGCATCCTCGCTGAAAGCAGACAACGTTTCGCGGTGATCCTTGATGCGCCCCGCGCACATTCCTTCGATATCGACACCGACAAGATCCTCACTCGCCACGTACGCTTCCAGTTTCTCCGCCAGTTGCGCGACCGAAGCGACGATGAAGCCGAGGCGAATCTCCATCGCCTCGCGGCCGACCTGCAGCGTGTACGCCATCCCCGCCAGATCGATCGATCCGTGGGCTCGAATGAAATCCAACAGGTCGCGAGCGCGCTGCTTGAGCTGTCCCACCGTTCTAGCAGAGAGTGGAACGATCACAGGGCCATGCGCCACCTCAGTTAGCGGTGAGGCCACATACTCTTCAACCACCACATGCGCATTCGACCCACCCGCACCGAAAGAGGAGATGCCGGCAATCCGGGGCAGCGAAGCGCCCTCGCAAACAGGCGGTTCCCACGGTCGCAGCGACTGATTGACAACAAACGGCGTGCGCTCGAAATCGATGTGTGGATTCAGCCGTGACGAGTGCAATGAAGGCACGAGCTGCCGGTACTGCATTTGCAGCAGCACCTTCGTGAGACCCGCGATGCCCGCGGCGGACTCACAATGACCGATGTTGGATTTCGCCGATCCGACGGCGCAGGCGGCACGAACACCATTCTGCGACTCGCGACCGAGCTCGTCGAACGCCTTGCTCAAGGCCGCGATCTCGATGGGATCGCCGAGCTTGGTGCCGGTGCCATGCGCCTCGATGTACGAGACGTGACGTGGATCGGTGTTCGACTCCATCAAGGCCTGGCGAATGACGCTGGCCTGCGCCTGGGGATTCGGCACGGTGTAGCCGTTGGTCTTGCCGCCATGATTCAGAGCGCTGCCTCGGATGACGCCATAGATGTGATCGCCATCTCTCTCCGCATCCGCCAGACGCTTGAGCACGACTGCACCGACGCCCTCGCCCGGAATGTACCCGTCGCCGCCCTCGCCGAAACTCTGGCAATGGCCGTCGCTGGAAATGAATTGACCGGCGCTGAGCATCAGATACTTGCTGGGATGAATGCTGACATTCACGCCGCCCGCGATCGCCACGTCGGTGCGACCTTGCTTCAGGTCCTGGCAGGCCAGGTGAATGGCCGTCAGCGATGAGGAGCACATCGTGTCCAGCGACATGCTGGGCCCATGGAAATTCATCACCGAGGAGACGCGATTGGCGATGCCGGCGAGACTGCCCGACAAGTTGTATTCGCCGTACATCACGCCAACGTAGACGCCGACCTGCCCAGGCAGACCGCGCGTGTGCGGAACTTGTAGAGCCGCACGGGTATAACCCGCATCCTCAATTGCCATCCACGCGTGCTGCAGGAACAAACGCTCCTGCGGATCCATGAGTCGTGCCTCACGCGGTGAGATGCCGAAGAACAATGGATCGAACTCATCGACACCTGCGATGAACCCACCCCACTTGCTGTAGTGATGGCCGGCCTTGGTGCGATCCTCGGTGTAGTACTCGCGCCAGCTCCAGCGCTGTTCCGGCACTTCGGTAATGCAATCCTTGCCGTCACGCAGATTGCGCCAGTACGCATCGATGTCGATGGACTCTGGATAGCGGCCGCTAAGGCCGACGATGGCGATAGGCCCACGCTCGAGCGTCGACGCGATCTCATCGCTCTTCGTCTGCGCTTCCTTTCGGAATCGTGCCTGCTTCGACTTCACTCGGCGCGACTTCACGACTGCCGGTGATATCGATGACGAGACGACGCTGCTCGATGGGACCTTGCTGGCGCGCTGTTCGACTTTGACTTCTTCAGTGGCGAACAGGCTCGCCAGTTTGTCTGCATGGCACTCGATGAGGTGCCGCGCCAGGTCGCGAACGCTGCGGTATTCGAAAAACAGAGTTTTCGGCAGCGAGCCGAACGTGAGCTCGAGCTGATTGGTCAAGCTCATCGCCACGATGGAATCGATGCCGTACTGATCCAGCGGCGCGGCCGGATCGATCTTCTGCGCTGGTAGCTTCAGCACCACCGAGAACTGCTTGCGCAGGAAGCTCAGAGTCTTTTCGACCAGACTGCTGGCATCCATCGCCACAGACGCCTCTACGGCCTTGGGCACGTCAACTTCGTTGGCAGCCTGCGGCTCGGCAAGGAACGCACGATGAATGCGCTCCAGCTCACCTTCGACGACCAGCACCTGGCTGCGCTGCAGCTTCAGACATTCGTGGAACGCCCGCAGCCCCGTCTGTGTCTGCATGGGATGCATGCCCGTCGAACGCTGCAATGCCTGCAGGTGCTCGAGGTCGATGGTCATCCCGCCATCGCGCCACAGGGGCCAGTTGATCGACAGTGTCTGGCCCTGCCTGGCGCCGGCGGCAACCTGCTGATTGCGATGAGCTGCGAACTGATCCATGAAGCCGTTCGCGGCAGCGTAGTCCGCCTGACCCGGGTTGCCGTGAACGGCCGCTCCGCCGGAGAACAACACCATGAAATCCATTGCGATGTCCTGACTGGCCGCGTCCAGGTGAGCTGTGCCGATGACTTTGGGCGCCAGCACGCGAGCGAAGGATTCCGGCGTCTTCTGCAGGATGAAGGCATCGGAGATCATTCCCGCGCTGTGGATGATTCCATCGACGCGACCGAACTCCTGCAGGAGCGAGGCAAACAGTCCTTTGACCTGCTGCAGATCGCTCAGATCGACCTGGCGATAGAACACGCCAGTCGAGCCGCCTGCGGATAGCTGACGCAATGTTTCCTGTATCGCCGCGCTGCCGTCGGCGCGTCCAGCGAGGATGACTTTCGAGTCTGTCGTCTTAGATACAATCTCTCGCGCGAATATCCGGCCCAGCCCGCCCAAGCCGCCGGTGATCACGTAAACGCCGCGATCTTTGAACGCGATCTCGGGGTTCTGCTCGCCCGACGATTCGACGGCCTGCCAGCGCAGCACCTTTGGACTGCCATCTTCGAACTTTACGATCGCCTGCTGCGGCAACGAGCGCGCTTCTCGTAGCTGACTCGCCAGCGCGGCAGAGTTCACCTCCGAAGTCGTCACGACGATCTGCCCGATCAGGTTCGGATTTTCCTGCGTCGCCGTTTTCAGCAGGCCCGAGAGACCGGCAAGGATGCGATCGGACTGCGCAATGACGACCTGCACCAGCGTGCGTTGTTTCAGCCCTTGCAGCAAAGACCTCAGGGTATCGAAGCATGCGAGCGCCGCGTCGGTGTAGCGACCTGCCAGCGTCTGCTGAGTGCTCTTCCACTCGCGACAGAAAACCGGGTCACCGGACTTGCTGAGTTCAAGCTCGAGCTGCTCGACGCCGACGCCAGGAAAGTCACAAAGAATGACGTGACTGTGCACAGCCTCGCCAGATCGCGATGTATTCGCCGGCTGCCACTCTGGCACCGCCAGCACGCAGCCCACGTCAGCCGCGACCTCGACTGCGCTCGGCCCCTTGCCATCGGCGCTGAGCACTCTCGAGGAGAATCCACGCATGCGAACGCATACATTTCCCTCCTTGTCGCATAGATCGATGTCCAGCTTGGCGACACTGTCTCCAAGTTGGCTGCCCGCAGCGAAGCGCGCCCAAGCGAACATCTCCGGCTGACAGCCGGAGAACACTTGCAGCGATTCCAGCGCGAACGGCACCGGAGGTTGGCCGGCACGTTGAGTCAGATCGACGAACAATCCGGAGGCCGCCTGGAGCACGCTGTCCATCACACTCGGATGCAGCACATAGTCGTCGCGCGTGCCCAGCACTGTTTCCGGCAATGAAATCTCTACGAGTTGTTGCCGCTCACCCTGATGGATGGCGCGAATGCCCTGCTGTGCGGGTCCGAGGTCGATGCCGATCGCGGCAATCGCCTCATAGATGCTCGCCGCGTCCACGCGACTTCGATCCATCTGCGTTCGAAGAGTCTCGATGTCACATCGCGGCGGCCGCGATCCCTCGAACCACAGCGCTTGCCCCTGACAGTGGATGGCTTCGTCTGATTCGGCGGCACTATAGATCTCAAAATCCACTCGTTCATCGCCGGCGGCCGCGACCGACAGCGCCACGGAAACATCTTTCCTCTCCTGCACAACGACTGGCTGTGCCCAGATCACATTACGAAGCTCGAGCGTCTGCCCGGCGCGGTCCGGGACTGCGTCTGCCATCGCGGCGCGAATCATCTCCAGATAGGCCACCGCGGGCAGCACCTTGTTCCCATGCACTCGATGATCCCGAAGGAAGAACTCCGAGCCGCTGAAGCTGCAGGCGTAGCTCTGCTGCGCGAGATCGGAAGTGTTCCTGTGCAGCAGCGGATGGAGCACCGCTGTGCCGGCCACACTGGGGCGGCCGGAGAACTGATTGATCAGCGCCAGGGCATGGCCCTTCGAGAGGCGCTTGCTCTTCAATTCGCCGACCACGTATTCGATGAAATCGATCATTGCGCTGCTCTTCTTGCAATTTCAGGCGCGACGCCGCCCGCTCCGGCGTGTCGCAGAGGAAGATCAGTCGATCTGTACTGGAGAGAGCCGACGCTGCTTCAGACGAGCGTCTTCAGCAGTTGCACGCCGGCGTCGAGTTCGATCGAGTCGTCGTCGATCCGATCGATGATGTCCTCGAGGTTCTGCGAAGGAAGCTTTAGCGTAGAGCTCGCAGTCGAGCCCGAGAGTCCGGCCCAATACCTTTCCTTGGCAAACGGATATCCGGGCAGGCTCATGCGCGGCGGCGGATCATTCCCCCAGCGCTGTTCCCAATCCACCGACGAGCCTTGCAGCCACGACTCCAGCATCTCGTCCGAGCCGGGTGCATTGCTGTGCCCTGCGAGCCAGGCTCGCAGCTGGTCGCTCAGTTGATCGATCGAGCGGACGACAAACCCAACGCGCTCCACCATAGCCTCGCGCCCTGTTTGCAGAGTCCAGGCCAGGGACGCGAGATCGAGCGCCGGGTCGGCGGATTCGATGAATTCGAGCAGGTCGCGGCCCCTCTGCTGCAACTGTTCCTGCGTCTTGGCCGACAGCGGCACGACGTTGGGCTGCGCATGTCTGCTCTCCTTGCGAATCGCCGGCAGATATTCCTGAACCACCATGTGCACGTTCGTGCCGCTGTGACCGAAGGAGTTGATGGCCGCCATCCGAGGCCCCCCCGATGACTGCCAGGGCGAGCTCTCGGTGACGATATAGAACGGCGAGCGTTCGAGCTCGATGAGCGGATTGAGCGTCTTGAAGTTGAGCAGCTTGGGCAGCTGCCGGTGCTGCATCGAGAGCAGCACCTTGATCAAGCCCGTGGCACCCGCTGCTGCAGCCGTGTGCCCCACATGAGATTTCGCACTGCCCATAGCGCAATAGCCGCGCTTGCCCGTGTAGTTCTTGAACGCCCTGACCAGTGCGTTCGTCTCCACCGGATCGCCGAGCTTGGTGCCGGTACCGTGCGCCTCGACATAGCCGATCCGCTCCGGATCGATCTTGAACTTGTCGTAGACACTGCGGATCAGCTGCTCCTGTGCGCCGCCATTCGGAGCGGTGATGCCGTTGCTGGCGCCGTCCTGATTGATGCCCGAGCCTTTGATCACGCCGTAGATGTGATCTCCTGCTGCGATGGCATCCTCGAGGCGCTTCAGCATGACCATGGCGACGCCTTCGGAGATGATGGTCCCGTCGCCGGCCGCATCGAAGGTGAAGCACCGGCCGCTCGGCGAGAGCATCTCGATCTCGTCCAGCCGGATCTGCGTCGTCTGCTCCATGCACGCGTGCACGCCGCCTGCGAGTACGACGTCCGTCTCGCGATTGCGCAGACTCTCGCAGCCCAGATGGATGGCGACGCCCGAAGAAGAACAGCCGGTGTTGACGACGAACGCAGGGCCATTGAAGTTCAGCACATAGGAGAGGCGCGAGGCGATGATCGCCTCCGACAGGCCAGTGAATGTATGGCCTCGATAGCCGGTCGGCTCCGAACCCACGAAGACTCCGGTCTGCGTGCCCGCCAACGCGCGCGGGTTGTAGCCAGCGTCTTCGATGGCATTCCAGCTCTCCTGCATCACCAGCCGCTGATGCGGATTCATGGACTCCGCTTCGTTGGGCGAAATGTTGAAGAACAACGGATCGAAACAATCCCGCTCCGCGAGAACTCCGCCCCATTTGCAGCGGGTCTTGCCCTTCTGCTTCTTCGGGCTGTAGTGGACCGGGTCGAGATACCCGGCCGGAAGCTCCTCGACACCGTCGACGCCCGAAACCAGGTTGTTCCAGAACTCGCGTACGTTCTGCGCTTTCGGGAAGCGCCCCGACATGCCTACGACGGCGATGTCGGAGCTGCTGGCAGAGGCCCGACGTTCGCTGCGCTTCGACTGGCGTCTCGTAGTCACAGCGATGGCCGGCTTCGATGGCGGCGCGGGCGCTGCGCTCGGCGTTGCAATCGGAGCCGCACCGGGCAGCGTGCTCAGCTGCGCTTCGATCTGATCTCCATAGGCCGCCAGAACGTGCTTGCTCAAGCGCTCCAGCGAGGGATACTCGAAGATGATCGCGGTGTTCAACGAGATCCGCAGCGTGTCGTTCAGCTGCTTGACGAAACTCACCCCGAGAATGGAGTCGATGCCGTAATCGGAGAACGCGATCTCGGCGCCGATACTCGTCGGGGGAACTTTCAAAGTCCTGCACAGGCAGCCGAGGATGGCATCACGCACATGCGCGCTGCTTGAAACTTCAGGAGCGCGCTCGATGGTCGCCGTACGAGCCACGCGGTCGTGGCCATCCGTGAGCGCTTCGACCTTGGCAACGACCGGAGTGTCTTCACGATGCGGCGGCGTCACACGCTCCGCTCTTTGCCGAATGACTCCATTACTACGAGCGACAATGATCTGGTTACCGAGGCCATGGGCCAGCTCCGCCGGGAACTGCACCGAGCAGAACCCCTCTTGCTCCAGCACTCGCTTCCAGCTCTCAGGATACAGACCCGGGCAGCCCGGGATGCGCAGCTCCGGATCCTGGAACAACCACCAGCCATCCAGCAGCGCGACCGTCAGATGCGGCGACAGCGACTTGTCGCTGATCTCGTTGAGCAACAGGAAGCCATTGCTACGTAGCGCCGCCTTGGAATTGCGCAGAGTCTGGCGAATGTCTCGCGTCGCGTGCAGAACGTTCGTGGCGATCACGACGTCGTAGCTGCCGGCCTCGATGCCTTGAGGCTCGATGGGCTGCTCGATATCCAGCCGGCGACAAACGATATACGGATGGCTCGGAAGATAGTTCTCCTCGGCGTGCAGGAAGAACGCCTTGGACAGATCCGTGTAGCAGTACTCTTCGACGGCGTGCTGGAAGGGCTTCAGTTTGGCGAAGACTGTCGCCGACGTTCCACCAGTCCCTGCACCGATCTCGAGGATTCTCAAGCGCGCGCTCGGGTCAACCTGCAAGCGCTGCTGCAAACAAGCCAGCACAGCGTCGCCCACGATTTCGTTGTAGGTGTCCGCGATCGCGTTTTCCTTGTAGAGCGCCGCGACCTTCTCCGTGGAGGAATTCGGGAAGATGACATCCGTCGCCGATACATTTCCATTCAAGATCTCCGGCAGATCGACCAGGCAATCGGTGACCAGGGCACAAAGCGCCTTGCTGTACGCGTCCCCGGCGTACGTTTGCCGCCGTGTTTGCCACTCGTGCCACTTCGCTTTCGCCTCCCTGGCATCCCAACGAACGATGACATCGTCGCGCAGTTCGATGCACTGGCGTTTCGCCAGCATGCGCAGGCTTTCATCGACCCACGGAATGTACTTCTCGAGGATCCGGCAGCGCTCGTGCAAGTCCTGCAGGCTCGCCGGCGCGCGCGCCGGCAGGCTGTGATCCGACGCCTCCACCAGTCTATTCAACTGATAGAACAGCAGCTGACTGAACCAATCATCCAGATCGCTGCGCTGCTGAGCGCGGATCAGCTCCGAGATGCGCTCGCGGGGAGGTTCGATCTGCAGATCCATCACTGGCAGCGCGTCCGCAGCCAACGTCACTAGCTCGTCGGCGTTGCGATTGATCAGAGGCTGCACTTCCTCCGACACCCTCATGCAAAGGACCTGGTGAACCCTGCCCTGCTGAAGCGCTCCCACGAAGCGCTCGAAACAGGCGAAGCCTTCTGCATCGTCGAGCGAGCCGACGTTCTTCGCCCGCACGTCGTTGTGAATTTCCATGCGTTCCTTGACGAAGGCTCGCCAGGCGCCCCAATTGATGGTGCCGACCGGAAAGTTCGTCTTGGCTCGAAGGGAGCGAGTAAAGCAGTCGGCTGAACTTATGCCGGCCGCGTACGCCGAGACCGTCAAGGCGCCGGAGAAGGAATAGGCCTGCCCGGAGGAGAAATACACCATGAAGTCCAGCGGCTCGTCGCTCAAGGCCGCATGCAACACCCGGCTTCCCTGCGTCTTGATGCCGACGACGGATTCGAACTGCGCTTCGGAGATCTGATCGATGGCGTTGTCGATGCCGAACACCATGCCGGAGAAGATCGCCCCGTTCAGCACCGAATACCGGCTCTTGATGGTGGCCACCGCTCGGCGCATCGCATCCAGACTGAGTACGTCCGCCTGTACATAGCTCAGCTTGTCGCCGAACTGCGCAAACGCTTGCAGTGCCGTGCGCACTTTCGGTGAGTCGCCATCGCTGCTTCCCAGCCAAACCACTGACGCACCATACTTCTGAATCAGGTTGCGAGTGATGATGCGACCGACGATGCCCGCGCCGCCGACGATGAGATAGACACCGTTCTGCTTGATCGCCGCGGGCGCTGCCGATCCCCAGTACAACTTGAGGAAGGATCCACGGTAGCGCTTGCCCGCTTCGATCCGGATGACTTCGCCCCGATCGGAAGACGGCTCGCGGCTGATCAGATCGAACAGCTGTTCGGCATGGCTCGGGTCGCGCAGATCCCGCGCCGACAAATCGAGATTCCGTACTCGGAACTGATAGTTGCCCTGAGCCAGCGAATACCCCAAGCCAGCCGCACCCGCCCCGGAACCGGGATTGGCGTCGCCGTTGAGGGGATGGTTGTCGACCGTGAGAATGTAGGTATCGACCTTCCCGCCGATCTTCTGGCCGTGTTTCAGATACTTCACCAGCCGCAACAGCTGGCCTTCTGAATCCTCGGCCACGGAGGAATGTTTCGCCTGTTCACTCGCGGCCAGGAAGTAGAGAGCATCGATCTTCGAGATGCTCTTCAGCGCCGTCTCGAAAGCCGCCGAGTCCCGCACTCCACAGTGCCACTGGTTCTGGGACAACTGCGCGGTTGTATCCATCAGGCGAATCAGCGTGACTTCCGCGTGCGGATTGCGCTCGCGAATCGCCGCTTCGAAACCATAGGAGCCATCGCGACAGACGATGAGCACCGTCTTGTGTGCCAGGGGCACGCTCGCAATGGCATCCCTGCATTCCTCCCAACGATGCAGATAGCTGACGCCGTCCCATTTCGACCCGGCTGGCTCTGTTCTCGCAATGTCTCCTGGCGCCGTCCATCGCATGCCACGCAACAGAACGCAGGCAGCGCCGGCCTCGTTGTAGAGATCGACTTGCAGCGCCCGATCATCGTTCGACGCGTACCGAATCAACGCATACATCCGCTCCGAGCAATTTTCGGCCACCGTGAACGAGTCGACGGAAGCCGGCAACCGCGACGCCGCGTCGGCGCCAAGGAATAGCGTACATGCCTGCCATACGCCTTCGAGCACACTTGGATGCAGGCCGTACTCTCGAGCGCCGATTCCAGGTGCAACTTCGACTCGCGCCAACAAGCTGCCGTTACCGCGAAAGACTTCCTTCAACCCTTGCAGCGACGCGTTCGCGTATGCGGGAGGCAGCTCGACTCGCGTCATCTGGCTCATCGTGACCGCAATGTCGAGCGGCTCTGCATCGGCTGTTGCGATCAGTTCGGCGCGTCCGCGCGCGTGCACGATTTCGGACCGGATGTCGAACTCGATCCCGTCGTCATCGGCCTCCAGATCGATCGTGACTTCGGTCGGCTGAGCCACGCGCAGAGGCTGATCCCACTCCAACCCGCTGAACGCAATCGCGCCCGGCACGCCATGATCGGACGTGGCATGCACGATCGCCGCGCGAGCCATTTCGACCAGCGACAGAGCCGGAAACACCTTTGTTTCGTCGAACCAGCGCTCGTTGCCATTGAAGAGCGATCGATACCGCTGCTGACTCAGCAGCGACGCATTGGTGTGCACCATGGGGTGGATCGTGTCGCGTTCGACCTCGGCCGTGGCGCCGGCGGTATCGATCCAGAACCTTTCCCTGGCAAACGGGTATCCCGGCAATTCGACACGTTGCGGCTTCGCTTCGCCGTACAGCGACTTCCAATCCAGCGTCAGGCCCTTCGACCACCACTGCGCGAGCTTCGCAAGCTTGCGCTCTCTCAGCCACTTGCCGAGCATGGTCGAGCGAACATCCTCGTCCTGCGTAAACAATCTCAGCTCTTCCCGGTTCTGCTTCGCCAGGCCGCGGAATGCGCCGGCGATTTCGACCTCGCCAGCGGCGAATTCTTCCAACCTGGCCACCAATTCGTCCATCGAGCTCACCAGGAAGGCGATCCGCTCCGCCATCGAGTCCCGCGCCACTTGCAGCGTATAGGCCACATCGACCAGGCGCAGGGTTGCACTCTGCTTGCGCAGGCAAGCCAGCAACTCTGCCGCCTTCTGCTGCAGCTGAGCTTCATTTCTGGCCGACAGCGGCACGATGAACTTTTCGCCCTGCGGCCAAAGGGGCGTGTGTTCGAGCGGCGCGAGCGCGACATGCTCTGCAATCACAATGTGAGCATTGGTGCCGCTGAATCCGAACGAGCTGACCGCCGCGCGGCGTGTGCCGTGATCGGGAACGGTCCAATCGCCGAGGCTGTCGTTGACATAGAACGGTGTGCCGGCGAGATCGATGTGTTCGTTACATTGCGAGAAGTTCACCGCGGGTGGCAACTGGCGATGTTTCATCGCCAGCAGAAGTTTCGCGACGCCCGCCACTCCGGCGGCGGTCAAACAATGTCCGATGTTGCTCTTCACCGAGCCCAGGGCGCAGTAATCCTGTCGATCCGTGAACGGCTTGAACGCCGCTTTCAAGCCCGCGACCTCGATCGGGTCGCCGAGCTTGGTGCCGGTGCCGTGCGCCTCGATCAGCTGAATGCCCGCTGGATCGATGTCGAATCTTTCGTAAACGGATTGCAGCAGGCGCGCCTGGCTGTCCTCGTTCGGCGCGGTGATGCCGTTGGTCTTGCCGTCCTGGTTCACACCCCAGCCTTCGATCACACCCAGGATGCGGTCGCCATCGCGCTCGGCATCGGCCAGTCGCTTCAACACCACGACGCCGACGCCTTCGCCGATCACGAACCCATTCGCACGCTGATCGAAAGTGAAACATCGACCGTCGCTGGAAAGCATGCCGGCCTGCGATGTCATGATGTGCATGGAAGGACCGGACATCACATAGACCCCGCCGGCCAGCGCCAGATCGCTGGTGCCGGAGCTCAGGCTGTCGCACGCCTCGGCGATCGCCACCAGCGATGATGAGCATGCAGTATCGATGGAAATGCAAGGCCCGCGCAGATTCATGAAGTATGCGATGCGGGCCGCCAGAATCGATGTCGCTGCGCCGGTGAAATCCTGCGCGCCCAGCGGACCCTTGCGGGGCAGCTGGTGATAGTCGCCGGCCGCGCAGCCGACGAACACACCGCAGCGGCTGCCGGACAGCGACTGCGAGTCATATCCCGCATTCTCGATGCCGTGCCAGCACGCTTGCAGGAACACTCGTTGCTGCGGATCCATGCATTCCGCTTCAGTCGGCGAAATGTTGAAGAACAGCGGATCGAAGGCGTCGTAGTGTTCCAACGCACCCAGCCATTTGCTGTACGTCTTGCCGGCCGTGGCCTCCCCCGGCTGGTAATACTCGCTCAGGCGCCAACGCTTGTTCGGCACTTCACTGATGCAGTCGCGGCCCGCAGCGATGTTGTCCCAGAACTGATCGAGATCGTTGGCCTTGGGGAACTGCCCCGCCATGCCGATCACGGCGATACGCCGAGGCACAGAGTGTTCTTTGTTGAGAACGCTTGCGCGTCGACGCGCATTCTCGGAGTTCATTCGCGACAAGAGCTCGCGTCGCACGGCCGTCGAAGGAGTCGCCTTCCTGGTACGTGCAGGCTCAGCGGGGATCACCAGCGGGGCTGCCGCTACGGAGGGCGGCGCCGCCTTGCCGGCTTCCTGCGTCACGAATCGGCTCAGCTCCAGCAGCGTTGGATAGCTGTAGATCCTGGTCGCTTCGATGCTGGTGCCGTAGCGCTCGTTGATCTTGCGAATCCAGGTGACGCCCGTGATCGAGTCCAAGCCGAGGTCGGTGAACTGCACACCTTCGCCGATTCCATCGGCCTGCATGTGCAGCTCGTGAGCGAGCAAGCCCCTGAGCGTTTCGATCACGTCGGCAGGATTCATCGCTTCGTGGTCGCTCGATGGCGCTGCATCGATCTGGAACGTGGCGGCTGGCGATGGCAGCGCAGTCGAGAACTTCGTCTGGATGTTCTGCAGCGTATCGGTCTGGCCGACGAACGTACGCTCATGCATCTGCACTTCGCGTCGATAAACCTCCTCACGCGCCTGGCGCAGCGAGTGCGTCCACTGACGTTTCAGGGCTTTCAGACGATCCCTGGGATGCCTGGCAATGCTTCGGGCCAACTCGATCGCCGCCGACAAAACCTCACGACGCGGCATCACTGCAACCTGAAGTCCCCGGTCGCGCAGCTCGTGGCCGGCGATTTCGCGTGCCGTCAGCAGCGTTTCGCGTGCGAGGTCGTTGCCGATCTTTCGTGGGAACACCAGGGTCGCGCCCGCGCCCGGTGTAAAGCCGTATCCCATGTAGGGGCTGTGGAAGCGACTCTCCTCGCCGAGCACGACCAGATCGGCGAACATGCCCAACGACCAGCCGGCGCCGATCGCATGCCCTTGCATGGCTGCGATCACCGGCAACGAGCAGTTCAGAGCGATCTCGAAGATGCGCTCGTCGGTGAACTGCGCCGTGCCTTGCTGGATCGCCAGTAACGTCTCCTTGGTGCCACCGGCCGCGAAGTAAGTGTCGTAGCCCGTCAGTACGACGACCCTGCAAGCCGGTGTGTGCTCGACGTACGCAAACGCCTGCTTTACGGCGCTCAACAACGTTTCGGAGAACAGATTCTTCGACTGCCGATCGTGCATGGTGATGACGGCGACGCCATCGGTCTCGTCGGTCACGGTCACTGCATCGGACTGGGGCGCCTTGGGTGCGGAGGTCTGTGTGGCCTGCGCAGTGCTGGGAGCAACGTCAACCGGTGGCTGCGATTCGAGTGCCGTCTCGCTCCGAGTCACGCGCGCTTTCTTCCAGGTCTCCACCGTCTCGCGCGGCCACTGCGTCCAGAACTCTGCCAATCGCAACGCCCGCGCTGACACCTCCGCTGAGTCCACGACGAGCAACGCGCCCATGCGATTGTGCAGATCGGCTCCTGGGTAGCTGCGGCCTGTCAAGCAGGCTTCCTGACCCAGCGCTGGCCCAAGTCGGCTCACGGACAGAGACGCGATTTCGCGAGCCAGCGCTGGATCTGACCAAGGTCCATTGGCGCGATAGCGCCCCTGCGTTCGATACACGCAGGCGTCGCTCCACAACCCCAACAACCAGGCGGCGCCTTCGGCATCGCCTGTAAAAGCCGTGATCACAGGCACCTTGCAACCGTGTACCAGTCGGCGCAGATCCAAGGTCGTGTTCGCATCGAGCTCCTCAGCCGAAGGCAGGAAGTTCGAGTGAGCGCTCGTCAGCACGATGGCGCGGCAGCTGGAGAGTTGCTCGATTTGCTCGAACAGCGTCGCAAGGTCGGCAATCAGTTGCTTGATGCTCCTTGCGGCATCACCGATTCGCACCGATTCAGCAACGTCCGAGAGAATCTGGACGACGGCGACGTTCTCCGTCGAGCCTTCGAGCGAGATGTGCTCGAACGGCGAAACGATCTTGATTCGAGCTCGCGCATCCAGGTCAGCCGGCTTCTGCGTCGGAGCCGCCACGGTCAGCGCATCGGCGAGGGGTGCAAGCTCACGCGCCAGATGTTCCTTCAGCAAGCGCAGCGAGGTCTGGGACTTCTGCGCCAGATCGGCAGCAATCTGCGTCGCCCTCGCTTCGACCGTGGCGGCAGGCACGAATGCGCAGGTCCAGCCCTGCTCGAGGAGCTGTTGGCCGCTCCAGGGGCCAGTTCGATACAACAGCCCGTCCGCCTGAACTGCTCCGAATCGCTCGACGAAGAATTGTTCTTCATGCGTCGTGGGGAACAGCCCCAGTCGCGGGCTCGTGAATTCGTAACATCCCTCTTTGCTGCCGACCATCAGGTCACAGACGCTGGCCAGCAAGAAGCCACCGGCGCGGGCATCATCCGGTACTACCGCAATCACCGGAAACGGGAACGATGCAACTTCGCTGAACAAGCGACGTTCGACCGCTTGATTGCACGCGGCACGGTCTCCCTGCCAGAAGCCGCACGTACCTTTGATCAGCAGCACCTTCAACGACGCTTCCCGCCGCGCGGCGTGCAGGGCACTCAACAGTGGACCGACCATCGCAGTCGCATCGGACGCGGCCGCAATCTCGATGGAGAACACACCGTTGCCCAGATCGAAGAGCTTCACCAACGAACTCGCGGGCAGGACCGCTGCAGTTGCAGAGTCTGGGGAAGCAAGATCGAGCAGGGTCACTGCAGCTCTGACCGTGCTCTCGGTCGACTGCAACTCGTCGGTGGCCGCCAATGTGACTTTTCCGGACTTCGGTGCAACCGGAGCGGCTGCAGCCGCCTCAGGCACGAGCGGAATGTCTCTGGGCGCCGACACAGCTACAGGTGCTGGCACTTCGAGGGCGCCATGCTCTGCAGCTTCATACTGCAAGCCGCGCATCTGCACGCACACATCGCCCTGCTCGGTGCACAGGTCGATGTCGATACCGACCGCGGCTTCTCGAATCCAGATCAGCACATTGGCAGGGCACTCCGACAACAAGCGCAATCGCTCGATCGAGGTCACCAAGACCTTCTGTCCTGCGAAATCCGCCACCCACTCCGCTACGGCCAGCAGCAGGTCCGGGTGAAGCACGAAGGAGCCCTTGTCAGCCGATGTGTCCAGGCGAATGCGCATCGCCGATTTGAGCTGCAGCGTATCGAGACGCTCACGCGGCTGCACACCGGTGTAAACGGCCAGCCCCTGGCAATGCACGATGTCTTCGGCACTGACGATTTCAACATCGATGCTGTCTGCGTCGTGTGCCTGCAAGGCGACTCGCAGCGGCTGATCTGCCGTGACTGCAATCGGCCTGCCCCAGGCGATATCTCGCAATTCCAGTACGTCCGAGGACGCCCGCGTTGGCGAAGCAAATCCCACCGCAGCGCGCATCATCTCGAGCGTGAACCACTCAGGCAGCAGCGCTCGTGCATTCACCTCATCGCGTTCCAGGAACGACTCCGTGCCGGAGAAGCTGGAGGTATAACTCTGTTGCTCCAGAGTCGAGGTGTTCCGGTGAACCCATGGATGCAGCAGCGTCGCTGCTTGCGCAGGCAGATTCGTAACGGGCGACGGCAGCGCAAGCCAGTAGCGCTCTTTCGCAAAGGGATACCCGGGCAAACTCATGAGCCGCGGCGCTTCGCGATCCTCATGGAACTTGTGCCAGCTCACCTCCACCCCGTTCACCCAGGACTCTGCGAGCTTCGACAGCTTGCCGTCTGCAATCCACTGATCGACGACTCTGCGAAACTCCGGATCGGCGCCGAGCATGGACAAGGGCGTGTCGTGACGTCCTGTCTGGCCTCGATACAGACCATCGACAGTCAGGTTTCCTGCAAGGAACTGCTGCAGCCGATCGGTCAGCTGCTCGACCGAGTCGACCACCAGCGCCAGGCGCTCATCCAGCGCTTCACGCCCAACCTGCAGCGTATAGACCAGCGATGCGAAATCGAGCGCTTCGCCCTGCGTGCCGATGAAGGCCCGCAGGTCCCGCGCCTTCTGCTCGAGTTGCACCTTGGTCTTCGCTGACAGCGGCACAATGCCTTGCCCGACGCTACCAACGGCCGCCGTGGAGGTAGCCCGATATTCCTCCACGATCAGATGCGCGTTCGAACCACCCGCACCGAACGAGGAGATACCAGCGACGCGTGGCACCGGCTTGCCATCCACTTGCGGGGGAGCCCATTCGCGCAGCGACTGGTTCACCACGAACGGCGTGCTGCCGAAGTCGATGTGCGGGTTGAGCTTGCTGGAATGAAGCGAGGGCGCGATGAGCCGGTGCTTCATCTGCAGCAGCACTTTGGTCAAACCTGCGATGCCCGCCGCCGACTCGCAGTGACCGATGTTCGACTTGGCGGAGCCTATCCAACAAGTGCCCGCCGCGACTTCGTTCGCTTGCGAGTCGCCACGAAACGCATTGCTCAATGCCGTGATTTCGATCGGATCGCCGAGCTTCGTACCGGTGCCATGGGCTTCGATGTAACTCAGGTGCCGCGGATCGAGATCAGCATCGGCGAGCGCCTGGCGGATCACGTCGGACTGCGCCTGCGGATTCGGCACGGTGTAACCATTGGTCTTGCCACCGTGATTCAGCGCAGAACCTCGGATGACGCCATAGATGATATTGCCGTCCCGCTCGGCCTCCGCGAGCCGCTTCAGGATCACCACGCCGACGCCTTCGCCGGGAATGTAACCGTCGCCGCCTTCGCCGAAACTCTGGCAGTGGCCGTCGCTGGAAATGAACTGGCCGGCGCTCAGCAACAGATACTTGTTGGGATGGATGCTGACGTTCACACCGCCGGCGATCGCCAGCTGTGTTCTTCCCTGCCGTAGATCCTGACACGCCAGGTGAATGGCGGTGAGCGAGGAGGAGCACATGGTGTCCAGCGTCATGCTGGGGCCATGCAGGTTCAGGAAGTACGAGACTCGATTGGCGATGCTGGCAAAATTGCTGGAGACCGCCATGCGCTGGCCCTGCACGCTGGCCTCGGCGCCGAACAGCTGATACTCGCTGTGCATCGCGCCTGCGTACACACCCACCCGATCGTTCGGCAGGCTGGCGCGCGTGTATCCCGCATCTTCGACGGCGAGCCATGCATGCTGCAGAAACAGGCGTTCCTGCGGATCGATGCCCTTGGCTTCTTTGGGAGAGATGTTGAAGAACAGCGGATCGAACTCGTCGACGCCCGCGATGAAGCCACCCCACTTGCTGAAGTGACGGCCGGTCTGCGTGCGATCCTCGCTGTAATAATCGCGCCAGTCCCAACGGTCCTTGGGAACTTCGACGATGCAGTCCTTGCCATCGCGCAGATTGCGCCAGTACGTCTGCAGATCCGGCGCTTCCGGATAGCGACCACTCAAACCGACGATGGCGATGGGTTCGCCGTTCTCGGACGCACTCGGATCGCTACGCCGACGCTGAGGAGCTGACTTCTGCCTTGGCGCAGCCTTTGGCTGAACTGGAGAAGGCGCCGGCACGGCCTTTTCTGACGAAGCCGATCGTTGAGGCGCGGTGCTCGCCGGAGCAAACAAGGCATCCAACGCCGCAGCGTGGGCCCGCACGAAGTATTCGGCGAGCGCTTGAATGTTCTGATATTCGAACAAGAGCGTCTTCGACAGCGGACCGAACGTCCGCTCCAGGGTGTTGATGAGGCTCACGGCGAGGATGGAATCGATGCCATATCTCTCCAATCCCGCGCGTGGATCGATGTTGCCGGCCGGCAGCTTCAACAGTGTCGAGAACTGTTTGCGCAGATAGTCCCGTGTTCTCTCCAGCAAGTCGCCAGAATCGCGTGCCCCTGGTTCGCTCGACACCGGTTCGCTCGGCGCCTGTTCGATCGAAGCCCGCTGCGCCTGCAGACTCTGACTGGTCAACACGCGATGCAGTTGTGCGACCTCCCCTTCCATCACGAGCAACTGGTCGTGATTCGATTGCAGAGAGCGATATAGCGCTTGAATGCCGCTAGCCGTCTGCAGGGGTTGAATGCCGCTCGAAGTGCGCAGCGATTCGAGCGTGCGTGGATCGAGCACCATGCCGCCTTCTGCCCAGAACGGCCAGTTGATGGACAGCGTTCGACCGCGGCGCTTGCCAGCCGCGACGGCTCGATTGCGATCCGCTGCGAATCGATCCATGAATCCATTGGCTGCCGCATAGTCGGCCTGTCCGGCATTGCCCATCACGGCGGCGATGGACGAGAACAGCACCAGGAAATCCAGATCGACATTGCGGCTCGCCGAATCCAGGTTGAAGGCGCCGGCGACCTTGGATGCCAGAACTTCGCGAAACTCTGCGGAGGTTTTCTTCAGAATGTAGTTGTCGGCGGTCACACCGGCGCAGTGGATGATGCCGTTGAGCTGACCGCACTCCTCGACGATCGCCGACACGAGCTGCTCCACCTGGCTCAGATCGCTCACATCGACGCCGCGATGTTCCACTCGCCCGGCATCGGCGGCCGGCGATGTACCGGCATCGGGGTCCGATCTTCCCGCGAGGATGACTTTCGCGCCGGTGGTCTGCTGCAGGATCTCGCGAGCAAGCAGTTTGCCCACGCCACCACGGCCACCGGTGATCAAGTAGACGCCACGATCTTTGAACGCAATCGGCGCCTCGCCATTGGCAGATGGCAGTGGCCCCCAGATCTGCACCTGCCGGCTCTCGCCTTCATATCTGACGACAACATCGCTCGCAGCCGTTGCTTCTCGCCGCAGCGTCTTCACCAGATCAGCGCTGGTGATATCGGCCGGCACCAGCAGACATTGGCCGACCACATTTGGATTCTCCAACGTGGCTGTCTTGAGCAGCGCCGCCAGGCCCATGAACACGCCTGGCTCCGACGGCACGATGATCCGCACGAGCACCTTTCCTTGCGGCTTGCCGCGCAGAATGCTCTGCATCGCCTCGAAGCAAGCAACGGCGTAGTCGCTGTAGCGCTCGCCGACGTTTGCTCCAGTCGATCGCAGTGTTTGGCAGCGGCAATCAGTCTCGAGCGCCAGCTCGGCCGGGTTCACACCAGGCAGCTCGCACGTCAACACATGATGTTCGGCGTATTGCCTGGAGCCCAACTCATAGGTCGCCGCGGCGGCACTCGCCTGCCATTGCGGGCTGGCAAGCACGATGTCCACGCCGCGGCTGCGCTGTTGCCGCTTGAGCGTCGCGATGATCTCCAGGGCCGCCGTCTTGGACAGCTTGCCCGTGGACAGATCGTGGTAAATCTGTTGTAGCTGTTGTTTCATCAGCGTTTCCATTCGCGCGCTCAGCCCAGCTCCGCCGCGTCGATCGCAGATACCTCACCGCTCATGATGCGTTCGAGCAGACGGCCGTAGAACGCGCTGTCGAAGCTCGCCGAGCTCTCCGCGACTCGCGCGGAGAATCCTTCCATCTGCACGCATACATTGCCCTGGCGGTCGAACACGTCGATATCGAGCCGAATGACCTTGTCGTCCCGGCCGCTGCCGGGTGAATAGCGCAACCAGGCGAACATCTCCTCGGTACCGGCTGCAAAGACTCTCAGCGACGCCAGCGCGAATGGCACCAGCGGCTCGCCCGGCGGTTGAGTGAAATCGACGATCAGACCCGCGCAAGCCTGCAGTGCCGAATCCATCAATGAAGGGTGCAACTGGTAAGCGCCGCTGCCCTGGCGGACACATTCCGGCAAACGCAGCTTGGCCAGCAGTTGCCGATCACCCAGATGAAGCGAAACGATGCCGCGATGAGCGGGACCGTACTGCAGACCCATCGCATCGAACATTTCATACAATGCGGTCGACTCAACCAGGCCTCGTGTCATCTGCCCTTCAAGCTGGGGCACATCCAGGCGCGGGATCGACGACACATGTCGATAGGTCGCGAACCCCTGGCAGTGAATGCTCTTACCCGTCTCGTCCTCGCTGAAGATCTCGTAGTTGACGTTGTCGTCGGCGTCGTTGCGCGACAAGGCGATACAAACCTCCTTGGGCTCGGTCACGATCACAGGCTTCAACCAGACGAACTCGCTGATCTCCAGGACTGGCGATTTCGATTGAGCAGGCGCCGCGTGCTGAACGGCAGCGCGAGCCATTTCCAGATAGGCGACACCGGGCAACACTTTTTGCACACCGCGGTTGCCGAGCTTGACGCGGTGATCTCGCAGGAAAGACTCCGTACCGCTGAACTTCGAGCGGTACGTCTGCCCGGCGAAATCCGAAGTGTTCGTGTGTAGCAACGGATGCAAAGTCGCGGGCGGGTTGGCCGCGGCGGCCGATTCGGTCGGATGCGTCGCTTCGATCCAATACCGCTGTTTGGCAAACGGATACAACGGCAAGCGCAGACGGTTTGGTTTCGAGTCGCCGTAGAGCTTGCGCCAGTCGAGGTCCAGTCCCTTGCTCCACAGGCTCAGCAGTTTTCCCAGCTGCCGCTGCGCTATGCATCGCTCGACGATCGCATCCTTGATGTCGGCGTCCTGGGCAAAGAAGCTCAAGCTTTCCTTGGCCTCTTGCATCTGCCCGCGATACACATCGCTGCCGCCCTCAGCGCGCAGGAAGGCATCGAGCTTCTCGACCAGCTGCGCGATCGAGCTCACGAGCAAGCCCAGGCGTTCTTCCATCGCTTCCCTGCCGACTTGCAGCGTATAGGCCAGCTGCAACAGATCGATCGGCGCTTCGGCATCGCGAATGAACGCCAACAGCTCGCGCGCCTTTTGCTCCAACTGCTCCGGCATGCGCGCCGAGAGCACAACCGCGACGCCGCTGTTGTCCGGTCGCACCTGCCGTGTATCGGTCCGAGCCGGGGCTTCGGCGACGACTACATGAGCATTCGTGCCGCTGAAACCGAACGCACTGATCGCCGCACGGCGCCGGTCACTTTGGGCCACGTCCCACGGCTGCAGGCGATCGTTGATATAGAACGGAGTGCCCGCGAGACCGATATGCTCGTTCAAGCGATCGAAATTGACGGTCGGCGGCAGCTGCCGATACTGCAGGGCCAACACCAGTTTGATGAAGCCCGCGACGCCGGCGGCCGCCAGGCAGTGCCCGACATTGCTCTTGACCGAACCCAGCGCGCAATAACCCTGCTTCTGTGTGTACTTGCCGAAAGCGCCTTTGAGCCCCTCGATCTCGATGGGATCGCCGAGCTTGGTGCCGGTGCCATGAGCTTCGATCAGTTGAATGCCGGCCGGATCGATCTGAAATCTGTCGTAGACATCCTGCTGCAGGCGAGTTTGCGATTCGGGATTGGGCGCCGTGATGCCGTTGGTCTTGCCATCCTGATTGACGCCCCAGCCCTGGATCACGCCGTAGATCAGGTCGCCGTCGCGCTCCGCATCGGCGAGACGCTTCAACATCACGACACCGACGGCTTCGCCAGGCACAAAGCCGTTGGCGCGTTGATCGAACGTGAAACAGCGGCCATCGCGAGAGAGCATGCCCGCCTGCGCAGTCTTGATGTGCATCTCCGGCGTCGACATCAAAGCAACGCCTCCGGCCAGCGCCACGTCGCTATTGCCCATCGCGAGGCTGTCACAGGCCTGAGTCAGCGCCACCAGTGATGAAGAGCACGCGGTATCGACGGAAACACAGGGCCCGCGCAGATTCAGAAGATATGAAATGCGCGCCGCAAGTATGGAATTGGCGCCGCCGGTGAACCCCTGTGCCGAGAACCGCAGCTCGGGCGCCAACTGGCGATAGTCACTGCCCGTGCATCCAACGAAGACACCGCACTTGCTGCCCGACAAGGACTTCGCGTCATAGCCGGCATCCTCGATGCTATGCCAGCACGCCTGCAGGAACAGCCGCTGTTCCGGGTCCATGCACTCCGCTTCGACTGGAGAGATGTTGAAGAACAACGGATCGAACAGATCGTAGTCGTCGAGCGCGCCCATCCACGCACAGTTGGTCTTGCCGGCGACGACGCTCTCGCTGTAGTACGCATCCATGTCCCAGCGCTTCGCCGGTACGCGCGTGATGCAGTTCTTGCCTGCGGCGATATTGCTCCAGAACTCTTTCAGATTCCGGGCTTGCGGGAACTGCCCCGCCATGCCGACGACCGCGATGGGTTGTGACAATGCGGCCTCGGCCGCGCGTGGAGCTTGCTTGGCCGGAGTACGATTGCGCCAGGAGACGAGCTTCTTGGTGGTCAGCCGCGCCGCGCTCGCATAGCGAGCCGGCTTCTGACGTGGGGCAGCCGGTACGTCCGCGACGACGGGCTTGCTTACAACAGGTGGCGGCGAAAGTTTGTCCGTTTCTTCTTTGATGTGTCTGGCCAGCTGGGTCAGGGTCGGATAGCGGTACACCTTGGTGGCCAGCATCGAAATCTTGTACGACTCATTGATCTTGCGAACCCAGGTCACCGCCGCAATCGAGTCCATGCCCAGATCGATGAACTGCGCATCCTCGTCGACATCGCTCTCCTGCATGTGCAGCTCCTGCGCGAGGAGCTGCTTGAGCCTGGCGGTGATCGACGGCAACCCATTTGCCTCGGTACGCACTGCTGTGACATCTGGCGCGCTCTGCGCCCCCACAGTCCCATTGGACTCGTCTTCGGCCGCACCCACCTGCAGGAAATTGCGCTGGATCTGCTCCATCGCCGTGGACTGGCCGACGAATGTCTTGTCATGCATCGCCAGTTCCAACCGGTAGGTCTCGTCCACGACGGCCAGCACCGTTCGGGTGAGCTTCTGTTTGAACCGCACCAACCGGCCACGTGGCATCTGCGCGATCTTCTTCGCCAATGCCATTGCCATCGGCAGCACTTCGGTACGCGACGCTACGGGAAGTAACAATCCACGCTCTCGCAGCTGGATGCCGGTATAGGGACGTGCAGTCAGCAGGCTCTCCTTCGCCAGATCTGCACCGAGCTGCCGCGGCAGAATGAGCGTCGCACCGGCGCCGGGCGTGAATCCGTAATCCATGTACGGGCTCACGTAGCGACTTTGCTCGCTCATCACGACCAGATCGGCAAACATGCCCAGTGTCCATCCACCGCCGAGGCCATGCCCTTGCATGGCCGCGATCACCGGCACCTCGCATTCCATGGCGAGCTGGTAGATCCTGGCGTCGGTGAATTTTTCCTTGCCCTCCTGAATGGCCAGCAGACTCTCCTGCGTTCCGCCACAGGCAAAGTAGCTGTCGTAGCCAGTCAGGATCACAGCCTTGTAGGCTGGATTTTCCTTGATGTGCGCGAACACTTCCTCGACGCCCTCGACGAAGGCTCTGGAGAACATGTTCTTCGCCTGGCGGTCCTCCATCTTGATGACGAGGATGCCTTCGGGGTGAGCGACCGCCGATATGACTGCGGATTGGAGTGAAACCGGAATCGGTGAAGCAGGCAGCGAAGCTACGCTCTCGGTTGCAAGCTCGATCCCGGCGCGGCCGGTCGCAACACCCGCCAATCTGTCCCGAAGCGTCGTCGCCATATGGCGCTTCCACGAGCTCATGGCATCGAAGTGAAGCGAAGACCACGCGCCTGCCAACCGCAGCGCGGCCGACAGAACTTGATCGTTCTCATGGACACTCAGCGCCCCGACGCACCGCTGCAACTCGGCGCCGCTATATTCGGCGCCTGTCAGCAACAGCTCCTTGCCGAAATACTCGCCGAAGCGCAGTGGGAATACGGCAGTTGCTTCATCGGCCAGCGCAAATTCACCCGCCGCATCGGTCAACGAATAACGACCGTCCCGGTTGTAGATGCACGCGTCGAAGAACTGTGCGATCAGCCAGGCGAAACCGCGAGCATTCCGGCTCAGGGCGCCGATCACAGGCACTTTGGCATCGAGAATCAAACGCCCCAGATTGCGGGCCGCTTCCGCCGACGCGTCGACACCTTGCGGCAGAAACTCCTCGCAGTCGCTCGCAAGCACAATGACCTTGTGACAGGAGGCCGCACTGACTTTCGCGAAGACATCCCGCAAGGAGCGAAGCAACTCATCCCACGACTGCCGGCTTTCCCGGATCCTCACGAGCAGCACGTTGCCCGCATGGCTCTCCAGCTGCAGATCGCTCGAAGGTGATGCGATACGAGTGGTGAAACCCGATTCATTCAGCGGACGCTCGCCTGCCGAGCGTTCCACCGGCTCGACTGCAAGCTGCTCGACCAGTTCGAGCAAGCGACGTGACAGGTGCTGTTTCAGCAGATGCAGCGCCTGCTGCGACTTCGCTGCCAACGTCTGCGCCAACTCCAGTGCGTAGTTCTCGACATCCGTGGACGGGACGATCGGACATGTCCAGCCTTTCTCGCGCAACTCCTTTCCGGTCGCAGCGAGCGCCACGCAGAGCAAGTCATGCGCGCGAGCCTCGCCGAAACGATCGTTGAACAGCGCAGTCTGCTGTGCCGTCGGATAGAAATCATCGCTCAGCTGGGTGAAGCTGTAGCTCGCGTCCTCGCTGCAAACCATGAAGTCAGCGAGCGCCCCCACCAGAAAGCCGATGCCAGCCGCGTCGCCGCGCATGGCTGCAATGACCGGGCACGGGAAGGAAACCAGTGTGGCAAAGAGCTGCTGTTTCAGAGCGTCAGCGTACTGCTCGCGTCCGCCCCGCAGGAAGGAATCCTCGGCGCCGTTGATGATCAGGGCTTTCAAGTCCGCTGCCTGTCGGGCAGTGTCCAGAGCATGTACCAGCTTCTCGATCACGCCTGTAGCGAGCGTGTTGCCATCGCTCGTAGCGACGCGAATGGAATAGATGCCGCTGCCGTGCTCGAACAAACTCACGGCTGAGGATCCTGCAAGTTCATCGGGCGCGGCCAACGAGATGCCCGTGGACTTCTTGCGCTCCACCGGAGCGCCTTCCGGGGAGTGCAACTCGCCCAGCACAACGGATCTGGAAACAGTCGGGAGCATTGCAATTTCCTTCGGCTTCGGCGCCATGGCCGCTACAGCAGTAGGGATCGTTAGTGAGGTGCCCGGCGGCTCGGTTGGATAGCTGATCCCGCGCATCTGGATGCAGACGCGCCCTTGGGCATTGCAGAGATCGGCATCGACGAGCTCGCCCTCGGAGAAGCGGATCCACGCGACCATCTCCGTTTCGCACTTGTGCAGCATGCGTACCGAACGCAGTTCCAGTGGCAGGCGCGGCGAAGTGGCAAGCGACTTCGTGCCCGCGACCAGACTTCGCACCGCTTGCAGAGCGCCTTCGATCAGGCCGGGATGCAAGAAGAGTTCGTCAGCGCCGGCCGCGGTGTCTGACGGCAAGCGAAGCTGCACGACACGTTGTCTTTCGTTCGATTGTGCTTCGATGCGCTGGATATCGAGAGAGACCGGCGCCGAGTCGAGATCGAATACGGCGCGCCCCTGACAGTGAACGATTTCTTCAGTGGCGCCGCTGTAGATCTCGAAGTCGATCCCGTCCACCGCGCTGGCTCGCAAGGCAACGCTGACGGGTAAAGTTTCATCGACCTCGATGGCTTCGCCCCAGACGACCTCTCGCAGCTCGATCAGCGCAGATTCCGGACGCGCCGGCGATGCGTGCTCGACGGCAGCTCGCGCCATCTCGAGATAAGCGCCAGCAGGCAAGGTTCGCTCGAGCAGCAAAGGCTCTCGCCCGGAGAAGGTCGAGCTGTATCGCTGCTGCCCGAGCTCCGACGTGTTGGTGTGAAGCAGAGGATGCAGAATCGCTCTCGCAGGCGTTGTCACCGCGCGCGCTTCTGCCGTTCGATCCATCCAGTACCGCTCTCTGGCGAACGGATAGGTGGGCAGACTCATGCGCGCCGGCGTGAGCTCGCCATGGAGCTTTCGCCAATCCAATGACAGTCCTTTGACCCACAATCCGAGCAGCCTCGCCAGATCGCCGCTTGCGATGGCGTCATCGACGATGCGCCGGGTACACTCATCGTCAGCGCTCAGCGCCGCCAGTTCCTTGTTGCGCTTGACCTGGCCTCGCACATCATCGGCAGGCGGCCTGCCTTCCAGGTGGGCCTGCAGCTTCGCAGTGAGCTGTTCGACCGAGCTCACGATCATGCCGAGTCGCTCGTCCATGGCTTCACGACCGGTCTGCAGCGTGTAAGCCAGCGCGGGGAGATCGATCGCTTCGGCCGTGCGAACGAAATTCAGCAGATCTCTCAGCTTCTGTTCGAGCTGCTCCCCCGTCCTCGCGGACAGCGGCACGATCATCGGCGCTACCGCGCCGGAGCGTCGAAGGTCGTTCCCGGGCAGATATTCCTGCACGATCACATGGGCGTTCGATCCGCCCGCGCCGAAAGAGGAAACACCGGCGATGCGCGGAAACTCGCGCATGACGCCATCCACTTCGAGTGTGGGACGAACCCATGGCTCGAGGCTGTGCTGAACCCGGAACGGCGTCTGCTCGAAGTCGATTCTGGAATTCGTCACTTCCGAGTGCAGCGAAGGCACGAGCTGCCGATGTTTGAGCTGCAGCAGAACTTTGGTCAGACCGGCGATACCGGCGGCCGATTCACAGTGGCCGATGTTCGACTTCAACGAACCGATGGCGCAGTACTGCTTGCCGCCTCCGTTGCCGTTGAACGCACGCGTCAGTCCTGAGATCTCGATGGGATCGCCGAGCGCCGTTCCGGTTCCGTGGGCTTCGATGTAGCTCACCTGCTCCGGTGCCACCTTGGCGCGCTCCAACGCGAGCGACACGAGCGACGCTTGAGCAAGCGGATTGGGTACGGTGTAACCATTGGTCTTGCCGCCCGCGTTCACCGCGCTGCCTTTGATGACCGCATAGATGTGATCGCCATCGCGTTCCGCCAGGTGCAGCGGCTTCAGCACGACGACGCCGACCCCCTCCGCGTCCACGAACCCGTCCGCATGCTCGCCGAACGATTTGCATTCGCTGCCGCTCGACAGCATCGTCATCTGCGACAGCTCCATGTAATGGACTGCGTCGATGATCAGATTCACGCCGCCGGCGATGGCGCAGTCGCTCGAGCCGCTATACAAGCTCTCCAGCGCCAGATGAACCGCGGTCAACGACGATGAGCACGCCGTGTCGACGGCCATCGAAGGACCTTGGAAGTTGAAGACGTAGGAGACACGATTCGCAATCGAGTAGTGCGCGGGCTGCGGGATGTAGCGCGCATTCATCGCGCCGGCGAACACACCGATCTTCTCGGCGGCGCCCAACGACTCCGGCGTATACCCGGCGTCTTCGATCGCTTGATAGCAGGACTGCAGGAACAGGCGCTCCTGCGGATCCATGCGCTTGGCTTCTTTGGGCGCGATCTTGAAGAACAACGGATCGAACTCGTCGATGCCGTCCAGAAAGCCGCCCCACTTGCTATAGATCTTGCCCGACTTGCCTTTGTCCGCGTCGTAATAATCTTCCCAGTTCCAGCGCTCGCGCGGAATCTCGGTCACGCAGCTCCGAGCGTTCGCCAGGTGCGACCAGAACTCGTTCAGATCCCTGGAGCGCGGATAGCGTCCACTCAATCCGATCACGGCCACATCGAACACTACCGACGTTGCATCCGGCGCCGGCTTCGACTGTTCCGGCTCCTCCGGTGCTTTCCTGGCGCTTTTCGTGGGGGCAATCGGTATGGGCCGAGAACGATCAGGCGCAGCAGCTGCTTTGACGACCTCAGACGACGGAGCAGCCGCAGTTGTGCCTGGCAAAGCGTTACGCAGCTCGTCCTTTCTGTTCTCCAGCAGGTAATCGACCAGGCCCGCGACGGTCTGCACTTCGAAGAACAGAGTGCTGGAGATGCCCGGGAAGACCTTGCGCAGCTGATAATTGAGCTGGCCGATCAGGATGGAGTCGAGGCCATACTCGGCGAAGGGACGACGCGCCTCGATCTCATGGGGCTGCATGCGCAGCACCGACGCAATCACCTGCTGGAAGTGAGCGATGCCAGCGGTTCGCAAAGAAGTTTCGGAGCCGGCAGGCAGCGTTTGAGTTGCAGACACTGGCGCAGTGGACGGCTTTTGGACCGCGCTCGCTGCTGAAGCTATCGGCAAAGGTTGAACAGCAACCGACCTGGCCGGAACCGCGACGGCTTCGCTGCCATCCGAGACGACGGGCGAGCGCTGTTCCAGATGCTGCCGCACCCAACCGTCACTGCGTGCGGCAACGATCTGTTGTCCAAACCGGTGCGCATTCTGTGCTGGGAAGGTGACGGTGCCGAAGCCCTCCTCCGTCAACACCGCCCGCCATCTCTCGGGAGACAAGCCGGGGCTGCCAGGCAAGCGCAGCGCCGAGTCCTCGTGCAGCCACCAGCCCTCGAGCAAACCGAAGGTCAGATGACTGAACAGCGACCAGGTGCTGATCTCGTTGAGCAGCAGCACTCCATCCTGCGCGAGAACGGCCTTGGCGTGACGCACGGTCTGGCGGATATTCGGTGTCGCGTGCAGTACGTTGGTCGCGATCACGTAGTCGTAGCAACCGAGCTCGATCGCCTGCGATCCGACCGGCTTGGAAACATCGAACAACGCCGTGGTCAACGCTGGAAAGCCGGGTTGATAGTGCTTCTCCGCGTGCATCAGGAACGCCCTGGACACGTCGGTATAGCAATACTCCGCGATCGGCAGGTTGCGCAGCTCCGGCAGGATGCTCGCGGTGGTGCCGCCCGTGCCGGCGCCGATCTCCAGAATGCGAATCTCGCGATCCCGGACGTTCTTCGTCCGTCGCAGGATATGGGTCAGCAGTGTCTCGCCGAGCGCCGCGTTGAAATAGTCCGCGACTGCGTTCCCGCCGTAGATCCCTTCCACGAGGTGCATGGAAGAGTTCGGGAACATCACTTCGGTCGAGGACTGCTTGCCGAGCAGGATATCGGGCAGAGCGCTCAAGCATGCATCCAGCAGCACCACCTGCGCGCGCAGATCGGCGTTGGTCTTCCATTGCGACTGTTTCAGTTGCCAGTCTGCCCAGACTTCGCTCAGGGATCTCACCTGGGCGGTTGGCGTGAGATCCGCAGTGAGCCACGCGTGCTGTCGCAAATAGCGAATGCTGCTTTCCAGCCAGCGCTCGCGAAATGAAGTCGCCCGTCGCTGAGCCGGCAGATCCGCCAGCCGACATGCTCCATTGTGAAACAGGCCGACCGAGACCAGGCTGGAGAGCAGCAACTCTGCGAGCAGCTCGTCCATCATCGGCGTCTGCAACCCCCCTTCGCGTGCAGCGGGCTCCTGGCAGGTCACCTGGCCCGGCAACTCATCGCTGCCGGAATCCTTCTCGGCGCGAGCTTTTCCGAAATGAACCCACTGCTCTGCGTACTGGATGTCGTCCGGACTGCGACCGTCGACCGTCTTGATCAATGCCGCCTGGCTCAGGTCCGAGCTGATCAGCGACTGCAGGAATGGCATGCCCTCGCGCGGCTCGATCGAACCGATGCCGATGCGCTCCATGCTCTTGCTGTGTGCGTCGTCGGCGACGATGCCCACATTGCCCCAGTAACCCCAGTTCACGATCTTCACCGGATACGGGCGCTGCTGCTCCAGGTGCTGCGCAAAGCTGTCTTTGAACGTGCAGCCGGCGGCGTAATTGGATTGGCCGGGGGACGTGATGAACGACAGAATGGACGAGAAGAACAGCATGAAATCGAGCGACTGCTGCCCGAACACGCGGTCCAGGTTCACGCTGATGTCGACCTTGGCGGACAGCCCGGCGAGGAAGCGGCTCTCCTCCATGTGCTGCACGCTCTTGTCCTGCAGGACGATGGCCGAATGCACGACACCGTCCACGCCCGGATACGTTTGCAGCAGCGTCTCCAGCGCCCGCTGCAGGGCGTCTGGGTCGGTGGCGTCCGCTCTTATATATAGGGGCGCGCGCCCCGAAGGGCCTGCAAGCCGACCGAGCGCGTCGATCTTGCCCTGGATCGTGGCATTCAACTCGTCACGACCGATCCAGACCATCCTGGCCTGGAAGTGCTCGATCATGAAGCGGCTCCATACTTCACCGAGGCCGCCTGCGCCACCGATGACGACGTACACTCCCTTCTGCTTGTAGTACACGGGACGCGACGGCGGCACCGACGGAACCTGCGCGAAGGTCTGCTGCAACCACTGCCCATCGCGATGCGCGAGCCTGCTACAACGCCGGCTGTCCGCCGCTCGTGACAGGCACTCGACGGCCGACACCGTTTCCAGCGAATCGACATCCAGCAGCGTCACATTCCAGTGCGGATATTCCTTGGCCAGGCTGCCGACGAAGCCCGCGATCGCAGCGTGCGCAGGATGTACAGGATCGGACTTTCGCGCCTGCTGCGTACGGCGAGTCACCAGAGTCCAGGCGAGCTCTTTGTCCGCATATCCGAGCTGCAGCAGTGCCTTTGCAATCCTGAACACAGCCAGGACGCCGCACTCCTGAACCTGAATCATCGAATCTCCGGCTTCGTCCGAAGTCACATCGGGCGCGAGCCACAGCAGATGGTCGAAAGAGCGCGACTCGAGCGCATCTTTCAGCGCGTCTATCGATGCAGACGGCGTCAGTTCCAGCGACTCGACGTTGGCATGCGACTGTTGCAGCCAATCGAGATGGGTTCGATCCGCTTCCAGCAACAGCACCTTGGCCGACTCGGGGAACGAACCGGGCGCGCACTTCTGCGCACTCAGCTGATTCCAGATCGGCACGAAACATTGCAGGTCGGATGTGAGCTTTCTCGGCCGAGGACCGTCGCCCTTCACATCCCGCGCCGAGAAACCGCGGAACTGCACCTTCACGTTGCCCTGCACATCGCACAGATCGATCTCGAACTTCTTCACGATATCGCTGGCTTTGCTCCCAGGGGCGTAGCGCACCAAGGCGCACATCTTCTCGGTACACGGTCCGAAGATGCGCAATGACTCCAGCGCGAACGGCATGGCTGCGCGTCCCGGAGCATCATCCAGATCGATGCCGAGACAGATCGCGGCTTGCAGGGCGCCGTCCATCAAGCTCGGATGGAGCTGGAAATTTCGACCTGCGCCCGAGGGTAACGTGAGATCGACGAGCAACTGACGCTCGCCACGGTAGAGGGTGGTAATAGAGCGATGCGCGGAACCGTACAGAAGGCCCATCGTCGCAAGTGCGTCGTAGATGCGGGCAGCATCGACTCTTTCAGCGGCCATTTCGGCCTTCAGACGTTGCACATCGAGCCTGGCCGGCAACGGCTCACTGCAGAACAATGCGCGCCCGCTGCAATGAATGATCTCCTGTCCTTGTTCGGCGCTGGCGACCTGGTATTCGATCTGATCGTCGCCTTGTGGCGCGAGCTTGATGCTGACCTGCGCCTTGCCGTCCACGATCAACGGCTGCGTCCATTCCACATCGCGCAGCTCGATCAGCGATGCCTCCGGCCGTGTGGGTAACGCTCGTTCAACGGCCGCGTTCGCCATCTCGAGATACGCGACCGCAGGCAACACTCGTTGGCTGCCTTGCGCGCCGAGATTGACGCGATGATCGGCAAGGAAGAACTCCTCGCCATTGAACGTAGAGCTGTAGCCGTGCTGGAACAGCTCCGAAGTATTCGCATGCAGCAGCGGATGCAGGATCGTGGAGCTGGAGCCGATTCGGGCAGCTGTTGTCACGCTGTGGCCAGCATCATCGGTCACCCAGTAGCGATCCTTCGCGAAGGGATACGTCGGCAGACTCACCTTCGCGCGAGCCGATCCATATCCTCTGCGCCAATCGATCTCGATGCCCGAGGTCCACAACTCCGCCAACTGCTCGACATCCCATTCGCACAGCGCCTGCTCGATGAGCCGCTGCCCTGCTTTTCCTTGCCAAACCCGGCCGAGCCCGGGCGCACTGGAATCGGCGGTGCCGGACCAGATATCTCCTGTGTTCTCGGCGCCGGCGAGCCAGGCACTCAACTTGGCCCGCAGGTCGTCTGCGTCGGTGACTCTGATCGCCAGGCGCGCCTTCATCGACGTGCGACCCACCTGCCACGTGTGAATCGCATCCGCGAAATTCACATCGGCCGCCGAGGTGTTCAGCCATTGCATCACTTCGGCCGTGTAGGCCCGCAAGCGTTCGTCGTTGGCCGCGGACAGAACAAACAGATGTTCCTGCCCCGTCGCCTCCACGCTCGTGCCGCTCGAGTATTCCGCCACGACGACGTGCGCATTGGCGCCGCCCGATCCGAAGCTGCTCACACCCGCCACACGTCGCTCCGCCGCCCACGGAGCGAGACGGTCCTGGACCTGGAACGGTGTTCCTTCCAGGCGAATCTTGGGATTGAGCCGCGAGAAGTTCAGCGACGGCGGCAACTGACCGTTCTGCATGCACAGCACGATCTTGAGCAGGCCGGCGATGCCCGCCGCCGGCTCCAGATGGCCGAGATTGCTCTTCACGGAGCCGATGGCGCACGCTCTGCCCGCCGCCTCATCGCCATAAGCCGTCTGAATGCCCTGGATCTCGATCGGATCGCCCAGCGACGTTCCCGTTCCATGCGCCTCGATATAAGTGAGATCGCGCGCGGCGATGCCTGCATCCTTCCAGGCCGCTCGCAGCAGTTCGCTTTGCTTCTGCGGATTGGGAACGGTCAGGCCGCCCGCCAGACCGCCGTGATTGGTCGCACTGCCTTTGATCACCGCATGGATGCGATCGTGATCTTCGATCGCCTGCTTGAGCGGCTTGAGCAACATCATCACCGCGCCTTCGGAGCGCACGTAGCCATTTGCCGCTGCGTCGAAGGTCTTGCAGCGTCCGTCGGCTGCCAGCATCCCGGCCTTGTGATAGGCAATCGACAGGTCGGGATGACAGATGAGATTGACGCCGCCGACGAGCGCCGTCGTGCACTCGCCGGAGCGCAGCGATTGCACCGCTGAATGCAACGCGACCAGCGACGAGGAACATGCGGTATCGATCAGCAGGCTCGGGCCGGAGCAATCGAAGAAATACGACAGGCGGTTGGCCAGAATGGCGAGCGAACTGCCGACGCCGTGATGCGCCTGGACTTCGAGCCCGGCGGCTTGCGTCAGCCGGCTGTAGTCGCAGTTGCTCGCGCCGACGAACACACCTGTCTTCGTCCCCTGCAGCGAGGCCGGCAATGTGCCCGCGTCCTCCAGACAAGCCCACGCGAGCTGCAACAACATTCGTTGCTGGGGATCGGTGACCACCGCTTCCGCGGGCGACATACGAAAGAACGCGGCGTCGAAGGCGTCGGCATCGCTGACGAATCCACCTTTGTCGATGCCGGGCATGTCGTTGCTGTCCGGCCATCGACCGCGATTCTCGGGAAACGAGCCCACGACCGACGTTGCGTCGACGAGGGTCTGCCACAGCTGATCGGGCGTCTCGATGCCGCCGGGGAGCTTGCAGGACATGCCAATGATGGCGATATCCGTGTCCAGGCTCTGCGCCTTTCGCGGGTTCGAGCCACGGCCATCGGAGTCGTCGTCGTGCTCAGGGGGCTTTCTCTCGCCCGGAGAATCGGACTTCACCAGCGTCAGCAGGCGCTCGGTCACTTTGCGCGTGCTGTTGAACTCGAAAAAGAATCCCGCCTGCAATCGGCAGCCCAGCCGCGCTTCGACCTGCAATTGCAGCTTCAGCAGATCGGCGGAATCCAGGCCCATCTCCATCAAAGGTCGATCGACATGAAACTCGCGACGGTCGACACCCAACAGGTCGGTGACGCTGTCGTGCAGGAACTGCTCGAGCTGTCGAGGCAGCATCGTGACCACGAGATCGGTAACAACGACGTCGCCCTGCTTGGATCGAGGCTCGCGGTGACGAATGTCGTAGGTCACCAGCACACCGTGCCCGCGGTTCGCACGATCCTGCGGTCGATATCCTGCAAGCGGCTTGACCACCGTCGCACCGTGCGCCTGGTGAAAGGCCAGGACGGCATCCTGATCGTGGCCCTGCAGTTGGATGTAACGATCGATCGAGTGCGCGCCGTTGGCGTCGAAGTCTTTACACAGCGTCACTGCGACGACTCGATCTACGCCCGCGACCAGGCCGCACCGTTGCAGCATGAACTCCAGCAGCTGATCGCCATAGCCGAAGTTCTGCGCGTCCGGATCGACATTGATGGCCAGCAGCTGGATGTTGGAGCCCGCCGCGTCATGCAGGCGATGCACGTTGGTTGCGTTCGCCTCGTCGAGCGCGTCGACATCGGCGATGCGCTGGCTGTAGATCACACCGAGCACACGACCGGCTCGCTCCAACACGAACTGACCTTGCGGGTACTTCTGCAATCGCGCCCGAATCCGCTGCTTGGGTGTGCGTGTGTGCTGCCAGCACAGCTTCTCGAGCTCGCACAGGCGATCCAGATCGGCTTCCGCCGCATGGCGCACCACATAGTCGCGCTTGCAGAAGCGACGCAGATTGCTGCGGCAGAGTGCATCGATGTTCGGATAATGTTTGATCGGCTCGTCGCTGAAGAGCCCCACGCTTCCCGCCAGGACGATGAACGCCTCCGGGCTGATCGGATGCCGATGCGCCAGGTGATTGAGCGTATCCAGATACTCTTCGCCCAACAGATCGGCCTTGCGCTGTTCGGCGTGAACGCGCAGTTGCTCTCGCCACTGACTCAGGACGCTCAGCGGTTCGCGCCGCGCTCCAGCACCGTTCAAACAATGTGACGCACAATCCCGGGCGAGCACGGCAATCGTGCGATCGGCCGACTGCGCGGTCTCGACGCCATCCTGCTCGGTGAAGGACCGGATTTCTAGAATTTGGCTGCTCATCGAGTTTGCTTACTCTGAGATGTTCGCCAGGGGAATCAACGACAGATCACCTGAATGCCGCCGTGGCCAGTGCGCTGGGCGGGGCTTTGGAGGTCACGACCGGTGCGACCAGCGTCGTCGGCGTCGCCAAGGTCGGCGTGTCCGTGCTGGTCGCGAACAGCTCGTTCTCCTGGTCATACTTCGATTGATTGACGATTCGCGGCAGCGACAGCAGGCCGTCGTGAACGAAGCCGGGCGCGAGCATGTTGTAGACGAAGTACGGCAGCCCCACGTCCATGTCCTGCATGAAGTCCACTTCGATCTCACCCGGGCCCGCTGGCGTGAAGCGCCAGTTGTTGTTCATGTGCGTGACCCGATAGCAGCAGTCGTTGCGCGGCAGCTCGTCGGGCATCGCCGTGTACTGAATGAAGACGGATCGATCTTGCAGATCCGGCGTGAACTGAGCCTTGAGCAGGAACTCGCGCGGCGTCATCGGATCGGGAAGGTTCACGCGATAGAAATGGACGAAGCTGCGATCCTGCCGATCCCACGGCTGCACCGTCTGCTCGCTGACGCAACCTGGATTCCATTCGGCGCAGGACTCCAGATCCCGATCCATCATGCCGGCCACGATCCGATTCATCGTGGATTTCATCCGCATGCTCGCCTTGTACTTCATGAAGGTCGAGCCCGGCTCCTTCTTCTCGTACACCCGCACTCCTTCCTTGTCGGAAACCAGGCGCCACTGGTTGGAACCCGACATCTTCCAGGTGTAGTGCGCGCCGACCAGCAGTGCGGCAGCAAAGCAGCCGCCATACATGGCGACTTTCAGAAACTTCGTCATGGGTGCTCTCCTCGAGTGATCGAAGGTCAGCAGGACAGTTGCGGAAGCGTGTGTTCGGCCGGCGGCGCGCAAGATGTGGCGCGGCTCATTGACGCATCTGACGTGGAGATATCGGGCAGGCTCCGCCCTTTCGATTCGCGTGCGTCACGCCTTGGAGTGGGATCAAGATAACAAAGCGAAACCCGAATGATGCCTGTTGGTTCTGTCAGGTCCTGCGGCGGAGCGATCCAGAACCGCCGCAGGGTAGTCACTCGCGAGTGGCTGCCTGTTTGGTCGCATATTTCGAGTACAGCTCCAGGAAGCGCCGATACCGGGGTGTGTGCCACTGGAAGCCGTCCAGTTGCTCGTCCAGCTTGATCGCCTGCTGCATCTCAGGCGGCAGGAATCGATATTTCTTCCGGACCTCATCGGTCAGCTGCGGCTGGTCCAGATTCATGCCGACGCCATACGGCGTCAGGTTCCCATAGTGGTGGGTGGAGTGCTGATTGATGTCCTGGAATTCCCTGGGGATGCGGGGGAACACGCCGGGAATGAACTGGTGGCCGTCGATATCGGACTTCACGTCGAGGCTGTAGATGACGAACAACAGCAGCGGGTTGTAGAAGATCCCCGGGCCACCCAACGTATAGCGCGCGAACCCTTCCAGGAATCCGTTGCCGGACACGCCGATCAAGCCGCTGGGAATGGCGTCGTGGTGTGGGCCGTGCAGATAGACGAACTCCAGTTCCGAGTTGTGCCCCAGCCAGTGGTCGCGATAGAACCAGCGATTCAGCACTTTCATGAAACGGGCGTGGACCAGAAAGTTCGCGACCAGCGCGATCGGCAGGAACACCAGCGAGTACTGGACGTGCGTGATGACCAGATACCAGGGCGCAATCAGGATCACATGCGCCAGCAGCCCGGTGAGATACGCATGCACGATCTCCAGGACGACACTGGGCTGCCTTTGCAGCGCCACCTTCCAGTTGGTTTGCAGCAGGAAGTCGCGAACATGGCTCTTGCTTCGCAGGTGTGCGATGAGGATCGCGGTCCGATAGGCGGTCAATGCAATGAAGTGCGTGTAGAACAGGCCGATTGCTATCTTCCGCATCAACTCGGTGTGATGTGGCAGACCGGGCGTCACCTCGATGAGCACGTTCTCCAGCAACAGCAGCGCCGCGGCGAGGAAGTACGGAATGGTCATGTTCCGCAACTTGTAGATGAGCATGTACGCGACATCCTGCGGCCGTTTCACGATCACAGGCATGCGCAGCTTCCAGCCGTGCCGGAGCAGGAACGTTCCAGTCAGGCAGACACACAGCGCGAGCCCGAGGACCGACATCACGCTCCTCAACCCATAGACCAGGCTCACCAGAACCCCACAAAGTACGATCATCACTACGTAGTCGATGAAGTCGTCGCGGCGATACGCCATCCTCGGACGATGCACGCCAAAGAGCTGGTGGAACTTGGACGCATCGGCGGTATTCATGTCATGTTCCTTCCACGTCGGTGCAATCGATCGATTCCGTGATATCGGCCGGAACATCGCGCACGAGCTCATAGGTAACGCCACGCATCTGCACGGCGACGTTGCCATGGCGGTCGCATAGATCGATGTCCAGCTGGATGTTCATGGGCTCCGTGGACTCGCCCGGCTGCGCGTAGCGTGCCCAGGCAAACATGCGCTCGCTGCAAGGAGCGAGAACGCGCACTGATTCCATCGCCAGTGGCTTCGAGGGCTGCTGCTCCCGCGGGATCAGATCGAACGCAGCCTGCAGAGCGCAGTCCATGACGATGGGCTGTAGAGCCCACGCGGCGGTCGAGTCCGGCACTGTGATTTCCGCGAGCAGCTGCCTCTCACCTGAAGAGATCTGCGTGATCGCCCGATACGTCGGACCGTAGCCGATGTCAGCCTCGCCGAGGCTGCTATAGAAATTGCTGGAGCTGCGTGCGAGCTGCTGAATTTCCGCTTGCAAGCGATCTATGTCGAGCACCTCCGGCGCAGGCTCGGTGCTGCGCACCGACTGTCCCTGGAAGTGGACGACATCGCCCTCCTCCTGCCGCGTGTAGATTTCGTAGTCAACCTGGTCGTCGTCCCGCGCGAACAGCGCCACGTTGACCGGCTGATTCGCAGCGACCGGGACATCCTCCGCCCACACTACGTTGAACAGTTCCAGCACGCGGCGCTCGGTCTCGGCGCTCAGCTTAGAAGCCGTAGCGTTCTCGATCGCCGCTCGCGCCATCTCCAGGCACACCACGGCGGGCAGCGCCACGGGATGATCGGCGAGGAAGGATTCGCTGCCATCGAAGGTCGTGCTGTAACCCAGATGGTGTACATCGGAAACATTTCTGTGCAGCAGCGGATGCAACGTGGCCTCGACCGGCCTGGTCGACACGTTCGACACCTCGGCCTGCTCGCGCCAATAGCGATCCTTGGCGAACGGATACACAGGCAGGCTCACGCGCCTTGGTTTGATATCCCCGTACAACCGGCTCCAGTCGATGTCCGCTCCCTGCGTCCAGAGCTGCGCCAGACGCGGCAGATTGCGATCAGCCATTGCCTCATCGATGACACTCGGCGCGGGCGCCTTCGCTTGAGTCCGCTTGAATCGCCCGCGATGCGTGCCCTCGCTCGATTCGCCGGCTGCGAAACACTCCAGCCTGGTCACGAGCTCGTCGATCGATGTCACGACGAACGCGACCCGCTCTTCCATCGGCTCTCTGCCCACCTGCAAGGTGTACGCAGTGGGGAGCAAGTCCATCGATCTGGCTGGTGAGCGCAGCAGATCCAAGAGGTCGTGCACTTTGGTGCGCAGCTGGTCGATAGTTCTCGCTGACAGTGGGACGATGACGGCATCGGCCGCCACGCTCACCTCGGTTGCGTACTCGTGTTCCTGCACGATGATGTGGGCATTCGCGCCGCCGGCGCCGAACGAGGAGACGCCCGCAGTGCGAGCGATCTCTTTAGTCACACCATCGATCTCGCGTCGGGGGCGCGGCCACTCTTCCAGCGCCAGTTGAACTCTGAACGGCGTGCGCTCGAAATCGATCTCCGGATTCGGCACTTCGGCATGCAGCGACGGCACGAGCTGCTTGTGTTCCAGCTGCAGCAGCACCTTGGTCAGGCCCGCGATGCCGGCCGCCGATTCGCAGTGGCCGATGTTCGACTTCAACGAACCGATCGCGCAGAACTGCTCGCCTCCGGTCGACTGCCCGAACGCGCGCGTGAGACCGGCAATTTCGATGGGATCGCCCAGCGCGGTGCCAGTGCCATGCGCCTCGATGTAACTCACGTCGCTCGCGGCGATGTTTGCACGTCGCAATGCCTTCGATATCACTGCGGCCTGGGCTTGCGGATTCGGAACGGTATAGCCGTTGGTCTTGCCGCCGGCATTCACTGCACTGCCCTTGATGACACCGTAGATGTGATCGCCATCGCGCTCGGCCTTGCTCAGCGGCTTGAGTACGATCGCTCCCACGCCTTCGGCATCGACGAACCCGTCCGCTTCGTTGCCGAAGGATTTGCACTGCTGCCCCGGCGACAACATGGTCAGAGCGGACAGCTCGAGATAATGCACCGGATCGATGATCAGGTTGACGCCGCCGGCGATGGCGCATTCGCTCAAGCCGCCGTAAATGCTCTCGAGCGCCAGATGGATTGCCGTGAGCGAGGCGGAACACGCCGTGTCCACAGCCAGCGATGGTCCCTGGAAATTCATCACGTAGGAGACGCGGTTCGCGATCGAATAATGCAGCGGTTGCGGCGTGTATCGAGAATTCATCACTCCCACGAACACACCGACTTTGTCGATCTCGCCCAGATTGGCGGGCGTGTATCCCGCATCTTCGATGGCGTGGTAGCAGGACTCCAGGAACAGGCGCTCCTGGGGATCCATGGCCTTGGCTTCCTTCGGCGCGATCTTGAAGAACAGGGGATCGAAGCCGTCGATGCGATCCAGGAAGCCGCCCCACTTCGTATAGATCTTGCCGGCCTTGCCGCGCTCGGCGTCGAAGAACTGCTGCCAGTCCCAGCGGTCCTTGGGCACTTCGGTGACACAGTTTCTGCCGTTCGCCAGATTGTTCCAGAAATCGCTCAGTCTGGACGCCTGGGGATATCGACCGGCGACGCCGATGATTGCGACATCGAACACTGCGGGCGTCGCGGCCGCTTTCGGTGGTATCGAGGGCGCGGTTTGCGGGCGAGCGCGTCTCGATAGCCGAGAGGTGCTATGAGATTCGGCATTCGCCTTGGGCTCTGACGGCGCAGGCTCGCTCACATGCGGCGATGTTTCATCGCCTCCCAGCAGCGCAATCAACTCCTGCTTCCTGTTCTCGAGAAAGAAATCGGCGAAGCAGTCGATGCTGCGCAGTTCGAAGAACAGCGTGCTGGTCAGGCCAGGAAACGCACGGCGCAGCTGACTCGTGACGCCGACGACGACAATGGAATCCAGGCCATACTCGGCGAGCGGCCGGCCGGGCTCCAGCTGCGAGGGCTCCATGCGAAGCGCCTTGCCGACGATACCTTGCAGGTAGGAAACAGTTTTGTCTCGCAAAGACTCGCTCGAACGAGATGCGTCGGCCACAGCGGCACTCGGTGTCGACGTCTCTCGCTTCGCTGAAGCCGTGGCTGGCTTGGCGGTAATCGTGCTGACGACTCTCTGCTCCTGCACGCGCTGGCGCACTCGACCATCGCTGCTCGCCACGATGATCTGCTGTCCGAATGCACGTGCGCGGGCGGCCGGGAAAGCGACGTTCTCGAACCCTTCTTCTGTCAGAACCCGACCCCAGGTTTCCGGCGCCAGGCCCGGGCTGCCGGGAATACGCAGCGCGGCGTCTTCGTACAGCCACCATCCGTCCAGCAACCCGAAGGTGAGGTGATTGAACAGCGACCATTCGGACATTTCATTGAGCAGGATGACGCCGTGCTTCTTCAGCAACGCCTTGGCATTGCGCATCGTCTCCCGGATGTCCGCCGTCGCGTGCAGGACGTTCGTAGCGATGACAAAATCATAGTGATTCGCCGCCACCGATTGCGATGCCAGCGGCTTGGAAGCATCGAACAGCGCCGTGCGCAACGCGGGGAAGTCGGGCCGATAGTGTTCTTCCGCGTGATTCAGGAAAGCTTTGGAGAGATCGGTGTAGCAGTATTCCTCGATGCATCCATCGAACTTTCGCAACAACGGCAGGACGGCCTTGGTCGTTCCTCCCGTCCCCGCCCCTATCTCCAGGATACGAATCCTGCTCGATGGTTCCGCCTGAATCCGTCGCTCGATACATGCCGACAGAGTCCGTCCCAGCACCGCGTTGTAGTAGTCCGAGACGGCGTTGCCCGCGTACACGCCCGACACCAGCCGCAGCGACGATTCCGGGAACAACACGTCCGCAGCTTTTCGCGTTCCCGCAAGTATCTCGGGCAGTGCCTGCAGACAGGCCTTCAACAGCGCAAGATGCGGTTGCGTGTCCGCTTTGCTTTGCCATGCGGCCTCGTGCGAGGCCCACGACGACCAGAGCTCGTCGAGACTGGTGAGCGAAGTGACCGCGCGACTCGATAGATACTCGATACTTGCATCGAGCCAACGACCCAGCAGCGGATCGGAGGTTTGCGCTCGATCGAAGTGACGGAGGTTCGCGGCAAGGATCTGCTCGGCCAGGTCCATCACATCCGCGGCCAGCACACTTTCTTTGAGCGTCGCGGGCGGCTCGCCAGCACCGATCTCCTCTCGAACCGACGCCAGCACATTGACCGCGCCGTGGGCTTCGTAGCTCACGATTTCAGGCTGAGTGATCCCTTCCACGGCACGGACGTCGATGGCCTTCACCAAGGCCAGTTGATCCACGTCCGAGCTGACCAGAGCCTTCAGCGCATCCATCGCTTCCCGAGCTTCGATGGAGCCGAAGCCCATCTGCTGCATGCGACGATTGTAGAACTCGGCCGCGACCACGCCGACGTTGCCCCAGAAACCCCAGTTCATGATCTTGATGGGATAGCTGCGACGCCCTGCCAGGCTGTGCGCGAAGCTGTCCTTGAAAGTGCAACCGGCGGCGTAGTTGGATTGGCCCGGCGCCTTGGTGAACGAAATCAGCGACGAGAAGAACATCATGAAGTCCAGGTCCAGCTCGCCGAACACGGCGTCCATGTTGACGCTCACGTCGACCTTGGCGGCGAGGCTGCTCCTGAACGTCGCCTCGTCCATGCGCGAGAGACTTTGATCCTGCAGGACGATCGCGGAATGAACGACGCCGTGGATCTTCGGATGGACGGCTCGGATCTGTTCGAGCGCTGCTTGCAACGAATCCAACCGCGTGGCGTCCGCGCTGAAATAGCGTGGTGTGGGGCCGAAACCGGCGAACGATTGCAGCTTGTCTTCGATTGCGGCATCGAGCGGGCGCCGGCCAATCCAGACCAGCTCGGCCTGGTAGTGCTCGACCATGAAGCGGCTCCATACTTCGCCAATGCCGCCGGCGCCACCGATGACGATGTAAACGCCGCCTTGTCGATACGCCGCCGGCGATTCCGGCATGGCGTCGACACGCGCCAGGCCTTCCGAAAACCATTCGCCCTGACGGTGCGCCAGACAATCGCCGGGTTTGTTCGATGGCAGAGTCAGACACTGCTCGGCATCGAGCGCCTCGAGGTCATCGACGTCCAGCAGTTGCAGACTCCACTCGGGATACTCTTTCGCCAGGCTGCCGACCAGGCCCGAGATCGCACCGTGCGTCGGCGACACCCGATCGCTCTTCCGGACGTTCTGTGTTCCACGAGTGAGGAGCGTCCAATGCAGGCTTCGCTCGCCTCGATTCAAGTTCACCAGGGCCTTGGCGATACGAAAGATCGCCAGCACGCCGTGTTCCTGGCTGGACACAATGCTCGCTGGACTGATATCGCACTCGGCCTGCACTCCGAGCACGTCCGGAGCAATCCACAACAGATGATCGAAGGCACGCTGCTCGAGCAACTCCTGGATTGTTTCAATGGACGCGTTCGACGGCAGCTGCAGAAACTCGGCCTGCGGATAGGATCCGCGCACCCATTCGAGCGGCGCTTGGTGCTCACCCAATAGCAGAATATTCTGCGGCGGGCACGACGCCTCGCTGTGTCGCACGCGGCTCCAGACAGGAGCCAGCGAGTACAACCGCCCCGTGCTCTCGATATCACCTTCCGCATCCAGTGCACGAGAAGCGAAGCCGGACATCTGCACGCAGACATTGCCGAGGCGATCGCAAAGATCGACATCGAACTTGAGCTGTTCCGACCGACGAACCCACGCGAACATCTCCGTCGTGCATGGCGCGATGACGCGCAACGTATCCAGTTCGAAGGGCAACAACGGACCGCGACCTTCCGACTCTCCAATCAGTGCCAGGCAGCCTTGCAAGGCACAGTCCATCAAGCTGGGATGCAGGACGTAAGACTGGCGGCTCGATTCGAGGTCCACTGGCAAATTCAACTGAGCAAGCAACTGACCTTCGCCGAGATACATTCCGGTGATGGCACGATGCGCCGGCCCATAGCCGATGCCCGCTCGCGCAAAGCGCTCGTAGAACTCCTCCACACAGACCTGCGCTGAACTCAACTCTGCCTTGAGTTGCTGGATGTCGATTCCTGGAAGTGATGGAGCATCCAACCATCGAGCCTGCCCCTGGCAATGCATCGTCTCGGCATCGGCGCTTTGGACTTCGAAATCGATCTGCTCAGGATCGCTCTCGCTCGGATACAGAGCGATGACCACTTTCTGCGGCGAGGACACGGCCAGGGGCTGCATCCACGCCGTGTGCTGCAGTTCCAGGACACGTCCATCGGCCTGCTTTGGAGAAGCATCCTCCACTGCGGCGCGCGCCATTTCCAGATAGGCGACGGCCGGCAGCACCTTGCTGCCTCGAACCTGGTGATCGCGCAGGAAGAATTCTTCGCCCGTGAAGACGGAGGTGTAGTTTTGCCGGTCGAGATTGGAAGTGTTCGACTGCAGTAGCGGATGAGCTGTAGGCACTGCTGAATGCGGAGTTGCCGGTCCATCCCACACGCGCACGCCTTCCACGGCGTCGATCCAGTACCGCTCCTTGCCGAACGGATATGTCGGTAGCGCCATGCGCCGCGGGCGGGCCGACTCGTAGAGCTTGTCCCACTCCACTTCCAACCCTTTGGCCCACAGCTCCAGCACCTTGGAATACTTCCGGCGCGCCAGCCAGCGATCCAGCGTCGCGAGGAAATCTTCATCGCCGCCGAACAGGCGCAACGTTTCTTTATTGCTCCTGGCCTGGCCTTGATACACATCTTCTATGTCCTGCTCACCGCCGAGCCAGGCGTGCAGCCTGTCGACCAGTTGATCGACCGAGCCCACCAGCATACCCAACCGCACCTCCATGGCTTCTCGTCCCACCTGCAGGGTGTACGCCATGGACCTCAGATCGAGACTGGCTCGTTCGGCTTGCACAAAAGCCGCCAAGTCCCGCGCCTTCTGTCGCAGCTGTTCCGAGGTGCCCGCGGACAGGACTATCGCGTGCGGCTCGTTGTCCTCCCGAGGCCGGTCATCGAACTGGAACTCCTGCACGATGATGTGCGCATTGGAACCACCCGCGCCGAAGGACGAGATGCCTGCGATGCGCGGCGCTTCGTTTCCGTCCTCGCCCTGAGCTCGCCAGGCCGACAGACTTCGATTGAGGCGGAATGCGCTCCTGTCGAAGTCGATGTTTGGATTGAGTTGGGCCGCATGCAGACTCGGCGCAATGGAACGGTGCTTCATCTGCAGCAGCACTTTGGTCAAGCCTGCGATGCCTGCGGCCGACTCCAGATGACCGATGTTCGACTTGGCCGAGCCGATCGCGCACAGTTTGTTCGCACCTGCGAACGTCTGCTGCAGCCCCGAGATTTCGATTGGATCGCCGAGTTCGGTGCCGGTGCCATGAGCTTCGATGTAGCTTATGTCGTCGGCTTCGATGCCTGCCTTTTCGATGGCGCGAGCGATCAGCTCGGCCTGCGCTCTCGGACTGGGCACCGTGTAGCCGTTGGCCTTGCCGCCGTGATTCACATGGGTCGCAAGAATGATCCCGTGAATGTTGTCGTTGTCGCGCAGCGCGCTGGACAACGACTTCAGCAGCACGACGCCGACACCTTCGCCAGGAACGTAGCCGTTGCCGCCCGCCCCGAAGCTGCGACACAGCCCATCGCGAGACAACATCTGCTGAGAGCTCAGCCAGGTGTAGGTTGCAGGATGCAGATAGAGATTGACGCCGCCCGCAAAAGCCAGCTCGCACTCGCCGCGAAGGATGTGCTCGCAAGCCTCGTGAATCGCCGTCAGCGACGACGAGCACATGGTATCGATGGGCAGACTGGGACCGGTGATATCAAGGCAATAGGAGACGCGATTGGCAACAGAGCTGAACGAGGTGCGAGGGAAGAATCCCTCGTCGATGGACGCCGCGGGCGTCGCGTACAGCTCGAAGCCGGTCTTGGTGATGCCGGCAAAGACGCCGACCTGGCCCTGGAAACGGCGCTTCAGGACGCTGCGCGTATACCCTGCGTTCTCCATGGCTCGCCAGGCTTCCTGCAGGAACAACCGCTCCTGCGGGTCCATGTTCAGTGCTTCACGCGGCGAGATGTTGAAGAACAATGGCTCGAACTGCGCGAACTGTTCGATGAAGCCGCCCCACTTGCTGTAGCTCTTGCCCTGCGCGATCGCCTGCTCCACGTCCGGAACGTAGAAGCCGTCGAGCGACCAGCGTTCGGGGGGAATCTCGCTGATGCAGTTGCGGCCGCTCTCGAGGTTCTTCCAGAACTCTTCGATGGTCGCGGCCTGGGGATAGATGCCGCTGATACCGATGATGGCGATGGGCTCTCGTCGGTGGGTGTTCGATGCGGAATGACTCTGTCGAGTTGCCTCGACTCGACGGGACGGCGCTGGTGATGCGGGCGAGCGCGGCGACGCTGCCGAACCGGTCCAAGCGACGCACCCAGCCTCGTGCATCTGGACGAGATGCGCCGTGAGCTCAGCGAGCGTCTTGTACTCGAAGAACAACGTTTTTGAGATCTCGCCGAACACTTCGGCGAGCTTGCGATTCATCTGATTGATCAGAATCGAATCGATGCCATAGGTCGAGAACGGCTCATCGGCGTCCACTTTCGCGGCTGGCAACTTGAGCGCATCGGCGAACAGCTGTTTGACCTTTCTCAGCGTCGCTTCGCGCAACAGCTCGGAGTTCGCAGGCGCAGAGGCTGTCGCGGGTGTGCTCACGGCCGAGATCTTGTTCGCGCACGCTAAAGTCTGCCGCAACTTGGCAACATTGCCCTCCAACACCAGCGTCCGTGCATTTCCCGACAGGAGGCTGTCATGAAATGCGCGGATGCCCGTCGTGATCTGCATGGGCTGCATTCCGGTCGCTTCGCGCAACGCTTCCACACTCTGCGCGTCCATCGCCATGCCGCCTTCCAACCAGAGCGGCCAATGGATGGATAGCGTGTGGCCCTGCCGTGCTCCGCTCTCCACCAGATGATTTCGATACGCGGCAAACTGATCCATGAAGCCGTTGGCCGCTGCGTAATCCGCCTGCCCGACATTGCCCAGAGCACTGCTGAACGATGAGAACAGCGCGAGAAAGTCGAGCTTCAATTCCTGGCACGCCGCGTCCAGGTGACACGTTCCAGCCACCTTGGGCTCCAGGACTCGTTGCAGCTCCTCCGTCGATTTTTTCAGGATGAAGCTGTCCGAGATCATGCCAGCGCAATGGAGGATTCCGTCGATGCGCCGATGCTCGTTCGTTACCGCCTCGATGACGGCGCGCGTCTGGATTGGATCGGAGAGATCCAATTGCCGATACTGCGGCGAGCGACCGCCCGAGTTCGCGGCTAGCTGAGTGAGATCGTCGAGACCGCGCCGTTGCTTCTCACTCGGTGCGGAGCGGCCAGTCAAAATGACCTGAGCCCGAGCAGCGTCGCGAAGGATCTGCTTTGCGAACAGGGTGCCCAACCCGCCCAGGCCACCGGTGATGAGATAGACACCATCGTGCTTGAACGCAAGCAAAGCGGGGTCTTTCGGAGTGACTTCCTGCCAACGCAGGACGTGCCTTCGCCCTTGCGAGTACTTGATGAGCGTGTCGCTGGATGAGTCTTTTTCTCGGCGTAACTGGGCTGCCAATTCGTCCACCGCCGGGGCTGCATCCGTCAGGATGACCTGCCCGATGAGATTCGGATTCTCGCGCGTGGCCGTGCTCAGCAGCCCGGACAGGCCGACAAGCAGTGTGGCCTGCTGTTGCAGCGGGATGACGACTTGAAGCAATACTCGGCCGCGAGGCCGGCCGGCGAGTATCCTCTTTACTTCTTCGAAGCATCCCAGAGCATGATCGACATAGCGATGTTCGAGCGACTCCGAGCGACATTGCAGATGGGAACAATGAGCTGATTGCGTCGCGGCCCTGATCCGTCCAGCATCGACCTGCGGCATCTCACACAACAAGATCCTGTGCTCGATGCATCCACCGCCGCGTGCATCGTCGCTCAACGATGCCGCTTCCCAAACCGGAGTGGCCAACAATCGACCTGGCGCGGCCGCCTGCTTCTCTGACACCTCAGACTCGTCTGCCGCGAAGTTGAGTCCGCTGATCCAGTGACGCTCCCTCGCAAACGAATAAGTAGGTACGCTGATGCGTCGAGGCCCAGCGGTGTACAGCTTCCTCCAATCGACGTCGGCGCCGGAGGTCCAGAATGCGGCGAGCTGCCCCAGATTCCGCTCGACCAGCGCGCGCTCGACCAGTTGCCGCCCTTCTTCTTCCTGCCACAAGCGGCTGGCGTTCGAGTCGCGGGAGTTCACTTCATCCAGCCAGGTATCGGCCGGGCAGCTGGACTCGCTCAGCCACTGTCGCAACTTCGCACGCAGCTCCGCCGCGTCTTTGATTCTGATCGCGAGCCGCCGCTTCATGGCGGTGCGGCCGGTTTGCCAGGTGTAGATGGCGTCTGCGAAGCGACCGCCCGGATCGTTTGTGTCCAGCCAGTCGACGACCTTGCTAACTCCAGCACGAAGCCGTGCTTCATCGACGGCGGAGATCACGAACAGATAATCATCGTCTGCAACGCGTCCTGACTCCGGAGTGTCGTCCACATACTCCTGAACGACACAATGCGCGTTCGCGCCGCCCGAGCCGAAACTGCTGACTCCAGCCATGCGAGGCTGATCGACCTGCCAATCGACATGACGCTCGGCAACGTAGAACGGGCTGTCGTCGAATGTGATCTTCGGATTGAGCCGGGCGAACGTTGGTTGGCCCGGCACCTGCCGATGCTGCATCGACAGCACGACCTTCAAGACGCCGGTAATGCCAGCCGCCGATTCCAGGTGGCCCAGATTGCTCTTGATCGAGCCGACCGCGCACGTCTTGTCGGTGCCGAGGCCCACGATATTGGAATATGCGGTCTGTATTCCTTGAACCTCGATGGGGTCGCCAAGCGAAGTGCCCGTACCATGCGCTTCGATATAACTGAGTTCTCGCGGCGAAATTCCCGCACTGTTCCAGGCAGCAGTCAGCAGCTCGCTCTGCTTCTTTGGATCGGGCACCGTCAGGCCGCCTGAGAGGCCGCCATGATTGACTGCGCTGCCGCGGATGATCGCGTGGATATTGTCCCGAGCGCGCATCGCTTCGCTCAAAGGCTTGAGCAGCAGCATCACGCCGCCTTCTGCACGCACATAGCCGTTCGCCCGTGCGTCGAACACTTTGCACCGGCCGTCGTGCGCGAGCATGCCGGCCTTGTGATACGCGACGCTCAAATCGGGATGACAAATGAAGTTGACGCCCCCGACGAGCGCGCTCTCGCACTCGCCAGCGTGCAACGATTGAATGGCCGTGTGGAGCGCAACCAGGGAGGATGAGCACGCCGTGTCGATCAGCATGCTTGGACCGGACAGGTCGAAGAAATACGACAGGCGGTTGGCGATGATGGCGAGCGAGCTGCCGGTGGCGTGGTGAGCTTCCGTCTCGACTCTCGCAGTCTGGATCAGCCGGCTGTAGTCGCAGTTGCTGGCGCCGACGAACACACCCGTGCGCGTGCCACGCAGATGGGCGGGCAGCACTCCAGCGTCCTCGAGACAAGACCAGGCGAGCTCGAGGAGGATGCGCTGCTGGGGGTCGGTGATCTGCGCTTCCGCGGGCGATACGCGGAAGAAGGAAGCATCGAAGGCATCACCATCCGCGAGATAACCGCCTTGATCGATGCCCGGATACTCCGCGATCGATGGCCACTTGCCTCTCGTCTTCGGATAAGTGCCGATGACACAGTCCGCGGCCGCCAGCACTTCCCAAAGATCGTCGGGCGTTTCGATGCCGCCCGGCAGCCGGCACGACATGCCCACGATGGCGATGTCCCTGGATGGATTCGAGCTCGGTGATGAAGTCTGCTTCTCTTTAGCAGCGACCGCGTCATTGGCAAAGTACCTGACGACCTTGTCGATACAGTTGTGCTCGAAGAAGAATCCCGGGCGAAGCGTACGACCGAACTGCCGCTCCATCTGCAATTGCAGCTGCAACAGATCGGCGGACGTCAAACCCATTTCCATCAATGGTCGAGCGGTATCGACGCCGCCCTCATCCCCGATGATTCTGCCGACTTCGGCTCGAACGAAGCGCTCGACTTCCTTCCGGTCGAAACCCGCAACCCTCGCCGCTGGCGTCGCTTGCAGCCGTATCTGCCGATGCTTCAGATCGTAGGACACCAGCACGCCGTAATGCTGGTTCGCCTCGTCTTCGGGTCGATAGTCTGCAATCGAGCCGACGATCGTCGCACCATGCGAGCAATGCAACGCCAGCACCGGATCCTGCAGGCCATCCTGCCGATGGATGTATTCGTCGAAAGAAAGCCCGCCGGCCGAGTCGAACCGCTTGCACAATGTGACGCCGACCACGCGATCTACGCCGTCGATGGAACTGCATCGCTGCAGCGTGTACTCGAGCAGCTGATCCCCCAAGCTCAGATTCTGTACGGCAGGATCGACATTCAGTGCGAGCAGTTGAACGATCGAACCCGACGCGTGGTGCAGTTCATGCACGTTCGTGGCGTTTCGACCCGCCAAGTCCGCGACATCCTTGATGCGCTGGCTGTATACGGCGCCGAGCACCTCGCCCGCCTTCTCCAGCACCAGCTGACCTTCGGGATATCGCTGTAAGCGATCCTGCAGCTGCTGCGGCGAAGTGCGTGTGTGCTGCCAGCAAAGCTCTTCGAGCTGCCACAGGCGGGCCAGATCGCTCGCCTGCGCGGGGCGAACGATATATCCGCGCTCGCTCAACCCGGCTGCGGCGGCGACCACGTGCGAGTCATCCATTGTCACAATCTCACGGCGTCTGCGACGAACTGAGCAGCACCGGCTTGCCGTGCTTGTAGCGATCCGTCTTCATCACCTCGCGCATCGCTTTGATCTGGCTGCCGATGACCTCGGGCATCGCGAGGTTGGCCAGCACGTACGGCAGGCCAAGATCCATTTCGGAGACGGACTCGATGTCCACACCGCCGCCCGCCGCTGGCGTCAGCGTCCAGTTGTTGCTCAAATGCACGACGCGGCGAACCGTCCCGTCATGAGGAATCCTGTTCGGCGCTGCATAGACGTTGATGTGGAACTGTCCGGTCTTCGGGTCCTGGTAACACTGATTCAGCAGCACCACCTGGACCTTGCCGAAAGGCTTGGGCAACTCGAGCTTGTAAGTGTCATAGGCGTAGAACACCGACGGCGCAGACACCTCTTCGATTCGCTGGATGTCGGAGGCGCCGAAGTCCTTGCCCGTATCCAGGTCGGTCAACATGAACAGCGCTTCGGAGAGCTCCGCATCGAAGCGCACGTTGACCTTGTACTTCATCAGGCTGTATCCGGGTGTCTTCAACGCCGAGATCCTGATGCCATCCTGATCGCTGACCAGCTGCCATTCATTGGATCCGGAGTTGGTCCACGCGATGTGAGCGCCAAACAGCGCGACCAGCGCGACGCCCAACGAAATTCCCACTCGCTTGAGCACTCTGGCGCGCTTGCCAGGAGCGTGAGTTGTCGAATCGTTCATATGCCGACCCTCAAGGTGTTTCCTGCAGACTGGACGCGAGCGCTGGCGTTGCATCGCCCGGCTCCTCGATGGAGACGAGCCGCGCCTTCTGATACTTCTCCGTCAGCACCAGCGTCTTGTGATAGCTCAAGTCCTTGAACAAGTACTCGGGCATGGACAGGTTGGCGAGCGGATAGAACAGCCCCATGTCCACATCGAGAGTGATCTCCCAATCGATCAGTCCATCGGGCAGTGGCGTGAGACGGAAGATGTTGTTCAAGTGAGTCACGCGCGAAGTGTTCGGGCTCGGCGGCGTGCGGCCGGGGGCAGCCTGCACGTTGATCTCGACCCGCTTGGTCGCCTTGTCCTGCGCATAATTGAGCATCACGACCATTTCCTTGGTGCGAAATGGCGGCGGCATGGGATGCTTCGCCGCATAGGTGGCCATGAACAGCTTCGGTGTCTCGATGCGCTCAACCACCGTGAAATCCTGGCCGCCGAAGTCGTCGGACGTGCTTTCGTCCCCGCGCAATAGAAACACCGCGCTGGTGAGACTGGTCGCCACCTGCATGTCCGCTTTGACTTTGAGCAGCGTGGATCCTGGGGTCTTCAAGGTGTACACCTTGACCCCCTCTTGATCTTTCACGAGCTCCCATTCGTTCGAGCCGGAGTACTTCCAGGCGAAATGCGCGACCGTCAGGGCGACGGTCAAGGCCACGACCATGGTCACGAATGCTTTGCGTATCCCACGACCGATCTTTGCGAGTAGAGCTTTCATGGTTCCCTTCCGAATGGAACAGTGCGAAACAGTGGGGTTGCTGTCAGCGGTGGCGCATGCGAGCGACCACTTCGAGCCGTCGCGGAGCGCGAGCCGGCGGGACCTGCAGCGAGGTCGCGAGGTGCCTGGCAAGGCGTTTGGCCAGGCAGATGAGCGTAAACGTCGGCGTGATCATCACATCCGACATGAGCGAGTGATCGCAGACGTACAGATCGCCGATATCCGTTTGCATGTTCTCATCGACGTGCTCTTTGATCCGGAGCGTGCCCCCCGGAATGCCTGCCATGAGCTTGGTGCGGAAGATGTGCTTCGCGCCCGCGTTCTCCAGTATCTTCACGGCGATCTGTTCTGCTTCCTGCAGCTTCTGCAGCTCTGCCGGCGTCAAACGCTTGCGGTAGCTGCCATCCTTGCCGATCGTTCCACCCATGGAGTCGTAGAGCAGGATGCCCATCGACAGGGTGGTCGAGAACGAGAACAGATGACGCCACTGCAGATTCGCCAGCATCACGAGCTTGAACAGCAGCGAGCTCATGGCGCCGTCGCCCAGGGAAAAACCGGCGCCCAGCTCGATGTCCTGATTGCCGACGAACGCATCCGTCGCCCCCAGTCCGGGTACAGTGCCGCAGACCATGTAGGCCGGCTTGCAGAAGAAGCCGCGATCGCCGACGTTCTTGACGCCGCAGTCGATGAGCAGCTTTGGCGTGACGAGTGCCCCCGCGCTCAGCACGATTCGTTTCCCGCGCGCCGTGCACAGCTTGGTGCGCATGAAACCCTGCTTGTGTTTGTACTCCACACCGACGGCTCTGCCGTCTTCAATGAGCACTCGGGTCACGGTGGCTCGAGTGATGAGCGTGGCGCCGAAGTCGACGGCCTCATCGATATACGTTCTGGCCTTCCAGCGAGCGTCGTACGAATAGCGCCCCGACACGCACTTCGATTGGTCGACCAGCATCAGGTTCTTCTTGAACTTGTATCCCAGCGCCGCTGCGCTCTTGCGCAACACACGGGATTGCGGCGACAGGAACTCATCGGAAAGCTCGGCGATGGGCAACTCCCTTCGGGTTTCGGCCACCTCGGCCGAGAGGTCGATGCCAAGGCTCGCGTAGGTATCGGCGGTCGGCAGCTTGCAGACTCCGAAGTAGAGACTGGTCGAACCTCCCACCGTCGCGGCGGTTGCCGCCTTCAGATCCTCGCCGACCGAATATTCCTTCGTGATCGCCGCCATCGATCCGAAGGTCTCGCGCAGCACGTCGTCCTGACCTTGTTCGAGAATCAGAACCTTCTTGTTCCGTCGCGTGAGCTCGCGTGCGAGGGTCGCGCCGCAGGTGCCCGACCCGACGACAATGACGTCATATTCCCGATCGGACATGGTGGTCTCCGCAAGTGAGAATTACAGGTCTCTGGCTTTGATCCACGCGACGGTGTCGCGCAGCGTCTCGGTCAGCGGCCGTGGCTGCCAGCCCAGCTCGGAGCGAATCTTCTCGTCGCAATACATGTACGGCTGCCCCACCAGTTCGACGGGCATGCCTGCCTTCTCGGCCAGCTGCCTGGCTTCATCGACGCTCAGCGTGCGCTCGGGCAGCACCATGTCCGGTTCGATCTCTTTCAGCGCCGTCATCAGGTCGCGGATGTTCGTTCCGGTGACCAGATATCTGCCGGACGCGTGCTTGCTCTCGAATGCGCGAATATGAGCATCGGCCACGTCCCGCACGTCGACCACCGAGAACTGCATGGGCAGTCGGAACGGCACCTGATTGTTGATGCAGGCGCCGACGTTGATCGTGCTCGGGGTATGTTTGTAGAAGTTCGGCCCCAGCACGACGCTGGGACAGAGCGCGACCAGATCCAGGCCTTGGGCTTGCGCATAGCTCCAGGCTGCCTGCTCGCTTTCGAGCTTGGAGCGGCAGTAGGGATCGGCCGGATCGCTCCAGCTGCGTTCGGTCAGCGGTTGTTCCTGAGTTCCGCCGAAACCGACGGCAGCAATACTGCTGGTGAACACGACGCGCTCGACGCCGCAAGCACTGGCGGCTCGCAGAACTGCCTGGCTGCCCGCGGTGTTGTTGGCAACGATGCCTTCGCCGAGGCTCTGCTCATCGTAGTGATAGAGCGCGGCCACCTGGAAGACGCCACTGACGCCCTGCATCGCCTTGGCGATGGCAGCTTCATTGCGGATGTCGGCCTGGTACAGCTCGATGGCATAGCCTGCGAATATTTCGGCCGACCGCACCTCGTCGGGATTGCGCACGGTGACCCGCACGTCATAACCCCGCTCGCTCAGCGCCTTGGCGAGCGTGTTGCCGACGTGTCCGTTGCCGCCGGTGACCAGAACTTTTTTATGCTTCATTGACCTTTCCCAGCAACAGTTCTTCTGCAGCAGTGCCCCTGCTCGCAGCTTTGTCCTTGGCATCCATCTGCGCCCAGCGCCGGTATTCGGCGATTCTCGCCATGAATCCGCAGTCCTCCCGGCCCCAGCGCGCGAAGTAGGCGTCGATCAATGTTCCCCAGTCGGGCAACGACAGCCCCAAGGTTTGCAGCGAGCGCCGGAAGTTGTCCTGGGCGAACGGAAAGATCACGGAGAAATAGGCGTCCATCATCTTTCGGCTGCGGACCGAGCCTTCGGCGTCGCGCAGCACGCACTCGAGCACGAAGCCATTCACCGGATTGATGGAATGAATGAACCGCACGAAGTCATAACATCGCTCCAGGTACGCCGCGCGAGTCACTGGAGTGAATTGCAGCCCATGATTCTGGGCGCGCCGATACAGGTTGGCGAAGCTGTAGGGCTTCAGGTGGGTCGCGTGGAGAATCGAATTCCACAGCTCGGGCTTGTTGCCCGTGTTCACGATGAGCCGCGCGGCGAAGTCGACGGGCAGCATGTCGAGCACATCGTTCGACACCTTCTCTCTGCAGCCCACCGCAAGCCTCATCTGCACCAGTCGATGTACGATGTCATCGGTTTGTCCGAGCCCCGTACTGGCTGAGCCGGACAGCTCCCCGAACCGGTAGATCACATACGGCACGCCGCTGGCCGAGGCGCGCCTCAGCAGCGATTCCTGGACCCATTTCGACTGGCCGTAGCCGCCGTACACCTGCGCGCCCGCGTCGACGAACGCCTCCTTCTCGAAGATCGAGAACTCCTCGCCGATCTTCAGCGCGCAGCCAGCGATGCTGGAGACGAACTGGATCAACTTCAGCCGGCTGACGCTTGCGAGCCGGATGATTTCTTTCATGCCGAGCGTCGAATCTCGAAAGGTTGCATACCCTTCGATGTGGTTCACACGCGCGGAGGCATGCACGATCTGCTGCGCCTCGCGAGCACACAGATCCCAGTCCGCTGCTGACAAACCCAGCTTCGATTGCCCGATATCGCCACAAACGACGGTGATCCGCGACTCGTCGATTTCCAGCTCGAACTTCGCGGTCTGATCCAGAATGCGCTGCAGGCCCTGCTCCTTGGTCGCCGCGCGCACCAGGCAATAGGCCGTCACTCCTGGATCCGAGCCGAGGAATTCGGCCAGCACATGGATGCCGAGAAATCCGGTGGCGCCCGTAAGGAACAACCGTTGCACCGTCCCCCGATGCGCGGCTTCGAGCGCTTTCACATCGCCCAATGCGAGATCGACCTCCGCATCCTGCACGTGCAACGGCACCTGGGATGAGCTCTGAGCATCCAATGCTGCTTGCAGCGGTCCGGCCCTTCTTCTGAGCGGCACGACTGTCTCGCTCTCTTCCACGTTCTGACGTGTGACGGCCAGGCTTTCGAAGGCCGAGGCATAGCGCTGCGTCAGCAGGTCCGCGAACGAGCGGATGGTGGTGCATTCGAAGAAGGCGATCGGCGAAAAATCCTCATCGACGCCGAGCTTGATCGACTGAGTGATCTCGGCCATGTCGAGCGAGGTGATGCCCGTCTCCATCAGGTGACGGCCTTCGTCCACCTCCTCGAGCCCGACGCGCAGTTGATTTGCGATCAGATGCCGTACGAACAGGCGTACCTTGTCCGCCACGCCCAGATCGAGGCTTCCAGGGGGCGGAGTTTCCGCGCCAAACGAGAAGTGATATTTCTCGGCTCGATGGATCTTTGCCGCCGGTTCGATCGCTTCGGCCCGCGCGAGCTTCGCCGGAACCTCGACTTCAGCAGTTTGCTTCGCGAGCCAATAGCGTTTGCCCGCGAAAGGATAGGTCGGCAGCGAAACCTTTCTGCCAGCTTGTGCTATAGGCAAACCACGCCACTCCGGAACCACGCCATCGCACCACAGGCGGGACAGCCGACGCGGATCGCCGCTGCGTACCAACACCTCGATGAACTCCTGACGCTCGGTGGCGCTCAGTAGCCCGGTGACTCCGTTGGCGTTCTTCACGCAGCCGCTCATCACTGCATCGTCGTGCCGGCCCTGCAGATAAGCATCCAGCTTGTTTGCCAGATCATCGAGATCGCTGGCTACGACGACCAGACGATAATCGAAAGCTTTCCGGCCGGTCTGCAACGTGTGCGCGACATCATCCGGCGCATATCCGGGGCTGCTGTCCAGGAATCGGCGCAATCGTGCGGCTGCTTCGCGAAGCTGAGACTCACTCTCGGCGGAGAGTGGGAAGACTTGGTCCTTGCGAACATCCCGCTGACCGGCGCGCGGCGCGCTCTCGTACTCCTCGAGAATGACGTGCGCGTTCGTTCCGCCTGCGCCGATCGCGCTGATAGCCGCTCGTCTCGGTACTTGCACGCCATCCAATGTTCTCGACGACCACGCAGCGACACTCTGTTGGACATAGAACTGCGAGCCGGCGAAATCGATACCTTCGTTCAACTCGGCCGAATGCAGCGACGGCACCAGCGTGCGGTGCTTCATCTGGAGCAGCACCTTTTGCAGGCCGACGATGCCGGACGCCGCTTCCAGGTGCCCGATATTGGTTTTGATGGAGCCGATGGGGCAGCTCTGCTTCTCGACGCCGTACTCCTGATAGGCGCGAGTGAGCCCGGCGATCTCGATGGCATCGCCCAGATCCGTTGCTGTCCCGTGCGCCTCGATGTAACCGATGCTGCGTGCGTCGATGTCGGCGCGCCGCAGGGCTTTGAGTATCAGGCTGCTCTGCGATTGCGGACCTGGAACGGTGTAGCCGCTGGTGCGTCCGCTGTGCGTCACAGCGACGCTCCTGATCACGCCATGAATATTGTCGCCATCGGCGATTGCATGATCCAAGCGCTTCAGCAGCAGCGCTCCGACCCCTTCGCCGGAGACATAGCCATTGGCGCCCTTGCCGAAGGAGCGACAGACGCCATCGCGGGAGAACGATCCGCCGGCCGAGTTCAGATCGAACTTCGCCTGATGCAGATCCAGATTCACTCCGCCGACGAGCGCCGCGAAACATTCACCGCGCCGTATCGCTTCGCAGGCGAGATGAAGCGCCGTCAAACTCGCCGAGCACGCCGTATCCACGGTCAGGCTCGGCCCCGAAAAGTTCATCCAATGAGAAACGCGATTGGCGATGCTCCAGAAGAAGGAGCTGGGGTTGACGAGATTGCCGGCGAGGCGCTCTTCGAGCCCGAGCATCTGGTACATCGACCAGACAGCCCCGACGAACACGCCCACTTCCCGGCTGTTGTCCCGGCTCAGAGACTCCGGGTAGTAACCGGCATCCTCCAGAGTTTCGTAGGCGACCTCCAGGAACAGTCGTTCCTGCGGATCCAGAACTTCCGCCTCCCGTGCCGAAACATTGAAGAAGCGGGCATCGAACCGGTCGATGTCCGCAATGAACCCGCCCCGATACTTTTCGCCTCGGTTGCTCGCCGAGCGCAATGCCACGCGCGCATCGGAGATGGGCTCGATGCAGTCTTTGGACTCCACCAGGCATTGCCACAGCTCCTGCAAATTGTTCGCTTGCGGATAACGACCGGCCATGCCGACGACGGCGATATCCTGAGTTGCAGCCGCATCTACGGATGCTGTGGTCACTTGCTCCGGCGGAACTGTGACGATCGGCTCGTGCGACGACACCGGGGTCGAGCCAACGACGCGGCCTGAAGGATTGTGATACTTGACGAGTCGATAGCGACCGTGGATAGCGCCCACCGATTCGGCGTCATCCTGCACCGGCATGAGCTCGGGAACATTCCTGCACCGAGCAAACGCCGCCACCAACCTCTCGATGATGGTGTCGACCTGCTCCGTGGTGAGCCCGACAGGAATCGCCAGGCGCACCAGATCGTTGATCGTCGTATTCCTCTGCATCCCGGCGTTGTGAGCTCCGCCACGGATGCCCGTATTGAGGAACAGCCACGCCAGGAAGGATGGAACGGGATGCTCGAAGCTCCGGAACTGGGGCAACTGTTTGACATCGATCAACAGGCAGTGAGCGCCGGCGGGCTGGACGACCGGGATCCCTCGTTCCTTCAGCGCATCCCAGATCCGACGCACCGATTGTTTGCGGCGCAGAGTCTGGTTCTCGATGTATTCGCGCCTTCTCAGCGCCAGCGCGAGCTGCTTCCTGTCGACGCCACTCAAGCCGCAGCCTTGAGCGCGAATGCGCTCCTGCAACTGCTGAAACAGCTGCGCATCGTTGACGGCGATCAAGCCGCCGGTGACGCAGAAATTCTTTCCGAAGCTCAGCAGGACCGCGTCGGCGAATGCCAGAATCTCCCGAACCACGCTCCAAACCGTTCTGCCCGCGTAGCCGGGCTCGTTCTCGATCACGAACCAGGCGTTCTCGACGATGCGGGTGCCATCCAGCACCAGGGGAATGGACGCATCGCTCAGCAGCTGTTTGACCTGCTTCAGATGCCCGATCGAAACGGGATGCCCACCCGCCGCGTTGTCGCTGACCTCGATGCACACATACGCGATCGCTGCCGGATCGCGCGCAACTGCTCTCTGCAGCGCCGCCCAATCCATGTCGCCCTTATAAAGATGCGATGAATCCAGTCGAAACACTTCCGCATGCGGCAGCTCTGTCGGCACCAGAGCGTGGTCCATCTGGTGGAAGATGGTCGTGGGAAACAACAAGTTCTGCAGAACGACGCCCTTGCGCGGCCAGACGCTGCAGAAGACGCTCTCGGCCGTGCGACCCGATGTGGTCAACGCGAAGTGAGCGAACGGGAACAGATCCGCGAGCGTCGCACCGAGATCGACGCGTTGATTCAGCTGTGCGCTCAGCAACCTGCGCTGATTGTCGATGGCTGGCAGGCGCAGCTGCGCCCACGAGTCGGTCTTGAGATCCAGTTCGACGTGCTGCGGCAGCAGATTGAGCGGGTTGAACCCGCACTGGAGCAGATCGACGGACCGGGGTTCGCCTTCGATCGTGCTCTCGGCCACTTGCTCTGGAACAGCATCGCAAAGTTGATGTTCGGCATCGCAGGTCTGCATCTTCATCGGATCCGCGATCATCATGATGATATCGAGGACTTCGTCGGCATTCGGCTGGCCTTGCGGCCGGCACAGGTAGATGGGCTTGTTCTCCGGCCGGAACTTGTTCTTGAACTGCAGATTGCCTTCGTCGTTGAAAATGTTCTGGCGGCGCAGATCGTCCAGGATCTTCTCGACCGCGGCGTCCGGGATGCTCGAATCGCCGAGCTTGCAGCCATAGGTGCCGCCCAGGCTCAGCATCTCGCAACCTTCGGCGACCAGCCGCTCGATGATCCTGACGATGGTGAACTCCAGACCGCCCAGCGGCATGCTGTCCGGATAGAACTCCAGATCCATGAGATAGCCGTTGCTCTGGGCCGCCAACGGCGAGATCAGGATCGCGTTCTGCAGTATCTCATCGAGATAGGTCACGAAGATCCGGTGCTGCGGATCCAGCGTGCCGGCGAGAATCTCCTCTTTGACGATGTGGATGAGCGGATTGACCATCGTCCGCGCCGCGCACCATCGATCGATGATGTCGGCAATCCCGCGAGCCACTTCGGCACTGGACCCGCAACGGAACTCTTCAGTGCGACAGTTGCCGACCTTCTCGAACTTCGAAACCTGATAGCGCAGCCGGCGCATGGCTTTGCCATCCAGTGAGAACTGCTGCAGGTTCAAGACACGCTGCAGAGCCCCGAACGGTGTCGAGGAGAATGGAATGCCGCAGATCGACGGCGTCTCTTCGTCGTACACGATATTGACGCTGAGCTTCCGGCTGGCGCAGTGCTCGTACAGCTCCCTCGCGAGCGCCGGGAAATACTCTCTCGGACCGGTGTACGTGTAGGCGAGGATGACGTCGTTGCTGCGACTGTAATGAAAGAAGCCGCGACGCTCGCCGCCGATGAACAGGTTCGGCGCGATGTTCCTCGTCCCGCGAGACACCGATCCTTCGTTCTTGTGTTGTTCGAAGATGCTCCTGAGGACAGGTCCGAGCTCCGGATGTGCGTAAGCCTCGCGCTCCGGCAAGAGAACGGGCTGCACCACCGAGCACGGCTGCAGCACTTCCACAGTTCGCTTCGGCTTCGCGGCTGGCTCGGCAATATTCGCAACAACCTTCGCGCCCGCTTCTGCTGGCTGCTTCGACTGCGTGGCCAGCCGAGAGCGCAATGTTTGTTCATGCCGCGCTATGAAGTACTGCGCGAGATCGGCGATGTTGAAGTTCTCGAACAGCAGGGTTTTCGGCAAGCGACCGAAATCCGCTTCCAGCGCCTTGATGATCTTCAGGACGCGAAACGAATCGATACCCAGCTCGCCGAACGGCGCCGACGCAGCGAAGTCCGCGCTCATCGAGCCGACCGCCGTCCGCACCAGCGACTTCAAATAGGACTCGGTCAGCTCAACCAGCCGCTCGTTGTCGATCATTGGATGCTCTCGATGGAGGCTCGATACGCAGGCGAGCCTGGCGCGACCGGACGGCCGCCGCGGATTATTTGGTGACTTTCGATTCGATCAGGCGTGCGAAGGCGAGATCCGCCCTGACCCACTGGATCAGCTCCAGCTTGTCCGCGCCCACCTGATCGGCCAGATCGCCCAGGTCCAGGGCGCATTGATCGGGCAGGCTCCGCACCAGCCGCAGCACGCGCCAGTAGTCGTGCTCTGCGGTCTCGATGTCTTCATCAATCTGCATTTCCATGACGCGTTCCCCGGATGAGTTCCGTCGCCTTGAGCCCTGTGAGCTACATGGAGCGCGACAGGAGGAACGCTTCCTCACCGGCGCCGGCCAGATGTGGCTCGAGATCGTCGTTCGATGCGTCGATCGATTGCAGCCGTGCGCGCAGCTGGCGCACTTCCTGGAGCAGTCGTGGCACGTCCTGCCTGGCATTGACGATGAATTCGTGATCGGCCCGGCTGGCGCCGACCAGCTCGATCGACTTGAAGGTGCCGAGCTCGTTGCACAAGCCCAGCTCGATGATGCTGACGTTGGCAGCCAGCTCCGCCTCGTCGCTCTCGGGAAGCCACGGTCCGAGGCTCGCGGCGGCGACGCGACGCTCCATCCGATCCAACTCTTCCTCGCTCAATTCACCGAACGTATGCTTGCTCATGACCCCTCCTACTTTCGGCAGTCTTGGTATCGCGGCTGTGAATTCCTCGTGTGTGGCGCAGGCTCCGCCCCGTCACATCCAGGTAACGGCTTTCTTGTTGGTGAGCAAAAGGTAACCGAAGCGGCGAGCTGCGCCGCCTGCAAAGAATGACAGTAGCTGCCTCATCCGCCGCTCGTATGTACTGTCAGTCGCAGGGAGCTCGCATGCGCAAGACCGTCTTCATGTTCTCGGGCCAGGGCTCGCACTACTTTCGAATGGGTCGGGACCTGTTCGAGCACGACCCGATATTTCGCGAATGGATGCTGCGTCTGGACGAGCTCGCCTTCGGCTTGTCCGGCGAGCGTGTCATCGACGCCATCTACTCACCGCAGGATCGCGAGACCTTCGATCGCACATTGCAAACGCATCCAGCGATATTCATGGTCGAGTACGCGCTGGCCCGGAGTCTGCTCCACGCGGGCATCGAGCCTGACATCACACTCGGCGCGAGCCTCGGCTCGTTCGCCGCTGCGACGCTGGCGGGCTTCATTTCAATGGAAGACGCGCTCGCTGCCGTCGTTCAACAGGCTGCGGCATTCGAGGCTTGTTGCGACCGGGGTGGAATGATCGCTGTGCTGGCGGACCCGACGACGTATGACAGGCCTTATCTTCGCGAGCAAAGTGAGCTGGCCGCGATCAACTTCGCTTCGCACATCGTAGTGTCTGCGCCGCAGAGTCATCTGGCGCGAATCGAGCAGTCGCTCGGCGAGCGGGAGGTGGTTTATCAACGCCTGCCGGTTTCCTTCGCGTTTCACTCGCGATGGATCGATGACGCCCGCGCGCCATTCGAATCCTTCACGCGCTCGACGCGTCGGCACCCTGGCACGCTGCCGCTCGCGTGCTGTCGAGAAGCAAGATTATTGACCGAGCTGCCGGCCGATTTCTTTTGGCGGGTGGTGCGCGAGCCGATACGATTCAAAGCCACCATCGACGCGCTGGAGCAGCACGGTGCTCATCGCTATATCGACGTTGGGCCGGCCGGCACACTCGCGACATTCACGAAGTACTGTTTGCCGTCGGCCTCGACATCGACGGTGCACCCAATCATGAGTCCGTTCGGGAATGAGCGTCGGAGTATGGCCGCGTTGCTACGGAGCTGACGGTATCGCGCCGCTGAGCGTGCACAGCCAGACACGAAACGACGCTGAGCACTACGAGCGTGAACGCGACGTACTCGAGCGTGGTGGGCAAGCGCTGCTCCCAGAGAAAGCCATAGATCAACGCGAACAGCGTCTCGAACAGAATCATCTGCCCCACCAGCGTGAGCGGCAGCAGCTTGCTCATGCGATTCCACAGTGCGTTGCCGATCATCGAAGCCAGGATGGCGACGCCGGCCGCAACGCCGGCGAGTCTTGCCCACGCGAGCGCGTCGTGAGCTTCCGAGGCGAGCAGTAACGCCAGAGGAATCAACAGCAGTGCTTGCACGCCTGTCACAACCCCGGTGAGCATATTCCATTCATGCGCCGACACGTCGTGGAGCCGCACGAGCCAGCGGCTGTTGCCAACCGCATAACATGTCCACGACAGCAGCGCTCCCACCGCGCAGAGCAGCCCGACCGCTTGCTTCACGACGGACTCCGACGTCGGCCCTTCCAGGGCCTGCCAACCGATGCACACAGCGCCCAGGGCACTGAGCGCCAGTGATGGAATCAGTCGGCGCAACGGCACGGCGCCGGTGTCGCGACTGCCGACGATGGTCACCGCGACCGGTAAGAAGCCAATGACGAGAGATGTCATGGCGATTCCGCCCAGGCGAACGGCACTCGCGAGCAGGATGTAGTACAGCACGTTGCCCGCCAGAGCGAGCCAGGCGAGCGCGAACCACTCCCGCCGGCCTATGAGCGGCTGAAGCCTGACCCAGATCGGCGCGATCAGGCAGGCGGAAAACAGGCCGTAGAAAACATAGCGGCCAATCGTCAGCTCCAGTGGGCCGAACGCCGGCACGAGCTCCGGCGCCAGAAACACCAATCCCCATAGCGCTCCGGCGCCGACGCCATAGGCGACACCCGCAATCGTCCGGCCGTCATTCCGCATGCATGCCTCCGCAACATGCGCATGGTACCTAATGCACGGCCAGCTCCAACGCCAGGGCAACCGGAGAGCAACAGCTCGCACTCGATCGCAGTTCGATCGATTTCACTCCTTCAAGCAATTGATTTCATTCAGCTGCGTCAGGATCGACCGTCTTCGCATCATTTGCATCAGGGGCCTTCTTGTCGCTCGTCTTGCGTTTTTTGTTCGCAGCCTCGCGCTTGGACTCCGCAGGGCTCGTCATCGCGGGGCTGGAATGGGTCACGTCTTGAGAGGTCTTGTCATCGCGCTCACTCGCGGAGGTATCGTTTCTGAGGATGTCTTTCGCCACCTCCTGGCACTCCGCCTTCACCTCGCCTTCAGCCGATTCGCATTGCTTCAACAGTGCGCGGTTCGGATCCTCGCTCGCACCGGCGCAGACGGACCAGCCCCACGCCAACAACATCGACAGCACCAGCTTCGAACGCATCGCATCTTCCTCATCACTGCTTCATGAGTACTACGCTCGGCCGGCGGGCGCAGTTTCGGCAGGGCCGGCATCCGACAATGTTTAGCCGCTGCCGACGCAAGGCGTGCATTCCCGTCGCACGAATCTGGTCTTTACCCGGTTGAGCCGGCTTGGATTGTAGCTATTGCCCGGCTCGGGTACCGTAGCGCCATCCCGCGGGTGCGGCGATCAGTCATAACAATACAGGGAACATTATGTTTGCACGATTCTCCCGAAGCTGGCAGTTGGTGAAGGCGAGCGGCGCGGTCCTGCGCCAGGACAAAGAGTTGTTGCTGTTCCCGATCTTCTCCGGAATCGCCGCCCTGCTGGTGGCGCTGACCTTCATGGTCCCGCTCATGTTTGCCGGTACGTTCGAGGCATTGGCGGCTGGCGAAGGCGATGCCGCCTCCCTGGTGATCCTGTTTCTGTTCTATCTGGTCCAGTACTTCGTCATCTTTTTCTTCAACTCGGCCCTGGTCGGCGCGGCCATGATCAGGCTCGACGGCGGTGACCCGACGGTGGCAGACGGCCTGCGCATCGCCCGCTCGCATTTCGTGCAGATTCTCGGCTACGCAGCGATTGCCGCCACCGTCGGTTTGATCCTGCGCCTGATCGAAGAGCGCGCCGGATTCATCGGCCGCTGGATCGCAGGCCTGCTCGGCATCGCGTTCACGGTGGCAACGTTCCTGGCCGTGCCCATCCTGGTCAGCCGCAATGTCGGCCCCTGGGATGCAGTGAAGGAAAGCGCCACTTTGTTGAAAAAGACCTGGGGCGAGAACGTGATCGGCAACGTCGGCATTGGACTTGCGTTCTTCCTGATCTACCTGGGCGCCCTCGGCGTCGGGATGATGCTCCTCTTCGGCGCCTCGCAGACCGGCAGCGGCGCGTTGATCGTTGCTGTCGCCATCCTGGTCGTGCTCGCCGTGATGGGTGTGGCGCTGGTGCAGGCAGCGCTGCAAGGTGTCTACTCGGCGGCGCTCTATCGATATGCCACTGAAGGCAACGTCGGCGCGAACTTCGACGGCGCCTTGTTGAGCGATGCCTTCAGGCCGAAGCGCTGAACGCGTACCGCTGCTGAAAACTCCGCTGCGACGATCCGTTACAGCGGAGTGACCAATCCCAAGCGCATCGCTGCACGCAACAGTTGCGTCGCCGTCTCCGCTCCCAGCTTCTGCCGGATGGCGGACTGATGATTCGAGACGGTCTTGGGATTCAGACCCAGCTGCTGCGCAATCTCGTTCAGCGTGCAGCCATCGGCGAGCAGCTTGAGCACTTCGAACTCGCGGGCCGAGAGCACATCGTGAGTTGCGCGTTCGGCGTTGGTCGGCTGCAGCGCCAGGATCTGAGCGACGTCGGGGCTGAGAAACCTGCGGCCGGACGCGACGGCCGCCACCGCTTCCACCAGAACACGAGGCGCAGCCGCTTTTGTGAGATAGCCCGCGGCGCCCGCCTCCAGCGCCCGCTTCACGAAGATGGCGTCTTCGTACATGCTGAACATCAGCACATGCGCCTTCGGCTCATGGACCAGGATCCGGCGCAGCGCTTCGATGCCGCTCACCCCAGGCAGCGCGATGTCCATCACCACCACGTCCGGCGCCAGGTGGCAGAACATCTGATAGGCCTCCGCCGCGCTCGACGCCTCGCCTACCACCGAGATGCCACCGCTGACTTCCAGCAATCGACGATAGCCCTCACGCACGACGGCGTGATCGTCCACCAGCAACACCGTGATTCGCGCGCTCATGTCACACCTCTAAAGAGCACCGACCGGAATGCGAGCAAACAAACTGAAACCCTGACCGACGCCCGTCGTGATGCGCCACTGGCCGCCCAGCATCTCGACGCGCTCACGCATTCCGACCAGACCCAGACCCCCACGGTGCTCGGCCGGATCGGTGCCGCGCCCATCATCGGTGATGTTGAAAGTCACCGCATCCGAATCCTCTTCCGGCGGACCCTCGCGAGCGATGCGGATCGCGAGATGTCCAGCCTGCGCATGTCGTGACACGTTGGTGAGCGCTTCCTGGGTCAATCGATAGATTGCAAGATTCAGTGGCTCGGCGAGCGAGTCGAGGTCGCCTTCCAAAGTAACGTCGAAGCGGACTCTCGGCATGCGTTGCCGGCAGTGATCCAGGTAATGTTCCAGCGCGGCGTGCAGGCCGAGATCGTCGAGAGCGATCGGACGCAGCTCGCGAATCAGATCACGCACGACGCCGTGCAGATGGTCGACGTGTGCGATGATTTCTGACAATGCGGTGGCCTGAGGGCCGGCCACCTGTTGCTGTATCGACACGGCATCGGTCTTGATGGCATTCAAATACTGGCCGAGCTCATCGTGCAGCTCGCGCGCGACGGACTTGCGCTCCTGCTCCTGGGCTTGCAAATACTGCTGAGCCAGCCGTCGATTCTCGAGCAGCAACGCTTCGAGCTGCCGCTCCGCCGCTTGTCGCCGTGCAAGTTCGGCACGGGCTTGCGAATATCTGCGCCACGCGAACCAGGTCAGACAGCTGGTCAGCACCACCAGAATGGGCAATGCCTCGTCGATCTGCAGCGGCTCCAGGGGCCGCGTCATTGCAAACAGCCATTCGGTGAACTCGACGCCCACGAACACCAGCGCGGATACGATCACGACAACGGCAATGATCAGCAGATCTTGCCGAATCATCCGCTCATCGAGCCCGGCTTGCGGATCTGGGGCCCCTGTCCAGCTCATCGCCGCACCTCCATTCCTGGTAGGCAATACGGTCGCACGCGATCGGGAAGATTTCCCATGCAGATCGGGAAGAACTCCCTATTACTGCCTGACTCCGGTGTGAAATTCTACGGCACGTCGCATTGGCTGACCGAACCTATATATCCGCAAATGTTCGATCCACGACACAAGGCGGGAGTAAATAAGATGTCGGCATGTCACTTGGGCGCAACGCGCCTGACCATTCTCGGTGGCTGCATTGCAGCAATCCCGGGCCTCTCACTGGCAGCGGACAGCGACCGCTCCCGCCCCCTGGAAGAAGTCGTGGTGACGGCGCCGTACGGCATCGGCATCGATCCCGAGCTGGTGCCCGCCAACGTGCAGCGCGCGACTGCCGAACAGCTGGCACGCTCGCACTCGCTCGACCTGACGGACTTTCTGAATCGCGGCTTCGCCAGCGTCAGCATCAACCATGCGCAGAACAATCCATTACAGCCGGATTTCAACTTCCGCGGCTTCACGGCGTCACCGCTGCTCGGGCTCCCGCAGGGAGTGGCGGTCTACCAGAACGGCGTGCGCATCAACGAGCCGTTCGGCGACACGATCAACTGGGATCTGATTCCGTTCTCGGCTCTCGACAGCCTGCAACTCATGGCCGGCACCCAACCGGTATTCGGCCTGAACACCCTCGGGGGTGCGCTGTCGCTCAGAATGAAGAATGGCTTCAACTACGAAGGCACGCAGGCGGAAGCTTATGCAGGCTCGTTCGCCCGTCGCGGAGGAAACGTTCAGTCCGGCGGCAACAACGGGCGGTGGGGCTACTACGCCAACGTGGACTATTTCGAAGAAGACGGCTGGCGGGACTATTCGAACTCGGATGCGTTGCGCGCGTACGCTGCAGTGAGCGGTCGCGGCGATGACTGGACACTCGACCTGAGCGGAGCGTACGGCGACACCGAGCTGCGCGGCAACGGCGCATCTCCGATCGAATTGCTCGCGATGGACAGAAAGCAGGTCTTCACGCACCCGGACATCACCCAGAACACACAGAAACAACTGATCCTCGAAGGCTCGCGCAAGCTCGCCCCAGGCTTGCAGCTGGCGGGCAACGTTTTCTATCGCGATCTGGACACCGACACCTTCAATGGCGACGGCTCGATCTTCGATGAATGCGACTTCGACGGCGAGGAATTCCTGGTCGAGGACGAATTCGACGACGAGAACGGCGACGGCGAATGCTCCTCGGCCGACGACGACGACATCGAGCTGGTGCGCGATCTGAATGGCCTGCCGATCATGGCCGAGCTCGACGATGAGGAACTGAACGCCATCAACAATATCGGTCGCCGCAGTCAGGAGAGTTATGGAGCTTCGGCGCAGCTCGCCCTGCACTCCGACGTGATGCGCGGCAACGACCTCACTTTCGGAGTCTCATACAACGAAGGCCGCTCGTCGTTCAATTCCATGCTCGAGGTTGCGAGCCTGCTGGAGAATCGTGCGACGTCGCGCACCGGCATCTTTGCCGAAGAGTTCATCACCGGCGTACGCAGCAAGGTGCGGACCTCGAGCGCCTACTTCGCCGACACGCTGAGCGTCTCCGAACGCTTTGCCGTGACTCTCTCGGGTCGCTACGACGATACGCGCATCGAGCTCTCCGACCTGACCGGTGAGAGTCCGGAGCTGGATGGGCGGCACAGCTACAGCCGATTCAACCCTGCCGGCGGTATCACCTTTCAACCGACGTCCGGGCTGACGTTGTATGCAAGTTACGGAGAATCGACGCGCACGCCCTCTCCCGTAGAGCTGGCCTGTGCGAGTGAAGATGCGCCGTGCAATCTGCCGAATGCATTTCTTGCCGATCCGCCGCTAGACCAGGTCATCGCGAAGAGCTGGGAAGCGGGTATGCGCGGTACGCTGGCCCATGACGTGCGCTGGCACTTCGGCGGCTATCGCACGACCAATCACGACGACATCCTGTTCCAGACCACCGGCGGCGCGCAGGCGAACGTGGGCTTCTTCGACAACGTGGGCGACACGCGCCGGACCGGCCTCGAGCTGAGCGCATCGCAGAGTCTGTCGCGCGTGCATTGGACTGTGGAATACAGCCTGGTCAAAGCGGAGTTCGCCGACAGCTTCATCGTCAACAGCCCGAATCATCCCATCTTCGACGAGGACCCGGCGGCATCGCAGATCGTCGGCGACGGCAAGCTGCTGGTGCGCTCCGGTGCGACCATTCCCGCCATTCCGGAACATCAGGCCAACCTTGGGCTGGACTACACCATCACCGACCGGTTCAGCCTCGGCGCCGATGTCGTCTGGCGCTCCGGCGTCTACTATCGAGGCGACGAAGCCAATCTGCTAGGCAAAACCGACAGCTATTCGATTCTGAATCTGCGCGGCGAATATCGGTTTGGCGATCAGGTGACGTTCTTCGCGCGGATCGAGAACGTTTTCGACGAGGACTACGAGACATTCGGCTTGCTGGGCGAGCCGGACGAAGTGTTCGAAGACTTCGCAGACCCGCGTTTCCTGGGGGCCGGTCCGCCGTTGGGCGCCTGGCTGGGTGTCAGAATAAAACTATGACAATCGACTGACCATGCATCCGCGCGACCCGCGCCGTACAATGGTGAGCCATCGCATCTCGGATGACTTCAACCATGGGACGAGTGACGTATATCGCGCATGATGGAACACAGCGCACGATCGAGCTGGCGGAGGGCGAATCGTTGATGATGGGCGCGGTCGAGCACCGCGTGCCCGGCATCGATGGCGATTGTGGCGGCTGCGCGGCGTGCGGCACCTGTCACATTCATATTCATCCGGATTGGCTTGCCAAGGTCGGCCCGATCTCGGATGCTCAGCGCGAGATGCTACAGTTTGCCGACGGCGCCAGTGAGGATTCCCGGCTCGCCTGTCAGATCCGAATGCGCGACGAGCTCGATGGGATCGTGGTCCACACCCCCGAATCGCAACATTGAGCCCGCCATGACCGACACACTCGCCTCCCGTTCAGGTCCGCCGGTTACATACAATCTGGATGATTTCCCGGACGCGCCGCCGACGCTCGAAGCGGCCCGTGCGCACGCCTATTCGCAGCCGCTGGCCGAGATCGACGTCGCCAATCCCAAGCTGTTTCATGCCGATCTGGTCGAACCATATTTCGAGCGTCTGCGCCGGGAAGATCCGATTCATTACGTCGTGAGCCCGACGTTCGGCGGCTACTGGTCGATCACCCGCTACAACGACATCATGGCGGTGGATACCAATCACCAGCAGTTCTCTTCCGATGCGGCGCTCGGCGGCATCACGATCAACACTGTGAACAGCCCGTTGCCCATGTTCATCGCGATGGATCCTCCCGGGCACGATGTGCAACGGCGTGCGGTACAACCGATCGTGGCGCCGGCCAACCTGCGCAATCTCGAGCCGTTGATTCGCAGCCGTGCCGCCGCGATTCTCGACAGCCTGCCGGTCGGCGTCGAATTCGACTGGGTCGACAAGGTTTCGGTCGAGCTGACCGCGATGACGCTGGCGACCTTGATGGATTTTCCACAGGAGCAGCGACGCAAGCTGACCCGTTGGTCCGACGTGGCAACGGCCGTCCCCGGCGCCGGCGTGATCGACCGGCCCGAGCAGTGGGTCGAAGAAATGACCGAGTGCTTCACTACATTTCAAGCGATGTGGAACGAGCGCGCCGCTCGTCCACCGGGCACCGATCTGGTTTCGATGCTGGCGCACGGCGCCGGCACGCAGAACATGACGCCGTACGAGTTTCAAGGCAACGTGGTGCTGCTCATCGTCGGCGGCAACGACACGACCCGCAACACCATCACCGGCAGCGTGCTGGCCCTCAATCAGAACCCGGATCAATATCGGAAACTTCGCGAGCGCCCCGAGCTGGTGGCCAGCATGGTGTCCGAAACCATTCGCTGGCAGACCCCGCTCGCTCACATGCGCCGGACCGCCGTTCAGGACGTGGAGCTCGGCGGCAAGCAGATTCGCAAGGGCGACAAAGTCGTGATGTGGTATCTCTCGGGCAATCGCGACGAGAGCGTCATCGAGCGCCCCAACGAGTACATCATCGATCGCGCCCGGCCGCGGCAGCATATTTCATTCGGCTACGGCATTCATCGCTGTGTCGGCAACCGGCTCGCCGAGTTGCAGCTGCAGATCATCTGGGAAGAGATCCTGAAACGCTTCCCTGTCGTCGAAGTCGTCGGCGAGCCCGAACGTGTGTATTCGACATTCGTGCACGGCTATCGATCGCTGCCCGTCAGGATCCCTCGCCGGCACTGACTCTCCTTCGCGACGAGCCGCGCAAATCCCTGGCGACGGACTGCAGGCCGCCGAGTGCGAATGCGACCATGTGATCGACCAGTTCGTCGGTGTCGACCAGCAGCGCCGGAAATATTTTCTTTTGCCAGTCAGGGCTCACGATCAGCATGAACAGACAGGGCCCGACGATACTCACCGTCGAGCGACTCACTGCCGGATGGGTTGGCGGCACGCCGAGAATGTCGCCGATCATTCCCGAGACCAGCTTGGACTTCGGCAGCACCTGATTCTTCATCATCTTGTCCATGAGCGGCGTCGGCGCCATCAGCTCTCGACTCAACACGCGCAATTCCCAGGCGCCTTCATCTCTTTTCGCCACTTCGCCCATGATCTTTCGTAACAACAGTCGGAGTTTGTCCGCTGCAGTGGCCGCGCTCTGCGTGATCTCGGCGACCAGATCGATGCTGACCAAGCGCGCATGCGCTTCTTCGAGCACGGCGGCATACAACCCGTCCTTACCGTCGAAGTGATAGTTGACCGCGGCAATATTGGCCCCCGCTCGCTCGCAGACCTCCTTACTGGTTGCATTCACGTATCCGCGTTCAGCAAACACCCGACCGGCAACTTCCAGCAACTGCTGCCTCGTTTGCGCACCATCCTCACGCATCGCCGCACGGACCGGCGGGCGCTTTACCGACGCGCGTCGTGGCTTGGACGAGGTCTTGTCAGTCTTTCGGGAGCGCATTCATCACTCGATACAGTTGAAATTCAAATTTGATTTTGAATAGACTGGCGGCAGTTTGCAACCCTGCCTGGAAGCCGGCCGTGCCAAGAAGAATCGTCCCACTCGCCGTCATCGCTCTGCTGGCACTCGCCGCACTCGGCTATTGGTTGCTGGGTCGCGACCACGGCGACTCACGCATCGTTCTGCAAGGGAACGTCGACCTGCGCCAGATCGAGCTACCCTTCAACGACAGTGAACGCATCGCCGAAGTATTGGTGGACGAAGGCGCCACAGTGAAGGCTGGCGACGTGCTGGCGCGACTCGACACAGGCCGCCTGCTGCCGCGCGTTGCGCAAGCCGAAGCACGCGCCGCTGCACAACGTGAAGTCTTGAGAAGACTCCGCAATGGCGCACGTCCGGAGGAAGTTGCACAGGCTCGTGCGGCGCTGGCGGCAGCGCAGGCCGAGGCAGTGAATGCCAAGAGCCAATTGCAACGTTTGCGCAGCATCAGCGACGAATCGAAAGGACGGGCGATCAGTCCGCAAGACCTCGAAGCGGCCACGGCAGCCGCTCGCATGAGCGAAGCTCAGGCCGAAAGCTCGCGCAAGGCGCTGGAACTGACTCTCGCCGGCCCGCGCCAGGAGGAGATCGATCAGGCGAAAGCACAACTGGATGCCGCCGAAGCCGAGCTCGCACTGCTCAAGCGCCAGCTGACCGACGCGGAACTGATTGCGCCGACCGACGGCGTGATTCGCAATCGGCTCATGGAGCCGGGCGAGCTCGCAACGCCACAGCGTCCGGTGTTTGCGATCGCAATCACGACACCGAAATGGGTGCGAGCCTATCTCTCCGAAGTCGAGTTGAGTCGAGTGGCACTGGGCGCACCCGCTCGCGTCACGATGGACAGTGCGCCGAACGATCCGCTCGAAGGCAAAGTCGGCTTCATCTCCTCCACCTCCGAGTTCACGCCGAAAACCGTCCAGACCGAGGAGCTGCGCACCAGCCTGGTCTACGAGGTTCGCGTGTTCGTGGACGATCCGGATAACAGGCTGCGGCTCGGCATGCCGGCGACCGTGACGATCGCGCCGATCAGTCAGCAGGCGCACGAGTCCGGAAGATGAACGCCGCGGGAGATTTCATCGTTCGTGGTGACAATCTCACCAAGCGATTCGAGCGGCCGAAGCTCGAGCCCATCATGGCGCTCGACCATGTGTCGTTCGGCGCCAGACATGGCGCACTGACTGCGCTGGTAGGTCCCGACGGCGCGGGCAAAACGACGCTGTTGCGACTCGCTGCAGGCCTCATGCGGGCCGACGAAGGCACGCTCACGGTACTCGGCCTGGACGCAGCAGAGCAGCCGCAGGCGATCCAGAGCCGAATCAGCTATATGCCCCAGCGCTTTGGCCTCTACGAAGACTTGAGCGTGCAGGAGAACCTGGATCTGTATGCGGATCTGCACGGCGTCAGCCCCGAGCAGCGTGCCGAGCGTTATCCGCGGCTCATGGAAATGACCGCGCTCGCGCCGTTTCTGAACCGGCTCGCCGGCAAACTCTCCGGCGGCATGAAACAAAAGCTCGGCCTCGCTTGTACGCTGGTGCGCTCGCCCGATCTCTTGCTGCTCGATGAACCGACAGTCGGCGTCGACCCTCTCTCACGACGCGAGCTGTGGGACATCGTGAGCGGTTTGGTAGAGAACGAAGGTTTATCCGTCGTGGTCAGCACGTCCTACATGGACGAGGCGGAACGCTCCGCGCATGTCGTGGTGTTACACGAAGGCCACGTGCTGGCCAGTGGCACGCCGAAAGAGCTGATGGCGCAGGCGAACGGCCATTCGTTTCTTGCGATGTCGCGGCGAGCAACTCCCGCCCGCAAATTGCAAGCAGATCTCATCGACCGCGCCGAAGTCATCGACGCCGTCCCTCACGGCGGCCAGGTGCGCACCGTATTCCGCGATCGCGAGCCGTTGTCGCTGCAGGATGTGACGTTCGAACCAACGCCGCCCGCTCTGGAAGACAGCTTGATGATGTTGCTGCGTCATGAGACAGGCGAGCACGCTGCCGCGAGCGCTGCGTTGAATCTCAGCAAGAACGCTTCGCAGGAACACTCCGAGGTGGTCATCGAAGTGCACGATCTGGTGCGCAAGTTCGGCGACTTCACGGCGGTGAACCGGACCAGCTTCGGAGTGCGGCGTGGCGAGGTGTTCGGGCTGCTCGGTCCGAATGGCGCCGGCAAGACGACGACTTTTCGCATGCTGTGTGGCCTGCTGCCTGCAACGTCTGGAACACTGAAGGTCGCTGGCGCCGACTTGCGGCGCGCACGCGCCGAAGCGCGCCAGAACATCGGCTACGTCGCGCAGAAATTCTCCCTCTATGGAGATATCAGCGTGCTCGAAAATCTTCAGTTCTTCGCCGGCGCCTACGGCTTGCGCAATGCTCGCGCGGTCGAGCGCATCGAGTGGGCGCTGGAGAATTTCGAGCTCAAGGAGCGTACGTCGTCGACGGCGGGCTCGCTGCCCGGCGGCTTTCAACGCCGCCTCGCGATGGCCGCCGCCCTGCTGCACGAGCCGGCCATCGTTTTCCTCGACGAACCGACCAGCGGCGCAGATCCCCTCGCGCGGCGCGAGTTCTGGCGACGGATCGGCTCGTTGGCCGACCACGGCACCACCATCGTCGTGACTACGCACTTCATGGAAGAAGCCGAATACTGCGATCGGATCATGATTCAGGATGCGGGCACGATGCTGGCGATCGGCACGCCGGAGGAGGTCCGCAGGCAGGCGGGCTCCGCGGATGAACCCGCGCATTCCATGGAGGATGCTTTCATCCGCATCGTCGAACAGGCTCGAGAACGGGCGCAACGCCAGGAACACGCCGCATGAGCGACCAGAACGTTCATTCGCAGCGCCTGTCCTGGCAGCGGCTGCGCGCTCTGACGGTGAAGGAAACCCGTCAGCTGCTGCGTGACAAGAGCAACCTCATGGTCGGCCTGTTCCTGCCGGTGGTCCTGATCCTGGTGTTCGGCTACGGCCTGTCGTTCGATATCAAGAACGCGCCGGTCGCAATCGTCTCCCAGGACAACTCGCCCACCGCCCGGGATGTCATCTCCGGATTTTATCTGTCGCCCTATTTCACGGTGACGCAGCTGCGCTCCATGGAGGAGGCGCAACGGCTGATGCGCGCAGGCAAGGTCGAGGCGATCGTCTATCTGCAGTCGGATTTTTCGCGTCGACTGGCGGCGTCTAACGCCACCATTCAAGTGCTCGTCAACGGGGTTGATGCCAACCGCGCCCGCGTGCTCGAGAGCTTTGCACAAGGGGCGATTGCGCAGTGGAGCAACAAACGTGCAGTTGCCGGCGCCAGCCAGGCTGCCGCGCCCCCGGTGAGATTGGAAACCCGCCTGTGGTTCAACGAGGCCAACACCAGCACGCATTTTCTGGTGCCAGGGCTCATCGTGCTGATCATGACCCTGAACGGCGCGCTCTTGACCTCGTTGGTCATGGCCCGTGAGTGGGAGCGCGGCACGCTCGAATCGTTGTTCGTCACGCCGATCAATACTGGCGAGCTGATCGCCTCGAAGCTCATTCCCTACTTCGGCGTCGGCCTCGTCGGCCTCGCGATGTGCCTGCTCGCGGGCAAGTTCCTGTTCTTCGTCCCGATTCGCGGCTCGCTGATCCTGATCGTGCTGATCTCGATGCTCTACCTGCTGGTCTCGCTCAGCCTGGGGCTGCTGATCTCCGCCGCCACCAAGAACCAGTTCCTCGCTTCGCAGATCGCATTGATCACCAGCTTCCTGCCGGCGCTGATGCTCTCGGGCTTCATCTTCGACCTGCGCAGCGTACCCGCGATCGTTCGGGCTATCAGCACCGTGCTGCCGCCCACCTACTACGTCGAGGCGCTGCAGACATTGTTTCTGGCCGGCAACGTGCCGGGCCTGCTGATCAAGGACACTGCTGTGCTGATCGCGGCGTCCATCGTGCTGTTCGTGCTCATCCGGATCAATACACGGAAGCAGCTGGCATGAACGCGACGCTACATCGCATCGCCATCCTGATTCGCAAGGAGCTGATCGCGATCCTGAAGGATCCGCGCAGCCGCCTGGTGCTGGTGATGCCCGTGATCCTGCAATCGCTGCTGTTCGGCTACGCCGCCACCTTCGATCTGAATGAGGTGCCCTATGCACTGCTCGACACAGATCGCAGCAATGCGTCGACCCAGTTCGTGAGCCTGCTCGACGGCTCCGGCGTATTCGACCGAGTGGCGAACCTGAGCAGCGCGAAGCAGATCGGCGAAACCATCGGCAAGAAGCGCGCGTTGATCGTCATCCACCTGCCCGCCGATTTCGAGCGCAACATCGTCTCGGGACGCGGTGGCGTCGTACAGGTCATCGCAGACGGCCGCAACTCGAACACCGGCAACGTCGCCGCCTCGTACGTCACAGCAGCGGTCGAGCGTTTCAACACCCAATGGAACGAGTTGCACGGCGGCTCGGCGCCCCCGCTGAGAATCGAAGCTCGTGCCTGGTACAACCCGAATCTGGAGACACGCTGGGCGATGATTCCCGCCCTGATTGGCGCGCTGAGCATGCTTCAGGTGCTCATGCTGTCGGCGCTGTCGGTGGCGCGTGAACGCGAACAAGGCACGTTCGATCAACTGCTGGTCACGCCGCTGCGGCCGACGGAAATCATGATCGGCAAGGCGGTGCCGCCGATTCTCATCGGGCTGGCGCAGTCATCCATCATCTTCCTGCTCGCGCGCTTCTGGTTCGGCATTCCCTTTCAGGGCTCGCTGTTCACGCTCTATTCCGGCTTGCTGCTGTTCACGACCGCCGCGGTCGGCATCGGCCTTGCGCTTTCGGCATTCTCCAAGACCATGCAACAGGCGATGCTGTACACGTTCGTGTTGCTGATGCCGATGATGCTGCTGTCGGGCCTGACCTCGGCGATCAGCAACATGCCCAAGGCGATGCAGTACCTCACCTATGCCAATCCGCTGCGCTATGCCATCGATCTGGTGCGGCGTGAATATCTGGAAGGCGCGGGTTTCGGGTACTTGATCCACGACATGTGGCCACTGGCGATCATTTCGATGGTGACTCTGCCGATGGCCGTCTGGCTGTTCCGACATCGGCTCGTTTAGGTGCGTCATGCGTAGCAAAGTTTTGATCGTCGTCGGTTCGGCATTGCTGAGCGCGTGCGCCGTTGGCCCGGACTTCGAGGCCCCGCAGGCCGAACTGCCGCGACAGTGGCTGGCGCCAGTCGCGACGAACACTGCGGTCGAACGTGAGTGGTGGAAAGAATTCCAGGACGCGACACTCGACGATCTCGTGGCGCGTGCACTTACAAACAACGCTCAGGTGCAGATCGCCACCCTGCGGGTCGCACAAAGCCGTGTGGTTCGTGGTGTCGAGGCCGGTGCGCGCTGGCCGATCGTGAACGCCAGCGCCGGCTATTCCCGCGAACGACAGAGCGAGACTGGCACCGCCACTCGAATGATCGATCTGATCGCACCCCCCGGCAGTCGCGACCAGATCGTGTCGCTGCTCAGCGAGCCGTTCGATGTTTTCCAGGGCGGCTTCGACGTGGGCTGGGAGCTGGATCTATGGGGTCGCGTGCGCCGCTCGGTCGAAGCTGCCGATGCGAATATGCGGCTGAGCGAACAGGATCTGCACGACGCTCAACTTTCGCTCGTCGGCGAAGTCGTGCGTAGCTACCTCGAACTGCGGGGCATTCAGGACCAGCTGCGCATCGCAAACGCGGATGTGGCAGCCAGCGCGGACCTGGTGGAGCTCACACAGTATCGAGTCAAAGGCGGCCTCGTCGATGAGCTCGATCTCACCACGCAACGGGCGCGCCTGGCTGAAGCGAGATCGAACATTCCGCAGTTGAGACAACAGCAGACGCAATTGGTGAGCGCGCTGGCGGTGCTGCTCAATGTGCAGCCAGGATCTCTCGACGCACAGCTGACGGCAACGCAGCCGACCTTCACTCTGCCTACGACGATCTCCGGCGGTGTACCTTCGGAGATCGCCCGACGCCGGCCGGACATTCAACGCGCCGAAGCGCAGTTGCAGGCGGCCACTGCAGAGATCGGCGTCGCTGTCGCAGACTTGTATCCACGCTTCACCCTCACCGGCAGCTTCGTGCAGCAATCGCTGCACGGATCGGATCTCACCGAATGGGGAGCGCGGCAGTGGTCCATCGGTCCGAGCCTGAGCCTGCCGATTTTCGATGGCGGGCGCCGTCGCGCCGCCGTCGAGCTTCGCAAGCTGGATCAACAGCAGGCCGCGATCAGCTATCAGCAAACGGTGTTACGTGCGTGGCACGAGATCGAGAACGCCTTGAGCGGCTATAGCGCCGAGCAAGAGCGCAACAGCGAGCTCGCGACCGCTCTCGCTCAGAGCCGCGATGCTTATGAAATCGCCCGGGTTCGATACAACCACGGTTTGATCAACTATCTCGCCGAGCTCGATGCGCGCCGCACCCTGCTGCAAACGGAACGCGCTTACAGCCAGAGCAATACGCAGCTGGGCACGCAGTGGGTCGCGGTCTACAAAGCGCTCGGCGGCGGCTGGACACCCTGAGGGACTAGTATCCCACCGCCTTGCCTCGCTCGTTGCGCCCATCGCTCGCACCGAGCCGCTGGCCCGTGGCGAGATCGATCTGGATACATTCGCCGTCGCCGCCGAGGCCAAAGCTGATGGTGTGCCCGCGAGCTTCGAGCAGCTTGACCGTATCGGGTGAGAAGCGATTGCGCTCCATGATGATCCGGTCCGGCAACCACTGATGATGAAAGCGCGGCGCATTGACCGCCTGCTGAATGTCGAGCCCGAAATCGGCGACGCCGATCAGAATGTTCGCAACCGTCGTGATGATGGTCGGTCCGCCGGGCGAGCCGAGCACCAGCCACAGCTTGCCGTCCTTGAGCACGATGGTCGGGGTCATCGCCGACAGCGGACGCTTGTTCGGCCCGACCAGGTTGGCGTCGCTCTGGATCAAGCCGAACATGTTGGGCACGCCGGCCTTGGCTGAAAAATCGTCCATCTCGTTGTTGAGCAGGAAGCCCAGTGAGCCGATCGTGACCTTCGAGCCGTAGCTGCCGTTGAGCGTCGTGGCCACGGCGACCGCGTTGCCGTCTTTGTCGACGACCGAGTAGTGAGTCGTCTCGGTGGCCTCAGGCGCGGTCTTCACCGGCCGCTTCTTCGCATACTCGGCCAGAGCCTTGGACACTTGCGGCCGCTCCAGCCGGGTCGAGGCACTGGCGCGCTCGGGGTTGATGGACGCGCGCCAGTCGACGGCATATTTCTTATCCGCCAGCTCGATGACGGGCAGATTGCTGAACTCGGGGTCGCCGAGGAACTGTGCCCGATCGTAGAACGCGCGCCGATAGCTCTCCGCGATCAAGTGAATGGCTTCCGCCGAGCCGAAGCCCGCCTTCGCGAGGTCGAAGCCCTCGAGAATGTTCAGCGTCTCCACCAGGGCGATGCCTCCCGAAGACGGCGGCGGCGCGCTGATGATCTCGAGGCCACGATACGTGCCACGCACCGGCACGCGGTCGACGACCTCATAGTTTTTCAGATCCTGGACCGTGATCAGGCCACCGCCCTGCTGCATGAACTCGGCGATCTCACGCGCCATCTTGCCCGTGTAGAACTCATCGGGATCGGCAACGATGCGCTCCAGCGTGCGCGCCAGCTCCGGCTGTTTCAGTACATCGCCCTGCCGCCAGCCCTTGCCGTCGTTCTGGAAGATGCGTTTGGAGTCCGGGAAATTTCCCATGTGACGATCGTTGGTGAGCGCCCGCGCCTCACCCCAATCGAGCTCGAACCCTTCGCGAGCCAGCTTGATCGACGGTGCGACGACCTGCTGCAGCGTCAGCTTGCCGTACTTCTTCTGCGCATGAACCATGCCTTTGACAGAACCGGGCACGCCGACAGCCTTGTAGCCGACGCGGCTGAGCATCGGCACCACGTTGCCCTGCTCGTCCTGATACATCGTCGCCGTGGCCTTGCCCGGCGCCTTTTCGCGGAAGTCGAGGAAGTGAGTTTCGCCCGAGCTCATGCGAACGAGCATGAAGCCGCCGCCGCCCAGATTGCCGGCCGCCGGATGCACCACCGCCAGCGCAAACCCAGTCGCCACCGCCGCGTCGATGGCGTTACCGCCCGCCTTCATCATCTCGACACCGGCCTGCGACGCCAGCTCATGAACGCTCGCGACCATCCCATTGTCGGCCCTCTCGGGCTGCATTCCCGCCCCAAGGCACCAGGGCGCGACGATCAGGGCGAAAACAAACACAAAACATCGAGCTTGCAGCTTCATGCGGCGGGCCTGTCTGTCGGAGGGGGCCCGGGCATTGTGCGGCAGTCGGGGGGATAACTGAATACCTGGCGGATCCGCCAATCCGGCGCTGCCGCTAGGACCTGCTCATGCAGGAATCACTCAGTGGCCACCGCTCGGCAGCTCATATCGAAGCGTCGGGGGATTCGGCCGCTCGAGAACATGTGACTGCCAGAAACAAGTTCATGGCGAGCCGTAAGGCGCGTCGCCAAACTCCGCTTATCCGAAACGGAGGCGGCCTGCGTGTCGCTTTTCTTCGCGTAACTTGGCTCGTTTGTCGCAGATCTACGCATAACGTCGCCGGGCCCACCGCGATCAGAACGATGGATCCGACGCGTCGCCGTTTGTTCATGCGCCCTACCTTCCGCTGGTGACCTCCGCTTGCGACGCCAAGCGGAGGGGAAAGGTTGCGGTGGGCGCGTTCTCAGGCCTTGTTCGTTCTCCAGCCCTGGTGATATCCCTCACGCGCGTCCTGCGAATAAGGCACCGGCGAGACTTTCACGCGAATCTCACATTGGCGATGCGGCTCGACCGTGGGCTTGCTGGTGCCGCCCTGCTCCTCGCCCCAGATCAGGGTCAGTTCCTGGCCCAACTCGATCCCGGCATCCACCACGCCCAGCGACAGGCCGCAGCGCTCGTTGAAGCTGTAGCCGGTGAACATGGAGAAGCCGACCTGCTTGCCGTTCAAGAGCACGCTGTCGTAGGAAGAGGAAGCATAGTTGGCGATCGGCAGGTCGAAGAACTTGCACGGTTCGCGATCCCGATCGAACAGCGATGCGAACACCTTGGCGAGATCCTCGCCATGCCATTCGAAGGTGACTTTCCGGCGCCGCGAGCGCTGCTCGGGGCTCAGACGCTCCAGCGCCTCGCGACCGATGAACTCGTGATCGAACTTCACGAACGGTCCGTAACCCAGCTCGTACGGCGTGAGGTTGTAGTCTTCGATCCTGTCGGCGACGAAACTGCCGCCGAGCGAACCGGTGCCTTCGTAGCCGCTTGCCGGCAGCCACTCGCGATACTTTCGCATGCTCTCGCCGGTGTAAACGGCCGGTAGCGGCGAAGGAATCCAACCCGACTCCAGCGTATTGCTCGCATACGTGCGCGAGCCCACTGCGACGATGCCCACGTCGCGGCCTGCCTCGAGAATCGCGGCGCGAATCTCATCGCGCTGTTCGTAAGGTCCCCAGATCTCGAGGCCCGGTTCCCCGGCCATGCCGTGCCGAAGCGCACGCACCGATTGACCCTTGATATCGATCGTTCCGAAGTTGAAGAACTTGATGTCGGGCAACGGTCCGCCGTTCAGCTTCTCGAGCACCTGCGCCGCCTTCGGACCTTGAATCTGATATCGATAATGGCGCCGCCGGACGGCATTGCCGTTCGGATGCGAAGGCGAGCGATCGTCGCGGATGAAGTCCACTTTGAAGCCACCGGTCTCGGCGTGGAACTGCAGCCAGTTCACCGTCGGTGCGCGGCCCACGAACAGCAGCTCGTCGCGATCGAGATAGAACAGAATGCCGTCGCCGATGACAAAGCCGTCGTAGCTGGTCGGCACCATCTGCTTCGCCTTGCCGGGAGCGAAGTTGTTGAAGCTGTTGATGGTGGTGTACGAGCACAGCTTCAGGGCGTCCGGACCCTTGAGGGTGATCTCCGCCATGTGATGGGACTGGTCGAACAGCACCGCGGTTTCGCGCCATGCCCGCTGCTCGGTGCGCCAGTTGCTGAATTCGGTGGGGACCACCGGATACACGTACGCGCCGAGTTGCGAGTTGCGCAGCAACGTTACGGGATTGCCCGCACCCTCGAGCAATTGCTCCAACGACCGCTGTGTCATCCGCGCCCCCTTAAAGGATATTTCGCATCGATATAGTGAAGCCGCATGTTCGGCCGAGGGCACCGGATCCGACAATGGGATGCCTCGAATTGGCTGTATTCGAAAAATTGATACTGCTCGATCGGTCACCGAGCGGCTCGAGCGGTATCCTTCGCAGGATTCATAACGCATCGCTTGCGCCGAGGGATATCGCGCTTGCGCGGCATGACGCTACAATCGATGTATGAATAGCGCAGCAAACAAAGTCGCAATCGTTACGGGCGCCAGCAGCGGCATCGGCAAGGCCACCGCAGTCGCGTTGTTTGCCGATGGCTGGAATGTCGTGTTCGCCGGGCGGCGAATGGAACGCCTGGAGCAGGCGGTCGAGGAAGCGAACGAGGCACGGAAACATGCGCGCGAGGATGCGCCCACACCCCGAGCTATCGCCGTGCAGACGGATGTGACGAATCAGGACTCCGTTCGCAACTTGTTCGGGCGCACACGCGAGACGTTCGGACGGTTGGACCTGTTATTCAACAATGCCGGCATCAGCGGACAGGAACTGCCGGTCGAAGAACTCTCGATCGAGATCTGGCGATCGGTCATCGACACCAATCTCACCGGTATGTTTCTGTGCATCCAGGAAGCCGTGCGCCTGATGAAGGTTCAGACGCCGCGTGGCGGCCGAATCATCAACAACGGCTCGATTTCCGCACAAGTGCCCCGCCGTAACTCGATCGCCTACACGGCGACCAAACATGCGGTCACGGGGCTCACCAAATCGATCGCGCTGGACGCGCGGGACTTCGACATCGCTTGCGGTCAGATCGACGTTGGCAGGATCGACAGCGAGATCGGCGCGAGCGCCGCGGCTACGACGGCCAACCCGAGCTCCATCCCCAAGCTGGATACGAGGCTCGCAGCTCAGGCCGTCCTGCAGATGGCGAATCTGCCGATCGAAGCGAACATGCTGTTTACGACGCTGCTGCCAACCAAGATGCCGTTCGTCGGGCGCGGCTGAGCAAGCGCCCGCACCTCTACGCTTCAGCTCGTTGCTTCGCTCGGTATCGGGTACTCGTCGGCGTTTCTCACCAGGCCTTCCTTCATCGAGAAGTCGAGCCGCGGAGGCGAGAAAATATCGGCCATCCGATTGCCTTCTGGCCCCGGCGCCTGAGCTTCCGAAGTATGAATGACCCGCGCCGGGATCAAGGTCACCGAGGGCGCGCCGATTTCGACGTGCTCATCCTCACGCCACTCGCTTTTATTGAAGCTCCACGGCCAGCGCAGGTGATGCACGTAATTGCCCGTGAAGACCAGCGAACATTGATCGAAGTCGTAATGACTGTGCGGTGACAGCTTCGAAGCATCGCGAGCACGGCGGCTGGTGGGAGGAAAACTCAGCATCAACGTCGTACAGCGCCACATCGGGCCGATCTGCCCCGGCGCCCGCTCGCCTCTTTGCAACTCATATTGTCGCAGCTTGTAACCTGCGGGCGGCGCGGGCCACGGTTTGAACGGAGGATGCGATGGATCGGGCTGCGCATACGTCGCGGCGTTCGCGCACTTCGCGTTCAAATCGGCAGACTGGGTCGAGAAGAGCCTTACGATGCGCCCGCCGCTCGGCAAGGTGATCTTGCTATCGCCCGGCGGAACGATGAGCAGTTGAAAGCCATCACCGCGCACCGACTCGCCGTTGGCGGTCGCCTCATAAGGTGTGTTGTCGTCGGGCACGACAATCATGTACTCGTCCACCTGAGCGGCCCGCGAGAAGGTCGCGCCCGGCTTCGCCTCGATCCAGTGAACGAGCAGATTCTGGCCGCGCGTGTACCAGCCCCTTCCGTTGGCATCGTCATCCACCGGCTCGTCCTGGTAGAAGCGGCCGAAAGACGCCGGCATCGTGGTCGTGCCGGATTGCGTGCTTTTCGGCACGAGCGCGGCGCGCGGATCTGACTTGTCGTACACCGATGTCACCGAGGCGCGCTCCCCGTCTCGAGCGTCGACTTCAGATAGTTCGCCAGGCCGCCGAGCTGGAGGATCTTCGCGACCGACTCGGGGATGCGCGGGAAGTCATAGGACTTGCCTGCATGCGAGATCAGCCCTCCCGCGAGATCGATCGAGATTTGATCGCCCTCGGTGACCGCATCGTACAGGGCCGGGCATTCGAAGATGGGCAGACCGTCGTTGATGGCGTTGCGATAGAACGTACGCGCAAAAGAAGCCGCGACGACCGCTTTGATGCCGAGCCCTTGGATCGCGGTGGACGCCTGCTCACGCGCGCTGCCACAACCAAAGTTGCGACCGGCCACGAGAATGTCGAAGCTGCGCAGCTTGGCGGGAAAGCCCTCGCCGAGCATCTCGAATGCATGCTCCGCGAGCTTCACCGGATCGATATAGATCAAATAGCGGCCCGCAATGATGATGTCCGAGTTGACGTTGTCGCCGAACTTGTAAATGCGGCCGGAAATCTTGTCTTGCATCTCGTCCTCGCCGTCCTGGAATCAGAAAAACTCGCGCGGATCGGCGATCACGCCTTTGAGCGCGGATGCCGCGAGCGTCGCCGGGCTCGACAGATAGATGCTGCTCTTGTTGCTTCCCATCCGGCCCACGAAATTACGGTTGGCTGTCGATAGCGAGACTTCACCGTCGGCCATCGTACCGCCATCGCCCGCACAGGCACCACACCCCGGATTGGTCACCAGCGCACCGCTTTCGATCAAAGTGGCGAGCACGCCGGAGCGCATCGCCTCCAGCATGATCTGCTTCGACCCCGGCGTAACGATCAAGCGCACGCGGGGATCGATCTTGCGTCCCGCAAGAATGTTGGCGGCCACCACCAGGTCCTCGTACTTGCCATTCGCGCACGAGCCGAGGAACGCCTGATCGATGCGAGTGCCCATCACCTCGGCGATCGGCTTGGTGTTCTCGACCTGGTGGGGGCACGCAATCATCGGAGTGAGCTTCGAGAGGTCGATCTCGATGCTCTGTTCATAGACCGCATTCTGATCGGCGACCACGGGCCGATAGCTCGCCGGGTCCTTCAGACGCGGCAGCAGCCATTCCCGGGTCTTCTCGTCGGGAGGAATGAACACGCACTTCGAGCCCATTTCCATCGCCAGGTTGGCCATGGTCATGCGCTCGGAAATGCTCATCTCCGGCAAGGCGCTGCCATCGAACTCGACCGACTTGTATCCGCAGCCATCGGCGCCCAGCGTGCCGATCAGATGCAACATCAAGTCCTTGGCGCTGACCCCGGGCGCGAAGCGGCCATTCAGGATCAGCTTGATGGTCGTCGGCACTTTCATCCAAAGCTTGCCCGTCACCCACACGGACGCGACTTCCGTGTAGCCGATGCCGGACCCCAGAGCGCCCAGCGCTCCGTAGATCGTGCAGTGAGAATCGGTGCCGACGATCAGGTCGCCGGGCTTCACGTGCCCGTTCTCCATCAGCACCAGGTGCGCGATCCCGGCATCGACGTCGTAGAACTTCTCGATCCCATACTCCCGCGCGAAGTTGCGTGAGGTCTGCTGGTCGGAGGCGTACTTCTCGGTTTTCGCCGGCGAAATGTGATCGAGCACGATCGCGAGCCGGTTCGGATCGTAGAGATGCTTCGCACCGATCTTCTTCATGACACTGACGGAGCGCCACGTCGCCGTGTGGCTCATCACCAGGTCGGGATAGGCGTCGACGATCTGACCGGGCGTGACGCGATCGAGGCCGGCTTTCGCTGCGAGAATCTTTTCCGCGATTGTCTGACTCATTGGACCTCCAGCGTCCGCGGGTCGGTGATCTTGCCTGCCAGCGCCGAGGCGGCCACGGTGAGCGCCGACGCCAGGAAGTGACGAGCTTTGGGATGTCCGTTACGGCCGGGGAAGTTGCGAGCCTGGGTCGAGATCATCACCTCGTCCTCCGCCAGCGCTCCCATGTTGAAAGCCTGATTGGAACCCGCGCTTGGCGGAAAGATATTCGCGCCCGCCAGATGCAACGTCTCGAACAACCCTTCCTTGAGCGCGGCGAGATAGATATCGCGCGAGGCCGGCACGACTTGGAGTCGAACGTCCGGATGAATGCGGCGATTGGCGAGGCAACGAGCAAGCGCGCGGATGTCGCTCAATCGGCCGCCCGTGCTTCCACCAGCCTCGGCGACGTTGATCGGAGTACCGACCACGGCGTCGATGGGCTTCACATTGCCGACCGTCGGTGGACACGCCACCTGCGGCTCGATCCGGCTGACATCGATATCGATGATGTCGGCGTAACGACAATCGGGGTCGTTTGGCAGCAGCTCGAACTCGGGCGCGCTCGCCCTGGCCCCAAATAGCTGCCGCACATGGCGCAGCGTTTTTTCGTCCGGGTTCACGAAGCCGCACTTGCCGCCAACGTCGATCGCCTGCAGCGGAAACAGCGCACGGTCGTTGACATCGAGCGACTCGATGTAAGGACCCGCATACTCCAACGCCTTGTAGATGGCGCCGTCTTCGCCGAGTTTGCCGACCAGGAACTGCGAGATGTCTCGCGGCTGCACCGTCGCCATCGGCGTGCCGTGGAAATGGATCTTGATGGTCTCGGGAACCTTGAACCATCCTTTGTTCTGCGTGAAGCCCAGCGCGGCCATCGAGTTGTTACCCACACCGGTGCCGAAGGCGCCGATCGCGCCGTAGATGGGCGAGTGCGAGTCGCAACCGATCACGATCATGCCGGGCGTGACCAGGCCCGCTTCCATGACCACGTGATGGATGCTGCCGCAGCCGCTGTCGAACAGGTTCTTCACCTTGTGTTTCTTGGCGAACCGGCGCACGGCCGCGAGCGCTTCGGCTGCATCGCGCGTGGCCGGCGCGAAGTTGTGATCGAAGGCGAACACGAGTTTCGAGGGGTCCGCGATGCTCGCCCCCTCCATCTCGTTCTCGAACACCTTCATGACGAAGTTGGCGCTGAGGTCGTGCATCAACATGAGGTCGATGTCGGCGAGCACCACATCGCCGGGCGTGACGCTTTGCTGGCCGCTCTTGCGGGCCAGGATCTTCTCCACCATGTTCATAGAACGCGCAGTCCTTCCCGATTCTGCAGACAGGTATCGCCGTAGTAGAAATGTCGACCGTTCGCCGGGATCTGCAGTTGCACAGAGACGATCGCGTCATCGCCGATGTCGTTGACGTTTTCCCATGAGTACGGTCCCGAAAGAATCTCTCGCAGCTGCGTCACCTTGCCTGGTGAGGTGAGGCTCGATGTCACATCCGAGAAATTGCGCGTGACCTTCGCCCAATGCCCGTTGTATTCGATCGCGACCACGACGGAAGTGTGCGCGCCGATCGGGCGCCCTTCCGCTGGAATCGGCGGTCCTTCACCGTCGGAAACCAGAATGACCACGTCTTCCGCGCCGGCTCGACGCAACACGCGCTCGAGTCGCCCCGTGAGCTCGTGATCGTTCTTGGCAATTCGCGTCGTGATCTCTTGTTCGAGCACTTCGCGCGCCATCTGAGCGGCTCGCGCATGCATACGCACTTCGACTGCGGCGGGCGCCAGGCGCACTTCACTGCGAGAGATGTCGACGATCTCGGCTTTGCCGGACGTCAACTCGGCATACAGATCCGTGGGCAGACCTTCGAGATCGCAAACGCCTATCCGCTTCCAGCCGCGCTCGTCGCAAAGTTTGAACAACGTGGCCGGCGGGCTCGGGCTTGCGATGACGGTCTCGTGCACGGTTACGGTCTTGATCCATGGATAGACCCGAGGCGACAACGCACACAGCAGCATCGGCGTCTCATCGCGAGGTACGACTACGAATGCGCGATTCCAATACGGCATGTAGTTCGACAGATAGCGAGCGTCGTTCGATCGCCATACATCCGAGTACACCACGACTGCATCGACATTCCTGTTGCGCGCCACCGCGTGAACGGCAGCGAGCCGCTTCGCCAGCTCTTCGGCGGGCAGCTCGTTCTTGTCCCAGCTGACCAGTCCTCTTTTCATGCTTGAAACAGCCTCTTTTCAGTCCGGCTCAGCGACACGCAGCCCGTTTCGGTCACCAGCAAGGTGTCACCGAACACCATGTAACCCGACAGCGGCAGGTAGGTGTTGGGGTGACAGATGATCACCATGTCCTTCTTGCACGTGTAATGTGAGCTCTCCAGAACGTGCGGCAACTCGTCCGGGTACAGACCCAGGTTGTGGCCGCGCACGCGCGTGTACTGCGATCCGGTGTACTCACCGAAACCGTGTTTTCGGAAGACATCGTTCTGTACGCGCGCCACGTCGGAGATGTCGACGCCTGGACGAAGCAGGTCCTGCGCCGCCTGCTGCGCCTCCGCGAAGATGGCGTATGACTGCAATTGTTTTTCCGAAGGCGGTCCGATGATGAGCGTGCGACAGATCTGCGCGTAATAGCCGTTGATCTGCGGAGTGAGCTCGGTGATCACCGAATCGCCGACCTGGAGCTTGCGGGCGGTGGGCGGTTTCATCGCCGTCACCTCCGTGCCTCCCGAGGCCACCAGCATGAAGTTGTCCTCGGCGCCGTGCGCCTTGACGAAACCTTCCACTTCCGCGACCAGTTCGTACTCCGTCATCCCCGCGCGGGCTGCACTCACGAAGTGTTCGTAACCGCGATCGGCCAGATCTGCCGCTTTGCGGATCCACTCGATCTCTTCCTGGGTTTTGACGCGGCGGATCTCCTCGACATCTGCGGTCGCGGAGACCGGAGCGGCTGCGGACATCTCTTTCACGGCAAGCGAAAAGCGCGCTTCCATCTGTTCGAGTCCATTGACCGCGACGACTGCATTGCCGGCATCGCGCAACAGTGTCTTGAGACCTTCGACGAGACGGGGTGCATAGGCCACGGGTCCACCGGTCCCCGCCTTCACCGGTTCTACGTCCCACGGATGCGTTACGACGGCACGCACTTCACCTTCTTTGGTCAGCAATGCCACTGCCTGCGGACCGGTGAAGCACACGCTGACCAGGCAGCGAAAATGCTCCTTGCGCCAGGTGTCGCCGTAGAACAGCAGCATGTCCCAGCCACGCCGCGCCATGAGCTCCAGGAATTCCTGTTTGCGTTGAGGATTCAACTTCAGCATGGGCCGCTCACCGTGTCGCCGTGCCAGAGAAATTGCTCGAGGGGAAGTGGCCGGATTTCAGCAGCGGAATCAGTCCGCCGGCCTCCAGCATCTTCAGCAGGAACTGCGACGGTGGCGTGCCTTGCAGAAACTGTCCGGTGGTGCGGTTCTCCAGCGTCGCCGCCCTGATATCGACGCGCACCTCATCGCCATCGTTGACCAGCGCATGCACGCCGCTCGCCTCGAGCAACGGCAGGCCGATCTCCAGGCAGTTGCGATAGAACGTGCGTGAGAACTGCTCCGCGACGACTGCGCCAATATCCGTAGCCGCGAGCGCCTTCGTGGCCAGTGCCCGCCCCGATGAGCAGCCGAAATTGCGGCCCGCCACCAGGATGTCGCCCGGCCGAACCTTCTTTGGAAACTCCGGATTCACGGTCTCGAGCACGAACGCCGCCATTTCTTTGGGCGACTTGAACATGACATGCGTCGGCGTCAGCGCATCGGTGGGAATGTTGTCACCGAACTTCCAGCACCGCCCCTGAAATACCCAGTTCGTCGACAAGTGATTCTTCCTGCCCACATGAAGTGGCGCTGCTTTTGACGAGGAACATTCTCAAGCGCACGCACACATGCCGTCCATTAGCCCTTCTTCAACGACCCATAGCGAAGTGTTATGCCTTTGCGCCCCGAGACGCCTTGCGCCTGGGAAGTAGCGGATAGCCCATCGAGGGGCAGAGCTCATAGATTTCTTTCTGCAGCACTCGCGCGAGCTCCGACAGGTGCGCGTCCGCTCGCATTAGAAACCCCATGGGCCGCTCCACCGCCGCCGTTGCCACTTGCGCTCGCTGTGACGGCTTCAACACCACCTCCAGCAGCTTGCCCGCGATTACCTGGTCCTCCACCGAATCCATCGACAGAATGCCGATGAACTCGCTGCCGATCGTTGCCGCATTCAAATAGATCACCGAATTGCTGGTGATCGTCGTTGCCCGGGGCTGAACGCCTCGGCTGTGCGCCAGAGCACACAGCGCGTTGTAGTAAGAAAGGACGTCCGCCGAATACAGCCAGCTGTACTTCGTGAGCTGCTCGATACTCACCGCCCCCAGGCGCGCGAGAGGATGGTGTGCATCGACGAACAGGCCGCAACGGTCGTAGAACAAGGTCTCCCCGACGAGATCCGGCTTGCCCACGATCGCATCGAGCGGAGCGATGGCGAAATCCAGCTCGCCGAGTTGCAACGCTGGCACCAGTTCCTCGGCCACTCCGCTCACCACGCTGAGCCGCACGGAATATCGGCTCTGCGACAGCTTGGCATTCGCAGCGGGAATCACCCGGCCCAGAAAGCCCGTGCCGCGTGCAACGCCAACGGTGACGTGGCCGGTGAAGCCACCGGAGATGGCCGCTCGCTCGTTTTCGAGCTGATGCCATTCTGCGAGGACGCGCTTCGCGCGGCGGTACACGGCCTTGCCGAGCTCGGTCGTGGTCACCCCTTTGGTGCCGCGATAGAGCAGCGGCTCGCCGAAATACCCCTCCAGCTGGTGGATGCTCTTGCTCAGACCGGGCTGCGACAGACTGAGCGTCTCGGCCGCCTTGCCGAGGCTGCCGCCCTCGACGACGGCAATGAAACGTTTGAGCTGCGCAAAATCCATCGAAGTCACATCCTTTGGCTATGGCCTCGGTCGGGCCGGCTATTGGACAGCAATGTCGGAGTTGACCAGAATCGACCTGGGCCGATACGGGAAGAATGCGAGGGGGAACCATGGCCGCGAATCTCAAACCCGGCAGCACCGACGAGGCGCTCGAAGAGCGCATCTCGCGCCTGCTCATCGGAGCGGTGGACATGCACTGCCACTCCGGTCCATCCGTGATGGCCCGCGACGTGAATCACATCGAAGCCATGCAGGAAGCGGCCGCCGCGGGCTTCAGCGCGATGCTGATCAAGGATCATTACTACTCGGCGACCCCCATCACCGAGATGCTCAATCAGGCGTACGCGCATCTGAACATCAAGATGTTCTCCGGCGTACCGCTCAACAACGCACTGGGCGGCTTCAACAAGCACGCGGTCGATCACGGCATCGCGCTCGGCGCGAAGCTGGTGTGGCTGCCGACCTTCTCCTCGAAGAACCACTGTGAATCCCGATATGGCATCAGGGCGGGCTTCCCGCACACCAAGAAGAAGCTGCTGCCGATCGATCAGCTCACGCCCATCGACGCCAATGGCAACGTCAAGGACGAGGTCAAGGAGATCCTCGACCTGATCGCGCAGAACGACGTCATCCTCGCCGGCGGGCACGTGCACATCTCGGAGATCTTTCCGGTGTTCGAGGAGGCGAAGAAGCGAGGCGTGAAGAAACTGCTGGTCAACCACCCCAGCTTCATCGTCGACGCAAGCTACGAGGACATCAAGCAGCTGGTGGCGATGGGCTGTTACATCGAGCACTCGCTGTGCATGTTCATTCCGGTGGCGAGAAGAAAAAGAGATCCGTTTCCGCCGGAGGATCTGGATAAGTTGATCAAGGCGGGCACGGTGGACAGGACCATTCTGGCCTCGGATCTGGGTCAGCAGGGCGCCGATCATCCGGTCGTGGGCTTCCGCAATGTGATCAAGATCTGCATGGGGCTGGGTTATTCGGACGAAGACATCCACAAGATGGTCTCCCGCAATCCGCTCGATCTGCTGGGGCTGTAGGATCAAGAGGCCCTCAATCGCCGTACGGCTCGGAAAGGAACGCTTATTCCGAACTTCGCCTGCTGAGGACCAGAAGCCCTCAATCGCCGTACGGCTCGGAAAGGGACTCTTATTCCGAACCTCGTCTGCTTGAGCTCGAGGACCAAGAAGCCCTCAATCGCCGTACGGCTCGGAAAGGAACTCTTGTTCCGAACCTCGTCTGCTTGGCTCGAGGACCAAGAAGCCCTCAATCGCCGTACGGCTCGGAAAGGAACTC
>Ga0182742_1000173_pt1 | contig 123398 bp, 98 predicted proteins | sample eDN5th37CBELigMG_FD_128880 | JGI IMG/M metagenome (GOLD analysis project Ga0182742, IMG submission 128880) | Enriched Miracle-Growth compost microbial communities from Emeryville, California, USA - eDNA 5th pass 37_C BE-Lig MG (version 2)... ... | reverse complement strand
GGCGATCGCCGCGCCGATCCCGCTCGATCCCCCGGTTATGATCACATGTGACATTGTTGGAACTCCGCGATCAGCTAGCACGAGCGGAGCCGATGCGCCAAACCCCGGACTTGATCCAACTCCGAAAAGCTGCGACATGCCCGACGCCGGTCGCCCGGCCCGGCTCGATCACGCGACAAGCCAGCATGTCGCGATGGGAGATTGCTTGACCACCATGTCCCTTGGACAACCGGCCGTCCTCACGTTCCTCTGCATCGTGGTCGCGGTCTTCGTCGTTCTTGCCACCGACCGCTACGCGCTTTCCGCGAAGGTCAGGGCGTCCGCCGACCGCGAGCATCGGCTTTCGTTCGGCGACCTCGCCGCGCGCCTGCCGGTGATCCTGTTGGTGTTCGCCTTCTTCTTCGCAATTTCATGGCGGCCGCTGTACAGCGCCGGCGGAACGATCAGTTTCTTCGTGATCTTCACAGGGATCTCGCGCGCCAAGCTGCAGTTCGTGCGCGAGCCGCTGGTCTTTTCCGACATCGCCCTGCTTGCGCTGGTACTGCGCCACAAGGAGCTGTTCGCCGCGACCTGGCTCGACGCGGTCTTCTTCCTGGGTGCGGCGACGTACGTGTTTGGCGCCTCCACGCTGTTCTACGTGTTCGAGCCCTCGGTCCTGCCGGCCGACGCTGGCTGGGGGCCCGTCGTCGGAATGCTTGCAATCGCCGTACTGCCTTGGCTGTCCCTCTTCCTGCGGCAGGTGCGGCAGGGACTCTCCCGACTCGGCGGCCGGGTGGTACGCAGGGACGATCCGTTCACGCTGACACGTAGGCTGGGAACTTTTGTCTCGCTGCTCTACGCCTTTCTCGAATGGCTCGGCGAGCGGCCGCCCGAACCGGACGTCGCGGCGCCCATGATTGCCACGGGCGGCGAGGCGCCGCCCCTCGTCGTCGTGTGGCAGTCGGAATCCTTCATCGACATGCGCCATTTCGGCCAGCGTGTGGCGCTGCCGAACCTCGACCGCCTGCGCGAGCGCTCGTCGGCATGGGGACGCATGTCCTGCATTTTCGAGGGCGGCTACACGCTGCGCACCGAGTTCGCGGTTCTGTCCGGCCTGCCGCCTGCACAGATCGGACCGGACGCCACCTATCCCTACCTGCGTGCAGAACGTTTCGCTGAGGTCGCCTGGCCTGCACGGTTCCGCCGGGCCGGCTGGACGACGCAGTACATCCATCCCTATGACCGCCGCTTCTTCTCGCGCGACAAGGCGCTCCCCCGTATCGGCTTCGAGACGCTGACGATGCTCGACGCGTTCGACCACGATCCGGCGCGCGACGGCCGCTATGTCTCCGACATGACGCTGACGCAGCGCGTGCTGGACGCCGCGCGCGCCAGTGCGGACCGGCCCGGCGGCTTCCTCTTTGCCGCCTCGATGGAGAACCACGGGCCATGGAAGCCGGGGCGGCTGGACGGCGCGGTAACGCCGGTCGAGATCTACACCCGCCTGCTTGAGCGTTCGGACGAGGCGCTTGGCCACCTCATTGATGAACTGGACGAGTGGGACCGCCCGGTCTGGCTGCTGTTCTACGGCGACCACGCCCCGATTCTGAAGTCGTTCGCCGACCCGTTCCCGGATCCGCGCACCGACTTTGCGATCGCACCGCTCGGGCGCGCCGTGCGGGGACGCGTCGCACCCGCGGAACCTGCGGAAATCGCTCCCTGGCAATTGATCGCTACCATGGTCTCGCATATGCACGCACGGGGTCCGGCCGCGCGTCTGGCCTGATGATGCGCGGTCACGCGGAGTATTGGTGACGGACAGCGAAGAGCGTTTAAGGCAGCCAAGGACCTTCCTGTTCCTGCAGGGGCCGTCGTCCTGGCTGTTCATGCGGATCGCCCACCATCTGGAGCAGATGGGCCACCGCTGCCTGCGTGTGAATTTCTGCGCCGGCGACTGGCTCTACTGGCGTCGTCGCGGCGCCCTGAACTTTCGCGGCAACCTGCAGGACTGGAATCGCTGGCTGCGCGACCTGGTCGAGCGCGAGGGCATCACCGACATCGTCCTCCTGGGCGAGGAGCGTCCGCACCACCAGCGCGCCATCAATATCGCGAGAAGCCTGGATCTGGACGTCTACGCGATCGAGATGGGCTATCTGCGTCCCGACTGGATCCGCATTGAGCGGGGCGGCAGCGGCTTCAACTCACACCTGCCGGTCGACCCGGAGCAGATCCTCAAGGCGGCCGCCAACCTGCCGGAGCCGGACTACCGGCAGATCTACACCCAGAGCTTTCTCTGGGATGCTGTCATGGACATCGCCTTCAACATGGCGAACGTCATCGTCCGCTTTCCCTATCCGTACTATCGCTGGCACGCGATCTACCATCCGGTCGCGGAATATGCGGGGTGGGTCGGCCGGCTGCTGAAGTCGCGGCGCAACGCCCGTCTCGCAACACATACCGAGCGGAACATGCTGGCGTCCGAGCGGCCCTATTTCGTGCTGCCGCTGCAGCTCGAGACTGACTACCAGATCCGCGCCTATTCCTCCTACAACACCCAGCGCGAGGCGATCGAGGACATCATCGCCTCGATGGCAGCGCACGCCCCGTTCGACACCGACCTCGTCGTCAAGCTCCATCCGCTCGACAACGGTCTCGTCAACTGGGGCAAGGTGGTCCGGGCCACGGCACGCCGTCACGGCCTCCAGGGCCGCGTGCACTTCATGGACGGTGGCAACCTGGTCAGGCTCATGTCCGGTGCGAAAGGCGTCGTCACCATCAATTCGACCGCCGGCCTGCAGGCGATCCAGAGAGGCACGCCGGTTAAGGTCCTGGGGGTCGCCATCTACGACATCGAAGGCCTCACCCACAGGGGGCCGCTCGACCATTTCTGGCGCAACCCGACCAAGCCCGATCCCGAACTCAGCGCCGCGTTCCACCGTCTGATTGAGACGGCGATCCACGTTCGCGGCAACTTCTATTCGCTGAAGGGCATGGAAGCCGGTGCCAAGGCGATCGCGAAGCGCCTGGACGAGCGAAGCGTGAATGAGCCCGGAGCCTTCGTGCGCAAGCCGCCCCGGGCCAAGCCGGTCAAGCGGCCCCGCTGACCGAGGTGATGCCGCGCTCGGCCATGCGCTGCAGAAGTTCCGCGACATCCACCGAGCCGATGCCGAAATTCCGGCTGGCCAGCGCCTCCAGCTTCTCCGCCGTCGTGTCCACGGCATAGGCGATCTGCTCGGGCGTGTGCTCGCTGGTGAGGAAGAAGCGAAGCCGCGCGAGCCCCTCCGGCACGGCCGGATGGATGATCGGCATGACGTTGATGCCGACGTCGTGCAGGTCGTTCGAGAGCTGCGCGGCGCGGATCGAATCGCCAACGATGATCGGAGTCACCGAGACGCCGACGCCAAGCCCGGTGTCGAGGCCGCGCGCCCGCGCCAGCTCATGGAAGAGCCGGCCGTTCTCGTGCATGCGGCGGACCCGTTCCGGCTCCTCGTCGATGAGGGTCAGCGCCTTTTCGGCCGCTGCCGCAAGGGCGGGAGCGAGGCCGACGCTGTAGACGAAACCGCCCGCCTGCGCCTTGAGGATCGCGGTCAGCGCGGTGCTGCCGGCGATGTAGCCGCCGCAGCTCGCGGTGGTCTTCGACAGCGTACCCATCCAGATGTCGACGCTACGGGGGTCGCAGCCGAAATGCTCCGCTGTTCCGCGTCCAGTCGCGCCGAGCACGCCGAGCGCATGGGCCTCGTCCACCATGAGCCAGAAACCGTAGCGGTTCCGCAGCTCGATCAGGCGCGGCAGGTCAGCGATATCGCCGTCCATCGAATAGACGCCCTCGACCACGACCAGCGTGCGCCTGCGCTGCCCGCCGACGGAGTTGAGTACGCGTTCGAGGTCGTCCATGTCGTTGTGCCGGAAGAAGCGGCGGTGCGCGCCCGACAGCTTCGCACCGGTCAGCGCGCTGTTGTGGACGAACTCGTCATGGATGACGACGTCCTGCGGGCCGAGCAGGGCGCTCAGGGTCGCGACATTCGTCAGGTAGCCGCTGACGAACACGACGGCCGAATCGACGCCATAGAAATCGGCCATCCGCTGTTCCAGGGCGCCGTGGATCGGACGCTCTCCGGCCACCAGGCGGCTCGCCGAGGCCGAGATGCCGTAGCGCGCGATCGCCTCCGTCGCCGCCTCCCGGACCGCCGGGTGACGGTTCATCCCGAGGTAGTCGTAAGATGCGAAATTGATCAGTTCGCGGTCGCCGATCACGGTTGTGGCGCCCGCGGAACCGGCATGGTTGCGGAAGAACGGATTGGCGATCGCGAGCTGCTCGCCGGCCGACGCCTGCGCAAGGATCTGCTGGTATTCCGGCAGGTCCGTGAAAGCCTGCGGCGGCTTTCGGCTGCCTGCCCCGGCGCTGGCCGTCCGTCGCGTCGTGCTTGGACGGCCCCGATCCTTCATGAAGCTCAGGACCTGCTCGCGCACCCCGCGCGAGTCATCTTGCGTTCCGGTCATGAATTGGCGGCCTTGTCGGTAGGCATGTGCCTGTTGGCGAGATGGTCGAGCACGGTGAGGTGCTCCGGAAGTTCGGCGGCAGCCTCTGCGGCGTTCACGCGCTGCGTGACCTTGGCGTAGAGCTTCTGCGCGACGTCGCCCACCGTGGTGCTCTGGGTGACGCTGCTCAGCGGCATCTCGAAGCCCGTCTTCTGCTTGAAGCTCATGCCGAGCTCCATCGCCATCAGGCTGTCGAGGCCGACCTCCTTGATGATCTTCGTCGGCGTGATTTCCGTCGCCGGGATGCGAAGGATTGCCGCGATCTCCGCTGCGACGAGCTGGAACACGATCTGCTCGCCTTCCTCGGGGCTCTTGCCCTGGACGAGGGCGGCAAGGTCGATCGTTTCCCCGTCGCCGCCGGCGACGGAGGTCTTCGCCGCCCGGACGGCGACGGAGAACAGCGGGGAGTCGACGGTGCGAAGCTGCTGCGCGGCACCCATGTCGATGTCGGCGATCGCCACGACGGCGGCCTCCACCGTGCCCGGATCGCGGCACAGATAGTCTGCCACCAGGTCGAGCGCCTGCATCGCCGGTAGCGCCGTCTTGCCGATGCGCTTGGCGAGCAGTTCGTTGACCTCGGTGTTGCGGGCCAGGAAGCCGGTGTCGGCAATGGCGCCGAAGCCGACCGCGAGTGCAGGCAGCCCTGCGGCGCGGCGGGCCCGCGCCAGACCCTCCAGATATCCGTTCGCCGCCACGTAGTTGGCCTGGCCGGGATTGCCCACCAGCGTCGTCGCCGACGAGAACAGGATGAAGTGGTCGAGTGCGTCGCTACGAGTCAGTCGGTCGAGGTTGGCCGCTCCGCGCGCCTTCGGTTCGATGACCGCAGCGTAGCGCTCGCGGTTCAGGTTGGTGATCAGCGCGTCGTCCAGCACCATCGCCGCGTGGATGACGGTCTTCAGCGGCCGCTGCGCACGCAGCTGCGCCAGGAGTTCGGCCACGGCCTTCTCATCCGTGACGTCGCAGGCGTGTACGCTGGCGTCGATACCGGCCGCCGCCCAGTTGCGCATTGCCGTTGACGTTGTCTCGTCGGGCAGGCCGCGACGCGTGCAGAGCGCGATACGGCGTGCGCCATGCTCGACCAGCCATTCGGCTGCCGCGAGGCCAAACCCGCCGACGCCGCCGACGACGAGGTGAACGCCGTCCGGGTCGAGCTGCAGGGCAGGGCGCGGCGCCCTGACGACGGAATCGGTGCCCGAAACCGGCGGCAGCAGCACGATCTTGCCGATGTGGCCAGAGCCCTGCATGAGCCGGAACGCCGAAGTGATCTCGTCGTGGCGGAATGCGCGATAGGGCAGGGGCGTCAGCGTGCCGTCGCCAAACAGCGCCGCCAGCTCGCGCATCAGGCGCATGCTGAGGGTCGGGTTGGCCTTGAGGAGCTGGTCGGCGTCGATGCCGAAATAGCTGACATTGCGCCGGAACGGCCGCAGTCCGATCCGCGTGTCGGCGTAGAAGTCGCGCTTGCCGAGCTCCAGGAAGCGCCCGAACGGCTTCACCAGCGCCAGGCTGCGTTCCATCGCTTCGCCGAACAGCGAGTTCAGCACGACGTCGACGCCGGCCCCGCCGGTGACGCGCATCACGTCGTCGGTGAAGTCGAGGCTTCGCGAGGAGAACACGTGATCGGCGCCGAACGCCTCCAGCAGTCGCCGCTTCTCGGGCGAACCGGCCGTGGCGATCACGATCGCGCCGCGTGCCTTGGCGACCTGGAGCGCGGCCAGGCCGACGCCGCCCGCGCCGCCGTGCACCAGCACAGTCTGGCCGGCATCCAGCCGCGCCAGTTCGACCAGCGCATAATATGCGGTGAGGAACGCGACGGGGATGGTCGCGCCGGCCCGCAGGTCCAGCGCCTCGGGCAGCCGCACCACCGCCTGCGTTCCCACCACGACATGGGTGGAGAACGCCGAAGGTGCCACGGCCATGACCGGGTCGCCGACCGAAAAGTCGGTGACGCCTTCACCGACCTGGGTGATCCGTCCGGCACATTCCATGCCGATAGTCGGTCCCGCGAATCCCTCTTCCAGGGCCTCTTCGGGCAGCATGCCCATCGCCCACATCACGTCGCGGAAGTTCAGGCCAGCCGCGGTGACTTCGATGCACACCTCGCCCGCCGCCGGCGTCGGACGCTCGATCTCCTGCCAGTGCAGGCTCATCACCTGCGCGGCCGAGCCCTGGCGGACCGTCGCGGCGCTGAACTCGGTGGTGTGCCTGTCGGTGGCGGGAACCGGACCGGGCACCACCCGGAGCTCCATGGGCAGCGACGTCTCGGCGTCGAAGCACCACTCCCGGCAGGCGCTGCCACGCGCCATCAGTTCCGCCGCCAGGCGCACGCGTTCGGCTTCTTGGGTCCTATCGCTATTGGACATGTCGAAGGCATGCACCTCGACGGACTCGAACTCGTTCCGCAGCACGCGCAGGAAGGTCCACAACCCGACATGCACCGCCTCTGTCGGCAGGGGAGCGGCCCCCTCCGCATCCTTGAGCGGTGCTCCGGCATCGAGCAGGACGCCAAGGCGCACTGGACCCGCCTCGGAGCCGGCGTGCTCCGTCGCGAAGTGCTGGAGCGCCTCCGCCAGTACGGAAATCTGCGCTGCCGTAGTGGCGAGCGCGTCGGCGCCGTCGCCGGAGATCGTCGCGCTCGGCAGGAAGACCACCGAATCGCCCGGCTTGAAGGCACGCAGGACCTCTTCCAGAAGGCCCGAGTCGGCGTCCCGGTCACCGGAGAGGGTGATGCCAGACGACGCCGAGCCTTCGGCCGTGCTGCCCGATCGGACGATGACGGGCATCGCCGGAGTCGGATCGGCATCGGCGGCAGGTACGGTCTCGCAGGTGGTCTCGACGAGGATGGCGGTGCCATCGGAAAGCTCGTGTTGCGCCACCTCCACGGCAGGGAACAGGTCCCCGCGCAGGCAGACCTTCCAGTCATCAGCGGAGCCGATTGCTCCGATCGGGAATGCCGGGTCGACGCTACGCTCGAACCAGTCCTCGCTCAGCCCGAAGATGAAGTCGTCGATGGCATTTGGACCCGGCGCCGCAATGGCCAGCCGGGTGCCGGCGACGAGCACGCTGCCCCAGCCCTGCGCTGCGAATGCCTGGCTCGACAGAAGCTTGTAGGCATGAGGCGCGGCGCTGACGATGAGATCGGCGGGGGCCGCCTCGACGAGCTTTGACAGCGGAAGCACCGTCACGTGCGGCTCGCGCTCGAAGGCGATGGCCAGTTCGGCGAGCACCTCCTCGGAGTCCTCGAAGATCGTCAGGTTCGCGCCGCCCTTGGCGGCAAGCGCGGCGATCCGGCTGGAAGCCGAGCGCGAAACGCTGCCGATCTCGACGATCTCGCGGACCGGCCGCGAGCGGATGTCGGCTTCGACGGCCGCGAAGACGAGGGCCAGACGCGACGCGACGGCGGGTGCATGCGACTGAATTGCCTCCAGGGTCGCATCGGAAGGCAGCCGCAGCGGTCGCGCATCTTCACCGCTCACCGCGTCTGCGCGCTCGAGGAAGTCGATAACTTCGCAGCGGACGTGGTTGATCGCGCTGATTTCTGCGATCCGCTCGGGGCAGTCACGCGACAGTGTTTGCAGGATCTCGGCCACGGAGGGGAGGCCGCTGTCCTCGATGATCTGCCATCCCTCGTCATCGACCGAAACCAGGCCGACCTCATCGAGGGTGTGGACGCAGTTGGTCAGGAAGCGCTTCACCGTTTCGTCGCCGGGGAAAACCTCCGTCCTGATGTGATCGGCTCCCTTGGCCGCGGCGCGCACGACGTCGTGGCAGGCCCGGTAGACCGCCGCGCGGAGCATCTGGGAGGCGTTATCGGCGCCAAGCGCCTCGACCTGCGGGAAGAGGCGCCCGTCCGCGGCCGGCGACGCCGTGCCTGCGGAGACGCGCCGGGACGGCAGCGCCGTCTGGTGGAAGCTGAGGTCGGCGAGATCGCGATGCGGCCGCAGATAGGTCCGCCGGAATCGGCAGTCCTGCAACGCGGCGACAACATTGCCGTCCTGGTCGAAAAGCTGGAAGGCTGCCTGGATCGACGTCGGCGAAACGCGCGAGATTTCGACCACCGCTTCCCCGATGGTCGCTTCTGGCGCGAGCACCCTGACGTTGCCGAAACGCACCGGGATGTACGGCGCTCCGCGCTGCGCGCCGGTGATGCCGGCGAAGGCCGCGACGAGGCCGTGGAAGACGGCGTCCACCGAAATCGGATGGAGTGTGTAGGTAATGTAACGGTTCCCGGGCTTGCCCGGAGGCGCAATCTGGACCCGGATGCAAGTCCGTCCAAAGGCGGTTGCGGAAGTGAGCAACCGGAAGGACGGCCCGTAATCGAGGCCGAATGCGCGTGCCGTGCGGTAGGCGGCTTCGCCCTCGAACGTGTGGCTGGACGCAGACTTGTCCGGCTCAATGCGCGCCGGTGCCGCCTCGCTGGGCAGCTTGCGGCAGCGTGCGACGGCATGAATCGTCCAGTCATCGCTGCTCAGCCGGTCGCGGGAGCGAATGGTGATCGCACCCGTCTCCTCGGAGACCGTCGTGGAGGTTTCGCGCAGCGTCGCCTCTGACAGTTCGAGTGGCTGCAGGATCTCCATGTCGGTGATCTCGACGGAATCGACGCCGAGGAAGGCGCGCCCGGCCGAAATTGCCATCTCGAGGAATCCGCTGCCCGGCAGGATCGCCTTGCCGTCGACCACGTGCTCGGCGAGGTCAGGCAGAAGATGCGCGTCCACATGGTTCTTCCACGAGCCGGAAGCGAGATCGACCCTCCAACCCGCCAGCGTGTAGGGGGCGTGCCGGCGCCCGTAGAGGTCGATGGCGTCGCTGGTCGACTCGGCGCGCAGATCCGCCTTCTCGAACGGCACCGCGGGAAGCCGGACGCGGACGTTGCGACGACCGAACACCTTCTGGCGATCGAACGCGCCGCCATGCGCGATGATGCGCGAGAAGGTCTGAACGACCGGATCGGTCGCGGAATCGCCGTTCTCCTCGCGAGCCAGCGACGGGATCGCCGCTGCGGAGACCGACCGCTCCTTGATGGTTTCGCGCAGATAGCCCTGAAGGATCGGACGCGGGCCGATTTCGACGAACAGGCTGCAGCCCAGGTCGATCGCCGCCAGCGTTCCACGGTGGAATTCCACCGGCTCGCGCACGTTGCTCCACCAATAGGCGGCGTCGAGTTTCTCGCCGGAAAGGACGTCTCCCGTCACCGTCGAGATGAAGGGGCGTTGCGTCTGGCGCAGGGCGATGTGCCCCATGTCCTCGAGGAAGTGATCCTTTGCCGACTCGATCAGCGGATGATGGAACGGATAGTTGATGTCGAGCACCTGGCCGACGACCCGCGCCGCGCGCATGGCCTCCTTCAGCGCCATGATCTGGTCAGTCGGGCCGGACACCGTCACCGAGCCGCGCGCATTGACTGCGCCGACGGCGAGCTGGTCGAGGCCGTGGGCCGCGAAGAAGGCGCGAGCCTCGTCCGGCCCCATCTGCATGGCGGCCATCCGCCCCATGCCGGCAAGGCGGTCCTGGTGCAGCGAGCGCTTGGCGACGATCTGCACCGCGTCGACCAGCGAGATTGCCCCGGAGGCATAGGCCGCGGCGACTTCGCCGACGGAATGGCCGTAGACCGCGTGAGGCTCGACGCCGAGCTGCGAGAGCACGTCGGCCAGCGCCGCCTGCGTGGCGAACAGGAGCGGCTGGGCGATCTTGGTGTCCTGGAGCTTGGTTTCCAGGTCCTCGTCGAACAGCAGGTCAGTCAGGCTGATCTGCGAGCGCACCTGGAACAGCGCGTGGATCACGTTGAAGCGGTCGCGGAACGCGGTGTTGCGGCGGTAGGCATCGACGGCCATGCCTGCCCACTGCGAACCGTTTCCGGAAAAGACATAGGCGATGCGCACCGCGTCGCCGACTGCCTCGGCCTGCATCGAGGCGTGGACCTTCTTGCCCTCGACCTGGTCAGAGACCGCCGCGACAATCGCTTCGGGATCGTCGTTCGCGACGACGAAGCGGTGACGCAGCAGATGCGGATTCGCGCCGGAAGCCGCGATCAGCTCCTTGCGCTCGGTCGGCTTGGCCTTGGCGAACTTCTCCTTGTACTCGGCAAGGAGCGCCTCGAGCGCCGTAGCGGTGTGGGCGCTCGCCATGAACACCCGGCCGCCCGTATCGCCCTGCTCGCGCTCGCGGCTGTTGACCGGATCGGAAATGATGATGTGGGCGTTGGTCCCGCCGAAGCCGAAGGAGTTTATGCCGGCCAGGCGCGGATGCTTGCCGTGGAGGAGTTCGATCGGCTCCGAGGCGACGTGAACCTTCAGCTCATCGAAGTCGACCGCCTCGTTCGGCGTTTCGAAGTGCAGGGATGCCGGGAACACGTTGTGCTCTAGCGCCAGCATTGCCTTCATCAGGCCGAGCAGGCCCGATGCGGGCTCCGTGTGGCCGATGTTGGTCTTGATCGACCCGATCGGGATGGGGGCGCGTCGCGCGGCGCCGATTACCGTGCCGATCGACCAGACTTCGGCCGGGTCGCCGACCTTGGTACCGGTGCCGTGTCCTTCGATGAAGGCGAGGCGATTGGGGTCGATGCCTTCCTTGGAATAGAGCGACCGCAGGAGTGCCGCCTGCGCTTCGCGCGAGGGCAGCGAGATGCCGTTGGTCCGCCCGGCGGAGTTTACGCCGGTGGCAAGGATTCGAGCGTAGCTGTGGTCGCTCTGCGCCTGGTCCGTGCGCCTCAGGATGATGACGGCGCCGCCCTCGGCGCGGACATAGCCCAGGCCGTTGTTGTCGTAGGCACGGCACAGGCCCTCGGGCGAGAGCATGCGTGCGGCCGCAAAGCCGACGAATGCCAGCGGGTGGGACAGCGAGTTGACGCCGCCGACGATTGCCGTGTCCACCTCGCCAGCTTCGAGCGCCTTCACCGCCAGGTCGAGCGCCACAAGCGAGGACGAGCACGCCGTGTCCACGGTGAGGCTCGGACCGTTGAGCGCAAAGACGTGCGAGACGCGGTTGGACACGATCGACAGGGTGTTGCCCGTCATGAAGTGCGGGCCGCCCGATGCGGGATCCTCCACGATCAGGTTGCCGTGGTCGAGGCCAGACGCCCCGATATAGACGCCGACGCGCTGGTCGCGCAGGTCGGCGTAGTCGATATTTGCACTCTCCAGCGCGCGCCATGTGAGGTGCATGATCATGCGCTGCTGCGGGTCGAGCAGCTGCGCCTCGCGCTGCGACATGCCGAAAAGCACCGGGTCGAAGGCGAAGCAATCGTCGACGATGCCGGCTGCGAAGGTGTACGTTTTGCCGCGGGTTCCGATCTCCGGGTGCCAGTACCGGGCGTGGTCCCAGCGATCGCGCGGCACTTCGGTTATCATGCAACGACGCTGGCGGAGCAGCTCGAACAGAGCTTCCGGCGAATCAGCCCCCGGGGCGATCGCTGCCCGGCCGATGATTTCTACGGACATACGCTCACACCCGTCTACTTGTATGACTCATCACCCGGCCACCCGACGCAGCCGGTTGTTTCATAACCACAATTCGTCGCACAGCTATGCCGGCTTCCCGGTATCCGTCCTGCCACCTCGGGACAGTCGATTGGACCCACATGTCGGTCCCGTTGCGCGTCCGCTTTTTTCTGCCCGTCAGCCGCCATCGGTTTGGCCTGTAATGCAATTGGTAGACGGGGACAATCGCCCTCCTGATTCCTCCCCGAGCGATTTCCGCGCACCACCTCTTCATGCAGTTGTAGGATAACAGCATTTTCGTTCACGAGTTCTTGAACGAAAATGTTGCAAAGATCATGACCGTAATGGGGGACGTCCCGCAAGCCCCCTATCAGCGGGCTTCCACGGTTGGAAACCGGCAGGGCCGTAGCGGGATGGCTTGTCGGTCTGGCTGACGCGTTCGGGAGGTGTGTCGATGGTGGCGTTCGGAACAAGCGGGCTGAGAGGCTTGGCCACCGAACTCCTCGCCGGTCCAGGCTACCGCCATGCTGCGGCGTTCGCGGCTTATTCCGCAAGACAAGGGGTAAGTTCCGGCACGGAAGTCGCGATCGGAATGGACCGCCGCGATTCGAGCCCGGCACTCGCCGGGCAGGCGATTCACGCGGTCCGGGCGGCCGGCCTGCGTCCCGTCTTCTTCGGCGTGATTCCGACACCGGCCCTGGCGCTGCATGCCATGACACTGGCGATTCCTTCGATCATGGTTACGGGTTCGCACATCCCGCCCGATCGCAACGGTCTGAAATTCTATCGACCGGACGGCGAAATCGACAAGGCGGACGAGGCTGCGATCGCCGCCTTGGCCGCAGCTTCGTCCGATCCGGCGGAGGTGCCCACGGAGCCGCTGCCGGCTGCCGACGCCGCTGCCGGGCAGCGCTACCTGGAACGGTATCAGCGGTTCTTCGATAAGGGCACGCTTTCGGGTTGGCGAATCGGAGTGTGGCGACACAGCTCCGTGGCCGCCGACGTTGTGGTGGAACTCCTCACCTACTTCGGAGCGGAGGTGATCGAGCTAGGCGCGAGCGGCGAATTCGTGGCCGTCGATACGGAAGCGATCGATCCGGATACGGCCGAGCGCCTGAAGGCCTGGCGGGATACGCACCGGCTCGACGCGATCGTCTCCACCGACGGCGACGGCGACCGACCGCTTCTGGTCGACGATCGCGGCGCCGTGGTGCGCGGCGACGCCCTCGGACTTCTCGTCGCGCGCCATCTTGGCGCTGACGTCATCGTCACGCCCGTGTCCTCCAACCCTGGCATAACCAGCAAGTATGGGTTCGAGGTGTTGAGGACGCGGATAGGCTCGCCCTATGTTATCGCGGGGATGGCGGAGGCACTCGAACGCGGCGGACGCCGGGTCGTAGGCTTCGAGGCGAATGGGGGCGTGTTGCTTGGGTCGGAAGTCCGCGGAGACCATGCCAGCCTCTCGGCTCTGCCGACGCGTGACAGTGTCCTGCCGCTGCTGTCGGCACTCGCCATGGCCGGACCGGCGCGATCCGTTTCGCGCCTCGTCGACGGCCTCGGTCTGCCGGCATGCGCCAGCGGTCGGGTGGAGAACTTCCCGCGCTCCCAGGCGGACAGGCTCCTCGGCTGGCTCGCGCGGTCGCCGGAAAACATGCGGACGTTCCTGTCCGGTGAAGGCGACGTGGTGCGTGTCGAGACAATTGACGGTACTCAGATCCATCTGGACAACGGTGCCATGATTCACCTGCGGCCGTCCGGAAACGCACCCGAAATGCGGTGCTACGTGTCCGCCGGCGACGCTGCGCGCGCCGAAGCACTGCTTGCATTCGGGTTGAAGCAGATCCGCGAATTCGCGAACTTCGTCGAGGAGGCGTAGCTTGAGCGTCATTTCGGTCATCATCAGTGGCGGCGCCGGATCGCGGTTGTGGCCGCTAAGCCGCGAGAGCCACCCGAAGCCGCTGATTCCGGTGGCCGGGGGCGAGACGCTTCTGCAGCAGGCGTTTCGCCGCGCGGTCGCCATTCCCGGAGTCGCAGAGGTGGTGACCGTCACCAATCGCGAACTGCTGTTTGTCAGCGAGGACGCCTACCGCGGCACCGGCGTGACGTTACCGCCGCTGACCTACGTGCTGGAGCCGGAAGGCCGGGATACGGCGGCGGCGATCGCCGTAGCGACACTCGCCGTCGAGCGGACTTACGGCCGCGACGCTGTGCTGTGCGTCTTTCCGGCCGATCATACGGTCGCCAACGTCCCGGCCTTCGTGACGGCGGTGGGCAAGGCAATCGCGCTGGCCCGGACCGGTCGTCTCGTGACATTCGGCATCAAGCCGACGTCGCCGGAGACCGGCTACGGATACATCGAGGCATCGGGCACAGATGTCGTCCGCTTCGTGGAGAAGCCGGATCTGGCGACGGCCAAGGCCTATGTCGAGAGCGGACGCTTCTTCTGGAACGCCGGGATGTTCTGCTTCACGGCGGGCACCATGCTCGACCTCATGGAGCATTTCGTGCCGGACATCCTTGCTACCTGCCGCGCCGCTTCCGACGCGGCCCGACAGATCAGTGGCAGCGGCGTTACCCAGATCGAACTGCCGCGTGACCGCTTCGCGGAGGTGCGCAAGGATTCGATCGACTACGCCGTACTGGAAAAGGCGTCCAACGTCTCGGTGGTCCCCTGCGACATCGGTTGGAACGACATCGGCTCTTGGACTGCCTATGGCAACCTGCTGCCGGCCGACGGCGCGGGCAACAACGTCAGCGGCGACGTGAGGCTTGTCGATACGCGCGACACCATCATCAGCGGCCACGACCGTCTCATCGGTGCCGTGGGGGTCGAAGGCCTGATCATCGTTGATACGCCGGATGCCCTGCTGGTGGCCGCCAAGCGCAGCGCCCAGGAGGTGAAGACGCTCTTCGCGCGCCTCAAGGCGGAGAACCACGAGGCCTACAAGCTGCATCGCACCGTTCACCGCCCCTGGGGCACCTATACCGTCCTTGAGGAAGGCGAACGCTTCAAGATCAAGCGCATCGAGGTGAAGCCGGGAGCGGCGCTCAGCCTGCAGATGCACTACCACCGGTCGGAGCACTGGGTCGTGGTCTCGGGAACCGCAAGGGTCGTGAACGGCGAGACCGAATTACTGCTGGCCACAAACCAGTCCACCTACATCCCGGCGGGGACGAAGCATCGCCTCGAAAACCCGGGGATCCTCCGCCTTGTCATGATCGAGGTCCAGACCGGCGACTATCTGGGCGAGGACGACATCGTCCGGTTCGAGGACGTCTACGGCCGGAGCTGAGGGCGACGGCCGGCCCGCCTTCGGAATTCGGAGCCCGCAGCCAGCACGTGGCGCGGGCGGCGTCGAGAGCAATGCCCTTCGATTTGCCTGATGTTACTCGGTCGGCGTCGCCGGGCCGCCGGGCGCCATGCCGACGCGAGGGGACTTCGACGTCGTCAGCGGCGGCGGCGACGGGGCCTGCAAGCGGGGAGGCGGCGCGCCCACGATGACGCCGATGCTCGGAACCCAGTAGAAGCGGCGAGGGTTCGGACGGAAGTCGATTGAAAGATTGTAGCGCGGCACGATGCCGTACTCGCGGGACAGTGAGAAGTAGACGCGCTCGGTGGCGAAATCTCCTGGCTGGGCGTTGCGCAGGCTGACGCGCACCGGCTCCGGGATCTCGATGCGCAACGCTGTACCCAGGGCATCCAGGAGTTCCTCCGCTCGCTTGATCGTGTCCGAAGCGGTCTTGCGCTGCGGAAGATTGATCTTCACGCGCGCCTGGTCGATGCGCGATCGCCCGCGCAGCATGTAGAAGATGCTGTTGGGCTCCGGCTGGCCTTCGGCCCGCTCCGGGGTCACGGCCAGGCATTCGCCCCACGGCCCCAGCGCCGACGTCTTCCAGCCGAGGTTCGGAAATCCCTTCGCGTCCAGCTCGTCGCAGACCTGTTCCGGGTTGCGCCCCGTATTGCGAATGAGCGGATAGGGCGCGTCGGCACGAGGCGAAAGCAGGCGCGCACGGCCGGTCGTGGAACGAGGCGTCGGCTCGAAGAAAGGCCCGGGCGGCTTGGGATTGAACGGAAATGCGTTGATGCCGCCTTGGGCTGCTCCCGGCGATGCGGCGATTGCGAGCAAAGCCGTTGCCACGACCGCGCGACGCAGTCGCGCGATCGCCTTTCGGCTGAATCGTTCCGGACGTTCCCTGCGACCCATTGTGCGCGACAAGTGTTCCTGCGTTCTGGCATAGCGGATGCCGGAGCGAATCAAAACCGGAAACGCCTACCGCACCTTCGCAGAATGCCTTTCCCTGTTTCTGGGTTAACTTGCGACTGCGCTGGAAATCGTCGACAAGACGGCGGGCGAGGGAGGATCCATGACATACGACACGGCATTGCCGGAAAAAGGAACTTTCGTGGGCCGGGTGAAGGCGCCGGGAGCGGCCCACCCGCTGGTGGTGGTCGTGCGCGATGGCGACGTGATCGACGTCACCTCCCGGGAGGCGCCGACCGTCCGCGACCTGTGCGAGATGTCCGATCCGGGCGCATGGGCCCGCAGCGCGAGCGGCCGTTCGCTGGGCTCTCTGGAAGCGATTGCCGCAAACAGCTTCGAGGCGACCAGGGACCCGTCTAAGCCGTGGTTGCTTTCCCCGGTTGACCTGCAGGCGGTAAAGGCGTCGGGCGTGACCTTCGTCGTCAGCCTGCTGGAGCGTGTCATCGAGGAGCAGGCGCGCGGCTCGCGCGAGCGTGCGGAAGCGATTCGCGCCGACATCACCGGCCTCATCGGCCAGGACCTGTCGCAGTTGAAGCCCGGCTCAGCCGAGGCCATGGCGGTGAAGGGCAAGCTCATCGCGCGAGGCGTGTGGTCGCAATATCTGGAGGTCGGCATCGGCCCCGACGCAGAGATCTTCACCAAGTGCCAGCCGCTTGCCTCGGTGGGCTATGGCGCGGATGTCGGCATCCATCCGATCTCCAACTGGAACAACCCGGAGCCGGAAGTTGCCGTCGTCGCCTCAAGCACCGGCCGGATCGTCGGCGCTACGCTAGGCAATGACGTCAATCTGCGCGACGTCGAGGGCCGCTCGGCCCTCCTGCTGGGCAAGGCGAAGGACAACAACGCCTCGGCCGCGCTCGGCCCGTTCGTGCGACTTTTCGACGACACCTTCTCCATCGATGACGTGAAGCGGGCCACGGTCAGCCTGCGGGTGGAAGGCGAGGACGGGTTCACCCTTGAAGGCGCGAGCTCCATGGCCGAGATCAGCCGCTCGCCCGAGGAACTGGTGGGCGCAGCGATGGGGCCGCACCACCAGTATCCCGACGGCATGGTTCTCTATCTCGGCACCATGTTCGTTCCGTCAAAGGATCGCGGCGAAGCGGGCCGCGGTTTCACCCACAGGAGCGGCGACATCGTCACCGTCTCGACCCCGGTGCTGGGCGCCCTGGTGAACCGTGTCCGCCTCGCGACCGAGTGTCCGCCTTGGGTGTACGGCGCGCGCAGCTTGATGGCGGACCTCGCGGTGGCGCGGCTGATCTAGAGATCGCGCTGCTCGGAACCGCGCTTGGGGAGCTGGCCGAAGCGCTGGCGTAACCACGTGTCGGCAAGTGGTGGTCTGCCGGCAATGTGCGGCCGCGTTGCCAAAGGCGGCGCGGCTGCCCTCGACGAAAGCTGGCTGAAGTGACGGCGGGCCCCGATCCCCAGTTCGCCCCCCTGGGATCGGTCTACGCAAGACACAGACCCGCCGCCGCGCAAACACTTGCCGAAGCTCTCGCTGGGCGTCCACAGAAACCAATTTTTAACCCTACGTGATAACGTTAAACGTCCCACCGTAAGTTTAGTCCCTTCAACACCGCGCTTTTATTGGAGCTCGATGCGTGAGTTATTTATCTGCCGACTGTTTGTCGGCCCCACAGCCATTTCTGGCCCCCATGGACGCTCTCCGCGTCCCGGCTCTATGACTGGCGGGAATCGGCAGGCAGGATCAGGGCGGTTGGCGGTATGAGCGCGGAGCAAATCGAGGCGGACGTCATCGTCGTGGGCGCCGGCATTGCCGGGGCCGGCGTGGCAGCTGACCTGTCGCGCGACCATCGCGTGGTGATCCTCGAGATGGAGGATCGCCCCGGCTACCACACGACCGGGCGCTCGGCCGCCATCTTCATCCAGAACTACGGCAATTCCGTCATCCGCGCCCTGTCGCGAGCCTCGGCGCCGCTATTTCATGCGGCCGACCGGTCGCTGTTCCCGCATCCGCTGCTGACGCCGCGCGGCAAGCTGACGGTCGCGGGTGCCGACGGCGTCGAGCACCATCGCGCCATGCTGGCGGAATCGGAAGGGCTGCGCCAGATCGACCCCGCGGAGGCGGTCACCATGGTGCCGATCCTGCGGCGCGAAAACATCGTCGAGGCCTCCTATGAGCCGGACGCGCACGACATCGACGTCAACGCGCTGCACCAGGGATGGCTGAAGTTGGCGAAGGCCAATGGCGCCAGGCTTGTTCTTGGCGCGGAAGTGCTGCGCGGCGAACAGGTCGGCGGAGGCTGGAGTCTCGAGACCTCCGGCCTTCGCCTGCGAGCGCCCGTCGTGGTCAATGCGGCGGGGGCCTGGGGAGATCGGCTGGCGGAACGACTGGGAATCGCCCCCGTCGGGCTTCAGCCGATGCGGCGGACGATGGCGGTGCTGCCGGCGCCGCCGGATGTCGACAGCCGCCGCTGGCCGCTCTTCGAGGATGCGTCCGAGTCCTGGTACGCCAAGCCGGACGGCGCCAGCCTGTTCGTCTCGCCGGCCGACGAGGACCCCTGCGAGCCGCACGACGCCTTCGTCGACGATCTCGTCCTGGCGGCGGGCCTTGACCGCTTCGAGCGCATGGTGACGACGCCGGTGACGCGCGTCGAGCGGAGCTGGGCTGGCCTGCGGACATTCGCGCCGGACCGCACCCCGATTGCCGGCTTCGATCCGGCCGCCGTGGGCTTCTTCTGGCTGGCGGGGCAGGGCGGTTACGGGATTCAGACGTCGCCGGCCTTGTCAGCGCTCGCCGCAACCCTGATAAGGCGAGCCTCCGTCCCTGAAGGGCTGGAGCGGACCGTCGTGGCCCTGTCGCCGGCGCGGTTCAGAAACAAATGACCAACTGAGAGCCGTAACGGAGAACAGATGACCATCCGCAGACTGGGCGTCGGCCCGCGCATGAGCGACATCGTGGTGCATGGCAACACCGTCTATCTCGCCGGCCAGGTCGGCGCGCCGGGCGAGAGCGTGACCTCGCAGACCAAGGCGATTCTCGCCACGATCGACGAGCTGCTCGCCCAGGTCGGCAGCGACAAGACCAAGATCCTTCAGGCGATCATCTGGCTGGACGACATGTCGACCTTCCCGGAAATGAACGCCGTCTGGGACGCTTGGGTGCCCGCCGGCCACACCCCCGCCCGCGCCACGGGCGAGGCCAAGCTCGCTTCTCCCGAGTACAAGGTCGAGATCATCGTCACGGCCGCCATCTGAGCCAGGGGCGGGCGGTGCCCGCCCATAGGCCCGACGGTTGCGGCGCCCTCCGTGTGGGGCGTCGCGTGCGGACTTAGCCTCTGTCGCATGTCTAGACGGCGCGACGGGGCAGCGCAGAATCTAAGGCAACTCACCTTCTGGTTGGCTTCATGCGCTCGCCGCCGGTCCGAACAGGAGAGGATCCTATCGCCCCTCCGACTGGATTGTCGGTCAACGAGAGCAGTGCGCAGTCGATTTGTTCAGGAGGGCAACTCTTTGACCGGGCACGATACCGCCGTTGTCAGGTGATCCATCCAGGTGTGAGATGGGTGTTGGAGCTTTTCGACTGTTCTCACCAGAGTGACGCTCCACGCTTGAAACGGCCAGACTGGCTCACACGGACGACAACAGATCGATGCCAAGCTCGCCGTTGCGAGCCCGATGTCGCAACCTTACCTCCACGATCACACCAATCCGTCTGCCGGTACGATCGCGCGCAGCCGTGAACCCCTGCGGCTACAGAGCGCTTGTCGGGTTTCTTGTCTCCAATGAAAGCCCGGGATACTTAAGGGCAAGTCCATCGACCGAGTCTGCCGTGACGTTGTCGCAGAACCTCTTTGGCCGTATTTCGAGGAGCCGCGTGCGTTTCATGAACCACGCGGGCAGCCTCATCGCATCCAATTAGCCCTGGCGCGGCCATTTGGCCGTCGACCGGGGGAATGGCGAACCATCCAGGCAGTTGCCCGTCGTCAGTGCGCGCGTCGTTCAGAGCGCACCTTATCCAGCGCCGCACGGCTCTCACCCATCCATTCGGAGCAGCACCTCGCGTGCCTGCTCGTGTCGAAACCCAAAGGAGACATGATGACCAATCATTCGCTGCGCGACGACGCCCTCACACGCCTGGACGATGCCGCAAGACACCTCGACATCGATCCGGACGTGATCGAGAAGCTGAAGTTCGCCCGCGAAACGACGCAGGCACGGCTGATGATCCGGATGGACGATGGATCGCGCAAGTCGTTCCTGGCCTGGCGCTGCCGCTACGACGATACTCGGGGGCCGACCAAGGGAGGCATCCGGTTCCATCCCGACTCCAACGCCGACGAGGTCGAGACGCTGGCCTTCTGGATGACGTTCAAGTGCGCGGTGATGAATCTGCCCTATGGCGGCGGCAAGGGTGCCGTGCAGGTTGACCCACGCAAGCTTTCAAAGGCCGAACTGGAGCGACTGTCGCGCGCCTACATTCAGGCCTTTGCCCGGATCATCGGACCCGATCGCGATATCCCGGCTCCCGACGTCTACACCAATTCCATGATCATGGGCTGGATGGCCGACGAGTACGCCCAGATCGTGGGTGAGCACCAGCCTGCGGTCATCACCGGCAAGCCGATTGCGCTCGGCGGTTCTCTCGGCCGCGGGGACGCGACGGCCCGCGGCGGCTATTATCTGGTCCGCCATCTCGCTCCGGACCTGGGGTTGGGCAAGGTCATGCGCGTTGCGGTACAGGGCTTTGGCAATGCGGGGCAACACATCGCGCGCCTGCTGTCCGCCGATGGCCACAAGATCGTCGCGGTCTCGGATTCGGAAGGTGCCGTCTTCTGCTCGGACGGCCTCGATGTCGACCGGCTTCTTAAGGCGAAGGCGAGCGGAAAGTCGGTCGCCAGCACCGCCGGTGACGGCCGCCACGCGGTGATGACAGCCGAGGAGCTGGTTGCCGTCGAATGCGACCTTCTCGTGCCCGCCGCCCTTGAAAACATGATTCACGAAGGCAATGCCGACGGGATCCGCGCCAGGCTGGTGCTTGAACTCGCCAACGGTCCCGTCACTCCGCAGGCCGATGCCATCCTGGCTGACAAGGGCACGGTTGTCCTTCCCGACATCCTTGCCAACGCAGGTGGTGTCACGGTCTCGTACTTCGAGTGGGTCCAGAACCGTCAGGGCTTCTACTGGCCGGTCGAGGACATCCACGAAAAGCTGCGGACGATCATGGAGCGCGAAGGCCGCGCCATCTGGAACGTGGCCAAGGCCAAGGGGATCAGCATGCGCACCGCTGCCTACGTCCATGCTCTGGGCCGTCTCGCGGAAGCGATCGAGGCACACGGCACCCAGAGCTTCTTCATCAGCTGACGGGTTGACCCGATCTCCGGGCTGCAAGCCGTGGCAGCCCGCGAGCACGATGCGGGCACAAGCGGGCATGTGTGACGTGCCCCGCTGCTGCCTCGCATCGACACCGGGTTGCCGAGCGGATTCGTTGTTTCGTAAAGGCGTGCCGAGGCCATTTGTCCTGGGTGCCCCCGGTTGGCCGTGCATCTCCCCGACCCAAGGCGGCTACGGCCGCAATTCGGGTGGACCGCGAGCGATCCCTGAACGCATGGAGAAAGCCTGTCCGCGGCGGCAAGCCTTCGTGCGGGACGTTCCGGACTTGCTTTGAGACTCGCGTGGTCGCGGAAATGTTGGTGAGCGCACTGGGACTCGAACCCAGGACCTACTGATTAAAAGTCAGTTGCTCTACCGGCTGAGCTATGCGCTCCTGGCGGCGGCATGGCCCCCGGGAAGTGCGGCGGAAAATAGGGAGGGCGACGGGCCGGGTCAATCGGAAAACGTCGCGGCGACAGCAGGCCATGCGATCCCTTGGGGAGAGCCGCAACACCGGCAGTCTCAGGCCGCACCGGGGCCGGCTTGGAGATGGCAAGCGACATTCCGCCACGCCATGGTGATTTGGCGTTCCGGCAGGCGTGCCTCTATATCCGCAGAAGCGGAATGGACGGATCGGGATGGCGGTGGATGTCGGCTATCTGACGGCGCTCGGGGCGGGAGCCCTGTCGTTCCTGTCGCCCTGCGTGCTGCCGCTGGTGCCCCCTTATCTCTGCTTCATGGCCGGCGTTTCGGTCGACGATTTTCGCGGACGGGACGGCACGCCGCTCGCCGCGCGGCGCTCGCTGCTGACGGGCGCGTTCGCCTTCGTGCTGGGCTTCACCACGGTCTTCGTGGCGCTCGGCGCGGGCGCCTCCACCATCGGCCAGACGCTGCGCGCCTGGCAGGAGCCTCTGGCCATCCTGGCCGGACTGGTGATCGTCGTCATGGGCCTGAATTTCCTCGGCGTCGTGCGCATTCCGCTGCTGTTCCGCGAGGCGCGTTTCCATGCGTCCGGCAAGCCGGCGAGCATCGTGGCAGCCTATGTCATGGGGCTTGCCTTCGCCTTTGGCTGGACACCGTGCATCGGCCCCGTTCTGGGCCCGATTCTGACGCTGGCCGGCGGCCGCGCCACAGTCGCGGAAGGGGCGGCCCTGCTCGCCGTCTATTCGCTCGGGCTCGGCATCCCGTTCCTGATTGCCGCGCTCTTCTCCGGGGCCTTCATGCGCTTCCTGTCGCGATTCCGGGTCCATCTCGGGCGGGTGGAGAAGACGATCGGCGGGTTGCTCGTGATCGCCGGCATCCTGTTCATGACCGGCGGCACGGCAACCGCCTCCTACTGGCTGCTCGAGACCTTCCCGATCCTGCAGAAGCTCGGCTGAGCCTGGCCGATTGGAGCGATGTGCGGGCAATGTTACAAGGCCCCGATTCAATCGCGCACGGAACATCGGCTCCATGACCAGCAGAACCTGCCTGTCGATCATCCTCGCCGCCGGCGAGGGGACCCGCATGAAGAGCACGACGCCCAAGGTGCTGCACAAGGTCGCCGGCCTGCCCATGGTGGCGCATGTGGCCAGCGCTGCGCGGCAGGCCGGCGCAGGCGCGATTGCGATGGTCGTCGGGCACGGCGCCGAGGCCGTGCGCAAGGCGGCGGCCGGCTTCGCCCCGGAGGCCGAGATCTTCGAGCAGACCGAGCGGCTTGGCACCGCCCACGCGGTGCTGGCCGCCCGCGAGGCAATCGTCCGCGGTCATGACGACATTCTCGTCATGTTCGGCGACACGCCGCTGATCGAGGGCGAGGCCCTGTCGCTGGCGCGCGCCAGGCTCGCCGCCGGCGTGCATGTCGTGGTCATGGGCTTCCGCACCGACAAGCCCGCCGGTTACGGCCGGCTGATCGAGCATGACGGCGCCCTTGTCGCCATTCGGGAGGATCGCGACTGCTCGGAAGCCGAGCGCCGCATCACCTTCTGCAACGGCGGGCTGATGGCCATCTCCGGCGAACACGCCCTGTCGCTGCTCGATCGGGTCGGAAACGCCAACGCAAAGGGCGAGTACTACCTCACCGACATCGTCGGCATCGCGCGCGAGGCGGGGTTGAGGGTGGAGGCCACCGAGGTTCCGGCCGAGAGCGTTCTGGGGGTCAACACCATGGCCGAGCTGGCCGAGGTCGAGTCGATCTGGCAGCGTCGCCGCCGCCATGCCGCCATGCTGGCCGGCGTGACGATGATCGCGCCCGAAACCGTGTGGTTCGCGCATGACACCGAGATCGAGCCCGACGTGCTGGTCGAGCCGAACGTCTTTTTCGGCCCTGGCTCGGCGGTCCGCCGCGGCGCGGTCATCCACGCCTTCTGCCACATCGAAGGCACGACCATTGGCGAAGGCGCCCATGTCGGGCCGTTCGCCCGGCTGAGGCCCGGGACCGACCTGCAGCAGGGCGCCAAGGTCGGCAATTTCTGCGAGGTCAAGAAGGCCACGGTCGAGCCCGGGGCGAAGATCAACCACCTGACCTATATCGGCGACGCCCGCGTCGGAGCCGGCGCCAACATCGGGGCCGGCACGATCACCTGCAACTATGACGGGTTCACCAAGTCCGTGACGGACATCGGCGCCGGTGCCTTCATCGGCTCGAACAGCGCGCTGGTCGCCCCGGTCAGCATAGGCGACGGCGCCTATGTGGCCTCCGGCAGCGTGATCACCTCCGACGTCCCGGCCGACGCCCTGGCTTTCGCGCGCTCGCGCCAGAAGACATTGCCTGAACGCGGCCGCATGTTGCGAACCCGGCTGGCCGCCGCCAAGGCAGCCGGCAAGAAGTGACGGCTCACGCCCGCGCCCTGCTGACGGCTCGGAAGGCGCGTTCCTGGAGGTTCATCGTCGGACGCTGGGGCTTCGGCGTCTGTCATGCATGTTTATCCAAAGTGATTTCTTGGTCGCGCGCCGCCCGCTTTATGCAGGGGCCAGAGGCCGTCGCGTAGGTGAGGGGGTTTTCGCATGTGCGGAATAGTCGGCATCGTCGGCAGGGGGCCGGTCGCGCCGCTGATCGTCGATGCGCTCAAGCGGCTGGAATATCGCGGTTATGATTCCTCCGGCGTGGCGACCATCGACGCTGGCAGGCTCGACCGTCGCCGGGCCGAAGGAAAGCTGGTCAATCTCGATCGCCGCCTGCAGGCCGAGCCGCTTTCCGGCAGCATCGGCATTGGCCACACGCGCTGGGCGACGCATGGCGTTCCCAACGAGACCAATGCGCACCCGCATTTCTCGAACGGCGTCGCGCTCGTTCACAACGGTATCATCGAGAATTTCGCGGAACTGCGCGCCGAACTGGTGGCCGAGGGCTACACCTTCACCTCCCAGACCGACACCGAGGTCGTGGCGCACCTGGTGGCCCGCGAGCTCGCCCGCGGCGAAACACCGGTGCAGGCCGCCCACAACGCCATCAGGCGCCTGCGCGGCGCCTTCGCGCTGGCGATCCTGTTTAGCGGCGACGACGACCTGATCGTCGGCGCGCGCAACGGTCCCCCGCTCGCGGTTGGCCATGGCGACGGCGAAATGTTCCTCGGCTCCGACGCCATCGCCCTCGCGCCGTTCACCGACGCCATCACCTATCTGGAGGACGGCGACTGGGCGGTGGTGCGGCGCGACGGCGTCACCATCCGCGACATCGACGGCAACGAGGTGCGGCGCGACCGTCAGCAGTCGGTCGGCGTCTCGATGATGGTCGACAAGGGCAACCACCGGCACTTCATGGCCAAGGAGATCCATGAGCAGCCGGAGGTCATCTCCCACACGCTGGCCCACTATCTCGACTTCACGACCAACCGGGTGCGTGCGCTGGACCTGCCTTTCCGCTACGCCGACCTCGACCGCCTGGCGATCACGGCCTGCGGCACCGCCTACCTGAGCGGCCTGGTCGGCAAGTACTGGTTCGAGCGGCTGGCGCGCCTGCCGGTCGACATCGATATCGCCTCGGAGTTCCGCTATCGCGAGATGCCGCTGACGAAGCGCAGCGCGGCACTCCTGATCTCGCAGTCGGGCGAGACCGCCGACACGCTGGCCTCGCTGCGCTATTGCCGCGCCGAGGGCGTGCCGATCGGCGCGATCGTCAACGTCCGCGGCTCGACGATTGCGCGGGAGTCCAACGTGACCCTGCCGACGCTTGCCGGCCCCGAGATCGGTGTCGCCTCGACCAAGGCCTTCACCTGCCAGCTTTCGGTGCTCGCGTCGCTCGCGGTTCGGGCCGGACTTGAGCGCGGGGTGCTCTCGGCCGACGACGAGACGCGGCTGGTGCGCGAACTGGCCGAGGCGCCGCGTTTCGCGATGCAGGCGCTCAAGCTCGAAGGCCAGATCGAGAAGATCGCACACGAACTCTCCCGATATCGCCACGTGCTCTATCTGGGCCGCGACACCAGCTTCCCGCTGGCCATGGAAGGCGCCCTGAAGCTCAAGGAGATCTCCTACATCCATGCCGAGGGCTACGCAGCCGGCGAGCTGAAGCACGGGCCGATCGCCCTGATCGACGAGACGATGCCCGTCATCGTGATCGCGCCACACGACCGGATCTTCGAGAAGACGGTGTCGAACATGCAGGAGGTCGCCGCGCGCGGCGGCAGGATCATCCTCATCACCGACCGCAAGGGTGCGGAGGCGGCCTCGATCAAGACGATGGAGACGATCGTCATGCCGGAGATGCCGGAGATCGTCACCCCGATCGTCTATGCGCTGCCGATCCAGATGCTGGCCTACTACACGGCGGTCGCGATGGGCACGGACGTCGACCAACCGCGCAACCTGGCGAAGTCGGTGACTGTAGAATAGCCCTCGCTTTAACGTTGAACCGACGCCGCTGCATGATCTACAGTGCTGCGATGCACAATTCATGCGGCGGCATGCCGACAAGCGTCAGGATATCGCGGCGACCATGACCCGGCTCAGGAACTATTTCCTCACTGGCGTCATCGTCTGCGCCCCGCTCGCCATCACCGTCTATTTGCTCTGGAGCTTCGTCCACTGGGTCGATTCCTGGGTGAAGCCCTACATCCCCTCGACCTACAATCCGGACAACTATCTGCCGTTCGCCGTGCCGGGTTTCGGCCTCCTGGTGGCGCTGCTGATCATCACGCTGATCGGCTTCCTGACCGCCAACATCATCGGCCGCTCCATCGTAGGCTTTGGCGAGCAGCTTCTCGGTCGCATGCCGCTGGTGCGGGGCGTCTACAAGACCACGAAGCAGATCTTCGAGACGGTGCTTTCCAACAGGAGCGACATGTTCCGCACCGTCGGCCTGGTCGAATACCCGCGCAAGGGCGTCTGGTCGCTGGTCTTCGTCGCTGGCGAGAAGGACACCGAGATCAACGCCAAGCTGGACAGGCCCGGTGATCCGCTCGTCGGCGTATTCATGCCGTGCACGCCCAACCCGACCACCGGCTTCCTGATGTATGTCCACAAGTCCGAGATCGTGGTACTGGACATGACCGTCGAGGACGGCGCGAAGCTGATCATCTCGGCCGGCCTGGTGGCGCCGGCCTACAAGTCCAAGGTGGTCGGCCCCGATGGCAAGCCGATCGACACGCTCGCCAATCCCCGGATGGCCGAAGTTGCTGAAGGGCCCAAGGCGGCGCGGCGGGCCTGACTGGCTTCTCGCCCCCCTGATCGAATCACGTAGGAGCGGTTGCGGGAACGGCCGGCTGCCGCGGCCAGGTTCGCGGCCTGGCGAACCGGTTCATCCGGCGCTGAGCAGCCGCACCGCCTCGTCGCGACCGAATAGGTAGAGCAGCGTCCTGATCGCCTCGCCGCGCGGGCTGGTCAGGTCGGGGTCGCGGGTCAGCAGCAGGCGCGCGTCGTCGCGGGCGATCTCCAGAAGGTCGCCATGGTGCTCCAGCCGCGCGACGCGAAAGCCGGGCGTGCCGGACTGGCGTGTGCCGAGAAGCTCGCCTTCGCCGCGCAGCTTCAGGTCTTCCTCGGCGATGAGGAAGCCATCCTCGCTCTCGCGCAGGATGGAGAGGCGCCGCGTCGCCGTTTCTCCGAGCGGGCCCTTGTAGAGCAGCACGCAGGTGGACGGCTTGCTGCCGCGCCCCACGCGTCCGCGGAGCTGGTGGAGCTGGGCAAGGCCGAAGCGCTCGGCGTGCTCGATCACGATGATGGTGGCGTCGGGGACGTCGACGCCGACTTCGACCACCGTGGTCGCGACCAGCACGTGGGTGCGTCCTTCCTTGAAGGCCATCATCGCCTCGTCCTTGTCGCGGCCCGCCATGCGCCCGTGCACGAGGCCGACGCGGTCGCCGAACTCCGCCGACAGCGTCGCGTGGCGCTCCTCCGCCGAGGTCAGCTCGACCTCGTCGGAATCCTCCACCAGAGGGCAGATCCAGTAGACCTTCTGGCCCTCGGCGACGGCATCGGCGATGCGACCGACCAGTTCCTCCAGCCGCTCGAACGGCAGGGTGACGGTCCGGATCGGCTGGCGGCCTGCCGGCTTCTCGGTCAGCCGGGACACGTCCATGTCGCCGAAGGCGGCGAGCACCAGGGTGCGCGGGATCGGCGTGGCGGTCATCACCAGCATGTCCGGCGCATCGCCCTTGGCGGTGATGGCGAGGCGCTGGTGGACGCCGAACCGATGTTGCTCGTCGATGACGGCAAGCGCCAGGTCGCGATAGGTGACCGCATCCTGGAAGAGCGCATGCGTGCCGATGACGATGTCGATCGAACCGTCGGCGAGCCCTTCGAGCACGGCGTTGCGTTCGCGGCCCTTCTCGCGGCCCGTGAGCACGGCGACCCGAATGCCGGCCTTTTCTGCAAGCGGCACGATGGTGGCGAAGTGCTGCCGCGCCAGCACTTCGGTGGGCGCCATCAGCGCTGCCTGTCCGCCGGCCTCCACCGCCCGCGCCATCGCCATGAGCGCCACCACGGTCTTGCCGGAGCCCACGTCGCCCTGCAGCAGCCGCAGCATGCGGTCGGGCCTGGCCATGTCCGCGTCGATCTCGGATAGCGCGCGCTCCTGCGAGGGCGTCAGCGCATAGGGCAGGGCGGCGCGCAGCGTCTGAAGCCGGCCGCCGTCACCGGCGAGGCTGCGTCCGCGCCTCTTGCGCACGCTGGCGCGCACCAGCGCCAGCGACACCTGCCCGGCCAGGAACTCGTCATAGGCGAGCCGCCGCCAGGCGGCCGATTCGGGCGACACGTCGATCGGGTCGGCGGGGTTGTGGATGCGCCTCAGCGCCTCGATGAAGGGGGGGAAGGTCTGGCGCCGCATCAGCTCGGCGTCCTGCCACTCCGGAAGCGCCGGCACCCGGTCGAGCGCCTGCGCCACGGCCCGCCGCAGCGTCTTGGCGTGCAGCCCCGCCGTCAGCGGGTAGACGGGCTCCACCAGCGGCAGGGCATCGGCGCCGGAGAGCGGCGCGATGTGGCCCGGATGCACCATTGAGGGGCGGCCGTTGAACCAGTCGATCCGGCCGCTGACGACCACGTCCTCGCCGACAGGGAGCGCCCGTTGCAGCCATTCCGTCTGGGCGCGGAAGAAGGTCAGCGCGATCTCGCCGGTATCGTCGAAGGCGAACACCCGGTAGGGCGCCGACCGGTTGCCGCGCGGCGGCGGCTGGTGGCGGTCGACCCTGAGTTCGAGCGTCACGATCGCTCCCTGAGGCGCCAGCGCGATTCCTGGTCGGTTGCGCCGGTCGATGATCGAATGCGGCAGCACGAACAGCAGGTCGGCGGCCCGCGCCTCGCGATCGGCGGGGCTGGGGGGCACGACCTTCTCGATCAGCGCGGCCGTCTTGGCGCCAATGCCGTCGAGCGCAGTCAGGGGGACGAAGAGCGGATCGAGCAGGGAAGGGCGCATCAGCGATACTTCCCTTCGCCTGCCGTGCCCCCCTCTGGCCTGCCGGCCATCTCCTCCTCAAGGAGGGAGATTGGCAGGTGCGCCCGTCCAGCCTCATCTCGAAAGCCCAAGAGTTGCGAAATCAGAGAGGCCGGCAGATCTCGCCCCTTGGGGGGGAGATGTCCGGCAGGCCAGAGGGGGGTATCGAGGGCGCACGCAGTCACGCCTCGATGTTTAAGGGTCGGCATCGCTGCTGCAAGCTGACTTTCGCCCTCGTCCCCGCTATATCGCCGCCATCGGAAGGAACCAGCATGACCGGCACCTCACGTTCGACTGAATCCCTCGACCCGCGACGGCGCAAGCTGCTGTTCCGGTCGTGGCACCGCGGCATGCGCGAGGTTGATCTCATCCTCGGCGCGTTCGCCGACGCACGGATCGACGCCTTGACCGACGAGGAACTCGACCAATATGAGAGGCTCCTCGAAATGCCGGATACGATGCTCTTCAGCTGGCTGAGCGGGCAGCGGTCGTTGGACGACGCGCCCGAGCCGGAGCTGATGCGGACCATCATCGACTTCCGCAGCCACGACACCTGAGTCCAGATGCCCCTTCTTCCCTCCTTCGGCCTGCGCCGGGACCGCACCGGTCCCGTCATCGTCGACGAGGTCGCTGACGGCTATGAAGCCTTCGCGCTTGCCGCCCTCTCGGCCGAGATCGCGCCTGACGGGCCGATAGTCTTCGTGGCGCGGGACGGGCAGAGGCTCGCCCCCATCGCCGACGCGCTCGCCTTCGTGGCGCCGGAACTGCCCGTGCTGGAATTCCCGGCCTGGGACTGCCTGCCCTACGACCGTGTGTCGCCGGGTGCCGATGCCGCCGCGCGGCGCATCTCCGCCATGACCGACATGGTCGGCCTCGCGCGCCGGCCGCACCGCGCCGTCATCCTGACCACGGCCAACGCGCTGCTGCAGCGCATGCCGCCGGCCCAGACCGTCGAGGCCCAGACCTTCCGGGCCCGCGTCGGCAACCAGGTCGACATGAAGGTGCTGATCAATCGCCTTGAGACCTCCGGCTTCGACCGCGTGGCGACGGTGCGCGAGGTCGGCGAGTTCGCCGTGCGCGGCGGCATCCTCGACCTCTTCATCCCCGGCGCCGTCGACCCGCTGCGTCTCGATTTCTTCGGCGACACGCTGGAGTCCATCCGCGCCTTCGATCCCGCCACCCAGCGCACCACCAGCCAGCGCAAGGAGATCGTGCTGGAGGCGATGAGCGAGGTGACGCTGACGCCCGAGACGATCAGCCGCTTCCGCCGCAGCTACATCGAGGCTTTTGGCGCGCCGACCCGCGACGACGCGCTCTACGCGGCGATCAGCGAGGGCCGCCGCTTCGCCGGCATGGAGCACTGGCTTCCGCTGTTTTATGAGCGGCTGGAGACCCTGTTCGATTATCTGCCCGGCTCACCGGTGGTGTTCGACCATCTCGCTCGCGAGGCGATTTCCGAGCGCGACACGGTGATCCAGGACTACTACCGTTCTCGCCACCAGCAGGCGGCCGGCGGCCTGAAGGACGCCGTGCCCTACAAGCCGGTGCGCCCCGAGGCGATGTTCATGTCGCCCGACGACGTTGCCGCCGCGCTCGACGGCCGCATCTCGGTGGAGCTCACGCCCTTCGGTGCCCCGGAGGGAACGGGCGCACGCATCGTCCATGCCGGCTCGCGGCCGGGTCGTGGCTTTGAACTGGAGCGTGCGGACCCCTCGATCAACGTCTTCCAGGCGGCCGTTGACCATATCGCGACGCTCCGCAACGCCAGGCAGAAGGTCGTCATCGCCGGCTGGAGCGACGGCTCGCTCGACCGGCTGACGCAGATCTTTGCCGAGCACGGACTGGGCAACCTCGCCTCCGTCACGAAACTCGCCGACGTCGAGAAGCTGCAGCCCGGGCAGGCCGGTTTAACCGTCCTTCCACTGGAACACGGCTTCGAGGCAGCCGGGTTCGCGGTAGTCGCCGAGCAGGACGTGCTGGGCGACCGGCTTGTGCGTCGCTCGAAGAAGCGGCGTCGCGCCAGCGACTTCATCGCGGAAGCCTCCTCGCTCTCGGCCGGCGACCTCGTCGTTCATGTTCAGCACGGCATCGGTCGCTTCGTCGGGCTGAAGACCATCGAGGCGGCCGGCGCACCGCACGACTGCCTGGAGATCCACTACGCCGGCGACGATCGGCTGTTCCTGCCCGTCGAGAACATCGAGCTGCTGTCGCGGTATGGCTCCGATTCGGCCGAGGTGGCGCTGGACAAGCTCGGCGGGGGCGCATGGCAGGCCCGCAAGGCGAAGCTGAAGAAGCGGCTGCTGGAGATGGCCGGACAGCTCATCGCGCTGGCCGCCGAACGCAAGCTGCGCGGCGCGCCGGTGCTCAGCCCGCCGGAGGGCGTGTATGGCGAATTTGCCGCCCGCTTCCCCTATGAGGAAACCGAGGACCAGCAGCGCGCCATCGACGCAGTCATGGAGGACCTTGCCGCTGGCAAGCCGATGGATCGCCTTGTCTGCGGCGACGTCGGCTTCGGCAAGACCGAGGTGGCGCTCCGCGCCGCCTTCCTCGCGGCGATGGAGGGCTACCAGGTGGCGGTGGTGGTGCCGACAACGCTCCTGTCGCGCCAGCACACAAGGACTTTCACCCAGCGTTTCGCCGGCCTGCCGCTCACCGTCCGGCAGGCGTCGCGCATGGTCTCGGCAAAGGAACTGGCGGAGACGAAGAAGGGCATTGCCGACGGGACGGTCGACATCGTCGTCGGCACCCATGCGCTGCTCGGGTCCTCGATCAAGTTCAAGAACCTCGGCCTGCTCATCATCGACGAGGAGCAGCACTTCGGCGTGAAGCACAAGGAGCGGCTGAAGGAGCTGAAGAGCGACGTGCACGTCCTCACGCTCTCGGCCACGCCGATCCCGCGCACGCTGCAGCTCGCGCTGACAGGGGTACGCGAACTGTCGTTGATTGCCACGCCGCCGGTCGACCGGCTGGCGGTGCGCACCTTCATCTCGCCCTTCGACCCGATGGTGATCCGCGAGACGCTGCTGCGCGAGCGCTATCGCGGCGGCCAGAGCTTCTACGTCGTGCCCCGCATCAGCGACCTGCAGGAGATCCGGGACTTCCTGCATGAACAGGTCCCGGAGCTGAAGGTCGCTACAGCCCACGGCCAGATGCCGCCCGGCGAACTCGACGACATCATGAACGCCTTCTACGACGGCCAGTACGACGTGCTGTTGTCCACCACGATCGTCGAATCGGGCCTCGACATCCCGACCGCCAACACGCTGGTGGTGCACCGCGCCGACATGTTCGGCCTTGCACAGCTCTATCAGCTCAGGGGCCGTGTCGGCCGCTCCAAGACGCGCGCCTACGCTCTGTTCACACTGCCGGCCAACCGCAAGCTGACCGACACCGCCGACCGCCGCCTCAAGGTGCTGAACTCGCTCGATACGCTCGGTGCCGGCTTCCAGCTGGCCAGCCACGACCTCGACATCCGCGGAGCCGGCAATCTGCTCGGCGAGGAACAGTCCGGCCACATCAAGGAGGTCGGCTTCGAGCTCTACCAGCAGATGCTGGAGGAGGCGGTCGCCGAGACGCGCGGTACCGGTGCGGCGGATGACGGAGAGTGGTCGCCGCAGATCGGCATCGGCACGGCGGTGATGATCCCGGAAAGCTACGTTCCGGACCTGCAGTTGCGTCTCGCCCTCTATCGACGTCTTGCGGACCTGGACACACCGGAGGAGATCGACGCCTTCGCCGCCGAGCTCATCGACCGCTTCGGCCCGCTGCCGGAGGAAGTCGATCACCTGCTGAAGATCGTCTTCATCAAGGGCCTCTGCCGCAAGGCAAATGTCGAGAAGCTGGATGCGGGTCCGAAGGGGTTGGTCATCCAGTTCCGCAAGCGCGAATTCCCGAACCCCGCTGGCCTCGTCGGCTACATCGGCGAGCAGGGCAGCATGGCGAAGATCCGACCGGATCACAGCCTTGTCTTCCTGCGCGACTGGCCGACACCCGCGAAGCGGCTCGCCGGCTCTGCGGTGGTCATGACCCAGCTATCGAAGCTCGCCGCCAAGGCGGCCTAGCGACTGTGGCCAGGGCAGGGGCTGGCCCGGCTACGGGGCGATCGCGCTGGCGGAGCGGATTCGCGCCCCGTGCCGTAGTGCAGGTATGCGGCGCTCGTGAGATTGCTGCGGCGCTCCAATTGGAAATCTGGGTCCGCTGATGTCCGCCGAACCTTCCGGTCGTGTTTCCGGCGATGCGATGCCGCTCGCGGCCATTGCTGGCATCATCGCCACGGTCACGGTCTTCGCCATCAGTCAGGGCCTGAGCTATCCGCTCCTGTCTTTCATTCTGCAGCGGCAAGGTGAATCGCCGGGACTGATCGGCCTTTCGGCGGCCATGACTCCGCTCGGCTTCATCGCATCCGCGCCGCTGATTCCGTGGATGAGCCGGCAGGTGGGGCCCGGGCGGCTGGCTGTCGGCTGCGCCACGCTCGCATCTCTCACGCTGGCCCTGATCGCCTGGACGAGCCACATCATCCCATGGTTTCCGTTGCGCTTCCTCCTCGGCTTTGTCGCGAATCCGCTCTACGTCGTGAGCGAGACGTGGCTCATCACGATCGTACCCTCGGGGCAGCGTGGCCGGTTCATGGGCATCTACACGTCGATCGTCTCGGCTGGGTTCGCTGTCGGTCCGCTGACGCTGGCGACGGTGGGAACCGAAGGCTGGCCGCCCTTTCTGATCGGCATTGTTTCGTTCCTGATCTGCGGGGTCATCCTTCTGGCCGTGCTGCCGCACCTGCCGCGCTTCGAGAACGAGGCCGGGCACGGCTCGGTGGCGGGCTTCGCAAGGCTCGCGCCGCTGCTGCTGTTTGCCGTGTTCTGCGCCTCCGCCTTCGAGCAGGCGCTTCTGGCGCTGATCTCTGTATACGGTAAAGCCTATGGCAGCACTGAAGGGCGTATTTCGACCCTGCTGACCGTCTTCATTGCCGGCAACATCGCGCTCCAGGTGCCGCTCGGTCTGCTGACGGAGCGGATCGGGACGCAGCGCGCCCTCATCTTCTGCGGAATCGTCGCCATCCTCGGAGCAGCGCTGCTCCCTGTCGCTTTCCTCTCCTCCGTCATCTGGCCAATGGCTTTCCTGTGGGGTGCTGTCGCGTTCGGCATCTACACGATCGCGCTGATCGAACTGGGTGAGCGGTTCAGCGGTACCCTCCTGATAACGGGGAACGCCGCGTTTGCGCTGAGCTGGGGCGTGGGCGGCATCGCTGGTCCGCCCATGACCGGCGGCGCCATGGGCCTTGTCGGTGTGCAGGGTTTGCCGCTGGTCCTGGGGCTCATGTGCGTGGGCTTGGTGGCGGCAGCGCTCTTGCGGGACAGACGCCCGGAGGCCGAACGGCCATGACCATGCCTGCCGCGACCGCCGATAGCTCCTCGCCACGCTGGGCGGCGCTCCTCGGTGTCACGGCCGCGCTTGCCATGTTCGGCGCGGCGCAGGGATTGAGCTATCCGCTTTTCACGCTGCTGATGCAGCGACAGGGCATGCCGCCGTCGCTCATCGGCCTTTCCGCAGCCATGATGCCGCTCGGGCTTGTCCTGTCCGCCCCCTTGATCCCCCGCGCCGTCGCAGCATTCGGCGCGAAGCGACTGGCGGTCGGCTGTGCGCTCACCGCGGCCCTCTGTTTCGTTTGCATCGCAGCGCTTCAGAACTGGTTCGCCTGGTTTGCGTTGCGCTTCCTGCTCGGCTTCATCGTGAACCCGATCTACGTGCTGGGAGAGGTGTGGGCGCTGGCGCTCTCGCCGCCGGAGCGGCGCGGTCGCATGATGGGGGTCTTCAACGCTCTGATGGGCGCCGGCTATGCCGTCGGCCCTTTGGCGATGACCGTGGTCGGCTCCGCAGGATGGCCGCCGTTCATCGTCGCGATCTGTGGCTTCCTGGCCTGCACGGTGATCCTCCAGCTCGTGTCGAACGACCTCCGCGGCTTCGATGCGGACGGGCAGCCGAAAATGAACGTCCTGTCCTTCGCCCGCGTCGCACCCGCCCTGCTTCTCGCGGTCCTGGTGTCGGCGTCCTGCCAGCAAAGCACCTATTCGCTGATGCCGGTCTTTGGCGCGGCCTACGGGCTGCGCGATGCGGTGCTCGCCGCGCTGGTGACGGCGCTGTCGGTGGGCAACATCGTCCTGCAGATCCCCCTGGGCCTTGCCGCCGAAAAGGTTGGCGCCCGTGCCATGATCATCACCTGCGCGACGGCGACCGCAACCTGCATCCTGCTGCTGCCGGTCCTTGTGCTGACACCTTGGGTCTGGCCGGTCCTGGTGGTGATGGGCGGCGTCGGCTACGGCGTCTACACGATGGCGCTCGTCGAACTCGGCAACCGTTTCAGCGGCTCGACGCTGGTCGCGGGCAACGCCGCATTTGCCCTGATGTGGGGCGCAGGCGGCATCGTTGCCCCCCCCGTGGCAGGGGCGGCGATCCAGGCGGCGGGGCCACTCGGACTGGTCGGGGTGATTGCCGGACTGAGCCTGTTCCTCGTGTCCTTCGCGATGTGGCGCTCGCTGACGCGCCGGGCTTGAACAGCCGCTCCCGGCTCGGTAATCCTTCTGGAATGAGCCTCAGGCATGACTTGCGCGATCGAAACGTCTCGACGCCGTCGAGCCGGACGATCCACGCCGAGCTGCTCCGACTCTGTGCGCGGATCGGCTATTCGCCCCACGATCTCCCGCTGATTTGAACGCCGGCAGCTGCCGGATTAAATCAACAGGAGAGTTCAACCCTATGACCTATAAGAATTTTTCGCTCCAGCAGCTGCGCGAGATCGACGCTGCGCACCATCTCCATCCGTTCACCGACCACAAGGACCTGCGGGCCGCCGGAAGCCGCGTCATCACCCATGCCAACGGCCCGTACATCTACGACGCCCAGGGCAACGAGATCCTCGACGCCATGGCCGGGCTGTGGTGCGTGAATGTCGGTTACGGCCGCGACGAGCTGGCCGAGGCGGCCTACCGGCAGATGAAGGAGCTGCCCTACTACAACTCCTTCTTCCGCTGTTCGACGCCGACGCCGATCCTCCTGGCGAAGCGCATCGCGGAACTCGCGCCCCCTTCGCTCAACCAGGTTTTCTTCGGCTCATCCGGTTCTGAGGCAAACGACACCGCGCTGCGGCTGGTCCGCCACTACTGGGCGCTGGAAGGCAAGCCGCAGAAGAACCGCATCATCTCCCGTCAGATGGCCTACCACGGCTCGACCGTCGCCGGCGCCTCGTTGGGCGGCATGTCGCACATGCATCAGCAGCTCGGCGGCGCGGTGCCGAACATCGTGCATGTGATGATGCCCTACGCCTTCGAACTCGCGCTTCCCGGCGAGAGCGACCATGATTTCGGCCTGAGGGCGGCGAAGGCCGTCGAGGATGCCATCCTCGAGGCGGGCCCCGAGAATGTCGCCGCCTTCATCGGTGAGCCGATCATGGGGGCGGGCGGTGTCAAGGTCCCGCCGGCGAGCTACTGGCCGGAGATCCAGCGCATCTGCCGCAAGTACGATGTGCTCCTGATGCTGGATGAGGTCATCACCGGCTATGGCCGCACCGGAAACTGGTTTGCCGCACAGACCTTCGGCATCGAGCCCGACACCATCTCCACCGCCAAGGCGCTGACCTCCGGCTACCAGCCGCTCTCGGCACTGCTCGTCTCGGACCGTATCGCGTCGGTGCTCGAGGAGAAGGGCGGCGAGTTCTTCCACGGCTACACCTATTCCGGCCACCCGGTTGCCTGCGCCGTGGCGATGGCAAACCTCGACATCATCGAGAAGGAAGGCCTGGTGGAGCGCGTGCGAGAGGACACCGGCCCCTATTTCGCGGAAATGCTGCGGCAGCGGGCCGCCGGCCATCCGCTGGTGGGCGAGGTGCGCAGCGTCGGGCTGATGGGCGCGATCGAGATCGTCAAGGACAAGGCGACGCGCGAACGCTTCATGCCGGCGGGAAGTGCTGCGGTCATCGTGCGCGACCATGCGATCGCCAACGGCCTGATGATGCGGGCCACCGACAACACCATGATCCTGTCGCCGCCGCTGGTATGGACCCGCGAGACGATCGACATGGCCGGCGACCGTATCGCCAGGGCGCTCGATCTCGCCGAGGCGGACCTCGCATCCAGGCACTGAACCCAGGCCGGGGCGGGTCATCCCGCCCCGTTCTTTCACGGAGAGTCCCCATGACCGCGAAGCCGCTGGTTTCCCTGATCGAATACGAGGATGCGAACGACGCCGTCCGGGCCGTCTACGACGACATCATGGCCACCCGGAAGACCGACTGGATCAACAATTTCTGGAAGGTTCTGGCGCACGATCCCGCGACGCTGAAGCGCACCTGGGAATCGGTCAAGGAAGTCATGGCGCCCGGCGCGCTCGACCCCCTGGTCAAGGAACTGATCTACGTCGCGGTCTCAGTGACCAACGGCTGCGAATACTGCACCTATTCCCACACGGCCGCCGCCCGGGCGAAGGGAATGACCGACGCCCAGCTCATGGAGCTGCTCGCCGTCGTCGGGATGGCCAACGAGACGAATCGCCTCGTCAACGGTCTGCGCCCGCCGGTCGATCCGCAGTTCGAGCCTCGCTGACTGGAACCGAAGCCCTCGCCGGCGTGTTGTGGAGCGCAACCGCCGAGCGAGGGGTCACATGCGAAAGAAGCGTTCTAAGTCACGCAGCCTTGCGTCCGACCTGGTGCTGGCGCCGTGGGTCGTTTGGATGCGTACTCCAACGCTGATAGCGGAGGCCGGCCGCGCATCGGGCGGAGTAGGAGCCGAGACCACCCGCGCGGTCACCGAAAAGGTCGCTGCCGTGGCGCAGGGATTGGCGGCCGCGCAGATGTCGGCGATAGGCTCGGCAATGAGCTTCTGGCCGGACGTGTTCGCCGGTCGCACGCCGTCGATCCTGTCCGGCGTGGCGGCCGAGCGCATGGCGCAGGCTGCGCTCGCACCCATGGGCAAGACAATTCGCTCAAATTACCGGCGACTGTCTCGGAAACCATAATTGGTCAGGATTATGTACATGGCAGAAGCCGCATCCGAAATACTGTCCGGATGCGGCTTTTGCCAAATCTACGCATGGCCTTCGCAACGCAATACTCTGCGAAGTGGACGGCTCCGGTACGCAGTACCTGACCCGGAGCATTCGAACGGCTGCGACGACCGTCCATGTAGTCCTATGTACGCGGACAACCTTACCGTCCGGTTATCGAGAACTTAAGCAAATGTGAATCCGGCAAACTTGTTCCTTGGCGGCGAAATTTTCGCCTTTTCAGTGGGTTACGCGGCGTCCCCACGCAACATCTCGATGATGCCGGAAAAGTCCACGTCGCCGTGCCCAAGGCCTGAGAACAGGGCGTACAACTGCGCCGCCTGCGCTCCCAGCGGCGTCGCGGCGCCGGCCGAACGCGCCGCTTCCTGAGCGAGCGACAGGTCCTTCAGCATCAGTGCCGCGGCAAATCCCGGCTTGTAGTCGCGGTTGGCCGGAGAACTCGGCACCGGGCCGGGAACCGGGCAATATGTGGTCAGCGACCAGCACTGGCCGGACGACGTCGAGGCCACGTCGAACAGCGCCTGGTGCGAAAGGCCGATCTTCTCTGCCAGCACGAAGGCTTCCGCGACGCCGATCATCGAGATGCCGAGGATCATGTTGTTGCAGATCTTCGCTGCCTGTCCCGCACCGGCCGCGCCGCAATGCACGATCCGGCCGGCCATCGGCTTCAGGATCGGCTCGGCGGCAGCGAATGCTTCGTCAGATCCGCCGACCATGAAGGTCAGCGTGCCGGCCGCCGCTCCTCCCGTGCCGCCGGACACCGGAGCATCGACGGAAAGGAGGCCGGCTTCGGCCGCCCGCGCATGCGCCTTGCGCGCCGAATCGATGTCGATCGTCGAGGAATCGATCAGCAACGAGTCGGGGTGGGCCTTTGCCACGACCTCCTCGTAGACCGAAAGAACGTGCTTGCCGGCCGGCAGCATGGTGACGGTCACGTCCGCCGGGGCCACGGCGTCGGCTACGCTCTCCTTGACCATCACGCCGTTTTCCGTCGCCTTTGCCAGATTGTCCGGCAGCAGGTCGAACCCGAGGACGGTGTGGCCGGCCTTCACCAGGTTCGCGGCCATCGGGTTTCCCATGTTGCCCAGGCCGATGAAGGCGATGATGCTCATGGTTGGGATCCTTTCCTGAAGGGGCAGTACGCAGTGGAGTGTTCATTGCTCGCCGGGCTGGACGGGAGCAGGAAGGGTGCGGTGCGGGTCGGGGTGAGGCGCCTGGCGGCCGAAACCGAAAGGGCTACTGGCCAGCCGCCAGCGCTCGCGCCACGATCACCCGCATGATCTCGTTGGTGCCCTCGAGGATCTGGTGCACGCGCAGGTCGCGCACCAGCTTCTCGATGCCGTAGTCGTGCAGGTAGCCGTAGCCACCGTGGATCTGCAGCGCCTCGTTGGCGACCTTGAAGCCGGTGTCGGTGACGAACCGCTTGGCCATCGCCGACCATTTGCCCGCGTCCGGCGTCTTGCGATCGAGCCGTGTCGCGGCGGCGTAGAGGAACATGCGCGCCGCCTGCAACTCGGTCTCCATGTCGGCGAGCCTGAACTGCACCGACTGGAATCCGCCGATCGGTTGTCCGAAGGCCTTTCGCTCCCCCGCATAGGCCAGCGCCTTGTCGAGCGCGGACTGCGCTCCACCCAGCGAACAGGCGGCGATGTTGAGGCGTCCGCCGTCGAGCCCGGCCATGGCGATCCGGAAACCGGCTCCCTCCTCGGAGAGGCGGTTGGCCACCGGTACGCGGCAGTCGGAAAAGATGACCTGCCGGGTGGACTGCATGTGCCAGCCCATCTTGCTCTCGACCGCGCCGAACGACAGTCCCGGCGTGTCCTTCTCCACGAGCAGCGTCGAAATCCCCTTCGGCCCGTCGCCGCCGGTGCGCACCATGACCGCGTATATGTCGCTGTCGCCGGCGCCGGAAATGAACTGCTTGGTTCCGTTGACCACGTAGTGGTCGCCGTCGCGCACCGCCCGCGTCTTCAGGGCTGCGGCGTCGGACCCGGAGCCCGGCTCGGTCAGGCAGTAGCTCGCCAGCCATTCCATCGACGTGAGTTTCGGCACGAAACGGGCGCGCTGCTCCTCCGAACCGAACTGGTCGATCATCCACGCCACCATGTTGTGGATCGACACGAAGGCCGCGAATCCGGGGCAGGCGGCGGACAACGCCTCGAACACCAGCACGGCATCCATGCGGCCGAGCCCGGACCCGCCCATGTCCTCGCGCACATAGATGCCGCCAAGCCCCAGCGGGCCCGTCTCGCGCACGACGTCGGCCGGAAAGTGGTGGCGCTTGTCCCAATCGAGAGCATTGGGGGCGATCCGGTCGGCGGCGAAGGCTGCCGCCATCTCCTTGATCGCGCGCTGGTCGGGGGTGAGGTCGAACTGGGTTGCCAGATCCACGGCGGCGTCCATGATATTCTCCCTGCCGCTTTCGGCTATGCGTTCGCGCCAATCTAGTCCAATGATGGCGCCGCGCAAACTTTCACCGGCGCGGAATCCCGTGAAGCTGACACCATTTCCGAATTGCGAGTTTGACGACTGATGGCACGTGCCTTGATGTTGCAGGGCACGGGTTCCGACGTCGGAAAGACAGTGCTCGTGGCCGGCCTTTGCCGCGCTGCCCGCAGACGCGGTCTGGCGGTGCGGCCCTTCAAGCCGCAGAACATGTCGAACAACGCGGCCGTCGCCGATCTCGACGACGCGCCCGCCGGCGGGGAGATCGGCCGGGGCCAATGGCTGCAGGCGCTGGCCTGCGGCGTGCGGCCGACCGTCCACATGAACCCGGTGCTCTTGAAGCCTCAGACTGAGACGGGCTCCCAGATCATCGTGCAGGGCAGGGTGTTCGGCCAGGCGAAGGCCCGCGACTACCAGGCGCTCAAGCCGCGCCTCATGGAAGCGGTTATGGATTCCTGGCGGCGGGTTGGGGAGGGCGCCGACCTTGTCATCGTGGAGGGCGCCGGCTCGCCTGCCGAGATCAATCTCAGGGCGCGCGACATCGCCAACATGGGCTTCGCCACGCGGGCGGAGGTGCCGGTCGTGCTCGTCGGCGACATCGACCGGGGAGGGGTGATTGCCTCCGTGGCGGGCACCCACCTCATCCTTCCCGACGAAGACCGGGCGATGGTGGCCGGCTACCTGATCAACAAGTTCCGCGGCGACGCCTCGCTGTTTGACGACGGCATCGCGGCGATCGGACGCTTCACCGGTTGGCGCTGCTTCGGCGTCGTGCCGTGGCTGAAGGCGGCATCAAGGCTGCCGGCCGAGGATTCGGTCGTGCTGGATCGCCCGGTCGAACGTGGCAAAGGAGGCCTCAGGGTGGCGGTACCGATGCTGCCGCGCATCGCCAATTTCGACGACCTCGACCCGTTGCGGGCCGAGGCCGAGGTCGATGTGGTGTTCGTGCGGCCCGGAGACCGCCTGCCTGCAGACGCCGCCCTGGTCGTCATTCCGGGCTCGAAGGCGACGATTGCCGACCTGATAGCCCTGCGCGAATGCGGCTGGGATCGCGACATCGCCGCTCTGCGCGCGCGCGGCGGCTGCGTCGTCGGCCTCTGCGGCGGCTTCCAGATGCTCGGGAAGACGGTGCGCGACCCTTACGGCATTGAGGGCTCGGTGCGGGAAGCAGAAGGCCTCGGCCTCCTCGATATCGAGACGATCCTGGAGCCGGAAAAGACGGTGCGCAGCGCCGTGGCCCGTTCCGTACATTTCAATGCGCCGCTGGAGGGCTATGAGATCCATCTCGGCCGTACCGCCGGTCCCGACTGCGCTCGCCCCGTCGCCATCATCGACGGCCAGCCTGACGGCGCCACCTCCGCCGACGGAAAGGTCTTCGGGACCTATCTCCACGGCCTGTTCGGGAGCGACGCCTTCCGCGCCCGTTTCCTGGAGAGCCTCGGACTGCGCGCCAGCGGCACCCGCTACCGCGAGGAGGTCGAAGCCGCACTCGACGACATCGCCACCGAGCTCGAACGCCACCTCGACTGCGACGCGCTCTTCGCGCTGGCGCGGTAGGCGTTCTCCCACCCGCTCGCTGGGTGTGCTCAACCCATCCGACAGCCGACCGTCGCCGGTCCCGGCCTCCCCTTCGCCCTGTTCACGGGGAGAAGGTGGCCCGAAGGGCCGGATGAGGGGCCGCGCAAACGTCCAAGTCAGCCATGCCCCTCATCTGGCTGCCGCCATCTTCTCCCGTGTATGGGGAGAAGCCGCCTGGCGTGATGCCGGCGCCTCCCCGGCGGTGATGTGGAAATGCCGGAGCCGTTCGACGGCAGGGACGTCACGGACCAACCGAGTGCGTGCCCTGCGCCTCTTCACCCGTCATTGCCCGCCTTCGGCCAGTACGTCCCAAAGCTCCACACATTCCCTTCGGGATCGGCGCATATGAATTCGCGGCTGCCATAGTCGCGGTCCACCAGGTCCTGCAGGATCTTCGCACCCGCCGCCTTCGCCCGCGCATATGCCGCGTCGGCATCGGCCACCGCGACATAGACCGACTTGCCGCCGATGGCGGGGGCGGGGCTGCCGACCATCGTGCCGTAGGCGTCGTCGCGCACCGACCCGATCATGATGATCGACGCGCCAAGGGCGAGTTCGGCGTGGGCGACGGTCTCGCCGTCCATGTATTTCACCCGCACCGTGAAGCCGAAGGCCTGCTGCAGCCAGTCGATCATCGCCGCCGCGTCGCGGTAGCGAAAGGTGGAAAAGATGCAGGGCGCTTCCGTCGTGTTCATCGTACCATCTCCGTGTCTGCGAAAGGGAAGACACTCGCAGACGCGGCCCGGGTTCGTCTTGAAGGAATGTCACCTCGCGGTGGCGCGGGAAATCAGCGCCGTCGGGGGCAGCCCGGACAGTGCCTGGAACTCCCGCGTCATGTGCGCCTGGTCGGAATAGCCGCAGTCGGCCGCCAACGCCGCCAGGCTCGGGCTCCGCTGCGCCGTGGCGAGCGCCCGGCCGAAGCGAGCCAGCCGGGCGACCGTCTTGGGGCCGACGCCGACCTCGCTCATGAAGCGGTTTACCAGGTGCTTGCGGCTCCATCCGACGTGCTCCGCAAGCTTCTCGACCTTGATCTGCCCTCCTGCCGCCTCGATCCACCGGTATCCTTCGACGAGTTGGCGAGGCGGCGCGGCCATGCGGGCGATGCGGTCGAGAACGAAGCGCTCGGCGAGGTCGAAGCGTTGGTCCCAGCAGCGCAGGTTGCCCAGCCGTTCGCGCAGCCTGATGCCGGCGTTGCCGAGTGCGGCGTCGAGGGACACCATGCGGTCGGTGAGCTCGCGCATCGGCAAGCCGAAGAAGCGGCGAGCGCCGAGCGGCGTGAAATCGATCTGCAGGCAGTGGGATGCACCGAGGCTCTCGATCAGCACCGGCCCGGCGAACAGGCCCGCGGCGAAGCTTCCGTATCGGTCCTCCGGCGAAGGTTGCCGCCCGAGACCGATGCGGAATGGCTCGCCGAAGCTGACGATGAGCGGGACGACCAGCGAGGCCGGTTCGCGTTGCACCCCCGGCCGGCGCGCACGTTCGCGGTAGCCGACGATCCGCAGCACGGTGCCGGTCAGCTCCGGGCGCGGATGCCTCGCGAACATCTCGAAGGGGCATCCGTCATCATGCGCGAAGGGCGACGTCATGCGCTCCCTGCAGGTCGCTTTCACTTATGACGCTACCGCAGGTCTTGCGTACGGCGCAAATCACGCTACCAAAAGAGGAGATAGGCGGGATGGACGGCATGGCTCAGGGGCTTTTGGCGAAGATGCGGTCGATTTTCGACGGCGATCCGGGCGTGCGCCGGGTGGCCGACGATCCGGCGCTGGCGGCGGAGCTACTGCTGCTCTTCCGCATGATCCTGGCGGACGGCGAAGTGAGCGACAGCGAGCTGGCCGTGTTCCGGCGCATCTGCCGTGACTCTTTCGGCATCCCCGAGGAGAGCATCGACGGCGTCGTCGAATACCTGAACGATTTCGGCTACGAGACGTCGGGCGCGCAAGCGGTCAATCTGTTCCGCGACCTCGATCCCGACCGCCGCAAGCTGCTGGCGCAACATATGGCAGACATTGCCAAGGCCGATCACCACCTGGCCGAGAAGGAGGTGCGGCTGCTGCGTCGTACGCTAGATGTCCTGGGCTTGAGCCCTGTCGACATCGTCCGGCCGATAGGCTAGCCGGCGCGACCCGCCTCAACCCTGTTCCTCCAGCTTCCGCCTGATCGCCCGATGCAGGTCGGGCGTGGCGGAAACCAGCGCCTTCGCGGCCTCGCTTCGGGGATTGTCGAACACGGCCGCCGTCGGCCCACGCTCGACGATCCGGCCCTCGTGCATCACCAGCACGTCGTCGGTGATGGCCTGCGCGACGTTGAGATCGTGCGTGATGAACAGGTAGGCGATGCCGAGCCGGCGGTTGAGCTCGGCGAAGAGGTCGAGCACCTGCGCCCGGATCGACACGTCCAGCGCCGACACCGCCTCGTCTGCCACGACCAGTTTGGGACGGGTGATGATCGCCCGCGCGATCGAAAGCCGCTGGCGCTGGCCGCCTGAGAACTCATGCGGGTACTTGCCCATGTCGGCCGCCGAAAGCCCGACCTCGTGGAGCGCCGAGGCAGCCATGTCGCGCCGCGTTGCGGCGTCCGGCGGCGGGTCGAGCAGGTGCAGTGGCTCTGCCACCAGCCGCTCGGCCCGATGGCGCGGGTTGAAGGAGCCATAGGGGTCCTGGAACACCACCTGCATGTCGCGCCGCAGTCGCTTCTGGGTGGCGTCGCTGCCGCCCGTCATCGGCTCACCGAGGAAACGGATCTGGCCGGCCGTCGGGGTGTCCAGCGCCAGCACCAGTCGCGCCAACGTGGACTTGCCACAGCCGGAGCGCCCCACCAGCGCGGTAGAGCGGCCCGGAAACATCGTGAACGACACGTCGTCGACCGCGCGGATCGGCGGGTCGCGCGAGAACAGCGACCGGCGCTGGCCCGTATAGTCGCGGGTGAGGGAGGTGACCTCGAGCAGGGGCGTGTCGCCGTGTGAGTGGCCATCCGGCGGCAACCCGCGCTTCGCAGGCGCGGTGACGGAGGCGGTGGGCTGCCGGTGCGCCGGTACATGCGTCGAGGCAAGCGCGAGCTGGCGCGTGTAAGGATGGCTCTGTGCCGAAAGCACGACGGCCGTGTCGCCGCCGTCGACGATTTCGCCGGCGCGCATGATGGCGATGCGGTCGGCCATTTCCGTCACCACCGCGAGGTCGTGCGAGATGAGCAGCAGCCCCATGCGGCTCTCGGCAACCAGTTCGCGCAGTAGATCGAGGATCTGCGCCTGTAACACGACATCGAGCGCCGTGGTCGGCTCGTCGGCGATCAGCAGCTTCGGGCCGAGCGCGCAGGCAATCGCAATGACGACGCGCTGGCGCTGGCCACCGGAAAGCTGGTGCGGATAGCGCGACAGCGGAAACCGCGATGGCGGCAGGCCGACCCGATCGAGCATCCCTGCGGCGCGCTGCTCGGCCACAGCGCGGCTGGCGCCTGTGTGCCAGCGTATGCCCTCCGCCACCTGCTCGCCGATGGTCTTCAACGGGTTCAGCGCGGTCATCGGCTCCTGGAACACCATGCCGACTGCGTTGCCGCGCAGGCGCACCATGGCCGCCTCGTCAGCCGCCAGCAGGTCCTTGCCGTCGAAGCGAATTGCGCCCGCGGCTCTCGCGCCCTCCGGCAGCAGGCGCATGACGGACAGCGCCGCCATCGACTTTCCCGATCCCGATTCGCCCACCAGGCCCACCGTCTCGCCGGCCTGTACGGAGAGGTCGATGCCGCGCAGGATCGGCCCGTCGCCGATCGTAACCGACAGGTTCTCGATCTCAAGCAGGCTCATTGCCGGCGCCTGAGTTTCGGGTCGAGCGCGTCGGCGATGCCGTCGCCGAGCAGGTTCAGCGCCAGCACGGTGATGACGATTGCCAGGCCCGGAAACAGCGCTTGCCACGGCGCCACGATCATCCGCGTCTGGGCGTCGAAGAGCATGCGGCCCCAGCTCGGCATGGGCGGCTGCGCGCCGAGCCCGACATAGGAAAGGCCGGCCTCGGCCAGGATGCCGAGCGCGAACTGGATCGTGCCCTGCACCAGGAGCATCGTGGAGATGTTCGGCAGGATGTGCTCGACGGTGATCTGGGTGCGGTTCTTGCCCGCTGCACGCGCCGCCAGGATGAATTCTCGCGGCCAAAGCGCCAGCGCCCCCGCACGCGCCACCCGCGCGAACACCGGAATGTTGAAGATGCCGATGGCGATGATGGCGTTGACGGCGCCGGGTCCGAAGACCGCCGTGATCATCACCGCCGAGAGCAGCGCCGGGAAGGCGAAGACCACGTCGTTGAACCGCATCACGACCTCGTCGGCAAGGCCGCCGCGCGCGGCCGCCAGGCATCCGAGCGGCACGCCGATTCCCATGCCGATTCCGACGGCCACCAGCGCGACGGCGATCGAGTTGCGCGCGCCGACCATGATCATCGACAGGATGTCGCGTCCGAACTGGTCGGTGCCGAACCAGTGCGCCGCCGACGGTGGCTGCATGCGATCGGCGACCACGAGTTGGGTCACGTCGTAGGGAGTCCAGAAGAAGGAAAGCAGCGCCATGGCCGCGATCAGCGCCGTGCCGATGAAGCCCGCCACGAAGGAACGGCTCGCGAGAGCGCGCGAAAGGAGGCCCGGGTAGGAAACAGGCGCGGTCGAGGCAGGGAGCGTCATGGCAGCGGCGGCGCGCATTGATCGCCTGGATGCCTGCGGGAAGCTCTGCCCATCATCGCACCCTCAGTCGCGGGTCCACGAGGCCGTAGGACAGGTCGACCAGAAGGTTGACGAGGATGACGGCGGCCACCAGCAGCATCACCACGCCCTGCACCACGATCAGGTCGCGCTGGGTGATCGCCTGGAACACCAGCCGCCCGAGGCCGGGCAGGTAGAAGACGTTCTCGATGATGATCGTGCCGGCGAGCAGGAACGAGAACTGCAGGCCGACGATGGTGAGGACCGGGATCACCGCGTTGCGCAGCGCATGTCGGCGCATCACCATGCCGGCCGGTAGGCCCTTGGCGCGAGCGGTGCGGATATAGTCCTCGCCAAGTACCTCGATCAGAGCCGAGCGCGCCACGCGCGCCAGGATCGCCGCCTGCGGCAGGGCAAGCGCCACGGCCGGCAGGATCAGCGCCTTGAAGGCCGGCCAGAGCCCTGATTCCCAGCCCGGAAAGCCGCCGGAGGGCAGCAGCCGCAGACCGACGGCGAAGACATAGACGAGCATCAGCGCGAACCAGAAGTTCGGCACGGCAACGCCGATCTGGGCGGCCCCCATTGTCAGCGCATCCGCCGCGCGCCCACGCCGGCGCGCCGCGAACAGGCCGACCGGAATCGCGATCGCCACCGAAAGCGCCAGTGACAGCAGCGCCAACGGCAGCGAGACGACGCCGCGTTCCACGACGAGGTCGATGACCGGGACCGAATAGGTGTAGGAGCGCCCGAGATCGAGCGAAAGCAGCCCCCCGATCCAGTCGAGGTAACGCAGCACGACCGGCTGGTCGAGGCCGAGTTCGGTGCGCAGCGCCTGCAGCGCTTCCGGAGTGGCGTCCATGCCGAGCAGCAGGCGTGCCGGGTCACCTGGCACCAACTCGAGCACGGCGAAGACGACGACCGAGGCGACGACGAGCGTCAGTAGGCCCGTGAAAAGCCGGTTCAGGGCATAGACAGTCATGGGACGCCTCCCGCCCGGGCGCTCCCGGGGACCGGCGCGGAGGCGACCCGGCGCAAGCGGCCGCCCGACTTCAATCCGCCCACTTCACCTGCGTGAGGTCGTTTGCCTGGATCGGGGAGTTCTCCCAAAGGCCCTCCACCTTGGCGTCCCATATGCCGATCTTCGGCAGCTCGAAGAGGAAACCGTTGACCGCGTCGTCCGCGAGGATCTTCTGGGCCTGCTTGTAGAGTTCGGTACGCTTGGCCTCGTCGGACGTCAGGTTGAGCTCCTCGATCACCTTGTCGAAGTCCGGATTGTCGTAGCCGAAATAGTAGTCCTTGCGGGCGTAGATATCGATGTCGTTGGGCTCGGTGTGGGACACGATCGTCAGGTCGAAGTTCTTGTCGGTGAACACCTGGCTGAGCCAGTCCGCCCACTCCACGGGGATGATTTCCAGGTTGATGCCAACGTCGCGCAGTTGCGAGGCGATGATCTGGCCACCGTCGCGCGCATAGCCGACCGGCGGCAGCTTCAGCGTTGCCGAAAATCCGTTCTCGAATCCCGCTTCCTTGAGCAGTTCCCTGGCCTTGGCCGGGTCATGGGGATAGGTGCCGGTCAGGTCGACATAGGCGGCGTTTGCCGGCGAGAAATGCGAGCCGATGGGCGTGCCGAGACCGGCGGACGCGCCGTCGATGACTGCCTTGCGGTCGATCGCGTGGGCGATTGCCTGGCGCACCTTGAGTTGGTCGAAGGGCGGCTTCTTGTTGTTGATGGCGAGGATGGTCTCGCCCTCGGTGTTGCCGATCACCACCTTGAAGCGCGGATCGGTCTCGATCTGCGGAAGCGCGTCGCCGACGTTGAAGTTCGGAAGCGCCTGCACGTCGCCCGAGAGCAGCGCCGGAATGGCTGCGGCGGCGTCCGGAACGATGCGGAACTCGGCCTTCTGCAGCGCGACCGGCTCGCCCCAGTAGGCGGGATTCTTGACGATGGTGATGCCGGAACCCTTGGCCCACTTGTCGAACTTGAAGGGGCCGGTGCCGATCGGCTTCTCCTTGTTCGTCGCCGCGCTTTCCGGCGCGACGATCACCGCATCACCCCAGGCCATGCTGTAGAGGAACGAGCCCTGCGGATGCTTGAGCATCACCTTGACGGTGGCGGGGTCGATCACCTCGACCGTGTCGATCGCCGCGAACAGGCCCTTCTGGGCATTTGTCGAATCCTCAGCCCGCGCGCGATCGAGCGAAAACTTCACGTCCGCGGCGTCGAAGGCGGTTCCGTCATGGAAGCTCGCGCCCTGCCGCAGCTTGAAGGTGTAAGTCTTGCCGTCCTCGGAAATCTGCCAGCTCTCGGCGAGCGCCGGCAGCACCTCGCCGTTGCGGCCGATGCGGGTGAGCCCCTCGAAGACATTGGCGTAGAGGACCTCGTCGATCGCGGCGGCCGCACCCGCGGTCGGGTCGAGATGCGGTGGCTCGAGCGGCACGCCGAGCACCAGGTCGGTGCGCGCTGCGAAAGCCGGCCCGGCCAGAACGGTTGACAGGGCGAGGGCGGTGATTGCTTTCGCGACCGACATTGCGTGGCTCCTGTTCCGGTATGCTGCCGGATAGAAGCCCGAATCTTCCGCTGAGTAAATTAACTTTCATGCCGGTTTGGCGACCCGCCGTGGAATGGTTTCACACGGCCGGCCGGCCTTGGGGAGTGCCTGTTGCCGGCTGTGCCGCGTCACTGGCTCACGACGATCCGCGTGTTCTTCAGCCCCTCGCGCTGGGCAAGGTCGAACAGCACGGCCGCGTTCTTCGGATGCAGGCGAATGCAGCCGGAAGAGGCGCGCCGCCCGAGGCGCCCGACCTGGTCGGTGCCGTGGACCGCGTAGTGGCCGTTGAAGAAGATGGCGTAGGGCATCGGCGCGTTGTTGTAGCGGCTGGAACGGTGGTTCTTCGACAGCCACTTGGCGTGCCACGCGCCGGTCGGCGTGACCTTGCCCCTGCGGGCCGTTGAGACCTTCCAGTGATACTTGACCACGCCGTCGTGCACGACCGTCATCGTCTGGGTCGACAGGCTGACCTTCGCGACCACGGACGCGGATGCGACGGCCGGCTGCAACAGGACGATTCCCAGCGCTGCGACGGCAACTGACAGGAGCTTCCTCATGGCATCCATCCCCCTTCTAGTTACGCGGGGGCATTGAAGCCGCGAAAATCTTTCGGATCAGGTAAGCTGGGCCTGCCGGTTGATTCCAGGGTTAAGCGTGACTTTCTGCAGGCGCGCGGATTTCGGCTCTGGCGGAACCTTTCAGCAGGATATCGAGCCCGACGGCCATGACCTGGGCCGACTCCACCATGTCGTCTATGCCCACCCACTCGTCGGGCCGATGCGCCAGGTCGAGAATGCCGGGGCCATAGGCCACGCAATCGAAGAGGTGGCCGATCCGGGCGATGTGCTTCTGGTCGTAGGTGCCCGGCGAGACAACGTATTCGGGCTCTCGGTCGAATACGGCCCGAATGCCCTTGGCCAGCGCGGTTGGAACCGGCCCGGACGGATCGGACATCAGCGGCTCGACCTCCATCAGGTCCTGGATCGTATAGTCGAAGCGTGGGCGCTCCTTCTTCAGCCGTTCGAGCAGGCCCACCACCTCCGCCTTCACGTCGGCGAGGTTCTCTTCGATGAGGAAGCGTCGGTCGATCACAAGCCGACAGGAGTCCGGCACGTTGGGCGAGGGGAGGCCGGGACGGAACTCGCCCGTCTGGCCGCCGTGGATCGAATTCAGGTTGAGGGTGGAGCGGCGCGCGCCGGGAGGCACGACGGGCATGCGTGTGCTGCGCGCATCGAGGGCAGGGTAGAGCTCCGATTCGAACGCCTGGAGGACGGCGCTCATGTGGCGCACCGCGCAGTCGCCAAGGAACGGCATGGAGCCGTGCGCGATCGAGCCCTTGGTCTCGATCTCCGCCCACCAGACGCCGCGGTGGCCGAGGCAGATGCGGTCCTTGTTCAGGGGCTCCGGAATGATGACATGGTCCACCCGCGGTGGGGATAGGTAGCCCTTCTGCGCCAGGTAGGCGACGCCGCCGAATCCGCCCGACTCTTCATCGACCGTACCCGAAATCTCGATTGCGCCCGGAAAATCGGGGACGACATCGGCGTAGGTCTCCGCCGCCACGATCGCCGCCGCCAGTCCACCCTTCATGTCGCAGGCGCCGCGTCCGTAGACCCTGCCGTCCTTCACCACGCCCGCATAGGGATCGACGGTCCAGCCGTGTCCGGCTTCCACCACGTCGATGTGCCCGTTGAAATGCACAGTCGGACCCGGGGACCGGCCCTCGAGCCGCGCCACCACGTTCAGGCGCGGATAGCGGTCCGTGTCACCCGTGGCGCCCTCGGCCCGCACGTATTCGACCGTGAATCCGCGCCCGGTGAGCCGCTTGCCGATGTGTTCGACGCACGGGACGTAGGCCTCGCCCGGCGGATTTACCGTGGGAAAGCGAATCAGTTCGGCGGTCAGCGCGGCGATTTCCTCGCGGCGCGCGGCAATGGCGGTCAGAAGATGGTCGAACATGTCGAGAGATGACCAGCCGTGTACCCGATTGGCAAGGGAGACGAGTTGTCGCCGGCCACGAGGATGTGAGCGCCTACTTCAAGGCGGTTGCGATTTCTTCAGCTTCTCGATGCTAGATTGCAACGACAGGCAATGAGTCCGCGGCGAATCCAGGTTGGGGAGGCTGTATGCGTTTGAGTAGCTGTTTCGCGGCTGGTGCTTTGATCGCCGGTCTCCTGGGCGGGGTATCCGCAGCTTCGGCTGCCAGCCTGGAGGCGCGCGTCAGCATTCCGGATCAGACGATGACCGTCTCCCGTTACGGCAAGGTCATTCACAAGTGGAAGGTCTCAACGGCGCGATCCGGCTACAAGACGCCGAGCGGTGAGTGGCGACCGTACCGCATGCATGTGATGTGGCGCTCGATCAAGTACGACAACGCGCCTATGCCCTATGCAGTGTTCTACAACGGTGGCTATGCGATCCACGGCACCACTGCTGTGTCGCGGCTCGGAACTCCGGCCTCCCACGGCTGCGTGCGCCTGCTGACGGAAAATGCCCAGACCTTTTACAATCTGGTGAAGGAAGTCGGTCCCGGAAACACCCGCGTGATCATCAGCGACGAGCCGCTGCCGCCCGTCGCCACGGCGAACGCGTCTTCCTCGATCATCTCCCTGGGCGAAGCTGCGAACTGAGTGGGTCAGGCCGGCACGATCGCTGCCGGGCGGACCTTGATCGGCTGCGGCAGCGTCTTCCCGGTCGCGATCCGGATCTTCGGCTCGCGCTCCTCCGCCTTTTGAGGACCCCAAGGCGTCCAAAGGGCGGCTGGTCGAGTATTGGGAATGCTACGCTTTAACACGGCTACTTCCTTTGAAGGACGGAGCCATGTTTTCACATCGGTAACGGTTTGTAAACTCGTTCACGACTCTCGCGCGTAACCAAGGGGTCGGCGGTGGGTCCTGTGTAACATTTTTCACGAAGCGACCAGGCCACGAGCCCCGAGCGCCCGCCCATTGGCATTCGCTAGCTTGTTGGCTGGACCGGCTTGCGGATGCGGTGGTCGCGCGGCTTGGCGATCTCCCAGCGCTTGTGGAACCACATCCACTGGCCGGGGTCCTCGCGCACCCACCGCTCGACCGTATCGTTCAGCAACTGGGCCGTTCCGGCGAGGTCGATCCGCCCGTCCGCGGCGCGCGGCAGCTCGAGCTTCGGCTCCAGGACGAGCCGGAAGCGGTTGCCCGGAAGGCGGATGCAGCGCGCCGGATAGACGTCGCATTCGTATTGCCGCGCCAGCTTCGGCAGGAGAGGGCTCGTCTCGCACGGCCGACCGAAAAAGGTAGTGCGCAGGCCGTTGCGGAATTTCTGGTCCACCAGCACCCCGATCGTCCCGTTGGCGTCGAGGATCCGCGCCAGCGCGAAGGACACGCCCGCGCGCGAGGCGATCAGGTCGCCCATCGCCGAGCGGCGGGTGTTGTGGATGAAGTCGGCGATGTAGGGGTTGTTGGGCGGCCGGAACAGCGAAGACACCTTCATCCCGTAGGCTGCACCCGCAACCGGCAGCAGTTCGAAATTGCCGAGATGGCCGGTGAACAGGATGTGCGGCCGGTCCTCGGACGCGATCTTGATGAAGAGCGGAATGCCCTCCACTTCCACGCGGCCGGGGGTGTTGGAATTGACGTCGTAGTCGAACAGCTGGTCGAGGAAGACGTATTCCGCCGCAAGCCGGGCCATGCTGCCCCACATGTCGGCGGCGATCTTTCGGATCTCCTCCTCGGATTTCTCGGGATAGGCCTTGCGCAGATTGTCCAGCGCGACGCGGTGGCGCCCGACGAGGGGCCCGAGGCGTCGGGCCACCCGGTCCGCGAAGTTGATTGCCGCGTCCGGCGGCATCAGGCGCAGCAGCCGCATCGCTGCCAGCGCGAACTTGCCGGTCAGCCAGTAGTTCGCCTTCTGGAGCGCCTGCGAGAGCCGGTAGAGCCGGTCACGTTTCGCCATCAGAGCCGGAGGATGATCTTGCCGAAGACGTCGCGGCCCTCCATCCGCTTCAGCGCCGCGTCGATGGTATCGAACCCGACCTCGGTGTCGATGACCGGCCGCACGATGCCAGCCGCCATCTTCTGCATGGCGTCGGCCATGTTCTCCATCCGGCAGCCGAAGGAGCCCAGGATCTTGAGCTGCTGCTGGAAGAGCTGCATCAGGTTCATCTGGGTCGAGACGCCGGAGGTCGAGCCGCAGGTCACCAGCCGTCCGCCGCGCCTGAGGCTCAGCATGGAGCCGGCCCAGGTGTCCGCCCCGACGTGCTCGAACACCACGTCGACGCCCTTCTTGCGCGTGAGCTTGCGCACCACGCCCTCGAAGCGCTCTTCACGGTAGTTGATGACGTGGTCGGCGCCGAGCGCGGCGGCCTTCTCCATCTTGTCGGCCGAGCCCACCGTGGTGATGACCGTGCATCCCATCCGCTTCGCGAGCTGGATCGCCGCTGTGCCGATGCCCGAACCGCCAGCGTGGACCAGGATGGTCTCGCCGGGCTCCAGCTTCGCATTGTCGAACAGCATGTGCTCGACCGTGCCGAAGGTCACCGGAGCCACGGCCGCGCCGATCGCGTCGACGCCGGGCGGGGCGGGAACGAGCAGGCGCGCGGGGATGTTGATGAGCTCCCGGGCGAACCCGTCGAGGTGAAACCCGTGCACGCCGCCGACATGTTCGCACAGATTGTCGCGACCGCTGCGGCAGGCCTTGCACAGGCCGCAGGTGCGCGCGCCGTAGATCGAGACGAGCTGGCCAGGCAGCAGGCCGGCGACGCCAGGGCCGAGGGTTTCGACCACGCCCGAAGCTTCGGCGCCGATCACCAGGGGTAGCTTGCGCTTGGCGAATGCCATGCCGCGCCAGCCCCACACGTCGATGTGATTCAGCGCCACCGCCTGGATGCGGAGCGTCACCTCTCCCGGAGACGGGGGAGGCGGAGGTGGCAGGTCGACCTGTTCGAGGCGGCGATCTTCGATGAGCTGGAGGGCGCGCATGCGCGCCGATTAGACGGGTTCCCGCGCCATGACAAGGCAGGCGTTTTGACCACCGAAGCCAAATGAGTTGGAAAGCACGCTCGAAACGTCCGCGCGGCGCGCGACATTTGGCACCACGTCGAGGTCGATCGACGGGTCCGGGATGTCGTAGTTGATGGTCGGAGGGATCACGCCCACCTGCATCGTCAGCAGCGAAAACGCCGCCTCGATCGCGCCGGCCGCCGAAAGCGTGTGGCCGATCATGGACTTGTTCGAGGAGACCGGGATCGACTTGATGCGCTCGCCGAACACGGTGGAAAGCGAAAGATGCTCCATCTTGTCGTTCTCCGGCGTCGAGGTGCCGTGGGCGTTCACATAGGCGATGCCGTCCTCGTCGATTCCCGAATCGGCCAGTGCCGCCCTGACAGCGGCAATCGCCGGCGAGCCGTCCGGCTTGGAGCGCGTCCTGTGGAAATCGTCGGCCTTCTCGCCGCAACCGGCCATCACGCCGAGAATCGTCGCGCCGCGCGCCTTCGCACTCTCCAGCGATTCGAGCACGAGCGCGGCGGACCCTTCTGCCAGCACGAAGCCGTCGCGGTCCTTCGAGAACGGACGGGAGGCCTTCTCCGGCTCGTCATTGTGGCTGGAGAGGGCGGACAGCAGCGAGAACCGGATCAGCGCCTCCGCGGTGGCCGAACCATCGGCGCCGATTGACAGCGCTCGGTCGCATTCCCCGCGCCGGATCGCCTCGACGCCGAGCTGGATCGCCGTTGCGCCGGAGGCGCATGCCGTCGACAGCGTGATCGGCAGGCCGCGCGTGCCGAACTTGTCTGCGAGCCGGTTGGCGACCGAGCCGAACATCACCGATTCGAACACGTCGGTGCCCTTGTGGGTGCGGGCCACCGAGAGAAGCCGCGCATAGCCCTCCAGGTCGTCGGATTCGCCATAGAGCGTAAAGCGCGAATGCCAGGACAGTTCGACCGGCGGCGAGGCGAGGAACAGCGGCCCCCCGAAGTCGCCGGCGATTCCGGCCTGCCCGATCGCCTCGGCGGCGGTGCGTTCCGCGAGCTCGTAGGTCAGCGCCGTGGCTCCAGCGCTGGACGAATCGAGAAAGTCGACCGTGCCGGCGATGCGCGTGTTCAGATGATCGACGGGAAAGCGCGTGATCGCGTGGATTCCGGAGCGTCCGTCCGTCAGCGCCTTCCAGTTCTCGTCCTTTCCGACGCCAAGCGAGGTGATAACGCCGATGCCGGTGACGACAACGACGGGACGGCCAAGGTGATCGGTATGAGCCGGCATGTTTCGCCCCTCACTTCGCGGCAGTGACGAGTGCCATGCCTTCGAAATAATGATAGCCGACGGTCGTCGCCAGAACGGTCTCCACGGCGCCGTCAACCGGACGCTCGAGGTCGTCGGAAGACGGGTAGGCGACGCCTTCGCCGACCGCCAGTGCAGCCAGCGCGACGCTGAACGGGAACTGTGCGTCCCTCAGATGGCCCGCCAGCGTGGACCAGCCGCGGACGGGCAGTCCGAGCCGCTGCAGCACCGCAGCCTCGGCAGCCGTAGGTTCGTGGGCTCCCGAGGCGCCGGATACCACGAGGTCGGCCTTGTCCGCGCCCATCTCCTGCAGCATGGCCGCCAGGGCGGGTTCGAGCGCGGTGCCGCGCCTCGCGCGGCCGGACGCGATCTTGCCGAGTTCGGCATAGGCCTTGCGGCCGCGCCCGGCCGCATGGTCCCGCGATTCCAGCACGAGGAATGCCGCACCCGAACCGCTGACGACGCCGCCGCCTTCCATGCCGGCGCGCTTCCACACCGACGCATGCGGTTCCCTGTGCAGGTAGCCGCCGAGCTCGAAGCCGAGCAGCATGTCCGGATGTTCGGTCTGGTAGGCCGCACCCACGAGGACGTGGGTGGCCTGGCCCGCGCGGATCCGCGCGGCGGCCGTTTCGATGGCCGCGATGCCGGAGCCTTCCTCGCCCATGAAGGTGCGCGAGGAACCCGTGACCTTGTGGACTATGGAGATGTTGCCCGCGAGCAGGTTGGAAAGCTGCGCCAGGAACAGGGTCGGTCGCAGGTCGGTCGTCAGCTTCTCGTTGAGCAGAACCTCGACGTCCGGGCGCAGGCGCGACTGGGCGAGGATGTCGGCATCCACCGCCACGTCGCGTTCGCCGCCGCTCGCGCCGACGATCATGTCCATCGACGCACAGAGCGCCTCATCGCCCTTGATGCCCGCGTCGTCTAGCGCCAGCCCGGCCGCATAGGTCCCCAGCCGCTGCCAGGTCTCCATCTGCCGCTGGTCGCCGCGCTTGGGAATCTGCAGGTTCCAGTCGATCGCGGGAAGTGGATGGATGGGGAAGGGCGGGAACCGTTCGGTGTCGACCACCGGCCGCGCCTCGCCGCTGGACAGCAGTCGCTGGTGCGTCTCCGCCCCTTCTCCGAGGCAGGAGACGAGACCGATGCCGGTGATGAGGACGTCGCGGCCGCTCATGTCGGGATATCTGGCCGTACCGGCGGAATCAGTTGCCGGCCTTGGCGGCGACGAGGCCGTCGATCTTGGCGCAGAGGTTCTTCATGACGAAGTAGTCATCGGTTGATGCCTTGCCGTCATTGACTTCCTGCGTCCACTTCTCGAGCGGCACCTTGATCCCGAATTCCTTGTCGATGGCGAACACGATGTCGAGGAAATCGAGGCTGTCGATGCCGAGATCGTCGATCGTGTGGCTGTCAGGCGTGATCTTGTCGCGATCGATTTCGCTGGTCTCCGCGATGATGTTCGCGACCTTGTCGAAAGTGCTGGACACGTAGGATTTTCCCTCTTGGGTGCGCGCGAGCGCGCTTCGTTCGGGGCTCTCTAGTCGGTTTTGGCGAATCGGGAAAGGCGAATATTGCCCCAACCGCGCTCGGATTCAATTGAAGACGATGCGACCGAGTACGTGAAGGTCGTCGCCGCGGGGCTGCACGATGAGGGCTTCCCCCTCGCGGGGAGACTGGCCGGTCAGGGCGCGGATGACCTCGAGGTGTGTCACCAGGACCATGTTTCCCTGGCCTGAGAAACCCGTGATCTCCTTCATGATTGCCGCCCGGTTCGCCTCCCGTTCGGCGTCGTCACGGGGCAGGTCCAGGAAGGGAACCAGCTCCACCTTCTCGTCCCGGAACGCGATCTCCGTCGTCTGGACACAACGGCACGAACGTCCGGACAGGACGCGCTCCACCGGCTCGGCCCGGGTATCGAACAGGGCTCCCATTCGTCGCGCCTGCTGGCGTCCCCGTTCCGAGATGCCGCGGTGTCGGTCTCCGCAATCCTCGATATCGTTTTCCCCGGCCGGGCCGGGCGCATAGGCGTGGCGCTGCAGCACGACGTGCCCACCCTCGCGCAGGAGAGCCCAGCCCGCTTCCGTCGCCGAGGCCCCGGTCGAGGACAGCATTCCGATAGCCAGGAGCAGGGCGAGGAAAAATGCGCGCATCACCGCCGATATAGAGAGTTGAAGCCGATGCAAAAGGCAAGGCGGCGGGCAGGTTCTGCCGATGACAGTTCCGCGACCTGAGCCCGTCCGCCGGACAGCTACTTCAGCTCGAGTGCTTCGTCGATCAGGAGATCTTCCGATCGGTCTGCGGGAGGGCCGGATCTCGGCAATGCCAGTCGCACCGCATCGGTTGCGGCAGGCCGTTGCAGATGCCGGTGCGGCGGCCTATCGGACTTCCCATGTCGCCGCTGGTCGAGACATCGCTGTTCATCTTCGGCCTCGTGGCGCTTGGCTACATCGCCGGTGCGACGGGCTACCTGAAGACGGAAACCGGAGAGGCCCTGGCGGAATTCGCCGTCGGCGTCGCCCTGCCGCTGCTGCTGTTCCGCACCATCACCGCCGCGGATTTCCACGGCTCCGCTCCCTGGGGCCTGTGGAGCGTCTATTTCTCCGCCGTCGTCGTTGCCTGGACCTGCGGCCACCTCATCACAACCCGCGTCTTCGGCCGCGAATCGCAGGCCGGCGTGGTCGGTGGCGTCTCGTCGGCCTTCTCGAACCTCGTGCTTCTCGGCATTCCGTTCTCGCTCGGCGTGTTCGGCCAGGCGGGTTTCGAGCAGCTGTCGCTCCTCATCTCCATCCACCTTCCAATCATGCTGATGGCCTCGATCGTACTGTTCGACCTGTTCGGGCCGCGGCGGGCGGAGGGCATGCATCCGCTGCGCATCCTGCGCGACTTCCTGCGCAAGCTGGTGCGCAACCCGCTGGTCATCGGTATCGCCGGTGGCTTCGTCTGGCGGCTGACGGGGCTGGAGATGCCGTCGCTGGCCGGGCGCTTCGTTGAGGCGCTTGCCGGCATTGCCGCGCCGCTTGCGCTCTTCTCTATGGGATTGTCGCTGCGCCGCTTCGGCATATCCGGCAATGTCCGGCCGGCCTTCGTGCTCTCGCTGGTGAAGCTGTTCGTCATGCCCGCCGTTGCGCTCGGTCTTTCCTGGGCCGTCGGCCTGCCGCCGCTGACGGCAAAGGTGGCGGTTGCGGCGGCCGCGCTCCCGTCCGGCGTCAATTCCTACCTGATCGCCTCGCAGTTCGGCACCGGACAGGCGCTCGCCTCGAACCAGATGACCATCGCCACCGCGCTTGCGGCCTTCACCACGGCGTTCTGGCTCGGTGTGGCGCAGGCGGTGTTCGGTTGAGCCATGCGACGGGTGCGATTGATCCACAAGGAAGCCGGCGTTAAGACACCTCCCGGTCTGGGAATTTGTGGTGTTGCGCCTGGGGCCGCAGGCCCCTAGTGGAGAACATCATCTGCAACGACAACCGGGAAACGCCCGCTGGCCGGGCGCCGAAGGGAGAATACCATGCTCCAGAAAACCAGCCCCTACATGAAGGAAGCCATCCTGATCGGCGGCGAGTGGGTTCAGGCTGATTCCGGTGCGACCATCGAAGTCACCAATCCGGCGACCGGGCTGAAGATCGGCACCGTGCCGAAGGCCGGCAGGGCCGAGGCGCGCCGCGCCATCGAGGCCGCGGAAGCCGCGTTCCATTCGTGGAAGAAGACCTCCGTGCTGGAGCGCCACAAGCTCCTTCGCAAGCTGCACGACGCGATCATGGACAACCAGCAGTCGCTCGCCGAGCTGCTGACGACCGAACAGGGCAAGTCGCTCGCCGAGGCAAAGGGCGAGGTCGGCATTTCCGCCGCCTACGTGCTGTGGTTCGCCGAGGAAGGCCGCCGTGCCTATGGCGAGGTGGTGCCGTCCCCGTGGGCCGACCGCCGCATCATCGTCACCAAGGAGCCGACCGGCGTGATCGCGGCGATCACGCCGTGGAATTTCCCGTCCTCGATGCTTGCGCGCAAGCTGGCGCCCGCGTTGGCGGCGGGCTGCACCACCGTCGTGAAGCCGGCTTCGCAGACGCCCTATTCGGGTCTGGCCTTTGGCGCACTGTGCGAGGAGGTTGGCTTCCCGAAGGGCGTCGTCAACATCGTGACCGGTTCGGCCGCAGAGATCGGCGAGGAGTTCTGCACCAACCCGCTGGTCAAGAAGATCACCTTCACCGGCTCCACCGAGGTCGGAAAGGTCCTGATGGCCAAGGCGGCCGGCACCGTGAAGAAGGTGTCGATGGAGCTCGGGGGCAATGCGCCGTTCCTCGTCTTCGATGACGCCGACGTCGACCGCGCCGTCGAGGGCGCCATGGTCGCCAAATACCGCAATTCGGGCCAGACCTGCGTTTGCACCAACCGCTTCTTCGTCCAGGAAGGCGTCTACGACCAGTTCGTCGAGAAGCTCGCCGCCGCCAGCAGCAAGCTCAAGGTCGGTAGCGGCCTCGAGGACGGGACCCAGCAGGGTCCGCTGATCGACGACAAGGCCGTCGCCAAGGTCGAGGAGTTCGTTGCGGACGCCAAGGCGAAGGGCGCGCGGATCGTCACCGGCGGCAAGCGCCACGCGCTCGGCGGTTCCTTCTTCGAGCCGACCGTCATCGCCGACGCCAAGCCCGACATGATGTTCATGAAGGAAGAGATCTTCGGGCCGCTGGCCCCGGTCTTCAAGTTCAAGACCGAGGAAGAGGCGGTGAAGCTCGCCAACGACACCGAGTTCGGACTCGCCTGCTACTTCTACACCGGCAACCTTGGCCGCGCGTTCCGCGTGATGGAGGGCCTCAAGTACGGCATGGTCGGCGTGAACGAGGGCCTGATCACCACCGTCGAGGCGCCGTTCGGCGGCGTGAAGGAATCGGGCGTCGGCCGCGAGGGCGGCCATCAGGGCATCGAGGACTATCTCGATACCAAGTACGTCTGCATCGGCGGCCTCGGCCTCTGATCGCGACGCGGGCGGGTCAGCGTGGCGTCGGGGGAGGCGTTCGACACACTGCCTGACGGACAGGCCGTCCGCCGGATCACGATTTCCGGCGGCGGGCTGACTGCCTCGGTGCTGACCTATGGCGCCATCATCCAGGACCTGCGGCTGGACGGTCACGCCCCGCCGCTGGTCCTCGGGTACGAACGGCTCGCTGACTATCTCGCCAACGTCAACTATTTCGGCGCGGTCGCGGGACGCCATGCGAACCGCATCCGCGAGGGCCGCTTCATCCTCGACGGGGAGACCTACCGGATCGACACGGACCGGCCGGAAGCCCATGGCCTGCATGGCGGCAGCGGAAGTTATGCGCGCCGCAACTGGCAACTTGCCGACGCCGGAAGCGACTTCGTCACGCTCGCCCTGCACGACCCGGATGGCACCATGGGCTTTCCGGGTACGCTGGACGCCACCTGCGCCTACCGGCTTTCCGATGGCGGCCGGCTCTCAGTCGTTTTCGAGGCGACGACAGACCGCCCGACGCTCTGCAACCTGGCGCAGCACAGCTATTTCAACCTGGACGACGGGGGCGAGGGCACGGTGCTGGACCACCGGCTCCGCATCGCCGCGGATAGCTACCTTACCGTCGACGACGAACTGATCCCGACCGGCGAGGTTGCGCCGGTTGCAGGAACACCCTTCGACTTCCGCACCGACCGGCCGATCCGCCGCGAGGGGCCGGACGGTCAGGTGCGCTACGATCACAATTTCTGCCTGTCGCGCCAGCGTGTCGCCCTGAGGCCGGTGGCGCGGCTTTCCGCCGCGCGGTCGGGTGTCGTCATGGATGTCGCTACGACCGAGCCGGGCCTGCAGTTCTATGCCGGCCACTACACGACGCCGGCAAGCCCGGGCCTCGGGGGGCGCCGCTACGGCGCCTTCTCGGCTATCTGCCTGGAAGCGCAGACTTGGCCTGACTCGCCGAACCATCCCGGCTTTGCGCAGGCGGTGCTCCGACCGGGCGAAACTTACCGGCAGGAAACCGAATTCCGCTTCTCCCGCGGCTGAGACATTCTCACTCGCCGGCCGGCGCTGGCCAAACGGGCGGCCGCTTGGCACATTCGGCGTTTCCCCCGAAGGTGAAGAGGCGAGTCTCCCGATGGCTTCCACGACATTCCGCAAACCCGATTCATGGGCCACGCAGGCGCAATCGCTGGTCGACGTGGCGACTGGGCGCGCACCTGCGGATCTCGTCGTTCGCAACGGGCGCTGGGTCAACGTCTTCTCGGGCGAGATCATCCCCGCCACGGACCTCGCCATCGTCGGCGGGCGTTTCGCGTACTGTGGTCCGGACGCTTCGCACGCGATCGGCCCTGACACCGTGGTGGTCGACGCGGCCGGCCGCTACCTCGTGCCGGGACTGTGCGACGGGCACATGCATGTCGAGAGCGGCATGGTCACCGTCACCGAGTTCTGCCGCGCGGTGATTCCGCACGGCACGACCACGATGTTCATCGACCCGCACGAGATCGCCAACGTGCTGGGCCTGCCGGGGGTGCGGCTGATGCACGACGAGGCGGCGGCGATGCCGATCAACGTGCATGTGCAGGTACCCAGCTGCGTGCCGTCCGCGCCCGGGCTGGAGACGCCGGGCGCCACGCTTTCGGTGGAGGATATCGAAACGGCGCTGACCTGGCCGAACATCATCGGCCTCGGCGAGGTGATGAACTTCCCGGGCGTGGTCGCGAACGACGCCAAGATGGTCGGCGAGATTGCCGCGACGATGCGCACCGGCCGCACCATCGGCGGCCACTATGCTTCATCCGACCTCGGCCCGTCCTTCCACGGCTATGCCGCCGCCGGCCCGGAGGACGACCACGAAGGCACCCGCGTCGAGGACGCCATCGCCCGCGTCCGCCAGGGCATGAAGGCGATGCTGCGGCTGGGCTCGGCCTGGTACGACGTCGCCTCCCAGATCAAGGCCGTGACCGAGCAGGGCATCGACCCGCGCAGCTTCATCCTGTGCACCGACGACAGCCATTCCGGCACGCTGGTGAACGAGGGTCACATGGACCGCGTGGTCCGCCATGCCATCGCGCAGGGGCTGAAGCCGGTGACGGCGATCCAGATGGCGACCATCAACACCGCCGAGCACTTCCGGCTCGGCCGCGAGCTCGGCGCCATCGCGCCCGGCCGCCTCGCCGACTTCCTGATCGTCTCCGACCTCCCCAGCCTCGTAATCGACGAGGTCTATGCGCGCGGCATGCTGGCGGCGCGGGACGGCAAGCTCGTCATCGACATTCCGCCCTACGACTATCCCAGGGACTTCAAGGCGACCGTGAAGCTCGGCAAGCGGCTGCGGGCGGCGGATTTCGACATCGTCGCGCCGGCGGGGGCCAACACGGTGCGGGCGCGGGTCATCGGCGTCATCGAGAACCAGGCGCCGACACGGGCACTCGAGGCCGACCTGCCGGTGCAGGACGGGCTGGTGGCGATGGACCGGGCAGGGGACGTCTGCCAGATCGCGCTGGTCGAGCGCCATCGCGGCACCGGCGGCGTGGTCAACGCCTTCGTGTCGGGCTTCGGCTACAAGAAGGACTGCGCGATGGCCTCCACGGTCGCCCACGACAGCCATCACATGATCGTGGTCGGCACCAACAAGGCCGACATGGCGCAGGCGGCGAATCGGTTGGCGGAAGTCGGCGGCGGCGTGGTGCTTGTTTCTGAGGGCAAGGAACTGGCGCTGGTCGAGATGCCCATCGCCGGGCTGATGTCCGACCAGCGGGCCGAGATCGTGGCCGAGAAGGCCGCCCGCCTGACCGCCGCGATGCGCGAGATGGGCTGCACGCTCAACAACGCCTACATGCAGCATTCGCTGCTGGCGCTGGTGGTCATCCCGGAATTGCGCATTTCCGACCTCGGTCTGGTCGACGTGCGGACATTCGAGAAGGTCGACCTGTTCGTGTAGCCAACGGATCTGCGGCACGTCCCGGCCGCGCGACGCCTGCGCGGGCGCTCCCGTGATTCGTATCCAAGACCGTCCGCCGGCGCCTCTGTCCAGCCGGCGGCGTCCCCCGCGCCAATGTGCCTGTGGGTATCTCGGCCGCCATGCATCGCCCCCATCGGCGGCGGGTGCTAAGGACGGCGCCAGAAAGGGCGCTTGATGAAGGTCAACATCAACATGGGCGTCGCGGGCCGCGGCGCCGTTGCTGAGCTGGATCTCGAGGAACTGCTGGCAACCCGTCTGCTGGTGCAGGGCAACTCGGGCTCTGGCAAATCGCACCTGCTGCGCCGCCTGCTCGAACAGAGCGCGCCCTGGGTGCAGCAGTGCGTCATCGATCCCGAGGGCGATTTCGTCACCCTGTCCGACAGGTTCGGCCATCAGGTCATCGACGCCGACCGCACCGAAGACGAGCTCACCCGCATTGCCGGCCGCGTTCGCCAGCACCGCGTCTCGGTGGTCCTCAACTTGGAGGGCCTGGATGCCGAGCAGCAGATGCGCGCGGCGGCGGCCTTCCTGGGCGGCATGTTCGACGCCGACCGCGACCACTGGTATCCGGTCCTGGTGGTGGTCGACGAGGCGCAGCTCTTCGCGCCGGCCGTTGCCGGCGAGGTCTCGGATGAGGCGCGCAAGCTCTCGCTCAGCGCCATGACCAACCTCATGTGCCGCGGGCGCAAGCGTGGACTGGCTGGCGTCATCGCGACCCAGCGCCTGGCCAAGCTGGCCAAGAACGTCGCGGCCGAGGCCTCCAACTTCCTGATGGGGCGCACCTTCCTCGACATCGACATGCAGCGCGCCGCCGACCTGCTCGGCATGGACCGCCGACAGGCCGAGATGTTCCGCGACCTTTCGCGTGGCAACTTCGTGGCCCTCGGTCCCGCCTTGTCGCGTCGTCCGTTGCCCATCACCATCGGCCCGGTCGAAACCTCGGCGCGCTCGACCAGCCCGAAGCTGATGCCCCTGCCGGAAGCTCCGCAGGACGCGCGCGATCTCATCTTCACCCCCGGCCCGGAGGAAGCCCGTCCCGTGGTGCGCCGCCCGCCGCCGCGGCCGATCCCGACCGAGGACCTGTTGGCTCAGCTTTCGCGGCCGAAGCCGGCTCCCGAGCCACCGGCCGAGCCGGTCTTCGCCATCATCGACGAGGCCGAGCGCGAGGCGGGTATCGAGGCGGTGCTGCGCGAGATCCTCGAGGATCCGGATGCCGCTTTCCGAACCGATGCGGTGCTTTACCAGGATTTCCTCGTGCGCTGCCGAATCCGCCGCGTTCCGGGCGAGCCGCTGCCGTTGCCCGAGTTCCGGCGGCGATTCGCGGTCGCCCGCGCCGGCATCGACGAGCGCTCCGGCGGCGAAGCCTGGGCGACGGCGCTGTCGCTGTCCGAAACGCTGCCGGGTGACGTGCAGGGCGTGTTCCTGATGGTCGCCCGCGCGGCCATCAACAAGGATCCCTGCCCCTCCGATGCCACGCTGGCGCGGGCCTATGGCAGCCATTCCCCGCGCCGCGCACGCCGCCTGCTCGCCTATTTCGAGGAACGCGGCCTGCTCGTCGCCCGCACCGATTTTCGCGGCCGCCGCGTGCTCGCCTTCCCCGATCTCGGCTGCGAGACGGCTCCGGGCGATCCCGACTCGCCGGACGAACCGCAACGTACCCCGCCGGCGCCGTTCGCTGCGACGCCTTCCGACGAGGCGCGGGCATAGGCACCCGAACACGGCAGGGCGGTTGTCCGCACCTGCCGTCCGCTACGTGACGGAGAGCGCGGGCGAGGGGCCTCAGGTCGAGATCATCTTCTTCTCGATACCGACGCCGGCTTCCATGGCGCGCTTGTATTCCAGCGGCACGGTGGCCGAATCCTGCAGCGCGATGCCGGTGGAATCGAACAGCGTGATCTCGTCGTCCGAGGTCCGGCCCTGCTTCTTGCCCGTGACGACCTCGCCGATCTCGCCGGCAATGTCGTCCTCGGTGATCAGGCCCTCCGACAGCGGCACGTTGATTTCGCCGTCTGTGCGGCACTGGCGGATGTCGTCGACGAAGATGCGGGCACGCTTCAGGATGGTGCCTTCCAGTTCCTGGTCGCCCTTCTTGTCGGCGCCGACCGCTGCGATGTGCATTCCCGGCTCGATCCACCTGTCGAAGACGATCGGCCCCCGCGCCGGAGTGAGCGTCACCACGACATCGGCGCCGCGCACGACCTGCTCGATGTCCGTCGACGGCTTGATCTCGAAGCCGTCATATTTGGGCTGCTGCTGCTTGACGAAACTGTCGAGCGTGGTTTGGCTGCGGCTCCATACGCGAACCTCCTTCCACTTGAACACCTCGTTGCAGGTCGCCAGCGCGCCCTCGGCCATGTGACCGGCCCCGACGATGGCGAGCTTTGTGGAGTCCTTGCGGGCCATCCACTTGGCGGAGACGGCGGCGGCCGCACCCGTGCGCATGACGGTGTGGTAGCTGCCGTCCACGATGGCGAGCGGAAAGCCGGTCTCGGGATCGGTGTAGATCAGGATCGAGAAGACGGTCGGAAGGTTGTAGCGCTCGCGGTTGTTCTCGCGGATGGACACCCACTTGCACGCGGCGGCGTGGGGCTCCTCGATGTAGGAGGGCATGGCCTCCCACTCGCCGGGGAACCGGTCGAGGACGATGTGGCCCTTCGGGTCCATGTAGAAGCGGCCTTCGCCGTGCATGCGATAGGCCTGCTCGACGCAGTCGTTGTATTCGCCCGGCGTCAGCAGGCCAATCATCTCGCTGCGGCCGAGGATCAGCGTCTTTCGGTTGGCCCAGTTTTCCATCGTTCTCCTCCCTTTGCGATCCGGCCTGCCGCCGAGTTCCCTGTCAGTCCATCCAGCCCGGTTTGCGGCGGGTGTTGGCAAAGTCGGGGTCCCAGTCGAGCTGGGGCAGGGCAACGGGGTAGCCGTGCTCGTAGTCGTAAGGCGGACGGATCACGTATTTGCGTGTGAACGGCGCCCAGGGATAGGGCTCGCCGGAGCGGATGATGTGGGGCCAGTCGGGTTGCGCGAAGAGCGGACGTCCGATCGCGACAAGATCTCCTGCCCCCGTCTCGAGCACTTCCTCGGCGTTCGTGCCGTCCACGATGCCGCCGTTGACGATCACCGGTTTGCCGCTGGCTTCGCGCAAGGCAGTCGGCATCGGCGTCGGGTCCGACGGATCGCGGTTCTGGTTCCATGCGAAGCTCGACCAGTGCAGCGCATCCGCGTCGCAGTCGGCGAGCGCCATGCCGATGGCGCGTGCATAGGCAACGCCGCCAGGCCATGCTCCGGTGAAATCGTCGACGCCGTCCTGGCTGAGCCGCAGTGTGATCACCTTGTCCGGCCCGATCGCCTCGCGCACCCGCTGGCACGCCAGCTTGGCGAAGCGCACGTTGTTTTCCGGCGAGCCGCCATACTCATCTGTGCGCGGGTTCGTATTGGGATGCACGAACTGGTAGAGCAGGTAGCCGTTCGCCCCGTGGATCTCGACCCCGTCGAAGCCCGCCTCGACGGCGCGCGCCGCCCCTTCCGCAAAGCCGTCGGCGATGCGTTCGATCTCGGTGACGGTCAGGGCCCGCGCCGGCGGGAACGTGACCTTCGGCCAGTCGCCCTCGATGCCGCGTATCTGCTTCTCGTAGTCATTGTCGGTGTAGAGCACCCAGCCGGGGCTGTGCGTGTCTCCAGCGCTCACGGGCTGCTCGCCCGAATAGAGGCAGCGCGGGTCGCTGACCCGCCCGCCATGCATGAGCTGCAGCAGGATCGGCACTTTGTGGGCGTGCACCGCGTCCACGACCTTCCGCCAGCCTGCGATGTGACGTTCGGTGGCGATGCCTGGCTGGTTCAGATAGGCGACGCATCCGAGCTCGTCGTTCTCGAATGTGCCTTCGGTGATGATGAGCCCGACGCCGCCGCGCGCCCGGCGCGCATAGTAGGCGACCATTTCGTCGTTGGGCGTCCCGTCGTCTTCCGCCGACTGCCGTGTCAGCGGCGCCATGACGATCCTGTTGTGAAGCTGCAGCGGACCGAGCTGGTACGCCGAGAAGGTCTTCTCGAAATGTGCTGTCACTGTGTCCCCCGATGTGGCGGCTTGTTCCCCGTGCCGCCATTGCTTTTTTCGCATTAGTTCCGTCGAAACGGGGGAGCGTCAACGGCTTTCTTGCAGTCCGGGGCGCTGAAGCGTTTCATCGCTGGCGGTCTCGGCCAGCTTCTTCGCGATCTGGACGAAGCTGCGGATGCTCGCGGTCCGGTTTGTGCGCTTCCACACCAGGATGGTCTCGATCCGGAATCGCGGATCCGAAATCGGCCGCATGGCCATGCCGCCGCCGAGAAGCGTGCGGAGCCGGCCGGGGTAGATGGCCGCCCCCAGTCCGGCCCGGACAAGCCCCACGAGCGCCAGCGTGTTGGATGCCTCCAGCGGGGCGGTAGTGCGTACCCCGGCGGTGGCGAACATCTCCTCGAGCCTCCAGCGATAGGCTTCCCATTCCGCCATGTCTCCCAGCACCAGCGGAACGTCGGCGAGTTCGCCCGGATCGACCGATTCCCGCGCGGCAAGGGGATGGTCTTCGGGCACGATCACGCACAGCGGGTCCTCGGCCACCGTCAGGGTGTGGAACTCACTGTGGTCGAACGGTCCGATCATGTAGCCGAGGTCCAGCGTCCCGTCGGCCAGCGCCAGCTTTTGGCCCTGCGTGCGCATGTAGGCCATCCGGACATCGACATCCGGCGCAGCCTCGCGGAAGCGGGCGACCGCCTGGGGCATGACGTCAAAGGTGGCGAAGGCCATGTAGCCGATGCGCAAGATCCCCGCCTTGCCTTCCGCCACGCGCCGCGCCGCGCGCACCGAGGCAGAGAAGTTGTGCAGGAGCCCGGCATTCGCCTCGTAGAACGAGCGGCCTGCTGGCGTCAGGGAGACTTCACGGGTCGTTCGCTCGAACAGCGCGAAGCCGACGAGCTGCTCCAGCTTCTGGATTCGTCGCGTCAGCGCCGACTGGTCCACCGCAAGCCGCTGCGCGGTACGTCGGAAGTTGAGTTCCTCCGCCAGCACGAGAAACGACTGCGTCAATTCCAGTCCGGCTGACAGGTCCATGCGGCTGAGCCCGAGTTAGGTTCTATTGATGCGCAACAATCATCAATAATTGGCGAATCGTCATTTCCGGTCAAGCCGAGTTGGCGCGATGCTCGTTCCATCCCAGACGCTGCAAGGACACGGTCATGACCGACATCGACTCCAAAGAACTCGACCGCATGCTTCAGGCGGCCTTCGACGCTTCGACCAGGATCTACCAGGAGCGCGGGTTCCAGCGCCGCATCGGATTCGGCAAGCGCCCCGCGCTGATCTCGGTCGATCTCGCCAATGCCTGGACCCGCCCCGGCAATCCCTTCACCTGCGACCAGGAGAAGATGGACAACGAGATCATCCCTGGCATGCAGCGGCTTCTGGCTGCCTGCCGCCGCCACGGCCATCCCGTGATCCACGTCACCACCGCGTATGAAATCACCGACCGCAACGCCCCGTTCACCGACATGGGCATGTGGCACCACAAGATCCCGATCGACGTGGTGAACCTCACCGACAAGGAGCTTTGGGCAATCGACTCCCGCATCGCGCCCGTCGAGGGCGAGCACACACTCCTCAAGAAACGCGCCAGCGCCTTCCATGGCACGCCGCTCGCCGGCATCCTGCGCTCGGCTGGCGTCGACACGATCCTTGTCACCGGCGTGACGGCGACCGCCTGCGTGCGCACCACCATTTGCGACGGCCTCGGCGAAGGCTTCCGCACGATCGCCCCACGCGAATGCATCGGCGACCGCGTACCCGGGGCGGTGGCGTGGAACCTCTACGACATCGACGCGAAATTCGCCGATGTCGAGAGTGTCGACACCTGCGTCGAGTATCTCGAGCGGGTCGGCACCAACAAGGCGGCGGCCTGAGACACGGGCGGGGGCGCGGATGACTTCCCAGCGTCCCCCGCACACACGGCTCGGGCGGATTGGCGTCCGACGATGCAACGGCTCGGCTGATCGCTCATGCGAGCATGTAGTGCTCGCTGACGCGCTGGCTGGTCGCCACGAAGCGGCGCATCGCGTCGCTGAGGCTCTTGCGCCGCCAGGCCAGATGAGTCTCGACATGCGAGTCGATCGCCAGCGGCCGCGCCACGATCGACTCCCGGCCGCAGAAGCGCGGCACCCCGCAAAACACGGTGATGCCGACGCCGGCCGTCACCAGCCCGAGAATGCCGGTCAGGCTCGAAGCCTCCTGCGCGACCTCCATGACGTGCCCGGCGCGCTGGAACGTGTCGACCACGATCCGCCGCAGCGTCGGCCACTCCGAATTCGTCCCCATCACCAGATTTTCCTTTGCCAGTTCCTCGACTGTCACCGAGGAGCGCGCCGTCAGCGGATGGTCTGGCGGCAGGAGCGCCATCAGCCGGTGTCGCGCGACGGGCCGGGACTCGATTTCCGAGCTCTGGAAATGCCCCTCGATGAAGCCGAGGTCGATCTCGTCCTGCAGGATACGGTCGCGCTGCTCCGGCGAGGTCATGTATGTCAGTTCCAGCCGCACCTGCGGGTTCGAGCGCCGGAACTCGCGTGCGATGTCCGGCACCAGCGAATGGCCGGTGATCGTGGTGTAGCCGATCCGCAGGATTGCCTTCGTGCCCGAGGAGAGCAGGCGCACCGTGTTTTCGGCGACTTCCACGCGACCCAGGATCGCCTGGGCTTCCTCCAGAAGATAGCGGCCGGATTCCGTGAGGCGAACGCGGCGCGTCGTGCGCTCCAGCAGCTTCACACCCAGCCGCTCCTCCAGTTCCAGCACGATGCGGCTGACGGCCGGCTGGGCCATGGTCAGCCTTTCGGCCGCACGATGGAAGTTCAGTTCCTCGGCAACGGCGACGAAGGTGGAAAGATGCTTGAGATCGTACCGCACACTGATACCGATTTCATATCAAAACGCGACAAAATGATTATTTCACAGCCGTCGCATCGCTGTCTACGACTTATATCCAATAGAAAAAGAGCCGCCAAAGCGGTCGCTTCAGAGTGGATCAATGATTTGAACATGATGTCCAAGAACTTCGTGAACGGCGGCGTGCGTCTTGCTGCGCCCGCCAAAGTCGACTTGCGTGGTCGGGGGAACCGGTTTTCTGCCGGCGGGAAGGTGTGGCCATGATCCGCGTCGGCGTAGACGTCGGGGGTACTTTTACCGACATCATCCTTGAGCGTGTCGCCAGCGGCGAACGTCAGGTCGTGGTCACCAAGGTGCCGAGCACCCCGCATGACCAGTCCGAGGGTGTCGTCAACGGCATCCTGAAGGTTTGCGGGCTCGCTGGCGTGGAGCCTGGCGCCATCGACGCCGTCTTCCACGGCACGACGGTCGCCACCAACATGGTGATCGAGCGCGACGGCGCGAAGGTCGGCATGATCACCACGCGCGGCTTCCGCGACATCCTGCACATGGCGCGCCACAAGCGCCCTCACAATTTCTCGCTGCAGTTCGACGTGCCCTGGCAGTCGAAGCCGCTGGTGAGGCGCCGCGACCGCCTGCCGGTGACCGAGCGCATCATGCCGCCGGATGGCTCCGTCGAGGTCCCGCTCGCCGAGGACGAAGTGAAGCAGGCGGCGGAACTCTTCGCCAAGCGCGGCATGGACGCCGTCGTCATCGCCTTCCTGTTCTCCTTCCTCAACAACGACCACGAGCTGCGCGCCAAGGAGATCGTCAAGTCGATCCTGCCCGACGCCTTCATCTGCGCCTCGTCGGAGGTCGTGAACACGATCCGCGAATACGAGCGCTTCTCCAGCGCCGCGATGAACGCCTACATCGGCCCCAAGACCTCGCTCTACCTCAAGAACCTCGAGGGCCGGCTGCGCGCCAACGGCGTGACCGCGATGGTCCGCATCATGCAGTCGAACGGCGGCATCTCGACGGTCGAGAACGCTTCCGAACTGCCGATCGGCCTGCTCCTTTCGGGGCCGGCGGGCGGCGTCATCGGGGGTCGCTGGACCGGCGAGCACTGCAGCAAGGACAACGTCATCACCATCGACATCGGCGGCACCTCGGCCGACATCTCGGTGATCGAGAAGGGTGAGCTGCGCATCAAGAACCCGCGTGACACAGAGGTCGCCGGTCTGCCTGTTCTGGTGCCGATGATCGACATCGACGCGATCGGCGCCGGCGGCGGCTCCATCGCCTATCTCGATCCGGGTGGCGCATTCCGCGTCGGTCCCCGTTCCGCAGGCGCGGTGCCGGGTCCGGCCTGCTACGCCAAGGGCGGCGAGGAACCCACGGTCACCGACGCCCAGGTGGTGCTCGGCCGCATGGATCCTGAGCATTTCCTTGGCGGTGACCTGACCATCGACGCCTCGCTTTCCGCCAAGGCGATCGAGAAGCACATCGCCAAGCCGCTCGGCCTCACCGTCGAACAGGCGGCGCTCGGCATCCTCAAGATCATCAACAACAACATGGCGCTCGCCATCAACGCTAACTCGGTGGCGAAGGGCGTCGATCCGCGCAACTTCACGCTGATGGGCTTCGGCGGCGCCGGACCGCTGCATTCGGTGTCTCTGGCCGAGGCGATCTTCGCCAAGGACGTGATCTCGCCGGTGCAGCCGGGCATTACCGCCGCGACCGGACTGCTGGTGACCGACCTGCAGTACGAATACACCCATTCGACGCTGGTGGTGCTCGACAAGGCCACCGACGCGGATTTCGGCCGGGTCAACAAGGTCCTCGACGAGCTCATGGCCAAGGCCAACCGCCAGCTCGACGCGGACAGCATTCCGGCGGCGCAGCGCCGCTTCCGCGTCATTGCCGAGTGCCGCTATGTCGGGCAGGGTTTCGAACTGCGCGCCGACGTTCCGGACGGCCGGTTCGGTCCCGAGATTGCCCAGGCGGTGATCGACCGCTTCTACGACGTGCACAAGCAGGTCTACGGCCACGCCTTCCGTGATCAGGCCTGCGAGATGGTGACTTTGCGTCTGGTCGCGACCGTCGCCGTCGACACGCTGACGTTGCCGAAGCTCGAAAAGGGAGGCCGAAAGAACCCGCAGGATGCGGTCATGTACACCCGCAGGACCGTCTTCGACGACGGCACGGCTGCGGACACACCACGCTACCAGCGCGGCAAGTTGCTTGCCGACGACATCGTGGAGGGACCTGCGCTGATCATCCAGCACAATTCCACCACGCTCGTACCGCCCGGCTGGGCGGCGCGTGTCGCCACGTACGGCGACATCGTTATCTCCAAGCAGGAGGCACGCTGATGGCTGCACATGTTGATCCGATCACCCTGCAGGTCATTGGGGGCGCTTTGCACTCCATCGCCGAGCAGATGGGCAACGTGCTCTACCGGATGAGCTACTCCTCGATCATCCGCGAGAGCCAGGACCTCGGCGCGGGCCTGTTCGACCGCGACTACAACACGCTCTGCGAGTCCGACTCCACTCCGATGCACATCGGCTCGCTGCCGGGCTACCTGCGCGGCATCGAGAAGTCGGTTCCGCTCGACGCCTGGAAGCCGGGCGACTGCGTGATCCACAACCACCCCTATTACGGCGCCAGCCACTCGCCCGACATCGCCATCGTCATGCCGGTGTTCTTCGAGGGTGAGCTCGTTGGCTTCTCGGCCAACACCGCGCACCACGTCGACATCGGCGCGGCGACCCCGGGCCTCGTCATCGACATCCCTGACATGTACGCCGAGGGCATGCTGCTGAACGGCCTGAAGCTCTACGAGGAAGGCAAGCGAAACGAGTGGCTGTGGAAATACATCCGCGACAACACCCGCGTGCCCGGCCTCGTCATGGGTGACCTGGAAGCGCAGATCGCGTCGGCCGAGCTCGGCGTCACACGCTTCCAGCAGCTCATGCAGACCTACGGTAAGGACACCGTCCTGCAGGCTACCCGCCAGCTCATGGACTACACCGAGACCATGCTGCGGCGCGAGATCGCAAAGATTCCGGATGGCGACTATGTCGCCGAGGGCTTCCTCGACGACGACGGCCGCAACCGGGGCGTCAACCTGCCGATCAAGGTCACCGTGAAGGTGAGGGGAGACAGCGTCGAGGTGGACCTGACCGGCTCCTCGCCGCAGGTGCCGACTGCCTTCAACGTGCCCTTCGAGGGTTCGACGAAGGTGGCGTGCTACTTCGCCTTCCGCGCCCTCCTGCTCGATACCTATACCCACTCGGAATACATCCCGCAGAACGAGGGATCGTTCCGTCCAGTCAAGGTCACGGCGCCGCTGGGCTGCATCTTCAACCCCATCCCGCCGGCGGCAGCCGAAGCCCGTTTCAGCCAGATCCAGCGCGTGGTCGACCTGATCATCAAGGCGCTCGCGCCGGTCATCCCGGACAAGGCCACGGCCGGCAACGCCGCCGTCCTCTCCTTCGCGGCCTATTCGGGCGTGCGTCCGAACGGTGACTACTGGGTGTTCCTGGAAGTCAACGAGGCTGCGATGGGCGGGCGCCCGAATTCGGACGGTCCCGACACCATCGAGGAGCTGATGCGCAACACGCGCAACAACCCGCTCGAGGATCTCGGCATGCACCTGCCGCTGATCTGCGACCGCTACGAGGTTCGCGACGATGTGCCTCCCGGCGCCGGCAAGTTCCGCGGCGGCGCGGGCGTGGTCAAGTCCCAGCGCTACCTCACCCCGGGCTTCATGACCCACGAGGCCGACCGTCACGAGGATGCGCCCTGGGGCATCTTCGGTGGCAAGCCGGGCCATGTCGGCAAGGTCGAGCTGCGCAATAACGAGACCGGCAAGCTGGTCTACCAGCCGGCCAAGTTCTCCGGTCTCAGGACCGAGGTTGGCGATACCATCACCTACCTGTCGCCGGTCGGCGGCGGCTACGGCAACCCGCTCGAGCGCGATCCCGCCAAGGTGCTGGACGACGTTCTCGACGGCTTCATCACCGTCCAGCACGCGCGCGAGGACTACGGCGTCGTCCTGGACGAGGTCGATGACGGCTACGGCTGGGCGTTGAACCTGGCCGAGACCGAAAGGCTACGCGCCCGGATGAGCGGTAGCGCAGCCTGAAAATCGCATAGCCACGCCATCGCGGACCGGTGATGGCGTGGCCTGCGATCGTGAAGGGTGAAGGCAAGGCGACGGCTGGACAAGACGTCTCGATCAGAAGACCGTAGACTAAGCGGCGAACGAGACGCCACCATCGTCCAGACGTGGCGCACAAGCTAAGCAATGGGAGAATTGCAATGAAGAAATCGGACGGAACCCTCGGGAAGAAAATCTCGCGGCGCAACGTATTGAAGGGCGGCGCAGCCGTCGCCGGCGTGACTGCGGTCACCGGATTCCCGATGGTGTGGGCTCAGAAGCTCAAGGACATCACCCTCAACCACACCGGCATGTCCTATTCGACCCTGCCGGACATCGCCAGGCAGGCGACCCAGGACCTCGGCTTCAAGGTCGAGATGTCGGTCGTCGACCATCCGGGCCTTCTGAACCGCCTCGTGCAGGATCCGACCTCGCTGGATATCGCCGACCTGGAGATCTGGCAGAGCAAGGTGGCGGTGCCGCAGGGCGTGCTGCAGGGCATCGAGATCGCCAAGATTTCCAACTGGGATCAGCTGACCCCGCTCTATACGGAAGGCGTCTTCGCCGGCAAGGAAGTGTCCCGCCAGGGTGACTCGCCCTTCGAGTTCATCTACCGCGACGGCAAGGATTCGAACAACTTCGCGAAGGGCAAGACGGACTTCGTCAACTTCGTTCCGGGCGTCTACAACGCCGACACGCTGGGCATCCGCCCCGATCTGGTCAGCCGTGAGATCACCAGCTGGGCCGATCTGATCTCGCCCGACTTCAAGGGCAAGACCGCAATCCAGAACATCCCGACCAACGGTATCATGGACGCCATGATGGCCTTTGAGGCGGCCGGCCTGCTGAAGTACGGCGACAAGGGCAACCCCACGCAGGAAGAGCTGAGCGCCACGATCGCCAAGCTGATCGAGCTCAAGAAGGACGGCCACTTCCGCGCCCTCTGGAATACCTTCGACGAGAGCGTGAACCTGATGGCCTCCGGCGAGGTGGTCATCCAGTCGATGTGGTCGCCTGCCGTCACCGCTGTCCAGACCCAGGGCATCAAGTGTGCCTACCAGCCGCTGAAGGAAGGCTATCGCGGCTGGGGCAACGGCCTGGCGATCCTGTCGCACGTCGACGGCCTCAAGCGCGACGCCGCCTACGAGTACCTTACCTGGTACAATTCCGGCTGGGTCGGCGGCTTCATCGCCAAGCAGGGCTACTACAGCTCCAACCCCAAGACGGCGATGGAAAACCTCACCGAGAACGAGCGCGGCTTCTTCTACGAGGGGAAGGCGGCAACCGCCGACATCACCAGCCCGACCGGCGAGAAGACCAACTCTGCCGGCGACGTGCGCGACGGCGGCTCCTACGAGGAGCGCTTCGCCAAGGTCGCCGTCTGGAACAACCTCATGGACGAGGCCGAGTTCCTCTACGCCAAGTGGAACGAGTTCAACGCGGCCTGATGTCTTTCTTCTCCTCGCCTGCGGGGAGAAGAGCCGGCAGGCAGGGGGGCGGCGCCCGGGTTCGACCGTTTGTGCTGCCCCTCATTCGGCCCGTCGGGGCCACCTTCTCCCCTGAACGGGGAGAAGGAAACGCATAACCCATCCCGGATCATGGAATGACGCCCACCCAAAATGCCGGAAAATCGTCCATAGCGCCGTACCTTCAGGTCGCGCCGCTGACGATCGTGCTGGTTCTCTTCTTCGTGGTGCCGGTGGCGCTGGTTCTGGTGGTCAGCTTCTTCCGCTACCAGATGCTGGTCGGAATTGTGCCGGACTTCACGTTCCGCAACTACGTTGACCTTCTCAGCAATCCAACCACCTGGACGCTCTACGGCTCCACGCTCAAATTCACCCTCATCGTCCTGGCCATCACGTTCGTGCTTGGCTTCTGGATCGCCTACTTCCTGGTCTTCCACGTGAGGAACCTGCTGACGGCGATCGGCCTCTTCCTCGTCTGCACTGTGCCGTTCTGGACGTCGAACATCATTCGCATGATCTCGTGGCGGCCGGTGCTCGGCACCGAGGGCCTGATCAACAGCGCGTTGCTCAAGCTTGGCGCGATCGACCAGCCGCTGCAGTGGCTGCTCTATTCGGACTTCTCCGTGGTAGTGGCCTACGTCCACCTGTTCACGCTGTTCATGATCGTGCCGATCTTCAACTCCATGGCGCGCATCGACAAGTCGCTGCTCGAAGCGGCCGTGGATGCCGGCGCGAGCCGGTGGGGCGTCGTCTGGAACGTGGTGCTGCCACTCTGCAAGACCGGCATCGCGCTCGGATCGCTGTTCGTGGTGACGCTGGTGATGGGTGATTTCTTCGTCGTCACCGTCATGAGCGGCGGCCTGTCCGGCTCCGCCACCTCCGGCATCTTCAATGACCTGCAGTTCCTCAACTATCCGCGTGCGGCGGCCAGTGCCGTCATCCTGCTGATCGTGGTGCTGCTCATCGCAACGGCGATCTTCCGCCTGGTCGACGTCCGCAAGGAACTGGTGAGGTAAGGCGATGTCTGCATCTCCATCCTACGGACCACGCCCCTGGACGTTCTACGTCCTGGCGCTCCTCTTCACCCTGTTCGTCGTCTTCCTCTACGGGCCGATGATCGCGGTTCTGATCCTGTCCTTCCAGGGACCGTCGGCGTCGCTGGTCTTCCCGCTGCGCGATCCCAGCCTGATGTGGTTCGACGAACTGTTCAATCCGCGTCGCGTCGGCGACGTGGCTGGTGCCTTCAACAGGTCGCTGCCACTGGCGCTCATCGTGATGGTGGTGACGGTGCTGATCTCGGTGACGGCGGGCTTCGCCTTCCGGCGCCGGTTCAGGGGCTCGAGCGCGATCTTCTACATGGCGATCGCCAGCCTGATCGTGCCCGGCCTGGTTCTGTCGATCGGCATCCTGGTGACGTTCCGTTACCTCGGGCTCTCGGCCTCTTGGTACACGTCGGCGTTCGGCGCTCACCTGTCATGGTCGCTGCCCTTCGGCCTGCTCATCATGTTCGCCGTGCTCGGCCGTCTCAACCCGTCCTACGAGGAGGCCGCCTACGATCTCGGCGCCTCGAAGTGGCAGACGGTCAAGGACGTCGTCGTGCCGATCGTGTTCCCGGGCATGATCGCGGTGGCTCTGTTCGGCTTCACGCTATCCTATGACGAGTTCCCGCGGAGCTGGCTCACCGTCGGCACCAAGAACACACTGCCACTCGAAATCTGGACGATGACGACCAACGTCACTTCGCCGGCCCTCTACGCGCTCGGCACGGTGACCACGGTGATCTCGTTCATCGTCATCGCGATCGCGCTTGGCTCGATCGTCCTCATTCAAAGAAAACGGTCGCGAGGGAAATGACTACGACAGCCACACGCACGGCGGCTACTGCCGCTTCGGCACAGGGCTCCGGCGAGATCCGCCTGGTGAACGTCACCAAGCAGTTCGGGAACTCCTATGCCGTCCGCGACATCAACCTGACCATCCCGCACGGCTCCTATTGCTGCCTTCTGGGGCCCTCGGGCTGCGGCAAGACCACCATCCTGCGCATGATCGCCGGCCACGAGACGCCAACCTCAGGCGAGGTCTGGATCGGCGACCAGATGGTGGTGGGCAAGCCGCCGGTCGAACGCGGAACCGCGATGATGTTCCAGAGCTACGCGCTCTTTCCGCACCTCACCATCCTGGATAACGTCGCCTTCTACCTGAAGATGCGCGGCGTCGGGAAAGAGGAGCGGCGGTCGCGCGCCGAAGACATGCTGCGTCGCGTGCAGCTCCATCACCTGCGCGACCGTATGCCCGCGCAGCTCTCCGGTGGCCAGCAGCAGCGCGTCGCCCTGGCGCGCTCGCTGATCACCAACCCCAAGGTGCTGCTGCTTGACGAGCCTCTGTCGGCGCTCGACGAGTTCCTGCGGCTGCGCATGCGCGGCGAGCTGAAGAGCCTTCAGAATGAACTGGGCATCACCTTCGTCCACGTCACGCACACCCAGCCGGAGGCAATCGCGCTCGCGGACATGGTGGTGGTGATGGACACCGGTCGCATCGATCAGGCCGACACCGCCAACATGATCTTCGACAAGCCGAAGACGCCTTACGTCGCGCGCTTCATGGGCGGCCAGAACGTCCTGACCGGCACCGCCACCAAGGGGCAGGGTGGACGTCTCCAGCTCAGGATGGCGGACGGTTCCGTCATTGAGGGGTCGTCGGGAGCCTTGGCCGACGGCACGAACGTTTCGGTTGCCGTGCGCCGCGACCGCATCGATCTTGCCCGCGGCGACGCGGTGCCCGCGGGCTCGGTGAATGCCGTGGCCGGCAAGGTATCGGCGACGGAGTACCAGGGCAGCTACGTCAAGGTGACGATCGACATTGGCGACGGTGACGAGTTCGTCGCCAACGTCTCGGACAGCGCCTATTTCCTCGATCCGGTCGACGTCGGCCACGCCGTCGTGGCGACGTGGAAGCCGGAGGCCGTCCACGTCCTCAGCAAGGTCGATACCGGCAAGGCGGGCGACCCATACCAGAATAATGGGCACTGAGGGTCCGGCGGACCGTACCGAGATTTAGCAACTGGCAGCCGGGGCGAGAGCGCCCCGGTCACCCTCGGGAACTTCCAGCGCGACGGCGGGCCGTCGTGGGAAGTTTCCGTTGTCAGTGAAGGGCTTCATGGCACCGCTTGATGTATCGCAAGACGCGTTTGGTGCCACGAGAGTATCAATCGACTTCCCGCGGCGTGTCAATGGAAGACGGCCGCGGGAATTGTGGGAGACGTGCATACCGTGAGCGACATCGATAACATTGCCGACCGCACCGGAGCAGGCATCGCGCTAGCCTATCGCAGTGGCGAGGCCGGGCCCGTCGCCGTCACGGAATGCCTGCTCGCACGCATCGAGGCGGCGAAGGAGGACCGCGCCTTCATCTCGGTTACCCCGGAACGCGCGCTGGCGGAGGCGAAGGCGGCCGAGGAACGGTACCGGGCTGGGCGACCGCTGTCGCCGCTGGATGGCGTCCCTGTCGCCTGGAAGGACCTGCTCGACGTGGCCGGGACGCGTACGACGGCCGGGTCGATCCTGTACAAGGACGGCCCTGTAAAGGACACGGACGCGACCTGCGTCGCCAACGCCACGGCGGCCGGCATGGTCACGCTCGGCAAGCTGAACATGACCGAGTTTGCGTATTCGGGCCTCGGCCTCAATCCGCATTTCGGCACGGCCTACAACCCTGTTGACCGTACCACGCCGCGCGCACCCGGCGGCTCGTCCTCCGGATCAGGTGTGGCGGTCGCATCGAGGCTCGCGCCGATTGCCGCCGGTACCGATACCGGCGGGTCCGTGCGCATCCCCGCGTCCTACAACGGCGTGGTCGGGTACAAGACCAGCAGCGGGAGGATCGACAAGACGGGCCTGATTCCGCTGTCTCGTACCTTTGACACCATCGGCCCTCTGGCTCGCTCCGTGGAGGACTGCATCCTCGCCGACATGGTGATGCGGGGCGCCGTGATGTCCCCGGTGCGCCGCGCCGATCTGGGCGGCCTCGTCCTGCTTGCCCCGACCCGCGTCGTGCTGGATGACGCCGACCCCCATGTCGTCGAGAACTTCGAGCGGTCCCTGCTGGAACTCGAGGCGCTCGGTGCGAAGGTGCGTCGGGAGCCTTTCGCCCCCCTGGAGGCGGCGATCAGGTTGACCGCCGAGCACGGCCCGCCGATCGCAGCGGAAGCGTACACCGAATATCACGAGATCGCGGACGGCGAGGACGGCAAGCGCATCGACCGCCGCGTGCTGTTCCGCATGCTCGGTGGCAAGCGCATGACTGCGCGTGACGTGGTGACGATCCAGCGGCGACGCGCGGAGCTGATTGCCGAGGCCACTGCAATCCTGGACGGCGCTCTGCTGGTCATGCCCACCACGCCGATCACCGCACCGGAGATCGCACCGCTCGAGGCGGATGACGACGTGTTCCACAAGACGAACCTGCTCACTCTGCGAAACACCACGCCGGCCAATATCCTCGACATGTGCGGCGTGGCCATGCCGAATGGGCGCGATGACAAGGGCCTGCCGACCAGCATCCTGGTTTCGGCGCCATGGGGCGAAGACGAGCGGTTGCTCGGTGCGGCGCTGGCGATCGAGCCGGTCGTCGGTTAGGGCTTTGCGCCGTCTCGATAGATCAAAAGGAGTAGACGATGTCCAACAACAAGCCTCGTTCCGAGCGTTTCGAGCGGGGGTTGAAGACCCGGCGCGAAGTGCTTGGCGCGGAATATGTGGACAGCTCACTGGAGAAGGCTGACGACTTCAACTGGGACATGCAGGTGCTCACCACCGAATGGTGCTGGGACGGAACCTGGAACCGGCCCGGGCTAGACCGCCGTTCGCGCTCGATCCTCAATCTCGGCATGATTGCCGCGTTGAACCGCCCGCACGAGCTCAAGCTGCACGTTCGCGGCGCCATCAACAACGGCCTCACCAAGGACGAGCTCAAGGAGATCTTCCTGCAGATCGGAACCTACTGCGGAGTGCCCGCGGCGCTGGATTCCTTCCGCGTGGCCAAGGAGGTTTTCAAGGAGATGGGCATTGACTGACCTGTCCAGGGAAGGACCGGTCGCCTTCATCGGGCTCGGCATGATGGGGCGGCCAATGGCCGCCCGTCTGGCCGCCGCAGGGTTCGACGTGCGGGGCGCCGATCCGGTGCCTGAGGCGCGGGAGGCTCTCGTCGATGCCGGCGGCAGGGCATTCGCGACGGCGCAGGAGGCGGCGGAGGGAGCATCGGTCGTCATCACCATGCTCCCCGACGGCAAGGTCGTCCGCGACGTGCTGCTCGGCTCCGGCGGGGCGGCGGACGTCTTGGCGCCAGGGGCGCTTGTCGTCGATATGAGTTCCTCGGCGCCGCTCGATACGCGCAGCCTCGCCGCGGACCTCGCCGCGCTCGGCATCTCGATGATCGACGCGCCCGTATCTGGCGGCGTGCGGCGCGTGCTCGACGGCACCCTTACGATCATGGTCGGCGGGGAGGCCGAGCCGATCGCCCGGGCGCAACCCCTGCTGGCCGCGATGGGCAAGGCGATCATCCCGACCGGCCCGATCGGCTCGGGACACGCCGTAAAGGCGCTGAACAACTACGTCTCCGCCGCCGGCCTGGCCGCCGCCTGCGAAGCGGTGCTGATCGCCGAGAAGTTCGGTGTGGATCCCGCCGTCCTGGTCGACGTGCTCAACGTCTCCACCGGCAAGAACAACTCGACGGAGGTGAAGCTCAAGCCCTTCATCCTGTCCGGCACCTTTGCTTCCGGCTTCTCAATGGCCCTGATGGCCAAGGACCTGCGCACCGCCGCCGACCTTGCCCGCGAACTCGGCGTCGGGGAGTCCGGAACGACGAGCGCCGCCGAACTCTGGGCAGCGGCTTCGGCGGCCCTCGGCAAGAGCGCCGATCACACCGAGATCCACCGCTATCTGATCCGGAACGATAACTAGCACTGGGAGGTTTTAACATGGCCCGTATCGTCAACACGGCCGCAGCGCAGATGGGACCGATCGCCAAGTCGGAGACCCGCAAGCAGACGGTGCGCAGACTGATCGAGTTGATGCGGGAGGCTAGGTCTAGGGGCGCCGAACTCGTCGTCTTCACGGAACTCGCGCTCACGACCTTCTTCCCGCGCTGGCTGATCGAAGACGAGGCCGAACTGGACAGCTGGTACGAGAAGGAGATGCCGGGGCCGGAAACCCAGCCCCTGTTCGACGAGGCCAAGAAGCTCGGCATAGGCTTCTGCTTGGGCTACGCGGAACTGGCGATGGAGGAGGGGCGCAAGCGCCGCTTCAACACCTCCATCCTCGTCGACCGTAGCGGCACGATCGTCGGCAAGTACCGCAAGGTCCATCTCCCGGGGCACGCCGAGCCGCAGCCGGGGCGTACCCACCAGCATCTGGAGAAGCGCTACTTCGAGCCTGGCAACCTCGGCTTTGGCGTCTGGCGCGCCTTCGGGGGCGTCATGGGCATGTGCATCTGCAACGACCGTCGCTGGCCGGAAACCTACCGCGTCATGGGCCTTCAAGGCGTCGAGATGGTCATGCTGGGATACAACACCCCCTATGACCACACGGGCCATAAGGACATCGACAGCTTGACGCAGTTCCACAACCATCTTTCCATGCAGGCGGGTGCCTACCAGAATGCGACCTGGGTTGTCGGCACGGCCAAGTGCGGCGTCGAGGAAGGTTCGAACATGGTTGGACAAAGCGCGATCATCGCGCCGTCGGGCGAGATCGTGGCGCAGGCCTGGTCGCTCGAGGACGAGATCATCACCGCGCGGTGTGACCTCGACCTCGGCAAGCGCTATCGCGAGACGATCTTCAATTTCGCCAAGCACCGGGAGCCGGAAGCCTATAGGCTGATCGTCGAACGGAAGGGCGCGATACCGCCGGCCGAGTGAGCCTTCGCCGGGGACCAGAACAAAAGGGAGCACGAGCATGTCGACAGTGATCAAGGGCGGGGAGATCATCGCCGCGGACCGCACCTATAAGGCGGACATCCTGATCGAGGGAGAGAAGATCAAGGCGATCGGGGATGACCTCAAGGGCGACAAGACGCTCGACGCCCAGGGCGCCTACATCATTCCCGGGGGTATCGACCCGCACACCCACCTCGAAATGCCCTTCATGGGCACCACGGCTGCCGAGACCTGGGAGAGCGGCACCTTTGCCGCGCTCTCGGGCGGTACGACGTTGGTGGTCGACTTCGTGATTCCGGGCCCGGACGGCATGATAGCCGCGCTGGACGACTGGGAGCGGCGGGCCGGCCGCTCGGCTTCCTCCGACTACTCGCTGCATATGTGCGTCAACGGCTGGTCGCAGAAGCACTTCGAGGAGATGGAGAAGGTCGTCGCGCGCGGCATCAACACCTTCAAGCACTTCATGGCCTACAAGGGCGCGCTGATGGTGAACGATGACGAGATGTTCGCGTCGTTCCAGCGCTGCGCCGCGCTTGGCGCCCTGCCGTTGGTGCATGCGGAGAACGGCGACATCGTCGCGGCCCTGCAGCAGAAGTACCTCGAGGCGGGGGTCACCGGACCGGAGGCGCACGCCTATTCGCGGCCCGTCGAGGTCGAGGGTGAGGCCACCAACCGCGCCATCATGATCGCGGACGCGGCCGGCGTGCCCGTCTACATCGTCCATACCTCCTGTGAGCAGGCTCACGAGGCAATCCGCCGCGCCCGCCAGAAGGGCATGCGCGTCTATGGCGAGCCGCTGATCCAGCACCTGACGCTGGATGAGGGCGAGTACCAGAACAAGGACTGGGACTACGCCGCGCGCCGCGTGATGAGCCCGCCCTTCCGCGACAAGAGCCACCAGGATTCGCTGTGGGCCGGTCTGGCCGCGGGTTCGCTGCAGGTTGTCGCCACCGACCACTGTGCCTTCACGACGGAGCAGAAGCGCCTCGGCAGGGACAACTTCGTCAAGATCCCCAACGGCACGGGCGGTCTCGAGGACCGTATGCCGGTGCTGTGGACCAAGGGCGTCGAGACCGGCCGTCTCACCCCCAACGAGTTCGTCGCGGTGACCTCGACCAACATCGCCCAGATCCTCAACATCTACCCGCAGAAGGGCGCCATCCTGCCGGGTTCGGATGCCGACCTCGTCGTCTGGGATCCCAAGCTGTCGAAGACGATCTCGGCCGCAAACCAGAAGTCGATCATCGACTACAACGTCTTCGAGGGCATGAAGGTCAATGGCCTGCCGCGCTACACCCTGTCGCGCGGCGAGGTGGTCTGGTCGCACGGCCAGAACTCGCAGCCGCAGCCCGGCCGCGGCCGGCTGGTCAAGCGCAAGCCGTTCCCGGCGGTGAACAAGGCGCTCTCGGTGTGGAAGGAACTCACCGCGCCGCGCGCCGTCACCCGCTCGCCCGAGCACATGCCGATCGGCGTGTGACGAAACTGTCGGGCGGCCAACGCGCCGCCCGACCAACTCTCAAATCTCCGGAGAAGACATGGCAGAGACCATCCTGCTGACCGGCGCCGCCGGTCTTATCGGACGCCATTTGCATCGCATGCTGCGCGAGCGGGGCGACACCGTCATCGCGATCGACCGGCAGGCGGCGCCGGACGTCCTGCCATGCGATCTCTCGGAGGTTCACCGGCTCTACGAACTTGCCGGCAACGCGACCGCCGTCCTGCACTGCGGCGCGATCTCTGGTCCGATGGTGGCGCGCGACAACCCATACCTGATCGTCGAGTCCAATATCATCGGCACTGCCAACATCGTCGAGCTGGCGCGGGTGAAGCGCATGCGCCGCGTGGTCTACTGTTCGTCGGTCAGCGCTTTCGGGAGCACGCCGGAGGGCATGGACCTCGTGCCCGAGGATGTCGTGCTGCGCCCGAGCAGCGTCTATGGCGCTAGCAAGGTTGCGGGCGAGGCGCTGCTGGAGGGCTATCGCCAGCAGCACGGTGTCGACAGCGTGGCCCTCCGGCCGGGCTGGGTCTACGGTCCCGGCCGCACCACCGATTGCGCCATCCGCACCATGATCGAGGATGCGCAGGCCGGACGGCCGACGCACTTCCCCTTCGGCCGCGCCTTCTACCGGCAGTACGTGCATGTCGAGGATGTCTGCGCGGCGATTCTGCTCGCGCTCGACGCCAGGACGCTTCACCGCCGCAGCTACACTATCACCGGCGGCAGCTATTGCACGCTGTCTGAGGTCGCAGAGATCGTGCGCAAGGTGTTTCCGAACGCGGTCATCGAGATGGGTGCGGGCTCTGATCCGGTCGATGACGTGCAGGCGCGCTTCGACATCTCTGCCGCCGAACGTGATCTGGGCTACCGCCCGCGCATCTCGCTCGAGGAAGGCATCCGCGCCTACGGGGCCTGGCTGGCGGCGCGCCGCTGAGCGCGGCCAGGCTTTCGATCTTAAAGGAAAGGGGCGGGGACGCCGCCCAACGGAAAGCACGGCGCGATGGAATCGCGCCGTGCAGTGCGGGTGTTACTCGCCCTTGACCTTGGCCACGTCCTCGGCGCTGATCTCGCCGACAGTGGTGACCTCGCCGTTCTGGATCCGCCACAGGCGGAACGGGCCGGTGATGTCGCCGTTCTTGTCGAAGCTGACCGGGCCGATCACACCCTCGTACTTGACCGGCTTGCCTTCCTTGATGAGGGCCAGCGCCTTGGCGAACTCCTCCTTGCCCGCATGGATCGGGGTCGCACCTTCGGCAGTGACCTCGCGGATCGCATCCTTGATCGCCGCCGACTCGCCCTTGCCGGCCTTGGCGACGGCGAGCGCGACGATGGCGCCGGCATCATAGGAGCGGTCGGCAGCCGGCGCGTCGGCCTTGATGCCGCCCGAGAACTCCTCGAAGCCCTTGTAGAAATATTCGGTCGAGGCCGTCGGCGCCGTGCCCGAGGAGGTGCCGTATGCGTCGTTGAGGTACTGCGGACCCACCGCCGAAATGAACTCGGCTGCGTTCATGCCGTCATTGAGCAGGAACTTGGCCGGGCCGCCGCCGGAAATCCAGGCGCGCGCGATGGTCGCGCCGTCCACGGGGTAGGAGATGAGGTAGAGCGCCTCCGGGTCGCCCTCCATCGCGGCATTGGCCTCGGCGGTATAGCTCGACTGCTTCTCGTTGTACGGCGTGATGCCAGTGATCTCGCCGCCGAGCTTTTCGAAGGCCTTCTTGAACTCCTTCACCATGTTCACGCCGAAGTCGTTGTTGACGTGAATGATGGCGAGCTTCTTGAGGCCCTGGTCGATCGCGTATTTCGCGGCCGCGGTGCCCTGCAGTGCGTCGGAGGTGATGGTGCGGAAGAACACGCCGTTGGTCTTGCCGTCCTCGGCGAGCGTCGTGAGCGTGGGCGAGGTCGATGCAGGCGAAACCTGGACGACGCCGGCCGGTGCGGTCACCGAGGTCAGGATCGGGATCGAGATCGGCGAGATGATGCCACCGATGATGACCGGTACCTTCTTGATGTTCACGAGCTGCGTCGCCTGGTCGACGGCGACGTTGCCCTGGCTCTGGCTGTCGCGCGTGTCGAGCACGATCTTGCAGCCGTCGCCGAAGCCTCCCGCCTCGTTGAAGTCGCGGACAGCCATCTCGACCGCCTTCGCGCCGGCCTGGCCGTAGGCGCCGGCCGGTCCGGTGAGCTCCATCACCACGCCGACCGTCACGTCGCAGTCAGCGGCCGCCGCCGGCAGAGCGCCGAACAGGGCAAGCATCGAGCTCGCCAGCAAAATCCTCTTCATATCTGGTCCCCCTGGGTACTGGTTGGTGTCTACGCGGGTCCCTCCGGACCCATCGTTTCGCCTCACTGTCCGACAACCGACGGCGTTTGGGAAGCACCGCGGTCGTCGTTGAGATTGTATTTCATGATCCGGCCGTGCCGGCCGTTACGGTCACGCTCGAGCGTGTAGACGTCGCCTTCGAGCGGGGTGCTCCTCGCCAGCACCGCGTCGATCGCCGCCAAGTCCTCGGCGTCCAGCGCGACGCTGCCGATCGCGAGGTTCTGCGGCAGGTGCGAGCGGTCGCGCGCCCCGACGATCACGGCCGCGACCTGAGGTCGCGGCAGCACCGCCGCACTCGCCACCGTGGCGACGTCGGTTCCGTGCCTGTCGGCGATGGTCCGCAGCGTGCGCAGCAACTCCTGGAACAGCTCCCAGCCGCCCCAGTCCTCGATGATCAGCCGGTACTTCGTCAGCGAGCGGTTCTCGTCGCCGCCGGACGGGGCCGCCCTTCCGAGCCAGCGGTCGCTGAGGAATCCACCCGCAACGGTCCCGTAGCAGAGCAGGGAGACATCGTGCTTGCGAGCGAGTTCCACCAGCGAACGTTCCGGCCGCCGGTCGAGTAGGGAATACTGCACCTGCATCGACACCAGCGGCACGCCGGCCTCAATCATGGCGGCGACGTGCTCGGTGTCGAAATTGGTGCCCCCGATATTGGCGATCTTCCCCGCCTGACGCAGCTCCTCGAGCCACAGCACGGTGTCGAGCCAGCGTGGCTCCGCATAGTCCCACCAGTGGAACTGCACGAGGTCGAGCCGTTCCATGCCTAGGCGCGTGAGCGAGCGGTCGATGATCGCCTCGACGTCGGCCTTGGTGATGCGGCTCAGGATGTCGAGATCCGGCACGAACTTCGTGTGAACGCGAATCCGGGCGAGCGCCTCGCTGCCCCGCATCCTGCCGTATTCGGCGCGGAAGCGACCGATCGTCTCCTCGACGCCGGTATAGATGTCGGCGCAGTCGAAGGTCGTGATGCCCGCATCCGCATAGGCGCAGAGGTCGGCGACCGGGTCGTCGCTGCGTGTCGGTCCGTGTCCGGCGGAGAGCTGCCAGTTGCCGCGGATCACCCGCGAGATGGAGTAGCCGGGGCGAAGTTCGATCTGCTGCATTGGGTTTCGTTACTTTTCTGGGAGCGGCACCGCGGTGGTCTCGGCATGCGAGAAACGGCGCTTGTTCAGGCGGATGATGCGCAGCCGCGTCGAGCAGTTCGGGTCGGGGCAGGCGACCTCCGCGTCCGTGCTCATCCAGTCATTGGGATGCGTCTGGCGCTGCTTGGCCGCCAGCAGCGGCAGCACGGATGCCAGCGAGTAGATGGAGATGCCCTGTCCGGGCGGCAGGTGCAGCATCTCTCCGCGCAGCTCGAACCAGTCGCCGGGTTTCGCCCCGCAGTAGATCGGCCCGCCGGGCGGTGCCACCACCTCCACCCGGAGGTCGTAGAGCTCGAAGCTGTCGTCTGTTCGCTTTGCCGTGGTGTCGATCAACGGATTGGGCCTTGCGCGAAGTGCGACGGTTTCTCTATTGGCATTTGCCGCGCTTGCAAAGCTTGATGCCGGCGCAATTCCGTCCGAGTTCGATGTCTCACCAACCACCAGACCCAGCGAACGCGTCAGCCCGCCCGCTCCTCGAAGCGCAGGATGTCGTCTGCTCCTTCGGCGGCCTGCGTGCGGTCGACGGCATGTCGATGAAGCTCGCCGCTGGCGAGATCGTCGGGCTGATCGGACCGAACGGGGCCGGCAAGACCACGTTCTTCAACCTTCTCGCCGGCAGCCTGAGGCCGGATTCGGGGCGGATCCTCGTCGAGGGGACGGACGTTTCGCATGAGTCCGCCGACCGGCGGATTCGTCGCGGCGTCGCCCGCACCTTCCAGATCCCGCGGCCCTTCCGCGAGATGACCGTGCTTGAGAACGTGCTGACCGGCGCGCAAAAGCAGGCGGGCGAGGGGATTCTGGCCAACTTCCTCCGCGCGGGGCGTGTCCGCAAGGAAGAGCACGACGCCGTCGAAAAGGCGCGCGAACTGCTTGACTTCACAACCCTCTCGCGGCTCGCCGGGGAGCCCGCCGCCGTACTGTCCGGAGGCCAGCGCAAGCTGCTCGAGCTCGCCCGGGTGTTGATGGCCGACCCGCAGGTGTTGCTGCTCGACGAGCCCGCTGCCGGCGTCAATCCGTCACTGCTGGAGCTCATCATCGATCGCGTGCGGGAATTGCATCGGCAGGGCCGCACCATTCTGCTCATCGAACACAACATGGACATGGTGTCGCGCCTCTGCGACCGTGTGCTGGTGATGGCCGAAGGGCGCCTGCTTGCCGAAGGGACGCCGTCCGACGTGCTTGCGCGGGCCGATGTCGCCGAAGCCTATCTCGGTCAGGTCGCGGCGTGAGCGGGGGCAACGCAGTTCCGGCGCTCGACGTCGAGGGATTGGTCGCGGCCTACGAAGCGGACCTGCCGATTGTGCGCGGCGTGGACCTGCGCGTCAGGCGCGGCGAGCTGGTGACGCTGCTCGGGCCGAACGGCGCCGGCAAGTCGACGCTGGTCAAGGCGATCGCGGGAACCGCGCCGATCCTGGCCGGAACGGTGCGTCTGGACGGAACGCCGATCGAGGCGCTGCCGGTCCACGAGAAGCTGGCGCGCGGCCTCGGCTTCGTGCCGCAGACGGAGAACATCTTCGCCAGCCTCTCGATCGAGGAGAACCTCGAGCTCGCCGCAGACCGCCTGCCGCGCAACGCACGCCGCGCGCGTCTCGCCGAGGTCACGGCACGCTTTCCCGACCTGGCGCGCGAGCCGCGCCGCCGTGCCGGCGCTCTGTCCGGCGGCCAGCGCCAGATGCTGGCGATCGCCCGCGCGCTCATAGCCAATCCGGCCGTCCTCCTGCTCGACGAACCCTCCGCCGGCCTGTCGCCGAAGATCGTCGGCGAGGTCTTCAACGAATTGCAGGCGCTCAACCGCGCCGGGGTCACCATCGTACTCGTCGAACAGAACGTGCGCGCCGCGCTCGCCATCGCCACGCGCGCGCTGATCCTCGTCGAGGGCCGCATCGCCCACGAGGGCGAGCCGCGGGCGCTGCTCGCGGACGACACGGTTGCGCGCCTCTATCTCGGACACCGGACCGAGGTCACGTCATGATCGCCCAGGCCATTCTCGACGGTCTCATCAACGGAGCGGTGATCGGCCTCGGCGCCGTCGGCGTGACGCTGACCTATTCGATACTCCGCTTCGCCAACTTCGCGCATGGCGAACTGGTATCCTGGGGCGCCTATTTCGCCTTCCTGGTCAACATCGCGCTCGTGTCGGTGTTCGTCGGTCTCGGCAACCCGATCGCGCCGTTCTCCTTCGGCTGGTCGCTGCCGATCTCGCTCGTCGGCGCGATGCTTCTGGCGGCCGCGCTGGCGCTTCTCGTCGACGCGCTTCTGTTCGGGCCGCTGCGCCGACGCAACAGCGCGGTCATCATCCTGGTGATGGCGAGTTTCGGCGCCGCGCTGGCGCTGCGGAACCTGCTCGAATTCATCTTTACCTCCGCGCCGCTCTACTTCCACTCGTCGCTGCAGATCGCCATGCGCTTTCCGGGTGGCGTGCGCGCCACGCCTGATCAGCTTCTCGCCATCGGCGCAGGCCTGGTCATCGCGATCGTCCTTCACGTCTTCCTGACGCGCACGCCGACCGGCCGCGCCATGCGGGCGGTTGCCGAGAACCCGCAGCTCGCGGGCGTCGCCGGCATCGACGTGCGGCGCGTCATCAGGACGGTCTGGATGCTGGGCGCCGCCCTTGCCGCGGTCGCCGGTGTTTTCTCCGGTCTTCTCGTGCAGATCCGTCCGCAGATGGGCCTGGACCTGCTGCTGCCGCTCTTCGCCGCCTCCATCCTCGGCGGTATCGGCAGCGTGCCAGGGGCAATGCTGGCCGGCATTATCGTCGGCCTTGGCGAGGCCTTCGCCGTCCGCCTCGTCGGCGCGGAATGGCGCTCGGCGGTGGCCTTCGTCGTGCTGGTCGCGGTGCTTCTCCTGCGCCCGCAGGGCCTGTTCGGAGCGGGGAAGGGGAGCCGCGCATCATGATGCTCGACCTGCTTTCCTACCTCGCATTCTTCATGACGATGGCGCTGTCCTACGCCATCATCTGCCTCGGCCTGAACGTGCAGTGGGGGCAGACGGGGCTCTTCAACGTCGGCGTCGCCGGCTTCGTCGCGGTCGGCGCCTATACATCGGCACTGCTGACGACCCCGGAGGTCGCCGACCGTGTCGGCGGGTTCGGCATGCCGACCGTCGTCGGCTGGCTCGGCGCCGCGCTGGCATCCGGGCTGGTCAGTCTCGCGGTCGGGGCGCTCACCATTCGCCTGCGGGCTGACTACCTCGCGATTGCGACCTTCGGTTTCGCCGTCGTCGTCCAGCTATGCGCGCTCAACCTCGAGGGGCTGACCGGCGGCCCGTTCGGCATCGGCTTCATCCCGCGTCCCTTCGCGGAGCTCGCCGGGCAGCCGTTGCTCTTCAGCCTCCTCAATCTCGGCCTCATGGTCGTGCTGGTCCTTGGCGTCTACCTCGCGCTCGAGCGCCTGCTCGCGAGTCCGTGGGGCAGGGTTCTCCGCGCCATCCGCGAGGACGAGACGGCCGCGATCGCGCTCGGCAAGCCGGCGGTGCGGTTTCGCCTCCAGGCCTTTGCGCTGGGCGGCGCCATCATGGGGCTGGCCGGCGCGGCGCAGGGCCACTTCATCGGCTTCATCGCACCCGAGAACTACGTCCCGACCCTGACCTTCCAGGTCTGGGCGATGCTGATTGTCGGAGGCTCGGGCAACAATTGCGGCGCGATCCTCGGCGCTGTCGTCGTTTGGGCGCTGTGGGCGCTGTCCGGCATGGCGATCAGCGGCGTCCTGCCCTCCGGCTGGCAGGCGCGCGCCGCCGCTCTGCAAATCGCGCTGATCGGCGTCGGCTTGTGCCTGATCCTGGTGCTGCGTCCGCGCGGACTGCTGGGTGAGCGCCGCACCGTCTCGCGCCACCTGCTGCGACTGCCGACCGCCGGTTCCCCGATCGTGAAATCCCCTGCAGGCGAGGCAAAGGATGGCTGACGTCCCCCAACGCGCAACACTCGGCACGCTCGATATCAGCCGACTGGTCTGCGGGCTCTGGCAGGTCGCCGACCTGGAGAAGGACGGCACCACGCTCGATCCCGACCGCTCCGCCGACGCGCTTGAGGCTTACGCCCGCGCCGGCTTCGACACCTTCGACATGGCCGACCACTACGGCAGCGCCGAGATCATCACCGGCCGGCTGCTCGCCCGCTTTACTGGCGACAAGCGCCCGCTCGCCTTCACCAAATGGTGCCCAGAACCCGGCCCGATGACGCCGGAAGTGGTGCGCGCTGGCGTGACCGAGCGGCTCACCCGCCTCGGCGTCGAGCGAATCGACCTCCTGCAGTTCCACTGGTGGAGTTTTGAGCATCCGGCCTGGCTCGATGCGCTGCACGAGATGAACCGCCTGCGCGAGGAAGGCCTGATCGCAAATCTCGGCGTCACCAATTTCGACGCCGCGCATCTGGCACTGGCGCTTGCCGACGGCATCCCGCTGGCGTCCAACCAGGTGTCGTTCTCGCTCATCGACCGCCGTGCAGCCGGTCCTCTCTCGGAACTCTGCGCCAGGACCGGGGTGAAGCTGCTCGCCTATGGCACGCTGCTCGGCGGCTTCCTCTCCGAAAAGTGGCTTGGCAAGCCCGAGCCGGAAAGCATCCCCGACTGGAGTCGCTCGAAATACAAGCGCTTCATCGACACGGCGGGCGGGTGGCAGCCCTTCCAGGACATTCTCGCCGCCGCCGACCGGATCGCGCGCAAGCACGGCGTCTCGGTCTCGAACGTGGCCTCGCGCTGGGTCCTGTCCCATCCGGCGGTCGCCGCGACCATCATCGGCGCGCGCGTCACCGAGAGCGAGCACCGCGGCGACAATCTCAACGTCTTCCGTTTCGACCTGGACGCAGAGGACCGTGCATGGCTGGAAGAGGCGTTCGCCGCCACACGGCCGATACCCGGCGATTGCGGCGACGAGTACCGCCAGCCACCCTTCCTGACTGCCTCCGGGGACCTGAGCCACCATCTGTCCTCGATTCCCTCGGCCTATGAGGTGGTGCACGATACCAATGGCCGCTCTCGCGTCTCGTCAGGAAGCGTCTGGGAACCCATCGCCGGCTACAGCCGCGCGGTGCGGGTGAACAACCGAATCCACGTGTCGGGCACCACCGCCACCCACGGCGACAACCGCGTGGTCGCGCCGGGCGATGCCGGCGCGCAGACCACCTACATCCTCGACAAGATCATCGCCGCCGTGTCGGCGCTCGGTGGCACGAAGGAGGACATCGTGCGGACGCGCGTCTATCTCAGCGATGCTGACGACTGCGAAGCCGTCTCGCGCGCCCACGGCCGCATCTTCGGGCCCATTCGCCCGGCGAACACCCTGCTCGAGATCTCGCGGCTCGTCGGCGACTACAAGGTGGAGATCGAGGCGGAGGCGGAGCTTCCGAACGGGTGAGGGGGTAGCGCGGCGGGCGATGCTGGCTCCTGCGGGAAGCAGGAGAGCCGTGTCTCAAGACGATCTGGTGTGCAGCCGTCCCTCATAGTCACGCTTGCCGAGAAGCTGTCCGTGTCTACTGGTTGATCTCCGGCTCGACCAGCTTCGCCAGCTTGAGAAGGCTGTCCTGCCAGCCGAGATAGCAGGCTTCGCGCGGAATGATGTCCGGGATACCGGTCTGCTCGATGTGCATCTCGGTGCCGACCGACACGGCCTTCAGCGTAATGGAGACGGTCATCTCGTCCGGCAGGTTCGGGTCGTCGAAGCTGTCCGTGTAGACCAGGCGTTCGCCAGGGACGAGTTCCTTGTAGACGCCACCGAAGGAGTGGCTGTGCCCGGTCGTGAAGTTGCGGAACGACATGCGGTGCGTGCCGCCCACCTTCGCGTCGAGATGGTGCACGGTGCAGACGTAGCCGTAGGGTGGGAGCCAGCTTGCGACCGCATCGGGCTCGATGAAGGCCCGGTAGACCTTTTCCGGCTTGGTGGCCAGAACGCGGTGCAGGGTGACGGTGCTGGGCATGTCGTTTCCTCTCGTTATTCTCTGCCCCAAGGACGAGGGGCAGCCGCCCGTTCCGACACCGACTTGCACTTTTCCCGCGAAGAACCCGTTCGCCGGCTCGCGGTCACTCGGCCACCATCGCGTCCGTCACCTCGCGGCCCGTATGGCGCGGGACGATGAGGCGAGAGAGGTCGAAGCCTTGGCGGCGGGCTTCGGCGAGAAAGACTTCCCGGATATCCGGGGCGAGGTCCGGGCTGCGCGCCAGCAGCCAGAGATACTTCCGGTCCGGCGTGCCTACGAGGGAGACCCGGTAATCCGGATCGAGCTTGAGTACCCAGTAGTCGCCGCTGGTGAAGGGGATCCAGCGGATGAACTTCGGCAGGAACGTCACCTTCAGCCGCGACTTGCCCTCATCGACCGGGACAGCCTCGCCGATAGCCTGAGAGGGTTCGCCATCCTTGTCAAAGCAGCGATTGTCAACGCGGATCGTGCCGCTGTCGTTTAGGGAATAGCGCGCCGTGATGTCCGTCGCCGTCTCGTCCTCGTATTTCAGCGGCAGCCGGCAGAGCTCGTACCACTTGCCGAGGTAGCGGTTCAGGTCCAGCGAGGGGATGGCTGTGACGGTCACGGTGTCGTTCATTGCGTTCTCCTGTGTGCGGGGACTGCAATTCCCGCGCCCCCGCATCGGTTCCCCAAGGCTGTCACGAGAGTGTGGGACCGAGAAGGCGCAACAATGGCAGATCGATCTGCCACCTTCTGTCCAAGAAGCTGCTAGCATCGACAGCGCTGCCGCAGGCGTCCGGTCTCCGTTGCGATTCGGAGCCGCCGTCCGCTTGGCGCCTGTGGGAAACAGTCGAGCCCGGAGGTTCCCGTGCCCATCATCCGAAGCGCCGTTTCGACGTCCTCCGAGACGTTCCGCGCCAATGCCGAGCATATGCGTGGCCTGATCGCGGACATCGCCGAAAAGGCCGCGATCGTCAGCCTTGGCGGGCCGGAGGAGGCGCGGCAGCGGCATCTGGCCCGCGGCAAGCTGTTGCCCAGGCAACGCCTCGCGCAACTGCTCGACACCGGCTCGCCCTTCCTCGAGATCGGCCAGTTCGCGGCGTGGGGCATGTATGGCGAGACGATCGCTTCGGCCGGGATGATCGCCGGGGTAGGGCGCGTCGAGGGTCGCGAGGTGATGGTGGTGGTCAACGACGCCACCGTGAAGGGCGGCACCTACTATCCCGTCACAGTAAAGAAGCACCTGCGGGCCCAGGAGATCGCACGCGAGAACAACCTGCCCTGCATCTATCTCGTCGATTCCGGCGGCGCGAACCTGCCCAATCAGGACGAGGTGTTTCCGGACCGGGAGCATTTCGGCCGCATCTTCTATAACCAGGCGACGATGAGCGCCGCGGGCATTCCGCAGATCGCCTGCGTGATGGGGTCCTGCACCGCGGGCGGGGCCTATGTGCCCGCCATGGCCGACGAATCGGTCATGGTGCGCAACCAGGCGACGATTTTCCTCGGCGGCCCGCCGCTGGTGAAGGCCGCGACCGGGGTGGACGTCACCGCCGAGGAGCTCGGCGGCGCCGACGTCCACACGCGGCAATCCGGCGTCGCCGACCACTACGCCCAGAACGACGAACACGCGCTCGCCATCACGCGCCGCATCGTGCGCAACCTGAACCGGGTGAAGCCGGCGCAGCTGGAGGTTCGCGAGCCGCGCCCGCCGCTGCTCGACCCATCTGAAATTGCAGGGATCGTTCCAGTCGACACGCGGATACCCTACGACGTGCGCGAAATCATCGGGCGCATCGTCGACGGCTCGGAGCTCGACGAGTTCAAGCAGAACTACGGGACGACGCTGGTTACGGGCTTCGCCCACATCCACGGCATGCCCGTCGGGATACTCGCCAACAATGGGGTGCTGTTTTCCGAAAGCGCGCTGAAGGGGGCGCACTTCATCGAACTGTGCACCCAGCGCAAGATCCCGCTGCTGTTCCTCCAGAACATCACGGGCTTCATGGTAGGCCGCAAATACGAGGCGGGCGGCATCGCGAAGGACGGGGCGAAGCTCGTCACCGCCGTGGCGACGGCGAAGGTGCCGAAGGTGACGGTCATCATCGGCGGCTCGTTCGGCGCCGGCAACTACGGCATGTGCGGTCGCGCCTTCTCGCCGCGCTTCCTGTGGATGTGGCCAAATGCCCGCATCTCGGTGATGGGCGGGGAGCAGGCGGCGACGGTACTCGCCTTGGTCAGGCGCGAGGGCATCGAGCGCAAGGGCGGAACCTGGAGCGCCGAGGAAGAGGCAGAGTTCCGCAGGCCGATCCTGGAGAAGTACGAGCGCGAGGGCCATCCTCTCTACTCCTCCGCGCGGCTCTGGGACGACGGCATCATCGATCCGACGAAGACGCGGGAGGTCGTGGCGCTCAGCCTCTCGGCGGCCCTCAACGCCGAGATCGAGGACAGCCGGGCCGGCGTCTGGAGGATGTGAAGATGACGAGCCTGTTCTCGAAGATCCTCATCGCCAACCGCGGCGAGATCGCCTGCCGGGTGATCCGCACGGCCCGCCGCATGGGCATCCGAACCGTCGCGGTCTATTCCGACGCCGACGCCCGGGCGCTGCATGTCGAAAGCGCCGACGAGGCCGTCCACATCGGCCCTTCTCCCGTTACTGAAAGCTACCTCCGGGCCGATCGCATCATCGCGGCGGCCAGGGAGACGGGCGCCGAAGCAATTCATCCCGGCTACGGCTTCCTCTCCGAAAACCCCGATTTCGTCGAGATGGTCGAAGCCGCCGGCCTAGTCTTCATCGGCCCATCCGCCGCCTCCATCCGTGCCATGGGGCTGAAGGACGCCGCCAAGCGCCTGATGGAGAACGCTGGCGTGCCCGTCGTTCCGGGTTACCACGGCGAGGAGCAGGACCCCGACCTGCTTGCGGCGAGCGCGGAGGCCATCGGCTATCCGGTGCTCATCAAGGCGCGCGCTGGCGGCGGCGGCAAGGGGATGCGGCGGGTCGACCGCGCGGAGGATTTCGCCGAGGCGCTGGCCTCCGCCCGGCGCGAGGCGAAGCCTGCCTTCGGCGACGATCGCGTGCTGGTGGAAAAATATGTCGAGAAGCCGCGCCACATCGAGGTGCAGGTCTTCGGCGACCGCCACGGCAATGCGGTGCACCTGTTCGAGCGAGACTGCTCCGCCCAGCGTCGCCACCAGAAGGTGATCGAGGAAGCGCCGGCGCCCGGCATGACCGCCGAGATGCGCCGCGCCATGACTGACGCCGCCGTCAAGGCGGCGCTTGCGATCGACTACGCTGGCGCGGGCACGATCGAGTTCATCGTCGACGCCTCAGAGGGTCTGCGCCCCGACCGCTTCTGGTTCATGGAGATGAACACGCGGCTGCAGGTCGAACATCCCGTCACCGAGATGGTGACCGGCTTGGACCTGGTCGAATGGCAGATCCGGGTCGCCGCCGGCGAGCGCCTGCCGCTCCGGCAGGATGAGATCCGCCTGGACGGCCACGCCTTCGAGGCGCGGCTCTATGCGGAGGACGCGGCCAAGGGTTTTCTCCCCGCCACCGGAACGCTGCACCGCCTGTCCGTTCCCACCGCGGGAACAGATCTGCGCATCGAGACCGGCGTGCGGGAAGGCGACACCATATCCCCCTATTACGATCCGATGATCGCCAAGATCGTGACCCGGGGGAGCGACCGCAAGGAGGCTCTCGACAGGCTGGTGGCGGCCCTTCGAGAGACGTGGGTCGCCGGCTCCATTGTGAACACGGCATTCCTTGCCGCGCTTGCCCACGACCCGGATTTCGCGGCGGGCGACGTGGATACCGGGCTGATCGGCCGCAAGCAGGCCGTGCTGACCGCATTGCCGCCCGCGCCTGTCGAGGCGGTCGGGCTGGCCGCGCTCGCCGTGGCCGGGCTGCCCATTTCCAGGTCGTCCGATCCGTGGGCACAGCTCACCGGCTATGCGCATTTCGGCAGGCTGGCGAAGCAGGTGTCGCTGGGCGAGGACGGCGCCATGAAGGTCCTGGTCGCGCCGGAGACCGGCGGAGGCTGGTCGGTCGACGTGGAGGAACAGAATATACGGTTCTCCCCCCAAAGGCTGGAGAAGGGCCTTGCGACCGTCGTTCGCTGGCCAAGCCATGTGACGGTGTTCACGGGCGCCATTCCCTACACCTTCGCCGTCCGTGATCCGCTCGATGCGGCGGCCGATGCGGAAGCCGCCGCGGGCAGCCTGCGTGCGCCGATGCCGGGTCTGGTCAAGCTCGTGCGCGTCGGGGTCGGGGCGAGCGTCAGGAAGGGCGAGGCGCTGCTGATCCTCGAGGCGATGAAGATGGAACATACCGTCGCCGCCCCGCACGACGGCGTCATTGCGGACATCGCGGCGGAAGGCGTCCAGGTCGATGGCGACGCCGTGCTGGTGCGGTTCGCGGAAGAGACAGGGGGACAGTGATGGCCGGGCTCTATCTTGAGGAGTTCGAGGTCGGCATGGTGATCCGCCACCCGATCCGGCGAACCATCACCGAGAGCGACAACATGATGTTCTCGATGATGACGATGAATCCGCAGCCGCTGCACATCGACTTCGACCATGCGGAAAAGTCCGAATGGGGGCGGCCGCTGGTGAACTCGCTGCTGACGCTGGGCGTGATGATCGGCATCTCGGTGCACGACACCACGCTGGGCACGACGGTCGGTAACCTCGGCATGACCGACACGGTGTTTCCCCACCCCGTGTTCCACGGCGACACGCTGCGGATTGAGACCGAGGTGAAAAGCCTGCGGGAATCCCGATCGAAGCCGGATCGCGGCATCGTCGAATTCGAGCACCGCGCCTTCAACCAGCACGACATCCTCGTCGCCCGCACCGTCCGCCAGGCCATGATGCTGAAAAGGCCGGCGTGAGGCGGGGTTCTACGCCTCGGGTCGGAGCCGGGTGCTGCAGAATGCGCGAAGGCGGGCCGAGAATTCAAAATAGGCGCTGCTGGGAGATGAACTAACCAGAATTTCTGGTAATATTGTTACCCTATGCTCCCCGGGAGGAGCGCCGTCGTGGAACGCAGGTTCGCTGCCGTCCTTGCGGCTGACATGGTCGGCTACAGTCGCCATGTTGAGCAGGCCGAGGAGCAGGCTGTCTCGTTGCTCCACGACCACATGCTTCTCATCGGACAGTGTGTCGAGACGCACCGCGGGCGCGTCTTCGGCGGTGCGGGGGACAGCCTCGTCGCCGAGTTCAACAGTCCCGTTGAGGCCATAAGATGCGGGCTTGATATCCAGGGCGCCATAGAGGCGGAAAACGCCAATCTGCCTGCCTCTGACCGGATGCGATTTCGTGTCGGAATCCATGCCGGCGACGTCGTGGTCGACGGCGGCCTGTTGCAAGGCGAGGTGGTCAATATCGCCGCGCGGATCCAGGCGCTGGCGCCGCCCGGAGGCGTACTCGTTTCCGAAGACGTTTACCGTCACGTGCGGCGGGTGCTGAAGTTCGAGTTCGAAGACGAGGGCGAACGTCGGCTCAAGAACATCGCCATTCCGGTTCGACTATATGAGGTCCACACCAAACCTGCTCCGTGGGTCCACCGATATATCAGCCGCTTTGGCCGCATCAGGCGTCGACACGCCGCGGCGTTGGCCCTTGCGGTGATGATCGCTGCCGTTCTCGGCTGGAGCTACCGGGGGGACGTCGCACGCGTCTGGCGCGCCACCTTTGCCCCGCAATCGGTGGATTCCGCCGAGCCGTCCATCGCGGTGCTGCCGTTCAAGAATATCAGCACGGCAACTGGCGACGACTATTTCAGTGATGGGCTGACGCAAGACATCACCAATGAATTGACGCGCTTCAAGAACCTGAAAGTCATCGCGAGCAATTCCGCCTTCACCTACAAGGGCAAGACTGTCAAAGTGAAGGATATCGGCAACGACCTGGGTGCCGAGTACATCCTGGATGGCTCCGTCCAGCGCAACAGCGATCGTGTTCGCGTGACTGCCCAACTCGTCGATGCCGTGAACGGATGGCAGGTCTGGGGAGAGCGCTACGACCGCAACGGTCAGGACATATTCGAGATTCAGGATGAGGTCATCCGGGCGGTGGTGACGCGCCTGAATTCCGAGGTGGCGAGCGCCGAAGTCTCCAAGATCGTCGACAGGCGGACGGCAAACGTGACCGCCTACGACCGGTACCTCAAGGGCCGGCATGTCTTCTACGAGTACACGCAGGAGGCGGTGGAAGCTGCAAAGGCGGAATTCTCGGCCGCCATCAAGCTGGATCCCAAATTCGCCCAAGCTTACGGCTGGCTTGGATATGTATACCTCACCGAAGTCCAGGAGGGCTGGGCTACCGATGCGCCGAGTAATCTCTCCCTGGCGCTTCAACTCGCCCTTCGGGGAGTCGAGCTTGCGCCAGACGACTACTACACCCACTGGAACCTCGCGTCCGTCTATGCCGGGCGCAAGGAAATGGATCTGGCTATGGAGGAGTACAACAGGGCGATTTCCCTCAATGCCAACGACGCGGACCTGCTTGCGGAAATGGCCGACATGTTGAGTTACCGGGGAGAACCGCAGAAGGCCATCAAGCAGATTGCGCGGGCGAAGGAACTCAATCCGAAATATCCCGATTGGTACGACTGGTCGCTGGGCTTCGCCTACTTCCAGGCGCGCGACTATGCCCAGGCGGTTGCGGCCTTGCGGAGGATGCCGGATCCCCCGAATACCGCCTACCTTCTCCTGGTCGCCTGCAAGGCCAAGCTGGGGGAAACGACTCCGGTCGACGAGATCAAGCGAAGACTTCTCAGCAAGGATCCGGAGTGGACACCGGATCATCTCGACCAATACCCGTTCGTCAACAAGGAGGACAAGAAGCACTATCTCGATGCACTGCGGAATATCGGAATCTACGAAGATCGCGGCGCGAAGTGAGCAGAACGACAGATTTCTTGGTCGGAAAGAACGGAAGGCTGATCGACAGGAGATAGCCATGTCAGACGATGCACGCTGCAAGCTCGCCTACAGCCATTACCTCAAGGGGCGCGATCTGTTCAGGACCTATACCCGGGACGGGGTGGCAGCCGCGAAGCGAGAATGGTCCGAGGCCATCAGCCTCGATCCGGAACTGAGCCGGGCCTATGGCTGGCTCGCCTACGCGCTGCTTGAAGAGGTCCAGCAGGGATGGGCATCCGACGTCGCCGAAAACCTCGATGCCGCCCTTGATCTTGCGAAGAAGGGTGTCGCGACGGGGCCGGCCGACTACTACGCCCACTGGAACCTCGCGACGGTGCATTTGGGCCGGAAGGAAATGCCTGAAGCCCACGAGGAGTTCGACAAGGCCCTCGCGCTCAATCCAGACGAACCCGACCTTCTTGCCGACGTCGCAGACATGCTCAGCTATGAGGGCAAGGGGGGCGAGGCGGTCGAACTCATGATGAAGGCGATCAAGTTGAAGATTCCCCAGTGGTACTACTGGTCATTGGGGTTCGCTTACTTCCAGCAGAAACACTATGCGCAGGCCGCGGAAGCCCTAGAAAAGATGAGCGACCCGCCCAATACCGCCTATCTCCTGCTGGTCGCCTGCAGGAAGAAGATTGGCAAGCCGACCGCTGCCGACGCCATCATGGAAAGGCTCCGGAACAAGGACGCGCAATGGACGCCGGAACACTTGAAGCGCTTTCCCTTCGACCTGAAGACCGATGAGGCACACTATCTGTCGTGCCTGAGCGATGCGGGAGTACCTGTGCCTGCATAGGCGATGCCAGGCACTGCCGACCCGCTTCTGTCTCGCTGGTAGCTTGCATTCTCAACGATCCTTTTGGGAAGCTTGCGAGATTGAGTGGCCGGAATGTTCTCCGGGCCGCAGCCCGGATAGACGGTCGGCCCGCGCGCGAGAAGTCGCCACTATCCCGCGAGCGCGCCGCCGTCAGTCGCGACGGAGCGCTCTCCGGCCTCTCGGGGGGGTAAGCCGGAAGCCGCGGATATTTGGGTGGATCCAAGGCCCCTCATCGCCAATTGCGATCAGGCGGTCCGAGCGCTTGAAGCGCCAAGGCATGGAGTTCGTCGAGCAGCGCGTGGACCTCGTGCCTGCATCTTCGGCGCCAGCCGGGTGGGCGGCCAGGCTTCAGGGGTGTCAGGCGGCGGGAGCGTAGGCGCGGTGGGTTCTTGCCAGAACGCACGGCGAGGCGGGCCGGACGGATGGTTGACCGGTCGCGGATGGCGTTGGGGGCTTTGACGGGCAGGGGCTTGAGGGCAGTGGCGGCGGCCTGACGGGCGGCCTGCCAGTGTGCGAAGCGCAAGGCGTGGCCGCGCAGGTCCTCCAGGGCTCGGGTCAGGGCGTCGAGCCGCATCGCGATGCGAGCGGCGTTGACCGGGTCGTCAGGGGTCGGCCGTGTGCGGACCGGGAAGGAGACGAAATCCGGATCGCCGGGGAAGAGGATGCGCGGCGTGCTGCGCTGGATGCCCCGCCAGCGCCGTGGCAGGCGCAGCGGATCGACCAACGGCAACTTCAGTCTGGTGGGCGCGGCAGGGACCAACCTGCGAGGCTCTGCATCCGCGGCTCGGGCAGCAGAAGCGGGACCGCGCAGCGGGTTGTCCGACGGCGACGACAACGCGGTCGGTGGCTTGGAGGATGGCTCGCCCGGCGGCGCGATCATTGCGCGGGAGGCAGCGGAATCGTGTCGCGGGATTGGGCCGGCACCGACTAGGGTGCGCGGGTCGCACGGGGACGATTGGGCCTTTGGGGGGTGCACCGGGGGAACCTCGATGCCGCGTGCCGCAATGATGATCAATCGCCGGACCGCCGACTCGGCCGGGCGCAGCAGTCTTGCCACGGCACGATGCAGATAGCGGGGCATGGTCGGCGCGGTGCCGGTCAGTGCGGCCATCGCACGCAGGGAGGTCACGATGCACTGCAGCGCCGTCCGATTTCGTTCTACCGCCAGCGTCCAGTCCATGCCGCGTCTCCTCCGCCGCGATTGTCGTTCCAGGTTGGCGCGGAGGGGATAAGGTCGGGTGTTTGTTGACGGACCTGGCGCCTGAAAAGGGGGGCGCCAGACATAGAGTTGGCCTCGATCGGTCGCTGCCCTTGCCGCTGTGGGCAACGACCGTCGCGCTCACGGCAATGTTTTGTTCAGTCGGCTGAATTGTCTGGCTACCGTTGCGTCATTCCGCTACGGAAGAACGTCAGCAGATTCTCCCAGGGCACTGCTGGTTGAGGGTGGCCCATCGAGCCCTGGCCCCAACACAGCAAAGGAGGCAACGTGTCCTCCACAGGGCTTACCGTGCAGAAGATCGAACTCATCAATCACCTCGTCCAGACCGTAGGTCTTGTCGGTCCGGAGCCGGGCGTCGAGCGCCGTATGCAGGCCTCCCATACTGCGGCCATGCGCGTGATGCGCGGACCCATCGACGAGTCCGAATTGCGCGCCGTGATCTATGACGCGCTGTTTCGGAGTCACCCGGCTTTCGCGAGTCGCCCAATGGGAGGGGGCAATGCACGCTGAGGTTCCCGAACCCCAGAGGGCGGCTGAGGACATCGAGCGGGCCGAGCGGCGGGTTGCCGAGCGGCAGACCATGCTCGACAACCTCAAGCGCGGATCGAGCGGCAGCTTGCCGTCGAGCCTGGTGAAGACGTTCGAGGAAGACCTGGCGGCTTCGCGGGCGAAACTGGCTCGGCTCAAACCATAACCCCCCTGTCCGGGAAGGCGCGCCTGCGCGCGTCGGAGGTCTTTCTTCACCCAGACAGCCACGTTCCGACGGAGGGACGCCGGGCGCGGGCGGCATTGGCAAACAGCCTAGCCGTCGCCGGGTGCCATAGACGCCAGGCACAAAAAAAGCGGGCCTCGATGCCCGCTTTCCTTCGCCGCCAAGATTTCCGCATGGCGCCGTTACATCCGCGGTCGCCACGCCATCGATTGGCGCAAATCGCAGCGCCCGCCTGCCAAAACCTCACCAACAATCTGAAAGGACGTTTGGGCGGCTCACCGCTGCTGCAACCCATATAGGTGCCGCCCGTGTTCCAAACAAGGAGCGGTTGAGTATTTGGGTCCAGCTTGGCGCGAGGTCGCATCCATCAGCCCTGGCTGTACGCAGGGTGCCGGCCGACACGCGTCAACGGCGGTGGAGATCACGATTTACTCGCCGTCGCGGTGACCGGTGGGAGCGTGGCGCCCGACAGCATCGCGTAGGTGCGGGCGACGGAGGAATCGTCGTCGCGTCCCATTCCGGCGCCGGACGTGGCGAGGTACATCTGCAGGGCGGCGGCGGCGAGCGGCGCAGGGTAGCGTTCGGCGCGCGCCATGTCCTGAAGGATGCCAAGATCCTTCACGAAGATCTCGACGGAGCTCAGCGGCGTGTAGTCGCCGGCAAGGATGTGCGGAACGCGGTTCTCGAACATCCAGGAATTGCCGGCAGAGGCCGTGATGACCTCGTGGACCTTGGCGAGATCAAGGCCGAGCTTGGAGGCGAGCGCGATGGCCTCGGCGGCGGCCGCGATGTGGATGCCGGCGAGATGCTGGTTGATCATCTTCATCGAGGCGCCGATGCCGGGCTCGTCGCCGAGGCGATAGACCTTGGCGGCAATCGCGTCGAGGACCCGCTGGGTCTTTTCGAAGGCAGCGGGGCTCCCCGAGGCCATGACGGCCAGTTCGCCTCTCGCCGCCTTCGCCGCGCCGCCGGAGATCGGGGCGTCGAGATAGTGGATGCCGCGCTGCGCAAGGCCGGCGGCAAGGCGCCTCGCCTCTGGGGGGGCCATGGTGGCGGACGAGATGAAGGCGCTGCCCGGTTGCATCACGGCCGCCACACCGTTCTCGCCGTACAGGACCGCATCAGTCTGCGTGCTGTTGACCACGACGCAGACGACGACGCCAGCCCCGGCGGCCGCATCGGCCGGAGACGCTGCAGCCCGCCCGCCGGCATCCGCCAGCTTCTTCATGGCGACGGGGGAGGGGTCGTAACCGACGACCGCGTGACCGCTCCTGATGAGCGATGCGGCCATCCCGAACCCCATCGAGCCCAAGCCGATGACGGCGACGGACTCTGCAATGTCGTTGCGAACCTCTGACACGTGACGATTCCTTCCTCTCCCCGGTGGAGCCTGACTCTGATCTTATCCGGCCAAGCAGTTTCAAATCCCGAAAAGATGGGTGCCAGGAAAGGCGATCCGCTTGGGCCTGCCCGCTGTTCCATCGGGATGACCTCTGGCGAGAGTAAGCAAGCCACGGGCCTTGTGAGCGGTGGCGACGTGGTGCCAAGCTGGCGACAAACGGCAAACGGCACGAGGCGAGCAATGGATATCGACGAGTTCAGCGGGACGCTCAGGGACGCCGAGCCCCCGGCAAATCTCGGACTCGCGCTGCAGGCGCTGTGGTGGGACGGTCATGGCGACTGGGAACGGGCGCACGCGTGCGTGCAGGCCGACGAGGCCGATCCGGTCTGCGCGTGGGTCCATGCCTACCTGCACCGCAAGGAAGGCGATCTCTCGAATGCCGGCTACTGGTATCGCCGCGCCAGCCGGCCCGTGGCGAGCGGCCCGCTGGAGGCGGAGTGGCAGGCGATTGCCGCGTCGCTGCTGAAGGCATAGCGGGCGGGTACATCCGCCGGGCGAGCCCCCTACGAAGTGCCCATTTCATCATGCCGCCATATATGCGAGTTACCCGGCGGCGGCTGTCCGAACGTGCCCGTGCCCCGGCTTTCGGCCAGACAACCGTTGCGAAACCAGAGTGGATGGCAAAGCCGTCGAAGCTGCCGGGAGGAGGCTATGGCCGCCCACATCGCATCCGCCCACGCAGAGAGGGTCTATTCCGCGCTTCATTCGCACGCCGCGGCGCGCTCGGCCCTGGTGGCGTCCTGGCAGCGCTCGGCGACGTTCCATCGCCTCGACCCGGAGGACCGCAAGCCGCCGCGCCGGATGACGGAGTTCGAGCTGCGGCAGGCGCGCGAGCGGGTGGAGGGCCTCATCCATGCCTCGCAGGCAAGCCTCGACCGCCTCTATCTCGCGGTCGGGAGCGTCGGCTGCTGCGTGCTCCTGGCGGACCGCAACGGCGTGCCGATCGAGCGGCGCGGGGCGCCTGCCGACGACCCCATTTTCGAGGAATGGGGGCTATGGCCCGGAACAGTGTGGAGCGAGGAGAGCGAGGGGACGAACGGGATCGGCACCTGCCTGGTCGAGCACCGGCTGCTGACGATCCACCGCGACCAGCACTTCTTCTCGAAGAACACGCTGCTTTCCTGCACCACGGCGCCGATCTACGACCATGAGGGCAACCTTGCCGCTGCGCTCGACGTGTCCTCCTGCCGGGCGGACGTCACGGAGGGTTTCGTCAGTCTGATCTCGATGGCGGTCGCGGATGCGGCTCGGCGCATCGAGATCGAGAATTTTCGCCAGGCATTTCCCAAAGCCCGGTTCCTGTTGGCGCCGACGCCCGACAATTCGCCGTCCGCGCTGATCGCGGTCGACAGCGACGACCTGGTGATCGGCGCCACCCGCAGCGCGCGCGTCTCACTCGATCTCCTGGGCGAGACCTTCGCCTCGCCCATTCCGGCCTGCGACCTCCTTGGCGCGTCGGTCGAGACGTCCGGGGATCTGACGGCCGTGGAACGGGCCGCGGTGCGTCGAGCGCTGGCGCGCGCCGACGGCAACGTTTCGGCCGCCGCCCGGGACCTCGGCATCTCGCGAGCGACCATGCACCGGAAGCTCGCCCGGCTCCGCCTGAACCGGTGATGCGAAGCCGGAGCCGGCACCTGTCTCAGATCTGAGACAGGTCAATCGACCCGGCCGCCTGGGGCCAAGTGACTTCGGCCAGAGAAACACCGAGCGTCCCTCCTGATCGCCGCACGTCGCGGTGTCACTCAAGGAGGATGACGTGAACAAGGTGGAGTTCTATCGCGCGGCCAAGAGCCCCTACGCGAAGCACTACGACAATTTCATCGGAGGCAAGTACGTCCCGGCCCAGTCCGGCAAGTCGTTCGAGAACGTCTCGCCGGTGAACGGCCAGCTTCTCTGCACGATCGCCCGCTCCGATGCGGCGGACGTGGAGGCCGCCCTCGACGCCGCGCACAAGGCGAAGGATGCGTGGGGGCGCACCCCGGTCGCGGAGCGCGCGCGGCTCCTGAACAGGATCGCCGACATCATGGAGGAGAACCTCTCCCTGCTGGCGCTGGCGGAAACCTGGGACAACGGCAAGCCGATCCGCGAGACGACTGCCGCCGACATACCGCTGGCGATCGACCATTTCCGCTATTTCGCCGGCGTGGTGCGCGCGCAGGAAGGCTCCATCTCGGAGATCGACCACGACACCGTCGCCTACCATTATCACGAGCCGCTGGGCGTGGTGGGGCAGATCATTCCCTGGAACTTCCCGCTGCTGATGGCGGTGTGGAAGCTCGCTCCCGCCCTTGCCGCCGGCAATTGCGTGGTCCTGAAGCCGGCCGAACAGACGCCGGCCTCCATCCACATCCTGCTCGGGCTGATCGCCGACGTGCTGCCGCCCGGCGTGCTCAACGTCGTCAACGGCTTCGGCCTGGAAGCCGGCAAGCCGCTCGCCTCCAGCCCGCGCATCGCCAAGATCGCCTTCACAGGCGAGACGTCGACGGGCCGGCTCATCATGCAGTACGCCTTCCCCAACAGCGGCTTTGTCCGTGCTTGCTACCGGAAGGTCGAAGGGGCTCGCACGCACCCGTGTCGTGCGTTGCAATGGCGGAACAGCAAGGGGCCATCGCGGGGTGGCACTGCCGACTTCGCAGGCGCAAGCACAGGATGAGACCCTTCGGGCCGACGTGGTCGTCGTTGGCGCGGGTTTCGCGGGCCTCGCGGCGGCGCGCGCCCTCAGGCGCGAGGGCCGCGACGTCGTCGTCGTGGAAGCGCGCGACCGGGTGGGCGGCCGCGTCACAAATGTCCCGGTCGGGCAGGGCCAGGCGGTGGAGGGCGGCGGGACCTATATCGGCCCGACCCAGGACCGCATGCTGGCGCTGGCAAAGGAGTACGATCTTGCCACCTACCCGACTAATGAGAACGGAAACCCGGTCCTGAGGCCAACGATGGGGGGCGAAACCCCGGATATCGTCGCAGCCTTCTCATCGTTGATGGACCGCATGGACATCCTCGCGGCCGAAATCGATGCTGCCCGGCCATGGGAGACCGCGAGAGCACAGGAATGGGATTCGCAGACCTTCCAGACGTGGCTCGACGCGAACGCAACACCGCTCGAGGCCGAACTCATCACCGCGGCGGGCCATACGCTCTGGGGCGCGGAGCCGCGCGAGATGTCACTGCTTTTCGTGCTGGCCTATATCGCCGCGGCAGGCAACGAGCAGGTGCCCGGCTCGCTGCACCGCCTCACCGCGGTCGCGGGCGGTGCGCAGGCGTGGCGCTTCGTCGACGGCTCGCAGACGCTGGCGCTCAGGATGGCCGCCGAACTCGGCCCGCGCCTCCTCCTGTCGAGCCCGGTTTCCCGGATCAAGGTGACTGACGGAGAGGTACTGGTCGAAAGCGATCGCGCCAGGATTTCCGCCGGGCATGTCATCGTCGCGATTCCCCCGCCGCTGGCTGGCGCGATCCGCTACGAGCCTGCGCTTCCCGAGGTCAAGGCGCAGCTTCTGCAGCGACGGCCGATGGGCTCTACTGTCAAATGCCAGGCGGTCTACAGCCGGCCATTCTGGCGCAGTGCGGGCTTTTCGGGCGAGGCCATCAGCGCTGCGACCGCGCCGGATTTCATCATGGACAACACTCCGGAGGGAGGAGCGCCCGGCGTACTGGCAGGATTTGTCGGCGGGCGCGCGGCCCGGCAGTGGTCGATGCGGCCCTTCGAGGAGCGGCGAAGCGCTGCGCTCGAGGCCTTTGCCGCGGCCTTCGGGCCTGAGGCGCGCGAGTCGATCCACTATTTCGAGATCGACTGGAGCCATGAGGAATGGAGCCGGGGCGGCCCGGTCACCCACGCGCCGCCCGGGGTCCTGATCGACTACGGACCCTGGATCCGCGAGCCCGTCGGTCCGATCCACTGGGCCGGAACCGAGACCTCCGACTACTGGACCGGCTACATGGAAGGCGCCGTTCGCTCCGGCGAGCGCGCGGCCGCGGAGATCTTGTCGCTTCAGAGCGACTGACGTCCCCAGCGGGACCGGATGCAGGGACGTGTTGCTCCCGACCCCGGGCACCGGCGGCCCGCACTTGACGCATGCTGAGAGCCCTCTTTAGCGTGCGCGAGCGAGGGCCTCCATGGACAGCCGTATCGTTCGCGCCGTCCGCCTGATCGAGCGAGACATGGCGGACTCCATCTGCTTCGACACTGTCGCCGCCAGGGTCGGCCTGTCGTCGTCGCGCTTCCACCACCTCTTTCGGGAGACCGTGGGCCAGCCGCCTGAAACCTACCTGCGCCGCATCCGGCTGGACGCGGCGGCACTGCGGCTGCAATGGACGTCCGAACCGGTCGGGCTGATCGCGATCGGCCTCGGCTATCAGAGCCAGGCTGCCTTCACCAAGGCCTTCCAGAGGCGGTTCGGAATGCCGCCTCAACGCTATCGCACGGAATACCTCCGGACTGTCCTGTCGGACTCCGTTCCTGCCGGACGATCCCGCATCAGCGTTCGGGAAGTACCGTCCTTCACGATGCTGGCGGCACGATATGTCGGAAACCCCTGGGAAGTCCGGGAATACTGGCGGGACTTCGAGAAGCGCCTGCCACCAGGAAAACAGCGGTGGAAGAACAGCATCTTCGTCGGCCTCCTGCACGACGACCCCCGTACGACGCCGGTCCACGAGACACGTTACGACTGCTGCGTGGTCCTGACCGATGGCGCCTCGCTGGACTGGCAGACAGCCGCTGCGAATGGCCTCCAGCTGATCCGTTCCCGGCCCGGCCCCTACGGCTGCCTGCGCTTCCACGGCCATCGCGACGACCTCCTTCCGGCCTACGACCTGCTTTGCGCGCACTGGGTGCGCCACAGTTCCTTTGCCATCACCGAAGACCCTGCGATCGAGGTGCACGCAAGGCCGAGGCACCGGATGGATGTCGACAAGCTGGACCTGACACTCCTGCTGGCGCTGGAGTAGCGTCTGGGCCGGAGCAAGGACCTGATTGATTTGGGTAGCCATTGGCGGTCCGGGAGGAGTAACGTTCGCTTATGGGTCCCGTTTCGTACCTTCATATAATTTCGGCCCGATCTTGCGACCGGGCCGAAATGCGACGTCACTGATTTAAAGCCTTATCAGCTGCACCCGCTGGTTGCCCCGCATGTGTCACACTTGCCCCAGGCGCCGTTGCGAACCTGGGGTAGTGCTGGCACTCCGAGCACATCCTGTCGGTGCAGCCGTACATGGCCAAGGCGGCGTGCTCTCGTACAAGGATGGCCGATGGCAACTTCCGTCAGTTCGACGGCTGTGGCCAGAGAGGCATGGTCAGCATTACACATCAGCGATGTAAGTCGAGAGATGACAGGTCATCAGATCGGTGGGGCCGCAGGTTCAATCCGCAGCACCGAATGCAGGGATCAACATTCAAAGATCCCGCGCCGCAGATTGTTGCACTTCGGTTTGCTGCCCTGCGACGATGTGTTCCTGATACCAGTGCGCGGTGTCGGAGATGTCCCTGAGCAGGGCCCGCTCCGCAAGTTCGTTGTCGTTCTTCCGCAAGGCGGCGAGGATTTCCTTGTGACGGTCGAGGCCGCTGACGAACACCGTTGGGTCGTTGGTCTCGGCTCGATACGGAATCCGCAGTAACGGGCCGGCGCGCACCCAGAGCGTCTCGATCATGCCGTAAAGCATCTCACCCCCGGCAAGGCGATACAACATGAAGTGGAACTCCATGTTGGAGTCGGTCACCGCTTCGCCGTCGCCCCGATTCACCGCAAGCTCGATCTTGTGGTTGGCCAGTTCCAGCTCATCGAGCTGATGGGGTCGCAGGGGCAGCGGGATGGACCGCATTGCCTCGCCTTCCAGAAGAAGCCGGATACGCGTCAGTTCCGCAAACTGCTTGCGGTCGATCACCGGCACGGAGGCCGACCGATTTCCCCGCAACTCCAGCGCGCGTTCGGCGACAAGTCGCTGCAGCGCGTCGCGCACAGGCACGATCGACGTCCCCAAGGCTTTCGCCAGAACCCGGATGGTCAATTGAGCTCCGGGTTCGAAACGTCCACGTATGAGAGCGTTGCGCAGGGTAAGGTACACCCTGTCCTGAAGGTTGACCTTGTCCATCAGGGAGGTGTCGATGCCGGATAACGCGTTCGACGCTTCAAGTCCGCCTGTACGCCTACCCAAATTCCGCTCCCTCAATAGTCTTCAATATTCAATGCGAGACAGTCAGGCCGCCGTCCACGACCATCAGGTGCCCGTTGACGAAGGACGATGCGTCGGAAGACAACATCAATAGAGGTCCACGCAGATCGTCAACAAGCCCCCATCGTTTCAGTGGCACGCGGGCGTTAAGCATGTCGTTGAAGCGCTGGTCCTGTTGAAGGACTACATTGATCTCCGTCCGGATATAACCTGGACACAACGCGTTCACACAGATCCCGTGTCCGCCGAGTTCGGCCGCCATGCTGCGGGTCAGGCCGGCGACGGCATGTTTCGTCGCGCTGTAGGAATGGGCGTTCGGCTTGCCGTGCAGGGCGAGGATCGACGCCACGTTGACGATCCGGCCCCAGCCACGCTGCCGCATCGCGGGCGTGAAGGCCTTGGCCAGCAGGAACGGCGCGGTCAGGTTCAGGGCGATCACGCGGTTCCAGTCGTCGAGCGCCACTTCGGGGAACGGGTTGCGGTCGATCATGCCCGCATTGTTGATCAGGACGTCCGGGAGGCTGTCGTCCGCCGCGAGATCCGCTGTAAGTGCGTTGATGGCATCCGCGTCCGAGACGTCACAGGCATGCACGCTGGCGGACCCGCCCAGGGCTTCGATTTGCCGGCGAGTGTCTTCCAGCCGATCCTGGCTGCGAGCGACCAGGACAACTTTGGCTCCGGCCTCGGCCAGCGTGAGCGCAGCACCCCGACCGATCCCCGACGAAGCGCCGGTTACCAGGGCGGTGCGCCCTTTCAGCGAGAAGAGTGTGCCCAGATCAGCCATGGGAATCCCCCTGGCTGACCAGCGGCGAGCGATAGCTCTCGAAATTGCCGCAGATGCCGATCGACTGGCCGGAGATCTTCGCGCCCCTGTCGGAACCCAGGAAAACCGCCATCGCCGCGACATCCTCTGCGCTGACGGTGGTGTGCATGGAGACGTTGTGCAGCAGCAGATTCATGTAGGCCGCACCGTCCATGCCCTTTGAGGACGCCTGCTCGGCGATGACCCGGTCGAGCCGCGGTCCGGCGACCATGCCGGGCATCAGCGCGTTCACGCGGATGTTGTATTCGCCGAGTTCGATGGCCATCACGTCCGTCAGACCACGAACGGCGTATTTCGAGGCGGAGTAGGGGCCGCGCAGCGGCATGCCCATCCGGCCGGCCGTCGACGACAGGTTGATGATGGCGCCGGACCGATGGGCCTTCATCGTCGGGATCACCGCCTTGGCGCAGAGAAACTGCCCGGACAGGTTCACGGCCAGCGTCCGCTCCCATTCGTCGAGCGTCACGTCCTCGAGCTTCTTGGTCGGCCCGGCGATGCCGGCATTGTTCACCAGCACGTCAATCCCGCCCAGTTCGGACAGGGCAAGCTGGAAGAAGGCGGCGACCTGAGCTTCGTCGGACACGTCGCACTGGCTGGCAATGTAGGGAGAGCGAGCGACGGCATCAGCGTCGGCGTCGCAGATGGCCACGCGGGCTCCGGCTTCCCGGAACGCGTCGGCGATGGCCAGGCCGATGCCGTTGCCGCCAGCCGTCACCACTACGCGCTTGTTCGTGCAATCGAGTTTCACTGGGCAGTCTCCGCAATTGGGGTAGCGACAAGCGGCTTCGATTTCCGCTTGCCGAAGAAGGAAAGCTCGCGACCGCGCGTCAGGCCGTCCGGCCGCAGGATCAGGGCGAGCAGCATGCAGAAGCCGAGCAACACTTCACGGCTGCCGCCTGGCAGTGCGAGCGTGTGGCCGAACAGGTCGAAGCCGATCTCGAGACGGCGGAAGACCTCCGCGACGAGCGACAGCGCCAGCGTTCCGACCACCACACCTGAGAGGCTGCGCACACCGCCCACGACCAACATCGCGATGATGATGAAGGACAAGTTCAGGTAGACGTTGTTCGCCGTCGTCAACGCACCGTTGTAGTGGCCGAACAGCACGCCGCCCAGGGCAGCCACGGCCGCACTGACCACGAAGGCGAGCAGGCGAAGGCGCTCGGCCGGGATTCCGGACGCGCGCGCCGCCACCAGGTCCTCGCGCGTCGCTCGCAGGAGGAGCCCGTAGCGGGACTGTTGGAATGCCCAGGCGATCAACAGGGCCACGCAGGCGGCGACCAGCGCGACGTTTGGACCGACATAGACCGGCAGTCCGACCAGGGAGGCGGTGCCCTTCGTCCACCCGGTCCAGTTGTTGTAGATCACCGAGATCACGACAAAGAAGGCGAAGGTGGCGATCGATGCTGCAATGCCGCTCAGCCGCATCAGCGGGATGCCGATGACCAGCGCGAGCACGACTGCGAGGACGATACCGCCGAGCAACCCCAGAAACGGGTCCAGGTGAATGGTCTGAAGGAACGCCGGGAGACTCGGCAGGATCACCTTCTTCATCATCGGCGGAATGGTCAGCCAGGCCGAGGCGTAGGCAGCCACGATCAGAAATGCGCCGTGCCCGAACGACAGGATCCCGGAATTGCCGATGAAGATGTAGAGGCCGGTGACCATCACCACCTTGATCAGCGTATCGGTCACGATACGCGCCATGGCGGGGCTGATGGACGACAGGCTGAAGGTCAGGACGGCGAGGACCAGTATCCAGATCGCCACTGGCGCGAGGAACCGCAGGATCTCGCCCGAGGTCGAAGTCTGTTCGGTTTGCATCAGACACGCTCCCATGCGGACCGGACGGCGATCAGGCCCTGAGGACGAACCAAAAGCACGATGATCACGGCGGCAAAGACGAAGGCTTCGCGGAACGGCTGCAGGTCAGACGGCAGCATCATCTGCAGCAGCGTCGTCAGCGCCCCGACCAGAAATCCGCCCAGAGCGCAGCCCGGCAGGCTTCCGAGCCCGCCAATGACCGTCGCGACGAAACCGATCATCGTCAGCGACACGCCGAAGAACGGCGTCATAGATCCGGTCTGTGCGACGAAAAGCACCGTCACCGTCACCGCCAGGATCGCGCTGATCGCAAAGGCGGCCGCGATGATGCGGTTGCTGTTCACGCCCACAAGCCGCGCCATGCGCGGGTTCTCGGACACGGCGCGCATCTGGTAGCCGATCTTCGTGTAGTTGATGACCAGCGCCAGGGCCGCGGTCAGGATGATCGTGGCGGCGATCTGCAGGAGGCTGACGCCAGCCACGCGCAGGCCACCGATCTCGATGCTGCGATTGATGTCGGGCAGGAAGTTCACTGTCCGGGTCAGCGAGCCGAACAGCACCACATAGAAGTGCTGGATCATGAAGCTCAATCCAAACGACACGATCATCAGGGTTTCGGGCGGAGCGCGCCGAACCTGGCGAAACACCAGCCAGTCGCTCGCCAAGGCGAACAGGATGACGAAGATCAGCACGGCCAGGATCGCGAAGGGCCAGTACATGCCCGCGGTCAGCAGAAGCACGTAGGCGCCGACCATGATGTATTCGCCATAGGCGAAGTTCACGAGGCCGATGACGCCGAAGATCAGGCCGAGGCCGAGCGCCGTCAGCGCGTAGAGGCCGCCGACGCTGGCGGCGTCAATCACCATTTGCAAGGCGTTCATGAGGTCACCTCGGTTTTGCTCGGGGTTTCGGCGGCGCGCGTCGGGGCGCGCCCGAAAAGCGTCTGCTCGACAAGCCCGTCCTGGGCGAGTTGGGCCGGCGTGCCCTCGGCGACCAGACGGCCGGACTGCATCAGGTAGGCGCGGTCGGCGACGCCGAATGCGCGTTCCGAATTCTGTTCGACCAGGAGGATCGAAGTGCCACCCTTCTTCAGCTCGGCGATTGCCTCGTAGACCTTGTCGGTAACCACCGGAGCAAGGCCGAGCGACGGCTCGTCGAGCATGAGCAGCTTTGGATGCGCCATCAGCGCGCGAGCGATGGCCAGCATCTGCTGTTCGCCGCCGGAGAGGAAACCGGCCATGTGCTGCCTACGCTCTGCAAGGCGGGGGAAGAGCGTGTACATCCGGTCGGCGTCGGCCAGGATCTCGGCACGGTCCTTTCGCAGGCTGGCGCCGACGAGAAGGTTCTCGTGAACGTTGAGCTTCGTGAAAACGTCGCGGTTCTCGGGGACCACCGAGATGCCGTTGGCAACGCGCTCCTCGGCGCTCATGCCTGCGAGATCCTGGCCGTTGACCTTGATCGTCCCGCTCCGTGGAGCGACGACACCGGCGACCGTGAACAGAAGCGAGGTCTTGCCCGCGCCATTCGGGCCGATGAGCGCAACCGTCTCTCCGTGCCCCACATGGATGGAAATGCCGGCAATGGCGCGAACCGCACCATATACGACGGTGAGTTTGTCGATCTCGAGATGGTTCACGCCGTGCTCCCCAGGTAGGCTTCGCGCACCATCGAGTGGCTGCGGATTTCATCGGGGGTGCCGACAGCCAAGGTGCGGCCGCTCTGCAGCACGTGGACCCTGTCGCAGAGCCGGAACACGACACCCATGTTGTGCTCGATCAGCAGGACGCCGGCGCCCGTTTCGCGTATCGCCCGGACGACGTCGAGGAACGCCAGGGCCTCCTCTTCGTTCATGCCTGCCGCTGGCTCGTCGAGCATTATGAAAGCCGGATTGGATACCATGGCGCGCGCAATGCCCACCCGGCGCTCGATGCCGTACGGCAGCGCACGGGCCTCGACGTCCATCCAGTCGCCGAGATTGAGCAGTTCGACCAGTTTGCGTTCGCGGTTGCGGACTTCGGCGCGCGAAAGGCCAATGGCGAGCCCGGCGGCAGTGATGTTCTCGGAAACGGTCATGGCCGAAAACAGCCGGACCGCCTGAAAGGTGCGGACAAGGCCCAGGCGGGCTCGATGTTCGGGCTTGGTGAAGGTGATGTCCCTGTCGCCGATTTGAACGGACCCGGACGTGGGCTTCTGGAACCCTGTAAGGACGTTGACGAAGGTGGTCTTGCCCGCTCCGTTGGGACCGATCAGGCCCAGTACTTCGGCCGGGCGGATATGCAGATCCACCTCGTTAATGACAGTCAGTCCGCCGAACCGAACGGTGATGTTGGTCGCGGCAAGAGTGCTGCTCATGTGGCTGCCTCCGGTTGAAGGGGCTGCCGCGGGAAACCCGCGGCAGCAGTCGGCTAGGAGTCAGAACTGGGGCGGATAGACCGTCTTGGCCGAGCGGCGTCCGATCGGCTCGAACTTGCCGTCGGTGGCCTTCATCATCAGCATCGGGCTGTTGAGGTTGATGTGAAGCTCGGGCGTGAAGCTGGCGCCACCCGTCAGCAGCGGCTCGTTGTCGAACGACTCCATCGCGGCCTTGATCGCCTCGGCGTCCAGGCTGCCGGCCTTCTCGACGCCATGCGCCCAGGCCTCGACGGCGGTGTAGCCGGTGACGACGTGACCCATCTTAACGGGCTCGTTGAACTTCTCCTTGTAGCGCTCGGTGAAGTTCTGGATCTTCGGCTCCGGATCATTGCCCCAGATCGAGGCGTAGACCGCGATGTAGAAATCGGACAGGTCCGGAACCGCCTCGATCCAGTGCGAACCGTCCATCGACTCGGAGGCGAGGATCGGCAGGTCGATGCCGGCCGAACGCACCTGACGCATCATCGAGCCGTTGTTCGTGAAGCCGCACCACATGACGAAGTTGGCGTCGCTGCCCGCCGACTTGATGCGGGAGATCTGACCGGAGATCGCGTTGTCGTTGAGGCCGTTCCAGGTGTCCTCGCCGACGATGCTCTCTTCGCCCTTCAGGTCCACCCAACGCTTGCGGAAGTTCTCGCAGAGCGACTTGGTGTACTCGATGGCGGTGTCCTGCATGATGTAGACTTTGTCCCATCCAGGCTGCTCCGCGGCGAACTCCGCCAGAAGCGCACCCTGGCCGTTGGTCGCGAGCGCCATCGTAAAGGCGAGCGGACCGACGCCCTGAACACCAAACTTGGCGTCCGCGGCACAGCTCGCCATTGCGACCTTGCCGGCCGAGATCGCGGCGAGCGCGGCCGGTGCGCCAAAGTCGTAGTCGCAGGCGACCAGCACCATCTCCGCGCCCTCTTCGAGCACCTCGAGGGCGGCCGTCGGGCCGAGCGATGGATCGGACTTGGTGTCACGCACGACCAGCTTCAAAGGACGTCCGAGCAGTCCGCCCTTGGCGTTGATGTCCTCGACGGCAAGCTCGGCCCCGCGTGCGGCGCCCTGGTCCCACGGGGCGAGTGTCCCGGTCTGGCCGGACGCCACGCCGATCACGATCGGATCGCCTTCGGCGACGGCACTGCCCGCAAGCGCGATCGACAGTGCCGCGGCGCCCACCGCAGCAAGTAGGTGTTTCATGCACAGTTCTCCTCTGTAGTCTGTTCCCAGTATTCTTCGATCAGGCCGAGCGAAGTTCCTCGGTGGCGGCCAGATCGACGGCGAAGTCACCTTTCACGATGACCCCGTAGACATCGCGAGCGCGCTGCTCGCTGATCAGTCCGTCGCGAAGGTCGGCGACGACCTTGTCCATGGCCCGGTTCTTGGGATCGCCGAACCCGCCGCCGCCGCACGAATACGAGACGATCCGCTCGTCCGGAGCGATGGTCACCGACACGACAACCGGCAGTTCCTCCAGGGAGCCATCCGCGCGCTTGCGGTACTGCCGCGCGCCATGTGCAGCGCCGCCTCCAGCCGCGCCCTTGGCGGCGTTTATGGTACCGTCGCTGACGGCGTTAACCGTCATGCTGCACTCGTACGGGCCGTATTCGACCATCAGGCTCGCCGCACCGGTGAATTCACCAGCACCCTCGGAGTCCGTCACGAGACGGCGCTGGTAGCAGCGGATCGGATAGGCCAGCTCGAGGATTTCGATGCTGTCGATGTACAGCATGCCCGCATTGCCGGCATGAGCGATGGTCATCCAGGAGTCCTGGGTCGGCGTACCTGCGCCGCCGGTCACACCAAGGAAGATCTGGTTGACGAACGGCCGGCCCGAGCGCGGATCCTTGCCAGAGATCACCGCCATGGAGGGCGGGCTGAGGGCACCCGTCTCGGCCTGGCCGAAGCGGCTGTCCATCGACGCGATCGCGGTCTGCACCGAGTTGCTGATGCGGTCGGCGACGTTGGTGGTCGCCACCGAGCAGCTGGTCGGATGCTGCGGGATGCCGACGACTGCACCTTCGCGGAGCTTGATGCGAACCCGGCTGAACGAACCGGCATTGCGCGGCACGCGATGGTCGATCGAGTTGAATACACCGATCAGCGCCGCAGTGCGCGTGCAAGCCTCGGACACGTTGATGCCGAGCTCGAGGGCGTCAATGTTGTCGGTGAGGTCGATGTCGATGTAGCCGTTGTCGGGATCGACCGCGACCGTCGCATTGATCCTCACCCCTTCCTCGGGCGTGCCGGGCAGGGGGTCGTGCGTGCTGGAAGCAGTGACCGTCTTCTTTGGGAGCTGGGCGATGGCGGCGCGCATCCGCTCTTCGCTGTAGGAGAACCACTGCTCACCGAGATCCGCCAGCTCGTCCCAGCCGAACTCTTCGCCCATGGCCTCGATCTCGCGCTCGGCGATGCGGCCGGCGCCCATCATGCCCAGGTAGTCGCCCCACCACTGCTGCGGGACGCGGATGCGCATCTTGCACATCCGGATGATGTCATCGATGTCCTTGTAGTCACGCTGGACCTGCACGGCCGGGAAGATCAGCGCGCCCTCGTTGTAGACGTCGCGGGCATGCCCGAAATACGTCGTCGGGATCGAGTTGCCGATGTCTGCCTGGTGGGCCTTCACGATCGCGGTGTAGCGGTGACGACCGGCCTTATCGAACACGGGCACGAGCACGGACAGGTCCGCCGCGTGCGAACAGCCGTGATAGGGCGAGTTGTGCAGGAAGGCGTCGCCCCGACGCAGTTCGGGATGAAGGTCGCACATGGATTGCGCCATCATGTCCGGCCCGACCAGCACGTGGATCGGGATGCTCTCTGCAGTGGCGAGCAGCCGGTTGTCCGCGGTCACGATGCAGCACGAGAAGTCTCGGGCGGTTGCCAGAACGCCGGAGCGGCCGGTCCGCAGCAGGGTGTTCGCCATCTTGCGGGCGACCGCTTCCCACCTGTTGTTCAGGATGGCCAGCTTGACGCCGTCAATGGAGCCGCTCGAAGTCGCGCGATTGGCTGAGGTGCTCATGCGTTTTCTCCAAGGATATCGATGACGACCGAACCGGATTCGGCGCGCGAGGCGACGGAGCCGGGGAATACGACGATGGTCGTGAAGGGGGATTCGACGATCGCCGGGCCGGCGACCTTTTGGTGTTCGGACATGGCCGCGAAGCTCACCAGCGGCACATCCGCCGTGCCGGTCTCGCGGAAGTAGCAGCGCCGGGTCGTGGCCGAGTCGTTCGAGGCGATGTTCTGCATCTGACCGATCTCGCCCGAGCGGATCTTGATCGCGATGTCCACGCGCCATCCGACGATCTCGACGGGAGAGCCGTTATCGCGAACCGCGAAGAGCTTTTCGTGAACCTGGTGGAAGGCCTCTTCGATTGCCGCCACGTCTTCGGCGGTGCTCAGCCGGTCAGCATCCAGCGGAACCTCGATGTCCCAAACCTGTGACGGATAGTGTCCCTCGAAGCTGAACGTGACCTTGGTCTCGATGGCCTGCTCGCCGGTGCTGTCGATGAAGGTGCTGGCCTTGTGGTTCAGCTCCGCGATGGCATTGCGGGCAAGGTCGAAATCGAAGCGGTCGGTGCGCGTCGCAGCGATGACGCGGAAGTTGTTGGTCAGCTCCGAGATCAGGCCGCCGCCGGCCGAGAGCGCCGCGCCCACCTGCGGCATGATCAGCTTCCGGCAGCCAAGCCGCCGCGCGATCAGGACGCTGTTGAAACCGGCAGCGCCGCCGCCGCCCACCAGCACCGCCTGCGCCGGATCGAAGCCCTGCGCGACCGTGATGTCGTCGATCGCCTGGACCATGTTCTCGGTGACCACGTCGAGGATCGACGCGGCCGCCTCTTCGACCGACAGGCCGAGCGGCTTCGCGATCTTCTCCTCGATCGCGCGCTTGGCGGCGGCGAGATCGAGCGTGATCGCTCCACCCAGGAAGTTTTCGGGGTTCAGGTAGCCCAGAACCAGTGCGGCGTCCGTGACCGTGGGCTCCGTCCCGCCATTGCCGTAGCAGACAGGTCCCGGCACCGAGCCGGCGCTGCGCGGGCCGACGGAGAGCAGGCCGCCTTCATCGACCGAGGCGATGGAGCCGCCGCCTGCGCCGACGCTCTTCACGTCGATCGACGGGAATCCGGTCATGTGGCCGCGGAACGGTTGGCCGATCCACGTCTCCCTGGCCCATGGGATCGTCCCGCCGCGAATGAGGCTGACGTCGTAGGTGGTGCCGCCGGTATCGGCCACGATCGCGTCGGAGGACGCCGTGTCGCGGAGCGCGAAGTAGCGACCCGCAACGGGCGCCATGGACGGGCCCGAGTTGATCGAGTGGATCGGCTGCTTGGCCACGTCGGCGGCATCCAGCACGCCGCCCTGCGAGGTCAGCACGAGCACGCGTCCGCCGAAGCCCGCATCCCGCAGACGGGACTCGAGCGTCTCCATGTACGCGGTCATCAACGGCTTGAGCGAGGCGTCGATGGCGGCTGCCGAGGTCCGGCGGTATTCGCGCAGGATCGGATTGACCTGGTGGGACAGCGTGAACGGAACGCCCGGCATGTGCTCGGCGAGGAGTTCGCCGACGCGCAGCTCGTGCGCGGGATTGACGACCGACCAGAGGAGGCTGACTGCAACCGCCTCGACCTTATCGGCCTTCAGCTTCTCGATGATCTCCAAGACGGCCGCCTCGTCGAGCGGGACGTCCACCGAGCCGTCGAAGAGCACCCGCTCCGGAACCTCGAAGGTGAGGGCGCGCGGGATGTAGGGCTTCGGATAGGGAACGGTGAAGTTGAACGGCTCGATGCGTCCACCTTCGCGAAGCACCAGGACCTCGGAGTTGCCCCAGGTCGTCAGGAGCGCGGTCTTGGCGACCGTATTGGTGATGATCGCGTTGATCGCGCGGGTCGTGCCGTGAATGAAGAGGTCGCCCTTTCGCAGCATCTCTGCACGGTCCAGGCCGTAGGCGTCGGCTGCGACCTGCAGGACATCGAGGACGCCCCGGATTGGATCGTCGGGCGTGGTGGAGGCCTTGAACATACGGACGTGGCCGTCGTCTCCTTCGACGACGAGGTCGGTGAACGTTCCTCCGGTGTCAGTAACAAAACGCATGAACGCTCTTTTCTCCTGCTTTTCAGGTGTCTGCGGCCCTGGCGAGGCCGAACTCGATCGGATGGCTTCAGATGGCGGTCGCGGATGCACCCTTGAGGTCCAGCATCGACCGCGCTTCGGCCGGCGTGGCGACCTCCAGGGACAGTTCGCCCAGGATTCGCTTGATCTTGGCGACCTGCTCGGCGTTGGAGCGAGCGAGCTGGCCCTTGCCGAGGTACAGGCTGTCCTCCAGCCCGACGCGCACGTTACCACCCAGGATCGCGCCCATGGTGCAGAGGCTCATCTGGTGGCGGCCGGCGGCCAGGATCGACCATTCGTATTGGGAGCCGAACAGACGGTCGGCAATGGTGCGCATGTGCAGCACGTCGGCCGGCGTCGCGCCGATGCCTCCCAGAATGCCGAAGATCGACTGGACGAACAGCGGTGGCTTCACCAGACCGCGGTCGAGGAAGTGCGCGAGGGTGTAGAGATGGCCGATGTCGTAGCACTCGAACTCGAACCGCGTGCCGCAGTCCTCGCCGAGATGTTTCAGGATGTACTCAATGTCCTTGAAGGTGTTCCGGAAGATGAAGTCGCGGGAATTCTCGAGATACTTCGGCTCCCAGTCATGCCGCCACTCGGGATAGCGCGACAGCATCGGATACAGGCCGAAGTTCATCGAGCCCATGTTGAGCGAGCACATTTCCGGCTTGAAGCGCAGCGGGGCCGCGAGCCGCTCCTGGACGGTCATGTTGTGTCCGCCCCCGGTCGTGATGTTCAGCACGGCATCGGTTTCCGACGCGATGCGCGGCAGAAACTCCTGAAACACCTCGGGGGAAGGGGTGGGGCTACCATCATCCGGATTGCGGGCGTGCAGGTGCAGGATCGCAGCTCCGGCCTCCGCGGCACCGATCGCACCGTCAGCAATTTCCGCCGGCGTGATCGGCAGATGCGGAGACATGGTCGGCGTGTGGATCGAGCCCGTCACCGCGCAGGTGATGATGACTTTCCGGTTCTTCTTGACGGCTTCGCTCATGACCTCTCTCGCCCAAGCATGCTGTTTTCTTCTCCCTTGAGAGCGCGCAGCGCCCTCAGCCGCCCGACGAGCCATTGCTGCCGGAGCGGAATTTCGTCGACGTCGAGCAGTTCACGTCGGTGACGCGCCACGATCGACGGCGCGGCGCCATTCCAGTTGCTGCTTTCGGGACCGCCTGGCGCGGATGCGGCCAACGCAGGCCCCAGCTTCGTGGCATAGGCCTCGAAACCGCCGGCGGCGTTGAGGTCCATCGTCTCGAACGGACCGACGAAGGCCCAGCGCAGCCCCAGCCCGGAACGCACCGTGCGGTCCACGTCATCCGGATCCGCGACGCCGGCTGCGACCAGCGCTAGCGCTTCCTCTATCAGGGCCGATTGCAGCCGGTTCAGAACGAATCCCGGCGCCGCGCGCTTCACGCGCACCACGTCTTGCCCAAGCGACGTCATCAGGTCGGCCGCGCGGTCGAGCGTCGCCTGCGAGGTCGCGGTTCCGCCGACCAGCTCCACGATGGGAAGCACGTGCGGCGGGTTGGCAGGATGGGCAATCAGGCAGCGATCCGCCGCCGGAAGCACGCCGAAGATCGCATCGGGCAGCAGCGCGGATGTGGACGAGGCGAAGATGCAGCCCGCGGGAGCAGCCTCGGTCATCCGGACGAACAGGTCTCGCTTCAGCGGAAGCTGTTCGGACGCCGACTCCTGCACGTAGTCCGCGCCATCGAGCGCTTCCTCCAGCGATCCGACGACCGAAACCAGTCGCATCGCACCGGCCGGCAGTTCGCCTTCGAGCCAGGCCTGCGCCGCAGCGGAGCTCGTAGCAGACGCATCGTAGATGCGAACCGCATGCCCGGCG